>JYMV01047263.1_pt1 | contig 179927 bp, 148 predicted proteins | sample 338911 | NCBI WGS metagenome assembly JYMV01 (sample SAMN03354496, study PRJNA234377) | hydrothermal vent metagenome | biome: Deep sea; feature: Hydrothermal plumes at the Eastern Lau Spreading Center, Western Pacific Ocean; material: Seawater | place: Tonga | collected 2009 | depth 2000 m m
TGGGGTTAGCATGGTGAACACTCCGAATTTCACTATGCCTATTAGATCAAAGCCCCAGACTTTCGTCTAGGGCTTTTTCAACAGTCTGAGGAGCCATTGGCTCCTTTTTTTAATAAACACCATTTAATTAAATCGCGTCTTCGTTTTGTTCACCGGTACGAATTCGTACGGCGGTCTCAACGTTGTAAACGAAGATTTTCCCGTCGCCAATTTTGCCTGTCTTAGCTGACGTTTGAATAGCTTCAACCGCTTGCTCAACGCGGTCATCGTCCAATACAAGCTCAATTTTGATCTTGGGTAGGAAGTCAACTTGGTACTCAGCACCGCGATAAAGTTCAGTATGGCCTTTTTGACGACCAAACCCTTTCACTTCTGACACTGTCATCCCTGCGATACCGACTTCAGCTAGCGCTTCCCTAACATCGTCCATTTTGAACGGTTTAATGATAGCTTCAATTTTTTTCATGACTACAACTCATCGTAAATTGTTGGAATTGGCACACGTTTATGCTGTGTACGCTCATAAATATAGAGCAATTTCTCTTCCACTTCCGCAGAAACTGGCTTTCCTTCCAAAAAGTCATCAATTTGGTCGTAAGACATGCCCAATGCTTGCTCATCGGCTTTTTGCGGAGACAGGCTTTCCAAGTCAGCAGTTGGCGCTTTAGTGATGACGTTATGTGGTGCACCCAAATGGGCTGCCACTGCACGTACTTGGCGCTTACTGAGACCAAACAACGGCGCAAGGTCACAGGCACCATCACCATACTTGGTATAAAACCCTGTAATATTTTCAGCCGAATGATCGGTACCTAAAACGAGGCCATCAACCATCCCAGCAATTTCATACTGGATAACCATACGAGTACGTGCTTTAACATTTCCTTTCACAAAGTCTTGTTTCGCTTCATTGTCGGGAAGAAGATTAGCACTGGCAAGGGCTTGTGAAGTAGACGCATGAATAGCATCTGCGCCAGGTTTTACATTCACTGCAAGAGAATGAGAGGGCTGGATAAAGTCGATAGATTTCTGTGCATCGTCTTCGTCGGCTTGGGTATCATAAGGTAAACGAACCGCGATAAATTGGTATTTTTCGTGGTGCTCATCGTTTAATTCATTTACTGCTAATTGAGCTAACCGACCCAATGTGCATGAATCAATGCCGCCACTAATACCCAGTACCAGCGAATTTAAACCAGAAGTAAGTAACTGCTTTTTTATGAACGAGACTCGACGTGCGACTTCGTACTCTACGTCAATTTCAGGCAGCACTTTCATTTCATCAATAACTGCTTGTTTTTGCATCATTATATCCACGTATTTTTGGGGCGTCCTGGAACTTGATTCTACGACAATCTGACCGCAGATGTTAGTGGTATCCGCGCATCTATTTGGATTTACTCTTCTGGTATTGCAGTTGTGCAGCACTTAAGGTCAGCAATTTATTTATTATTAAGTTGAGATTCAAGCACAGCAGAACGACAAGCCATTAAACGTAAGGCGTATGGCCAAATATGCGGTTGCGCGGTAAAACATACCTTTGCCAACTCAAATTAGTTTACCCTAAAATATGAGTAAGTAGCGTAAAATTATGGCGCTACAACATTACATTGGAGAAAGGCGGCGCAAAAGCAAACCCGCCTGTTTCTCTTTATAGCAACGCGTGGAATCGAATACCGTTTATGACAAACACTAGGCTTACAGCACGACTATCCATAATGTCGAGACAGCAAGGATTAACCCTTCTAGAAATGCTTGTTGCCGTCGCTATTCTTGCCATTATTCTCACCACTGTTGCGCCTGGCATTCAAAATATCGTAATCAAAAATAGAATTACCTCTGACTTAAACAATTTAAGTGCAGTGGTTCAACGCGCTCGCTTTTCTGCGGTAGACGAACAAACCAACGTAGTGCTGTGCCCTACGCAAAACTATACAGCCTGCACGTCGAGTTGGCGCAATGCAAAAATGGTGTTTATAGATGCAAATGGAAACGGCGGCCGGGATAACAATGAGGTCTTAATTGTAGCAAGCGATCCACTTAGTAATGCCAATACCATCTCCGGTATAACCGGCAGCCTTATCTTCGACGAGCAAGGCGGAATAGACCGCGCCGCAACCATCACCTTATGTCCCAATAACAACGATGCAAACTATGCATCAGCACTTTTATTATCGCTTTACGGAAGAATATCTGTTGCCGTAGACAGTGATGACAACGGCAAAAAAGAAGACTTAGAAGGTAATGAGTTAAGCTGTAGCTAACCGTTCACTTTTCGTATCGTTAAGTTTCGAGCATTTTCTTACCAACATTCTGTGGGCGTCAGTGCGTCTTCACGTATTTTTATTACTCTACAGCTGTCCGTAGATGCTCTAGATGTCAGTGTAGCACTAATTTCATACATTCCCGTGTCGCTGATGGTTTGTGAGATGCGTACGCTGGCTATTCCAAAGGGTGGCAACGCATCGTGCGTTACGTACTCGCCTGTGAGTAGCCAACTTCGCGACTGAATTGCTTGGGCAGACAGAAGGTACGCTTTGACCTTGTTGAGCTGACTTAGTTGTTTGCTAACGGTAATTGCCGACGTAGTCGCAACGCACAATATGCCTGCTATAGCCGTTGCAACCAGTATTTCTACAAGCGAAAACCCTTCAGTCAGATGATGTTGTATGTACGCTTTATAATTCCCTTCCATGGTACAGCTATCTCTCTAATTGAATTTCAGTACATTGAGATTACCAATATGAATTAAGCAGGGTAACTGGACTTACGCATGGCTTTTCACGCTTACACATCCAACAACAAGCTAAGCATTCCACAACGGAGATTGAATGGGTTTACGCTTTTAGAAATGCTAGTTGTACTGGCAGTAATCAGTCTCCTATCGTTAATTGCTATTCCTTCATTTGATGCATGGAATGAGCGAAATGCCTTTAAACATGCTGCCACCGGAATAGCCTCACTCGCAAAACAGGCGAGAATGAAAGCACTAATAAACAAAAAGAACATGTTCCTGATTGCGCAAATTGAACACAATAGCTGTGTACTCGTGAGCGAAGAAGACTCGTGCTCTTGCGCCACCCGCCCAAGCTGTGCCTTGACTGAGTCGAGTTTCTTGTCACTGCCTTCGCGGTGGAATACAGAATTGAGCACAACCAATAATGAGGACAAGATTGTCGCGTTCAATAAAAACGGTACCCTCAATTTTGCGAGTAATACGACGCTAACGCTTTCAAGCCAGCGCTTCAGGGCAAAGTTAGTTATTAATACATTGGGGCGAATAAAGCTATGTAGCGTTCAGTCTATTTCTGGAATAGCGCCATGCTAAAACATGTAATGCGTCGTGGCGCAATCAAGCCGTATTGTGGATATAGTCTCACCGAACTACTGGTGGCCTGTGGCTTGGCAAGTATAGTGATTTCAGCCGTTGCAACTCAAGCGGCGCGGTCGCACATTGCACACTCATCAATTCAACACGCTACCAGCGTAGAAGACGACATACGTGCGCTACAAAGTACAATTACACAACACCTAAGCAAAGCGGGTTTTGTTTACTCCCCTAACACCCTATCACCTTTCGGTGCGACCACAATCGAAAATACGGTATTCGAAGTAACCACTGGCCACCGCGCAAATGAACCTGAAAATAGCTGTGTTACCTTTTCTTATGATAAGAACAAGGACGGCGTGGTATCGCAGGCTCAGGGGGAGTTTTTTGGATACCGATTGCACGACAATGCCATCGAGTACCGAGTAGCGGGACATTCCTGTATACAAAGCGGTTGGTACGACTTAACCGATACGCAAACTACCGTTGCCACCAAATTCACGGTTAACCGAAGGCACAGCAGTAGCTGGGGAAGTGCCTATGAAATTGAAATAGAGTTGCACAGTAAAGTTGATCCTACCGTCAAAAGCGCCAGGACGTTCATAGTAGAGGCTGTCAATGCCTACGACTAATACCGAAATGCAGTGGCCTCAAAGAGGCAACAGAAAAACTGAGTTCAAAACAAGCAATGTAGGGATTGTACCTACACGCCCTACTGCACCGCTTCGTTTTCAGCAAGGCATCGCCGTGTTGGGAATTGTGGCCATATTATTAAGCGCTATTACCTTCTCAGCTATAAGTACATCACAGCAGGTTCAACAATTTTACACGATTGAAAAGACAAAGCGGGATACCGAGAAGGCGCATGTTACACACATGCAGCAAGTCAAAGAAATCGCCAAGCTGTTACGAAGTCATTCGGTCTCGCAAACGTTGAATAGGATAGACACATCCAATGCAACGATACTTATTGAGCAGACCGATTTAGTTGGTGAAGAACAGCAGTCTTTGCAACACTTTGACGTGCGGGTTACCCAAGACGAAAGTAATACGATTTACACAGCTAAATTTCTGCGCTATCCGTCACTGTTAAGGCTACCTACTTCAACTCAACAATTATCATGGGACAATCAGCTTACCGAATGGCTTTTTAATCGAAGCATAGAGCACCTGAGTGCGACGTATTTTCCTCAAAGCGTTGCCAAACAGGATTGTGTGGACCTTCCGCCTGCCAGTGTTTTCTGGATAGAGGGAGATTGCCAATTGCATAACGAAGATATAGCACACTCAGACGAAAACCAGCCTCTAATGCTACTGATAGTGGATGGCGACCTTTCACTTCACGCCGATACGCAATTCCATGGTTTGATAGTTATGCTTTCCACCACGCAATATACGCACACTTTGCATGTTTCGCCTGAGGCATCTATAAAAGGCGCTTACGTTTCCAACCACCCCTTGAACACGAGTCTTGATGGGTCATTAACACCGTCCACCACGGTGCTAAAAAACCTTCAATCGCACACTACACTCGCTAAAATTATCCCTATCCCGGGTTCATGGTATAGGAATAACTCAACAAACAATTGAGCTGAATATTAGGTAAACGAAAAACCAGAAATAGAGGATCCTCAAAGATGCCTAAATTGAAAAATACAGGAAGTATTTTAATTGAAGTGTTGCTGACACTGCTTATTTTAACAAGCAGTACCACCTATCTACTTGCCACTCGCATTGATTCTAGGCTTCTCTTTCAAGTGACTTTGGATGAAAACGCTGAGCACAATGGCTCATTGAATTCGGACCGACTCGCTCTAGTTAACGACCCGGTTGACCAACGTTGGGATGACATCGCAATATTTGGAGAACCGTCATTACTGGTAATTTCAGCCCAATAGCACATCAACGCCACGTTTTTTTAAGGCGTCAAAACGACCTGTGGCATTAATCGGTTAACGAATATCTACCAGTATTAATAATTAACATGACCAGCAATATTCATCGGACTCAAGGGATCCATTGTTATTTTTATCCCAACCCTTTCTCCCATCACTGAAGTAAAACAACGTGCCATCTGATGCTTGACCTGTACCGCTGACTGGCGTTGCCCTCAACTCATAAGCTGTTGCGCTGGCCGCTTGTATAGTTAAATTATAACGGCGATTTGCTTGGGGCTCAGAAGACGGAGAGTAAGTAGAAAAAACGGCTGGCGCGCCGGTGTTTGCGCCACCACTTGCCGCACCTTCATAACTGAAAGAACCACTATGATGACGTTCCATTGCAGATGCGAACCCCAACAAGTCAGCCTGCCCTGTGCCGCGGTATCCATCGGCAATAATACCTTGGTAAGAAGGGTATGCAATGGCGGCAATAATGCCCACTATCGCCACAACTATCATAAGCTCAATTAATGAAAATCCGCTCTCTGTTTTTTTATGCTTCACAATTATTCCCTCTCTGTTTCTGAGTGCCAACTACCACGCTGAATTCGCTCGAATCTTCCGTAAATATTTTCAGCTAAACACTCAAATGCGTTAGTACATGCCTCGTCGTTGCCATCTTCATCAACGTCAATCACTGCTGAGACACATTCAGTACCCAAGCAAACCACTGGGCTCACAATATCTTCTATAAGAATTTTGGTCTCTGGTGCGATGCCAGTTTGTTTTAATTCTGCTGAGCGGTCAGCGTCGTTAACTTCTCCGTCATTATTTACATCTGTGACGGCGTTGCCATTAAACATACTGACTAAATAAGCGCGACTATTACCCGTGGGCGGAGCACATGCACTGGTACTACTCGCCGCCGGAACATAGGTCGTAAAGAACACCTTGTAATCGATAATTAGCGGAGAAGACAGTACCTTTTCACCGTTAGTGGTTAAATTCAAATACCACCCAGCCTTGTTAGCAAAGTCCTGTGAAGCCAACTCGCGCTCCCCCTCGTCACTACTATTTAAGGCATGACTCGTGGCGTTGTACATTCCACTCTCATAAACCGTTTGCATAAATGTGTAATTCCCATTTACATCACGGTTAAATACGCCGCTGTCTTTAAGCATATAAAAGTTGTCTTCAACTACGGTATCTAGCGGAGATGCACGCCATCCACTGCCAAGGGCTATGCCATAATACAACTCATCGCCTAGCGCTATCTCTGTTACGTCTGGCCCATAGTAGAAATGTCGGTTGGTTTCTGCTGTGTCGCCACCGAAGTCGGCAATGCGCGCGCCTTTTATAAAATTCGTACCTGAATTTCCATTATAGATGTCTAACCTGAATAACTGGCCGCCCATATCGGCCACATACATATGGTCCGCAAACCCATCGTTATCCCTATCAATAACTGAAATTCGCCCTGGAACGCTGTATGTCATATTCGTTAAGTTTAAATCCGCATCTTCATTACTTGCATGCCACAAGAGGCTGCCAGTATCAGCGTCGAACATAAACACAGCATTGCCAACGACATCATTTGCTCGAATAGCACGATCATCTTGTGCGTCATCGTAGCCACCGCCAACAATCATGACATTTTTAACTTGTCCGCCCATGTTCACTTTAGTGATTGTTGGTCTTGACCACGTCTGGCCCAACTTTGCCAGCGTCCCCGCCCCGCCTTCAATTTTGAATTTCAGCGTGGGTGAGGTCTTTTGCGTCACATCAAAGACATAATAATTACGTCCCCCCCTGCGCATACCAACATAAAGGTACTTGTTGTCTCCAACTGTTCTTAGAATCATGTCACCATCTAAGCCATATTTGTGCTCTAGCGATGATGTGTCTTTATAAAAATGATGTAGATTCTGCAGCAATGTTTTAGGCATGATGGCAAAGTTCTCTTCGCCTGTTGAAGTGTCGAATGAATGCAACATTCCTTGGTTGGTGGCGACAAAAATGGCCGAGTCGTCAGTACCGTAGTTAACAATTATAGGCTGAGAGTGAATGGGATCGCCCATTTGAGAGCGATAGTCAGTTGTACTTCCATCGCCGTTACTGTCTTTTACGTCCACGCCTCGAGTCCACTTTAAGATGGCATCTCTTAGTGCATTCGCGTCAGTTTCATCCTGAATGGCAAGGTCAGCATTCGTTATATTCGTATTGTTTTCGTGTAATTCATTGGCACTTCTTACAATGCTACCCGTATCATTGAACACGTATATATTTCGGTTCCCGCCCAAGCGACTGGCTGCTCCACCTTCACTCACCTCGCTGCCGTCAGCAAGGGTTGACCAATAGCTGTGTGCACTTTCAGCGAAGAATCCCGTAACGCTATCCACCGCATTTAGGCTGTTTTTATCGAGAATTTCATCACCACTTAAGCGATAACGTTTAAGGTTCCCAGGCCAAATCGCCCCTTCGCTCGGCTTAAACAATGCGAAGTATAATTCATCTCTATGGGTTAGACGGTTTAGCTGGTTAACCGCCACACCAGGCGACACAAAGGTTGCATTAATATCTTTTACAGAACGCAAAATAGTATTAAACGCCTCGAGCAAATCCGTACTGTTATCTGCCTGATAGAAACCACCACCACTTTGCAAAGCAAGCTGATTAAGGAAGTTGTTGGCGTTATTGTTCGCCGCAAACCCGATGGTGTGTGTAATAACCCTTGGGCCTATTACTGACGTAGACGCTTCACTGATATTTCTCACTAAATCTAGGCCGCACTTCTCACCGCTACTTCCGGTACAGCTTTTACCAAGTAACGTCTGAATTTTCGAAACACTGTGGTTGTTGTTCGCTTCACCGTCGGACAATAAAACAATGTGGTTGTTCGTTTGGCACTGTAGGTCAGACACTGGCGAAATGTAACTTGCCGGTGTTGGGATCTGCTCAGTGATACAGTCGCTGTCTGACAAGTTGTCTTCCGAGCAGCCCGAAGGCAAAATTGAATCTGCACCTATATAAGAGCTTCTGTGGCTCACACGAGTACTTCTTCGCACAGAGCTGCTAACGTCACTTTCCCCACGTTTTCGCCCATAATCTACGTCTCTACCGCCATAATAGTTAGCCGCTTCCAACAATGTGTCTACTATAGGGGTTAGACCGTTGGCGCTAAGCTCATCTATTTTGCTGATCAAATGTTCACGGACCGTTGCTGAAGCGCCAGGTGTCGCCGAGCCGTTAAACTTCACAATAAGCTTCGGTGCTTTAGATGGCGAGTTGTTATACGTATGCGCACCGCGGTACGACACAAAATCATCAAGAACAAATGCCATATCGTTACCTGACTGCCACCCTGAACGATCAACAATTTGCTTAACAATGTTGCTCACGTCAGGCGTACGGTAGGTATAATTGTTGTAAAAATCAGGCATGGACCAAGTAATACCCGATGTTTTAGGCAAATTTCGTAAGCGGTTACGACGGTCTGGATGAAAATCAGACGCATCATTATCAGCTACGCCCCTAATACGCATACTCGGGTTACCATAGGTCACCGTACTGTAAGCAGTAAACTCAAGATACGCTTCTGTTACTACAGCCCCTTGAGGAATGTTCACATTGCGAAATCGAACGCCTATGTAATCATTGTAAGATGGGTGGAAGGTCAGTTCACTACCGGTATTCGGGTAGCCGTTTACGTTCTCTTCCAAGTTATCTCGTGAACTGGCTACTTGATAAATTGCTTCGCCTTGAACACAGCCCGTAGCGGTAGAGTCATCATAAGTTACCACCAACTGTGGCGCACCACTTTGGCCTACGTCGCTGGCTCTTACCTCACGAGAGCTTGCTGAATCGGTGCTAGAGCCTTCTATTAAAATGTTAAGGTTCTTGCCGCCACACCATGCCGATAAATCGACGACTTCTTGAATGACTGCGCTTATGTCAGGTGTAGTTATCACCTCGCCTGAGGCGGGAAAGCTATTATCGGTTACCCACTCAACGTTAGCCGCGGTCTTCGTTCGCGCACTCAAATTGTTCGAAGACGAAGCAAAGGCTGTACTTGATGCCGATGCTTCAGCTGATATGACAAGGGATGTACCCGCCACATTGAATTTTTCTGAAGTAAACCTAATACTGGCATTAACGATTGTCGCGCCTTGAGGTATGTTTAACTCGGTAAAACGCAGACCAGAGGTTACGGTTTGGGTACCGCTGCTTAATACAAGGTCATTGCTGTCAGTGGTAACGCTACCGTCTATTTCATGTGCGTCGTGATCGTCGTCGTTGGTTGAAATGATAATTTCAGGTCTTACCGCTTCATCTATATTGCGAACCGGATAGAGGATTGGGCCACCGTAATCCGAAAAACGCATCAAACCTGCGTTAATATTGGTCGCCGAACCGAGCGCTTTTTTTAGTGCATTCTGTACGCGCAACATTCGAGTTTGGCTGGTGTTATCGTAAGATCCCATACTTCCCGATGAGTCCATGATAAACAGCACATTCGGGTTATAGGTTACGGCGTTATTTGCGTTGCCTAGGTAAATATCAAGGTCGTCACCAAACGCAGAGAAACCGATACAGCTAAATAGTGTAATTGAGGCAAGGTAAGTCGAGAGTTTCTTCATATTAATACCTATTGAGACGCAGGGCCAAATACAGAGGCAGCCAAGCTGTTCGCCACAACAGAAGATTTACCCGCCACTTTCCCACATCCTCTGATAATGAATACATGGCAATTGACGTTGCTTCCACCAATCACGTTACTCGAGCCTCGACAAGCCTGCTCTCTGATAAACGCAGTGCGCGACCAACTCTTTGACGAGGCCTCACTTTGATACGTGCCATCCACAACATGTCTGTCACCAACAGCAAGGCCGCCTTCAGTCATATATCTGTCAGTCCACTCCCCGTCATCGAAACAGCTCATTGAATCTGCTTCAGGGTCAAACACGTTACCCTGCCGAGCTTCCGAGAGCGGGTCTGTCTTATTCGGGTCGGTAAGTAAGGTTTCATCTTCAGATTCAAAGAAAACGCCCGCGATCGCTGCTTCAGCAGCATCAAAAGCCAAACCACTTTGCTGCATAGACACTGCCATTTTAGACTGAGACAAGCTACTGGTTACCGCGCTTACCCCTAAAACAGTGATTGAAAGCAACACAAGAAGTGCGAATACCATCACTAAGCCTTGTTGTTTCATCGCGAACTCCTGACAAAATTTTTCATATTTCGAAGTGCCAACGTTTTTGAGAACACTTGATAATAATGGGCCGTGTCCATCGTTTTAGATGCTTCGTTTAACAGCGCATATTTCTGAGACTGTGTTTGTCTCACTTCATTTTGATAGCTTTTAAGCATTAGCGCCCAGCGCAGTGACACAACTTGTTGATTAAGCGCCCTTAAATCTTCAATTTCATCTGCGGTTACATACGAAACAGCTTGCCCTTGAGAATTGGTAATGCTGCTTGAAACGCCGAACTGCACTTGGAAACTTTCGACGTTATCGAGCAATGTTACGGTAAGGGGCGACACTGTCTGCACCTTTAGGCCACGAAGTACACGACCATCATATCCTGTGCACTTAAGTGTACTGCCGCTTACAAAGTAGTGATTAACAACGTGAAACTCGAGACCGCCATAACCGTGCTGGTTTCCAGTACAATCTTCGTCACTTAGTAGGCTTACAACCAGCTTATCACTGCCGCCACTAGAGGTTTGTATGCTGCCTAGTGTAGCGTTGGTAGCGAAATCCCCTGCTACAGCGATGGGGTGATTTTCCACATAGGCCGCTTCGGCAACGATATCAACGGATGTATCCACATCCGCGACTATCTGATCATAACGGCCGACTTCATAGAATTCTGCAGAGAGGCGAGCCATGATAAAACGGCCTGACTCTTGTACTTGAGCCACGGCTTGATTGAGCTTATTCGTCACGCTACTACTGACGAGCACTTGAATAATCGCGCCTGATATCACTAACCCCAACGTTAACGTAATCATTAACTCGACAAGGGAGAAACCCTGCTGTGGGCGGTGGCGACGTGCATTCATAATGTAATATCCTTAAACACACATGCGTTACTGTCACCTTCAGATTCGTTACATCGCGCATTAAGGGTATAGGTCTGATTTCCCGAAGAAGCGACAGGCCACGTCAACAACACTTCTACACGAGAACCTGCACTACAGCTGTAAACATCTGCCGTATTGTTGTCGTCACACGATACCGACACTTTAGTTTGAGGATTGGTTTGTACTGCTGAGCACGATAGCGCCCAACCATCGTACTCAGCCATCTGTGCTTCAGTACAGGCCTGGCCTTCGCAATTTGGGATCCCTGCCGGCCTTGCCAGACAGTAGCAGTGATAAGGGTGAGACGAGCCAGAACAACTTAACGTGGCAAAATTATAGGTATCGCTAGAGAAGTACGCATTGTTGACTACCATGCCGTCTCCCACTGTTGCTGGGCGAGCGGCGGCTCTCAATCGTTCTGCAACTTGTGCTGCCACCATCTCGGCCTGAGTTCGGCTTATTGCGTCTTTATTGGCAAAAGAGCCCGTAAACTGGAGCGCAGCAACACCCAGTAAGCCCACAGCTAATATAAATAAGGTGATTAAGATCTCTATAAGACCTGCACCGTGTTGTGCGCGAATATGACTTCCCTTCACTCGCTTCATTATCACCTTTTCAGCAATCATCTTTTTTGCCATATACCTAACATTCAAATTGGTGTTATCACCAATGTAGTATAGTAAGACAAAAGCGTATAACACTGGGTATCAATGGTTATTAAAACGTATAATTTTCTGTGACCTGTTCTAGGGCCTGTTGACCTTTGGGGTACGAATTTTGGTCTAAATGGAAGCCTTTTAATCGCGAAACAGTCCTGCAAGCCTAGCGGGCTAAGTTAAAGGACTGTGACAAAGAGTAAATGTTCTCGATTTAGAACCACTAAACCGTCAAACATTCGCCTTGTCTAGATGGCACACAGACCGCTGCAAAAATGCACAACAAAGGTCAACAGGCCCTAGCAAGCAAGTACAAGGCAGACTGCTCGACCATTTTATCTTTAAAGTAACAGGCTCTAAATGGTTAGCGTGCTATAACACCGCTTTACAATGTACGTTTACGGCACAAAAGGTGCTACCTTAAAGCCGAACCGTGTAGCCTGTTCATGTTAAAATACCCAGTTCTAAAGGTATTATTATCCATTCGCAACTTGTTGAATTTCCAGTAGACAAAAGCATAAAAAAACACCGCAACTAAGTGCGGTGTTTTTTTATTTTGATAGTGCGGATAAATTAAACGACCTGTTTAACACGCAGCTCTTTAGGTACTGCAAATTCCACATTTTCTTCGCGTCCAGCACGCTCAGAAGCTGAAACAGCACCCCACGCTTTGAGCTTGTTTACCACACCTTGCACTAACACTTCCGGTGCAGACGCGCCTGCAGTAACGCCAATATGCTCTACACCTTCTAGCCATTCCTCTTGAATGCAATTAGCGTCAGCAATCAAATACGCTTTTGCGCCAATTTTTTCAGCCAACTCGCGAAGACGGTTCGAGTTTGAGCTATTCTGTGCCCCAACAACCAGTAAAACCTGACAATCTTGGGCTAGGTCACGCACCGCGTCTTGGCGATTCTGCGTGGCATAGCAAATGTCGTCTTTTCTCGGACCATTGATTTTGGGGAACTTAGCGCGAAGTGCGTCAATAACATCGGCTGTATCATCAACAGACAGCGTAGTTTGGCTGCAATAATAAAGGTTGGTCGGGTCTTTAACTTCAAGCGTTGCCACATCAGCTTCAGATTCAACTAAATAAATACCGCCATCTTCGTTGCTGTACTGACCCATGGTGCCCTCTACTTCAGGGTGACCAGCATGACCAATTAAGATACATTCAGTGCCCGTTTTGCTAGCGCGGGTAACTTCCATATGTACTTTCGTCACTAAGGGGCACGTGGCGTCAAAGACCTTAAGACCACGACTTTCTGCTTCTTTTCTGACCGCTTGCGATACGCCATGGGCAGAAAATATTACTATGCTGTCGTCTGGTACTTCGTGAAGTTCATCCACAAATAATGCTCCACGCTCACGTAGCCCATCTACCACGAATTTATTGTGTACCACTTCGTGGCGCACATAAATGGGCGGCTCGAACATTTCAAGCGCGCGTTCAACGATGGTGATAGCTCTATCAACGCCCGCACAGAAGCCACGAGGGTTAGCTAAATGAATTTGCATAACTAGTTTCCACCTTGTGCTGACACGCCAGGTTTAACATCAATAATTTCAACGTCAAAGATAACCGTTTGCCCTGCTAACGGATGATTGAAATCTACCGTAACAGAGTCTCCAGCAGCACTTCGAATAATCCCCGGAATCTCTGAACCATCAGGCTGAGCAAAGGCTAAAATCATGCCTTCCTCAACTTGCAAGTCTGCACCAAAGCGGCTTCTATCCATATAGTGAATGTTATTCGGATCAGACTGGCCGAATGCATCTTCAGGGCCTAATTTAAATGACTTTTTGTCACCTTTTTTAAGCCCAAGTAAACACGCTTCAAAATTCGGCGTAAGGCTACCGTCACCCATCACCATTTTGGCAGGTTTGTTATTTACACGAGTACTGTCAGCGGCAGAGCCATCTTCTAGCTTTAAATCAAAGTGAAGAATAACTTCGTTATCAGCACCAATTATCAATGAGTCTGTCATAACCTTTCCGAATACTACTTAATGGTTTCGCTACTGTCTGCCGCGCTTGTTTGCGCGTCTGCACCGTTGCCTTCGCTTTTTTTATCGCCATTTTTAATCATGTCGATAATAAGTAAAGCCGCGCCTATAAATATTGCGCTGTCGGCAATGTTAAACGCTGGCCAGTGGTAATTGTTTACGTAAAAATCTAAAAAGTCGATGACATAACCATGGACTAAACGGTCGTAAACATTGCCTAGTGCACCACCTAGAATAAAGGCAAACGCAACAGGCAGCATTTTTTGCGAACGGGGTGACTGCTTCAGCCACCACAAAATCACTACACTTACTACAACAGCAATGGCAGTAAAGAACCAGCGCTGCCAACCACCTGCATTTTCTAAAAAGCTAAATGCGGCGCCGTAATTGTGTACGTAAGTAAAGTTAAAAAACGGCAATACCTGTATCGACTGATACAAGGACATACTGTCGATAACTGTGTACTTACTCCATTGGTCGAGGATAAACGCAATTGCGCTTATCCACAAAAAACGTAAGCCTGTTTCGCGAAAAAGCTTAAGCATAGTGGCGCTCTTCTCCATCACCGTCAATGTTTGTCACACAGCGACCACAAAGCTCTTCGTGGCCTTCATGTGAGCCTACATCTTCACGGTGATGCCAGCAGCGAACACACTTTTCACCGCTTGCTTTATTAACGCTCAACCATAAACCTTCTACGTCTGTGGCTTTCGCATCAGACGGTGCACCGTCAACTTTCGTTAGCGTAACGCCTGATGTAATAAGTACGAAGCGTAGCTCGTCTTCAAGCTTTGCCAGTACGTTGTACAATGACTCGGTAGCATAAAGCGAAATACTCGCTTCCAGTGAGCCACCTAGCTCGCCATCTTTACGCGCCTGTTCCATGGCCTGGTTTGCGGCATCTTTTACGCTTAGCACTTGATGCCATAGGGCATCGTTAAACGTATCGCTTTGCGTGAAGTTATTAAACCCTTCGTACCAGGTTTCAGTGAATACAAATTCGCTGCGCTCACCTGGTAACGTTTCCCAGATTTCTTGTGCAGTAAAGCTGGTAATAGGCGCCATCCAGCGAACCAATGCTTCAATGATATGATACATGGCCGTTTGGCATGAACGACGGGCTAGCCCATCTGCTTTAGCTGTGTACTGGCGGTCTTTAATCACGTCTAAATAGAATGAGCCCAGCTCAATTGAGCAGAAGTGCGTAAGCTTCTGTGACACTACCAGCAAGTCGTAGTTGTCATACGCTTCGATAAGCTCTTCTTGAAGTGCCTTGGCGCGCGCAACAATCCAGCGGTCAAGCGCGACCATATCGTCTTCTGCTACCGCATCTTCAACGTTGAAGCCGTTAAGGTTAGCAAGCAAGAATCGCGCGGTGTTACGAACTCGGCGGTAGCCATCTGCAGCACGCTTTAAGATTTCATCCGATACCGCAATTTCACCGCGATAATCAGTAGATGCTACCCATAGGCGAAGGATGTCTGCGCCTAATTTGTTAGTCACTTCCTGAGGCGCCACAACGTTACCTACCGACTTCGACATTTTTCTGCCGTGGGCATCTACCGTAAAGCCGTGTGTTAGCACTTCTTTATAAGGCGCGTGACCGTGCATGGCAGTTGATGACATAAGCGAAGACATAAACCAACCGCGGTGCTGGTCAGAACCTTCAAGATATAAATCGGCAGAGGCCGGGATATCATCGCGACGATCGACAACGAAGTAATGCGTCACGCCTGAGTCAAACCAAACGTCTAGGGTATCAGTTACTTTCTCGTAGTTGTCTAGCTCGCTACCAAGCAGGGCTGCATCGTCGAGATCCCACCACGCTTGAATGCCTTTAGCTTCAACTTCTTGAGCCACTTTTTCCATCAATGCCGCAGACTCTGGGTGGATTTCACCGGTAAGTTTGTGCACGTACAAAGGAATAGGCACGCCCCACGTACGTTGACGAGAGATACACCAATCTGGACGACCTTCAACCATTTTTTCAATGCGGTTTTGGCCCCAGTCCGGGATCCACTTGGTTTGCTTAATTTGTTCAAGTGATTCAGCGCGAAGGCCTTTTTTATCCATGCTTACAAACCACTGAGGCGTAGCGCGGAAAATAATTGGCGTTTTGTGGCGCCAGCAATGTGGGTAGCTGTGCTCGTATTTTACGTTTAGGACAAGGTTACCCTTCTCTTTAACCGTTTCGATAATTTCATCGTTGGCTTTAAATACAAACTGACCTGCAAACAGCGGTGTGTTTTCAAGGTACACGCCATTGTTACCTACCGGATTGTACACTTCGATATCGTATTGTTTGCCCACGTTAAAGTCGTCAACACCGTGAGCTGGCGCTGTGTGTACACAACCTGTACCAGAATCAGTTGTAACGTGATCGCCTAGAATTAACGGAACTTCAAGGTCTAAGAATGGGTGATTAACTTTAAGCTTATCAAGCGCAGCACCAGTACAGGTTGCCACTTCGCGGAAATCCTCAACGCCGTAGCGGCTCATGCAGCTTTCAAGCAGGTCCTGCGCTACCACTAGCCATTCGTTTGAAGGCTGAACTTCAACAATTGCATAGGTAAGCTCTGGGTGTAAGCTGATTGCACGGTTGGCCGGCAGTGTCCACGGTGTAGTGGTCCAAATTACAACGCCCGCTTTGTGTGTGGTTAAGTCGCTTTCAGACACGCCAAACGCTTCTGCGATAGCAGCCACATCAGCCACTGGGAACTTAACGTCGATTGCCGGTGATACTTTGTCTTTGTATTCAACTTCTGCTTCAGCAAGTGCTGAACCACAATCTGTACACCAGTGAACAGGTTTGAAGCCCTTTTCTAAGTGACCAGAGTCTACAATTTTACTTAATGCACGAATGATGTCGGCTTCAGATTTGAAGTCCATTGTTTTGTATGGGTTATCCCACTCACCAAACACACCTAAGCGTTTAAAGTCAGCCATTTGCCCGTCAATTTGCTTTTGTGCATATTCGCGACACTTTTGACGAAATTCAGCCGCCGTAACTTTCTTACCTGGCTTACCAACTTTCTTTTCTACCATCAATTCAATCGGTAAACCGTGGCAGTCCCACCCAGGAACGTACGGAGAATCGAAGTCAGAAAGGTTTTTCGACTTTACAATAATGTCTTTAAGAATTTTGTTAACCGCGTGACCAATGTGAATATCGCCATTCGCATAAGGAGGGCCATCGTGAAGAATAAATGGCTTTTTGCCTTTTTTCGCTTCACGAATTTTGCTGTATACCCCTTTTTCCTGCCAGTCTTTAAGCATTTTCGGCTCGCGCTGAGCAAGGTTACCGCGCATCGGGAACGCAGTTTCTGGAAGGTTCAGTGTGGCTTTGTAATCACTCATAAAATTGTATTATCCGGTTACCTTAATTTTCACCCAATGCACTAACACATTGTGAAGGCGATATTCATTTTGCGATGTTCAAATTAAAACGCTGAATGTAAAAGGTTCAACGTAAAACTGTGTGTCGTTCTTACTAGCGCAAGGCTGACATTATATGTTCTAGCACAGTGACTTACTTACGCGTTTCGCGAACAAGGATCCACGTTTAAAAAAATCGAGCTCAATAAAACTGATACGCGCAAAAACTTTTCGTGACTTTATCACGTTTAACTATGCTAATAACAGACGCGCTTGTGCTGCATCTGCTTGAATTTGATCTTTCAACGCCTCAAAAGAATCAAATTTAATTTCATCTCTTATTTTTGCCATCGGAAACACCGTAATGGGCTTGCCGTAAAGGTCAGATGACAAATCAAAAATATGGACTTCTAACTGGTTTCTTACCCCGTTAACAGTAGGACGGGTACCAATGTTCGCAACGCCGTTATAGTGTTTACCATCTACGTCGACACGAACTGCGAACACGCCGTGAATTGGCGTTTTTTGGCGTTTTAGCATGACATTCGCGGTGGGAAAACCAATGGTGCGACCTTTTTTCTCGCCGTGAACCACCCTACCGTGAATAGCAAACGGGCGCCCTAGCATTTCGGTAGACAGACCAAAGTCGCTGTCAGCCAACGCTTCTCGCACCGCGGTAGAGCTTATTCGATGGGCATGCATGGTAAAACTGTGGGTACTTACTACTTCGAAACCGTATTGGCGACCTGCCGCCTCAAGCATTTCGAAATCCCCTTTGCGGCCATTGCCAAAACGGAAATCGTCGCCAACAACAAGAAATTTAACACCCAGTTTGTCCACCAGTAAATCGTGGACGAAGGTATCGGCACTTTGCTTAGCAAACTCCGCGTTAAATCGCACAGCAAGCAGCCTGTCGACACCTTGTTGGCGCAGCAACTCGTACTTTTCGCGAAGAGGGCTTATACGCGCTGGTGCTTTATCAGGCATAAAGACTTCTTCAGGCTGCGGTTCGAACACCATTACGGTGGCAGGAAGTGATAGCGATTTCGCTTTTTCAAGCACGTTAGCCAACACAGCTTGATGACCACGGTGCACGCCGTCGAACTTGCCAATAGTGAGCACACACCCTTTATGGTGCGGTTTTACATTGTTTAGCCCGCGGATAAATTCCACTGTTAGCCACTACCTTTTAACTGCTAGAAAATCAAAGCTCGCGATTATAGCCGACCGCGAGCACAATACCAAGCACACGGGCCATTCTGACTCCATGCGCTATTTCGCATCTATTGAATACTAATCGCCGCCGCTTCTGAAATGTCTGGGTCGCATGCCCAGCACCACCATGGTGGTCACAAAGAGTATAACCGACAGCGAAATGGTTATTCCTACCTCTAACATTTGGGCGGGAAGAGACAATTCAAAGAAAGCTAAGCCTTGATCGCGATAATAAATAAGCCCGCCCATGGCAGCACTTGCAATAACCACACGGGCAATAAACAAAACCGATGTGCGGCTTAACGCAAATACACCTTGTCTATGCAGTGTTATATAAAGCAAAGCGGCGTTAAGCGTAGCTGACATACTGGTAGCGACAGCAAGCCCTACATAACCAAACGGAATCGCTAAAATAAGGTTAAACACCATGTTTGCGACCATACACCAAATACCAAATTTCACTGGCGTCTTGGTGTCTTGGCGGGAGTAAAACCCTGGCGCGAGAATTTTTACCAGCATAAAGCTGAGCAAGCCAAACGAGTACGCGGTAAGCGAGTAAGACGCCATAATAGCGGTTTCTGCAGTAAACGCGCCGCGCTGAAAAATAACGGTCAAAATAGGCCTTGCCATCACGCCAAGCCCCACTGCAGCAGGTATGCCCAATAAACACACCATGCGAAACGCCCAATCGATATTCGCAGCAAACGCTTTGGGGTTATTACTGACGTGGTTTCGGGATAGCGTAGGTAAAATGACTGTTGCGATGGCAATACCAAACAACCCTAGGGGAAATTCAAGCAGCCTGTCTGAATAGTATAACCAGCTAATAGAACCGGTAACTAAAAAGCTGGCGATGAAGGTATCAAACAACAAATTGATTTGCCCTACTGACACACCGAATAAGGCAGGGATCATCAGGGTGCGTACTTTTACCACGTTTTCGTCATGCCAGCCCCACTTTGGCTTTACCAAGAGCCCTGCCCTGAACAAAAACGGTAGTTGAAACAAGAACTGTACGATACCGCCGATAAACACACCCCACGCTAGCGCGTATGCGGGTTGCTCCAGCGTAGGTGCTAAGTATATTGCGCATGCAATAATGCATACGTTAAGTAAAACAGGGGTAAAGGCAGCAACCGCAAACTTATTGAGCGTATTGAGTATCGCCCCTGCCAACCCAGTCAGAGAGATAAACGCCAAATAAGGAAAGGTAATTTTTAACATGGTCGACGCGAGCACAAACTTATCTCCGGCCTCGTCCCCTTCGAGCCACGCCACAAACCAGCCTGTACCAAATAACGCCGCCAAAACAGGAGATGCTATTACCCCTATAATAGAAACTACAAAAACAATAGCGCCTAATGTACCGCTGACTTTTGCAACGAACTCTCTAAGCTGCTTTTTATCGTCGTTCTCGTGGACTTCGGTTAATACCGGAATAAACGCTTGTGCAAATGCACCTTCAGCGAATAGACGACGAAGAAAATTAGGAATTTTGTTAGCAAAGAAAAATACGTCAGCGGCTGCTCCATCGCCCATAAGCTTGGCAACAACAACATCACGTACCAAGCCTAATACTCGCGAGACCAAGGTCATAATACTGACGATAAGACCAGATTTTATTAACTTCCGTGACACGTCACACTTCCAATAAGAGGTAAAGAATAGGCTGAATAGCATCAGCCATTTGAAAGATAGTCAAAGGCGTCTGCTAACCGCAAAGCGGCAACGCTAGGTTGCAAGCGAGCCATAATAACTAAAGGCTATCGCAGGCGAAACGATTTCTTCAAAATAGTTGTGCATCTTTAACAACTTTCTTGTTATAATCCGCGCCCGGTATGGGGTGCTGTCGTTTATGCATGTCTATCGCTAAAATGTCTTGAAAGAATATCACTACGAATCTCTTTCAAAAAATGTCGCAGAGAAATGTCGCAAAGAATGTGCAACGTGTTGAGCATACTTTGTGTTCAATAGCTTGCGCGTTTTAACGCGGAACGATTTAAGTTTTAAATCGTTTGACATTTGGGCGTTTGGTAGGCACAATCCGCACCCTCGTTTTTGACATGAATTTATTTTGGGAGTTACACCTTGGCTAACATTAAGTCTGCTAAGAAGCGTGCAATCCAAGCCGAAAAGCGTCGTCAGCACAACGCTAGCCGTCGTTCAATGACTCGTACAAGCATCAAGAAAGTTATCGCTGCAATTGCAAGCGGTGACAAAGAAGCGGCACAAGCTGCACTTACTGCTGCTACTCCAGTACTTGACAGAATGGCTACTAAAGGCTTGATTCACAAGAACAAAGCTGCTCGTCATAAGAGCCGTCTAGCTGCACAAATCAAAGCACTAGGTTAATCTTTACGATTAGTAGTTAAAAAAGCGCCCTTCGGCGCTTTTTTTGTATCTGTAATCGACGCTAATTAGCATGGGTTACTGATTCCAAATTTAGACTTAAAGGCATAAAGCCCACCACTAGGCGAGCTTTGTCACTAGATAAAAAGTCTTTGCGGTGTGTTCCTCCCCCAGCTATCCACTTATCAGCTCATCTTCCTTATTGAGCTTGCCGGTGCAATACGCATGATCCAGTGAAGGATGGCCCACGGCCAGCTTGGTACAAACGCATTCGCTTTTTCCTTGTTGATTGCATTGACCATCGCGCGACAGCCCACATCGGTATCAACAATAAACGGTACTTTTTCCACCTTTTCGTTTATTTCGCTGCGAATAAAACCGGGGTGAATACAGGTGACGTTAATTGGCGTATTCATTACATCCATTCGAATGCCTTCAGTCATAGATGTAAGGCCCGCTTTCGTTGCTGCGTATACGGTCATGGCGCGTCTAAAACCGCGCACAGCACTGATGGACGAAATCGTCACAAGATGACCACTATTTTGCGCCCTAAAGATAGCCATTGCCGCTTCACATTGTGCTAGCGCCGACACAAAGTTAGTCACCGCCGTTTGCTTGTTAGCGTGGAAATACCCAGTGCCAATAGACGCGCCCTTGCCCATGCCTGCGTTTACAATAACTCTATCAAGGGTTCCCATGTCGGCTTTGAATGCGTCGAATACTTCAAAAACCGCATCGTGATCATTGACATCCAGCGAGCGAATATACACATCGATGTTTGGGTTAATTGAATACAATTCGTCTTTCAATTTTTCTAAATTCTCAAAGCGTCTTGCGCATAGGGCTAGGTTACAACCCTGTTTGGCAAACTCAATCGCCATTCCCTTGCCTAGGCCTGAACTCGCGCCTGTGATCAGAATATTGCGTCTTGTTGTCATTATCGTTTTCCTGATGCTTTTATGGCCTTATTACAACGCCACATTAAGTAATGAATGAAGATCCAAAAGTTTTTAAACGCTGGATTATTGGTTTGCTTGTGGTGGTATCGATAGTAGATTTGCTGGGCAATACCGGCTAAACGGAAAAGCCCGTATACCTCGTAAAAGGTAAAATCATCTACATCTATTTCCATCTCTTTGCAGTAGTACGCAACCACCTGCTTTCGAGTTAGCATACCGGGTAAGTGAGTAGGCTGGCGGCGCGTTGATTGGGCCAAAAAGTCATCATCCGCTTGTACCCAATACGCCAAGGTATTACCCAAGTCCATAAGCGGGTCGCCCAAGGTCGCCAGTTCCCAATCCAACACACCGATAATTTGCGTATAGTTATCCGGCTTTAACACCACGTTGTCGAACCGAAAGTCATTGTGGGTAATACAAATGCGTTCATTAGCGGGCATGTGGTTTTCTAGCCAGCGCATTATTTTTTTACCCGAGGGGACATTCCAGGTTTTTGCTTTACTATAGCGTTCGCTCCACCCGCTTATTTGGCGTTCTATGTAGCCAGCACCTTTACCTAAGTGCTCAAGCCCCGCTTTCTTATAATCCACTTTATGAAGCTCGATTAAGCTATCAAGTACATTAGTGCAGAGCTGTTTGGTTTGCTGCTCAGACGTGTTTAAGCCTTTGGGTAAGTTCTTACGTGGTATCACGCCGGTAAACTTCTCCATTACGTAAAACTCTGTGCCCATAACGCTCTCGTCTTCACAAAGTCCAAGCATCTCTGGCACATAGCGATAAACAGGCTTTAACGCATGCTGTAATCGAAACTCCCGCCCCATATCGTGAGCACCTTTAGCTTTAGTACCTGCTGGTGCCCGACGCAAAATTAACGACGTTTTTTCGCTCTGGTTTTGTTTACTGCCTTGATAGTCCAAGCAGTACGTCCAATTAGAAGCGCCCCCAGAATACTGGGTGACTTGAGGCAAGCTATCGCTACTTTGTATCATGGCCTTCAATGATGGACTGGAAGCACTAATATTTTCCTTAAGCCAATTGTGTACAGCGTTCACGTCTAGCTCTTCGCCTGCACGTACGCTGTCAGCTTTATCTACGACCTGTTGTTGCATATCTCAATCTTCTTGTAATTCTGTTTCAAAGGGCCTATTCAAAGTGCTAACTCACAATCTTTCGCTAGAAGATACTTCTGTTTGTGCCTGTACAAGAGCAGCTCGACAATTATCTTCAGATAGCTTGGCGACAAACAGAGGTGAGCGCGTTTCCGTTTTACCTAATTTTGCTTTAAATTTGCTTTAAATTTGCTTTTCCATTGCACGCTTCATCATCTTCGTTTGATTGAGCATATTTTTGATATAACGCTGGGTTGGCAGCAGCTTCTTTAACAGGAAAGCACGTTTACCCAGTTTATGGGTAAGAATTAGAAACTGCTTTTTATCGACTTGCTGAAATATGGACTCAGCCACGTCTTCTTTCGTCATGTCTGCTTTGGCAAAGAATTTATTGAGCATTTTGTGCGACGCTGGGTTGCTGCTTCGCATCGACTCATCTAAATTCGTTTTGAAGAAGCTTGGACAAACTACACTAACGTCAATATTGTCAGGTGCTAATTCCAACTTCATGGTTTCAGAAAACGACACGACTGCAGCTTTAACCGCGTTATAACTTCCCATATAAGGAATAGGCGTTAGCCCCGCTTGCGATGCAATATTAATGAAATAGCCACCGCCTTGCTCTCGCATTAACGGTAAGAGTGCACGACTGACTCTCACCATGCCTAACACATTAATATCAAACACCCACTGCCACTGCTCAATGCTCTCATCTAAAAGGCTGCCACCAGAAGCAACACCCGCATTGTTAAACACAGTGTCAACACCGCCCCAGCGAGTTTCCAAGGTGTTCGCTAACGTTTGAACATCATTTTCAGAGGTTATATCGCAATGGATGTAAAACGCATTGGCACCTTGGGCGGATAGCGTATTTACTGTTTCATCGCCTCTTTCTTGGTTAATATCGGCAATGCAAATATCTAACCCCTCGTCTTTGCCTGCCCACTTTTCCGCCCACTTAAGGGCAATGGCCTGACCTAAGCCGGTAGCGCCACCGGTAATCAATACGCGCATGATGTGTTTCCTAACTGTTCTTGTTTCATTATTCTTGTATCGGCGTTTATGTTTAGTTGCGCTTTATTGTGTTAAGCGCTAATCAGTACTTCACTATTCTCTCTAATTGACCGCCTTATCAATCCAATCAAACTGATTCCGTCTTTTGCAGTGACACTGATGGCTGTTCGTTACGCATTTTTCGTTTTGCCCACAGGGCCAATAGTGCGGGCCCGATGTACATTGCTACGCCATATACACCAGGTGCAATCGCGTAATCAGGTGCATCTAAAAAGGTAATACATATCAGCATTGCAAGCGCCGCGTTTTGCACGCCTATTTCAATGGCCAGCGTGAGCGAGTCTTTAAATGCTAGGTTTGAAAGCTTAGCAAGCCCGAGCCCTAACAATACCGATGATAAATTTAACGTTAAGCAAACCAAAAACGCGCTTTCAAAGGACGCGGCTAAATTGTTTCTTTCTGAAACCAGCACGCCCACAATCATAAGCAACATGAAGTACATAGAAAACTGCCGAAAGAAACTTTCAGTTTTAGTAGCAAACCTGCTGTTAAAGCGACGAATGGTCATGCCTAAAATGACCGGTACAATTGATATACCAACCAGCCCTATCACTGTTTGAATAATAGAAAAGTCTGGCGCGTTTTCTTTTACAAAGTAATCAAGAGCAAATTGAATGATAAAGGGCGTTGAGAAAACGCAAGCGATGGTAGAAATAGCGGTTAAGCTTACTGAAAGGGCCAGATTTGCTTTTGCGATGTGGCTGATTAAATTACTGGTCGTGCCGCCTGGGCATGCCGCTAAAACCATGACACCAACCGCAATATAATCGGGTAGACCAAAAACAAAGCACAGTCCTAGCGCCAACATAGGCAGCAATATAATTTGCCCTATAAAACCCGTTATTACTGCTTTAGGTGCTTTAAGTAGTCGGGCAAAGTCTGCAAGGGTTAGCGTTAGCCCCATACCAAACATAACAAATGCCAACGCTAGAGGTAACAACACCTCGGTAAGTACAGATGCCTGCATGCACACGCCCCTTACAAAAGAAGCCTCTATTAAAGAAACCTTTTATTAACATTTAAGCCAGTGTACTCTGTTTAATAATAAATAAAAATGATGCCTTATTATGGAAACCCATAAATAATATGCATGGAAAATTAGACCTAAATTTGTTTGTTGTGCTGCGAGCGGTCTACGATCAGGGCAGCATTACGAAAGCCGCCAACGCACTGCATATTACTCAGCCAGCGGTCAGTCACGCCTTAGGTCGTCTACGAGAGAAATTTGATGATCCGCTGTTTATTCGTCATGGACGACAAGTCGTGCCTACCCCGTTTTGCCAAGGCATTATTGCATCGGTTGTGAAATCAATCGAAACCCTTGAAAGTACGTTAAAAGGTAAAGTGGGCTTTGATATAAGTGATAAACCCCGTCAGGTGAACCTTGGCTTAAGAGATGTTTTAGAATCTATATTTTTTCCCGTGCTTATTCCTGAGCTTGTTAAACATACTCCCAATATCGCGGTGAATAGCAGACAGGTTACCTGGCCCGAGCTTGCTCCCGCGTTAGCCGCTAAAGAGCTTGATATCGTAATTGACGCATTAGTTCCCACCAGCCGTGACATTCGTTCACAGTTTATCTGCGAAGAAACGTTTGTCGTGGTATGCGCGCCTAGCAATAGCTACGTAGATAACCCGAGTATCAAGAGCTACTCAGTTGCACAGCATGCGCTTGTATCTTTAAAAGACTCTAAATTAGATACGGTAGATCTAGCCCTTGCTCAGCACAATTTACATCGCAACATCGCATTGCAGTGTGAACACTACTTTGCCGCCGTTAACGTAGTTAGCCAATGCGATCTTTTGCTGACCATGCCAACGCGATTCGCCCAACAATTCAGTAATAAATTCGATATCGAAATTCTGCCCCTTCCATTTGACGTCCCCCCACTCCCCGTACACATGTACTGGCACAAACACGCCGATGAAGACTTAGTGAATGTATGGATGCGAGATAGGCTTTTAGACGTGGCGAGTAAGTTGGGGTTATAGCGCGTATTTGTGTTGCTGTAACACAATGGTCAAGCAAGCGTCACGGTAGTGTCAATTTGCAAACCTATAGTGACGATCCAAGGCATCGCTTTGGGAAACCGCTATGAAAAAGACACACTATCGAACACTTTGGCTTTCAGATATCCATTTGGGTAATCGCGACTGCAAAGCTGAATACTTACTTTCCTTTCTGGATAGCATAACCGTAGACACCCTCTATTTGGTGGGTGATATTGTTGATATGTGGCAAATGTCCAAACAATTTCGCTGGCCAAAGGCGCACAATCAAGTCATGCATAAATTCATGCAAATGAGTCAGGAAGGCACCCGTGTGGTGTACCTGCCCGGAAACCACGATGAGCCAATTCAGTCTTATTCGGGTATGGCCTTCGGTGATATAGAAATAGAGCGAGAGTTGGTTCACACCACAGCACAAGGGAAGCGTTATTTAGTCTTACATGGCGATCAGTTCGATGGCGATGTGACTATGGGCAAATTCCATGCGTGGATTGGCGATAAAGGTTACGACCTTTTGCTTTTTCTAAATAGAGAGTTTAATCGCCTACGCGCGTGGCGCAAGCGAGAATACTGGTCACTTGCGGGCTATATTAAAAAACACATTAAAGGAGCGAATGAAGCCATCGCCCGTTATCGAGAAGCATGCTGCAGGCGCGCCGATGAAATGGGGCTCGACGGTGTTGTGTGTGGCCATATTCATCACCCTGAAAGCAGCTTTGAAAACGGCATTCACTACATTAATGATGGGGACTGGATAGAAAACTGCAGTGCACTGTCAGAAGACGTGAACGGTAACTTATCTCTTATTCATTACCTTGATTCATTAGAGTCAGCCACCGTAACACCAATTACAACCAAAACCTCTCGCTCAGAAGCAGCATAGCTGGCATTACACAAATGGGGCTGTAACGGCCCCTGACTTTTGCTATTCACCAAGCAACAGGTGAATTCCAACCCCATCCATCAAGGTTAGGGCCTGCTGACCTGTGCCTCATAGATTGGTCAGCAGGTCATAGTTACAACTTTTTAACACTGTCAAATAACTGCCATGAAACTGTGTGAAAAGCGTCACATTGCCCTGCTATTGTTCGCCAAAACCGGAAGAGAAACAGGTTCTATGTTTACTGTAAACGACGTACTGAACAAGCATTACCCTCAAGTAGCAAATAACCCCATTCTATTTAAGTCGCTGTCTTTCGTATTAAGGCACCTTCTTCACGAACGTGAAATTACCGAGTTTGGTGAAACCTATCCGCATTACGAAGATATCGATTTCGTAGAGCAAGTGCTTGAATATTTTAATATCAGCTACTCCACGCGCGATGTAGAAAAAGAGCGCATTCCAAGTGAAGGTAGAGTGGTGATTATTGCTAACCATCCGATTGGCTCACTCGACGCACTTGCGCTTATAAAGCTGGTTAGTGAAGTACGTCACGACTTGAAAGTGGTCGCCAATGAAATGCTTATGGCCATTGAACCGCTTCACGATATGCTGTTACCTGTAAACAATATGCAGGGAGGCACACCAAAACAGCATTTATCGGCAATTCAAAAACACCTTAACAGCGACGGCGCCATACTGATTTTTCCTGCCGGTGAAGTTTCTCGATTACGCCCACAAGGTGTTCGCGACACCAGATGGCACACAGGTTTTTTACGCATTGCAAAGCAAGCAAAAGCACCGATATTGCCGGTTTATATAGACGCGAAAAATAGCCCGCTTTTTTACGGCGTGTCCATGGTATACAAGCCATTAGCCACCGCGCTGCTCGTTAAAGAGATGTTCAAACAGCGTAAGAAGCATTTACCTATGCGCATTGGCGAACTTATTCCATTTGAAGCGTACCAGCAAACCAATATACCGCTAAAAGAGCAGGTAAAGCTGTTTAAGCGCCATCTGTATCGTATTGGCAGTAACAAGAAAGGCGTATTTGAAACCCAGGCTTCTATTGCCATGCCAGAAGACAGAAAAGAACTGGCCCGCGCTATGCGAGACTGCGAACATTTAGGTGAAACTGGCGACGGAAAATCTATTTACCTATACCAACACAAAAGCTGTTCACCGATTATGCGAGAGATTGGCCGCCTGCGCGAAGTGGCGTTTCGAGCCGTGGGCGAAGGTACCAACAAGCGTAGAGACATCGATCAGTACGACTCCCACTATTATCACCTTGTACTTTGGGATGACAACGATTTAGAAATTGTGGGGGCCTACCGCTTTGGCGATGCTGAGCTTTTGACAGCGCCAGACCACCCTACCGGACTCTACTCTGCCACCTTATTTAATTACGGTAAGGACAACGATAAACTCTTCAAAGAAGGCTTAGAGCTAGGGCGAAGCTTTGTCCAGCCTCGCTATTGGGGAAAGCGTAGTTTAGATTATTTGTGGTTTGGTATCGGGGCATTTTTAAGCCGCTACCCAAAGTATCGCTATCTGTTTGGTGCGGTGTCACTCAGTAATGCTTACCCTGAACCCGCTAAAGATTTATTGGTACAATTCTATTCCACGTACTTCCCTGCCAAGTTTGGCGAAGCGACCTGCAAGCGACCTTATCAAATGGCGAACGACGCGTTACATCAATTTACAGGTAACGATTACAAGGCAGAATTTACGCAGCTAAAGCATTTACTGGCTAACATGGGCGTAAACGTACCAACGCTGTATAAGCAGTATTCTGAAGTGGCTAAAGACGGCGGGGTGGCATTTTTAGGCTTTAATGTCGACCCAGATTTTAACAACTGTATCGACGGACTGGTGGTGGTTGACATGCAAACACTTACTGAGAAAAAGCGCAAACGCTATCTAACCGATATTCAGCTTAAAGCCACAGCCTAAGCGAGGGGGGGAGCATATGACAAACGCTCCCTTTCTCATTCTACGGCCTTCCGCTTTACTGAAAATTTCAGAAGTCGTTATCGCTCGCCAACATACTTAAGAATGTCGGTATAAATATCTTCAAGAGTGAGCAAATCAGACACATGAATGTGTTCGTTTATTTGGTGAATGGTGGTGTTTGGCACACCCACTTCAACTACTTGTGTGTGCTCACTAGCAAAAAAACGCCCGTCAGAAGTACCACCAGATGTACTGATAACAGGGTAACGCCCTGTAGCGCCCTTTATCGCTTTTTCTACGCAGGCAATTAAGCAGTGCTCCGCATTACTGTTAGGCTTGCTCAAGTAAGCTTCACAAGGTCTTGAAAAGCTAACTTCGGCTTCTGTATCAATACTATTGATAATACTGCGCAGCAATACCGATAAACTGTTTTGATTAAACTGCCACGAATATCTGACATTAAACTCTATACGAACAGCACTAGGCACTATGTTATCAGTGAAGCTTCCCGTGTCCATATGTGTTATTTGAAGCGAAGTACCAGGGAAATCATCACTCCCCTCGTCAAATGGGTAGTGTGTTAGCGCATTAATCACGTTACTCGCTTTGTGGATAGCATTTACCGCTGTCTTTGGATAAGCCACGTGACCTTGCTTTCCTGCAATATGGATAGTGCCGGAAAGTGAGCCTCTGCGTCCAATCTTAATCGTATCGCCGGTTGATGCAGATGCAGAAGGTTCACCTACTAGGCACATATCAAGCTGGACATTTTTAGATGCCAAATACTCAGCTATCCATTTAGAGCCCCACTCCGCCTCCCCTTCTTCATCACTGGTGATTAGCCACCAGAAAGAGACCTTTTCCTTATCTAACGAGGCAATGGTTCGCTCTGTTGCCGCTAGCATGGCTGCGATGCCTGTTTTCATATCGGCAGCACCACGTCCATATAATTTATTTTTGCTAATTACGGGACTAAAAGGCGGTGACTTCCACTTATCAAGAGGACCTGGGGGCACAACATCAGTATGGCCGCTAAATGCAAAGTGATTCGGGCCCTGCCCCCACCTCGCGATGAGGTTGCTCACTCCATTAATTGTGTATTTCTCACAAAAGAAACCGAGTTTTTCGAGCTTGTATATCAGGTAACTTTGGCAACCAGCGTCCTGCGGGGTAATCGACGCTCTTGCCATAAGCACTTCGGCAAAATAAATACTGCGAGCTGGCGCTATGGAAGGTAAAGGCTGAATTGACATGCATAAGAAACCTTTATGAAACGTGAGTCTATTACACAAATGTAAAGTGACACGGCAATAACAGATTTACGACAATGCCATGACAGCGGACAAAGTAACCTGAAGCTAAAAATAATAAAGGGTGATAACAAGGAAGGCGACAATGGGTGAGTTGGCGACTAGGACTGACTCGTTAAGATTTGTCTAAATCAACGCGCGTTGTTATAACTAGAACATAACTTAAAGAAAGGCATTACTGTGTTAAAAATCATTGTTTTAATACCCCTTATTTTGTCACTACTCTGGTTTGGCTATTTACAAGCCAACAAATACACTCTGGAGCAAGGCAAGCAAGGGTTTCTGTACATATTCGTGTTATCTGGTGTTATTGCGGCATTTTATACACTGATGCTGTTCTTAACGAACTAACGCACTTCAAATAAATAGCCAATCACTGTGTTGTAAAAAAAGCCAGCATCTATGAAAGAGGCTGGCTTTTTAGTATTTACCGGTGTCACTGTTAGTCGCAGCGACAGCTTTTACGCAGCAGTGCTTATAGCGTCTGTGAGATAGTCACTTCTGCATTTGCGCGAAGCGCATCAATATATTGTTGATAAACGCGCTGGCCTTGTACCTGAGCAAGGCGCTGCTTCAGGCTTTCACCCAACTCATTCTCAAGCTCTGGTGCTGCGTTAACGTTTTCAAGCATAACAACAGCAACGTCACCGTTTACCGTTGTTGCAACATCAACTTTATCTTCGCCTTCAAGGGCAAGAGAGAAAAGCGTGTCAACGAGTGCACGTGCAAGTGTACCGCCCGCTCTCGGAACAGCAGCTGCTGTCTCCCAAGACACAGACTTTTCAGCTAGCTCGCTTTCAACGCTTTCTCCAGCACGCACTTTTTGTGCGATATCAAACGCCCAAGCTTCTGCAGCTTCTTTTGACTTTTCAGCCTTAACAGAGGCTTCGATGCCTTCGCGTACTTCTTCAAGAGATTGAGTACGCTGAGGCTGATGCTCAATAACACGCGCAACAACAACGGTTTCGTCGTCTAGTTCTATAATATCGCTATTAAGCCCTTCATCAATAAGTTCAGAAGAGAAAGCAACGTCTAGTAAACCAGGGAAGCTTAGATCAGCGGGTGCGGTGTTGCGACTAAATACCACTGACTCTTGCACAGGCAAATCAACCGCGTTCGCTGCATCTTCTAGCGTATCAGGTACTTCAAACGCAATTTCAGCTAACGTATTTTGAAGCTCAAAGTACTTTTCCATAGCCGCGTCATAAAGAAGCGTATCGCGAATCTCACCCGCTACTTCATCGAAAGATTTAACTTGTGCTTCTTTTAAGTCTGTTAACTTGATGATGTGAAAACCAAACTCGGTTTCAACTACGTCGGATACATCGCCAACATTTTGTAAAGCAAAAGCTGCTTCATCAAACGCTGGGTCCATCATTTCTGGTGTAATGAAGTCTAAGTCACCACCGTTTTCGGCAGAGAATGTGTCATCAGAGTTTGCTTCTGCAAGAGCCGCAAAATCTGCACCGTTGTCGAGTTCTGCTTTTAATGATTCTGCTTTTGCTTTCGCTGCATCGGCATCATCGCCCGCTTCGATAAGAATATGAGAAACACGGCGCTCTTCTTCTTTGCCGTAGCTTCCCAGGTTATTTTCGTAGTACGTGCGAACCGCTTCTTCATCAACCGAAACGCGATCTTTCAAGTCATCGACACTTAACTTAACGTAAGCAAGTTTAACCTGCTCGTCAGTATCGAAAGAGGCGATGTTGTTATTATAAAAAGCTTCAACATCCGCATCTGTCACTTCAATTGAGCCGGCAAATTCATCAGAGCTCACTAGCACGTATTTCGCATCACGAGTTTGGCGCTGTAGCGCATTCGCTTGCTGTACTTCACCGTCCAACGCAAATGAAGAATTCGTTAGCGCTGCAGCCAACTGGTTTTGTGTCATTTGAACGCGCAGATAATCACGGAAATCGGCTACTTGAAAACCGTTTTGACGAAGAATGGCTTGGAAACGTTCGTTATCGAACTGACCTCCAAACTGGAATTCAGGCATTTGTGTTATGGTTTCGCGAATTTGTTTATCACTTACGCGCAATCCCATGTCCGTCGCTTGTTGCTGAATTAATTTTTCAGCAATAAGTCTGTCCAGTACATTTCTTCTGAAATCTGCGAGGTATTGCTCACTAGAGAAAAGCTGTGCGATGCTTGCGCCGTATTGTGACTCCATTTGTGCACGCTGATTCTGATATGCACGCTCTAGTTCTTGTGCCGAAATTTCTTCGCCATTAACAGTAGCTACTGCAGTAGTACCTGATGATGTTAGGTAGCTACCTACACCTGCGAATACGAAACTTAAAACGATAAGCGCGATAATCGCCATCGCCCATGGGCCTTGAGAACCTTCTCTGATTCTTTCTAGCATGATTGTTCTTCAACTCCGTTGCTTACTACAGTTACCTCAAACCATCACAAATCCGTGAGTGCGAGATAAAATAAGCGCTGATTATAACCCAATGCTGCCGAATATAAACGACCAAAACACACTATTTGTACTGTCTTTCGTTAAGTTCGAACGTTGCGAGGACATGTATAAAACTCATCAAGCCTCGTAGGGTTATTTCTACTCTTAAAATATTGGGGTCAGAGTCATTACTCTGACCCCAATATTGAATTCTTTGTTTTAGAAATAAAAAAGGCGATGGACTAGCCATCGCCTTTTTCTATAATTTTTGTGCTTAGTTACAAGCGTCTTTCAGTGCTTTACCAGCTTTGAAAGATGGAACTTTCGCTGCTGAAATCTGAATAGTCTCACCAGTTTGTGGGTTGCGGCCACTGCGAGCTGAACGTTCGCGAACTGAGAAAGTACCAAAGCCTACTAGTGCAACTTGGTCGCCGTCTTTAAGCGCCGCAGTTACTGAGTCAGTGAATGCGTCAAGAGCGCGGCCAGCAGCTGCTTTAGAAATGTCTGCACCAGCAGCGATTTGGTCGATAAGTTGAGACTTGTTCACAATTATGATCCCCTTCGATTGTTATTATACTGTTTGTCCAAAACGATTTTGCTTGAACGTTATAGCAAGCTTGATTGTTAACATCAAGCTTCAGTCACAAATAATTAACTTTATTAATGAATCGCTGCAATCCCTTTTGTGGCAAGGCTTCAAGCGAATACCACTTAAAGGTAACACAACTTTTGCGACTTGAAAGCCCTAATTTTAAAAAAATCAGGTTTTCTTTCGCGCAATGCACATTTTTTGTTCAATTATTGCAATTTTATAGCAAAAAAACGGCTACACGCCTTTAAAAACAAAGGATTGTAGCCAGTCGATTAAGTTATTTTTTAACCACCTTGACGCTTTCTACAGGTTCCTGCAGTGCAATATCAAGAACTTCATCAATCCACTTAACCGGATGGATTGATAAATCTTTCTTCACGTTGTCTGGAATTTCTTCCAAATCACGCTCGTTATCTTTTGGAATAACGACAGTTTTAATGCCGCCTCGATGCGCAGCTAATAGTTTTTCTTTAAGTCCACCAATAGCAAGCACCTCACCACGTAGGGTGATTTCACCGGTCATAGCTACATCGCACTTCACAGGGTTACCCGTAAGTGACGAGACAAGTGCAGTGCACATAGCAATACCTGCGCTAGGGCCATCTTTCGGCGTAGCACCTTCAGGTACGTGCACGTGAATATCACGTTTCTCGTAGAAGTCATCGTTTATGCGAAGCTTTTCTGCACGACTTCTTACCACCGTCATAGCAGCCTTAATAGACTCTTGCATGACATCACCTAAAGAACCCGTTGATGTCATTTTGCCTTTGCCCGGAACCGACGTTGTTTCAATGGTCAGTAAGTCACCACCTACCTGCGTCCAAGCAAGTCCTGTAACTTGGCCAATTTGATTGTCTTTGTCCGCTTTACCGTAGTCAAAGCGTTGAACGCCAAGATAGTCCTTAAGGTTATCCTGTGTTACGACTACTTTGTCTTTGCTTTTCTTAAGCAAAATATCTTTCACGGCTTTACGGCATACTTTCGACACTTCGCGCTCTAAGCTACGAACCCCGGCTTCACGGGTATAGTATCGAATCATACCGATAACGGCAGAATCGGTAATTTCCAACTCCTTCGCTTTAAGCCCATTTCGTTCCATTTGCTTACCAATTAAATGGTTCTTTGCAATGTTGAGTTTTTCGTCTTCTGTGTAGCCAGATAGACGAATCACTTCCATACGGTCAAGTAATGGACCTGGAATATTCATGCTGTTAGAGGTGGCCACGAACATAACGTCTGACAGGTCGTAGTCGACTTCCAGATAATGATCACTAAAGCTATTGTTTTGCTCTGGATCTAGTACTTCAAGCAGCGCTGACGCAGGGTCGCCTCGCATATCTGATGACATCTTATCGATTTCATCAAGTAGGAAGAGCGGGTTTTTAACCCCTACTTTCGCCATTTTTTGAACTAGCTTACCTGGCAATGAACCAATGTAAGTACGACGGTGACCACGGATTTCAGCTTCGTCACGCACGCCACCTAATGCCATACGCACATATTTGCGACCTGTCGCTTTCGCTATCGACTGGCCTAATGAAGTTTTACCTACACCTGGAGGACCAACAAGACACAGAATTGGGCCTTTTAGCTTCTTAACACGCTGCTGAACGGCTAAATACTCAAGAATGCGCTCTTTCACTTTCTCTAGGCCGTAGTGGTCTTCGTTAAGCACACCTTCTGCGCGGGAAAGATCTTTCTTAACCGGCGAGCGCTTGTTCCACGGCACGTTAGTCAACCATTCAATGTAGCTTCGAAGCACGGTAGCTTCTGCAGACATTGGTGACATCATCTTAAGCTTTTGAAGTTCAGCTTTCGCTTTATCTTCCGCTTCTTTAGGCATTTTAGCGTCGGCTATCTTTTTAGATAACGCTTCAAATTCGTCAGGTGCGTCATCCAGTTCACCCAACTCTTTCTGAATAGCTTTCATCTGCTCATTCAAGTAGTACTCGCGCTGGCTCTTTTCCATTTGCTTTTTAACGCGGGTACGAATTTTCTTTTCGACCTGCAGCAAATCAATTTCGCCTTCCATCAGCGCCATCAGATATTCAAGACGCTCATTGACGCCCTGCATCTCTAACACTTTTTGCTTTTCAGTAAGCTTAAGAGGCATATGTGCAGCCATGGTGTCGGCTAAACGAGGCGCATCTTCAATGCCATTTAGTGATGTCAGTACTTCTGGTGGAATTTTTTTGTTTAGCTTTACGTAGCCTTCAAACTGAGAAACCGCAGAGCGAATAAGCACTTCTTGTTCGCTCTCATCAATCTCTTCATCAGTTAGTTTGTCTACATTAGCAACAAAGAACGGCTCTGATTGCTTATAGCTTTCAATTTCACCGCGTACACTACCTTCTACCAGCACTTTAACCGTACCGTCGGGTAGCTTTAGAAGTTGTAGGATAGTAGCAATAGTACCGACGGTATAGATGTCGTCCGCTTCAGGCTCATCTACGCCAGCGTCTTTTTGTGCTACTAGAAAAATTTGTTTGTCATTATCCATTGCCGCTTCTAGACAACGAATTGATTTCTCACGCCCAACAAATAGGGGTATGACCATATGCGGGTAAACAACCACGTCCCGCAAGGCAAGCACAGGAATTTCAATGCGATTTTCACGCTCAACTGTCATACTTGTTCTCAATTAGTTTGAAATGTCATTTTTATATGGGGATGCAAGAGCAAAGTTCAATCGAAACTTATTAAAGTGCGTTAATTCCTTAACCTTACCTTCCCTGCTCTAGGGCCTGTTGACCTTAGTATAACCATTATCGATTTTGCCTCGAATGGCAATACTAAACTCAAAAATCTAGTAGAAAGGATAGCGAGATTTGTTTTAACCGCTCAAATATCATCCACTTTCAAGGTATACCCTTTGGTTAAACGTAGATCAGATTAGACTGCGAGATCTGAAACCTTGGCTGTTAAAAACAAAAAAAGGCCCTAAAGGGCCTTTTTTCACAAAACCAGCATCTATTCAGAGGCGGCTTTCTTTTCGTTGCTGTCGTAAATCAAGATAGGTTTTGATTCACCGCGAATAACGGTTTCATCAATAACAACTTTGCTCACGTCTTCCATTGAAGGAAGGTCGTACATAGTATCAAGCAAAACCGCTTCAACGATTGAGCGAAGACCACGTGCGCCTGTCTTACGATCCATTGCCTTTTTAGCAATAGCATTAAGTGCATCGTCACGGAACTCTAGCTCTACATCTTCCATCGAGAACAATGCACCATATTGCTTGGTGATTGCATTCTTAGGCTCGCGTAGAATTTGAATTAGTGCTTCTTCATTCAACTCTTCAAGGCTTGTTACTACCGGTAGACGTCCAATGAACTCTGGAATCAACCCATATTTCACTAAGTCTTCAGGCTCAACTTGCTTAAACAGTTCACTGATTTGTTTGCTGTTGTCTTTCGACTTAACTGTAGCACCAAATCCAATACCCGTGTCTTTTTGTGCGCGTTGCTCAATAACTTTATCGAGACCAGCAAACGCACCACCACAGATGAACAATATCTTAGAGGTATCAACCTGCAGGAATTCCTGCTGTGGGTGCTTACGTCCACCTTGCGGAGGAACAGACGCAACCGTACCCTCAATCAGCTTTAGAAGCGCCTGCTGTACACCTTCACCCGAAACGTCACGAGTGATAGATGGGTTGTCTGACTTACGAGAAATCTTATCGATTTCATCGATGTAAACAATTCCGCGCTGCGCTTTCTCTACGTCGTAGTCGCACTTCTGCAGTAACTTCTGGATGATGTTCTCAACGTCTTCGCCCACGTAGCCAGCTTCAGTTAGCGTGGTTGCGTCAGCCATGGTGAATGGAACATCAAGCAGGCGCGCTAGGGTTTCCGCTAGCAGCGTTTTACCACTACCGGTAGGTCCTATTAGCAAAATATTACTTTTGCCAAGTTCTACGCCTTCGTGAACGTCGCCATTGCGCAAGCGCTTGTAGTGGTTATATACCGCTACTGATAATACCTTCTTTGCATGTTCTTGCCCGATAACGTAATCGTCTAGGTGAGCATGAATTTCACTTGGTTTAGGTAAAGCGTCCTGCTTTTGCTTAGGCGCGATTTCCTTAATTTCTTCGCGAATGATATCGTTACATAACTCAACACACTCGTCGCAAATGAATACCGACGGGCCTGCTATTAACTTTCTTACTTCGTGTTGGCTTTTGCCACAAAACGAACAGTACAGTAGCTTATTATCACCGTCACCGCTTTGCTTATCACTCATTACTTTTGCCTCTGCCTTGCCTGAGCCGAAAACCAAAACGTGCTATGCACTGGCTCAGGTCTACTATAACTATACTACTTAGTTGCGGCTACGTCAGATCGATTTGCTAAAACTTGGTCAACAAGGCCATATTCTTTTGCCTCACTTGCACTCAAGAAGTTATCACGGTCTGTGTCACGCGCGACTTTTTCATAGTCTTGACCAGTATGGTCCGCCATAAGGCGATTCAATTTCTCTTTAATAGACAGAATTTCTTTCGCGTGTATTTCAAAATCAGATGCCTGACCTTGGAAGCCACCAAGCGGTTGGTGAATCATTACGCGCGAGTTAGGTAGACAGTAGCGCTTACCTTTTGCTCCTGCAGATAGTAGAAATGCGCCCATGCTTGCAGCTTGGCCCATACATACTGTACTCACGTCTGGCTTGATAAACTTCATCGTATCGTAAATTGCCATGCCAGCAGTTACCGAACCGCCTGGTGAGTTAATGTATAAGAAAATATCTTTCTCTGGGTTTTCAGCTTCTAAGAACAACATTTGAGCAACGATGAGGTTGGCCATGTGATCTTCAACTTGTCCTACCAAGAAAATTACGTTTTCTTTCAATAGGCGAGAATAAATGTCGTATGAGCGCTCACCTTTAGAGGTTTGCTCAACAACCATAGGAACAAGTGCATTCATTGGGTCAAACGGGGTATTAGTCATAGCTACCTTGATTATCTAGCGTTAAAAACAAAAATGCTCGGAAGGCTCCGAGCATTTAAGCAGTTGCTGACAAGTAATGTCAATCAGACAGTAAAAAATTACGCCTGTTTGTTCATAACCTCGTCAAAAGCTTTAGTTACTTCGGTAACTTTTGCTTGCTCAAGAACCCACTCAATAGCTTGTTCTTCTAGTGCAACGTTCTGCATTTGTTGCATAAGCTCTTGGTTGTTGTTGTAGTAATCAACAACTTCTTGCGGATCTTCATACGCTGAAGCAGCAGTTTCGATCATCTCGTTAACTTTAGCTTCGTCTGCTTTAAGTTCGTTCTGCTTGATCACTTCACCTAGAAGAAGACCAATAGATACGCGACGTTTAGCGTTGTCAGTAAACAATTCAGCTGGTAGGTCTGGAAGGTTCTGACCACCGCCTTGCTGGCTGAAACGTTGCTTAGCTTGCTCGCGAAGTGCATTCACTTCTTGATCGATAAGCGCTTGAGGAATATCAATCTCGTTAGCTTCAACTAGCTTAGCAATAACGTCTTCTTTAACTTGCGCTTTTAGCGTCTGGTTTAGTTCACGCTGCATGTTCTTACGAACTTCTGCTTTAAGTGCGTCAACACCGCCTTCTTCAACACCGAATAGTTTAGCAAACTCTTCGTCAACTTTTGGAAGGTTTAGGCCTTCTACTTTCTTAACGGTAGTTTGGAAAACTGCATCTTTACCTTTTAGGTTTTCTGCGTGGTAGTCTTCAGGGAAAGTTACTTCGATAGTCACTTCTTCACCCGCTTTCGCGCCAACAAGTGGCTTTTCGAAACCAGGGATCATGCGATCTTTACCTAGCTCAAGAGCGAAGTCTTCTGCTTTACCACCTTCAAACTCTTCACCGTCGATAGAACCAACGAAGTCGATGATAACTTTGTCGTCTTTCTTCGCTTTACGCTTAACTTCTTTCCAAGTTGCGTGCTGCTTCTGAAGTGTTTCCATCATGTTATCTAGATCTTCGTCAGTAATTTCTACTACTGGCTTTTCGATTTCGATATCGCTAACACCTTTCACTTCTACTTCTGGGTAAACTTCGAAAGATGCTGTGAATTCTAGGTCCTGACCGTCTTCGTCTTTAGTCAGTTCAAACTTCGGCATACCAGCAGGCTGAATTTTTTCTTGAATCACTGCTTGGTAGAAGTTTTGCTGCATAACATCGCCAGCAACTTCTTGGCGAACAGCTTGGCCGAAACGCTTTTTGATTACGTTTACAGGAACTTTACCTGGACGGAAGCCGTTGATGCGTTGTGTTTTCGCCAATTGCTGTAGACGTGACTTAACTGCTGAATCAACCGTGTCAGCTGGAACGGTGATAGTAAGACGGCGTTCTAAACCCTGGGTCGTCTCGACTGAAACTTGCATTATGTTACCTCAACTATACGCCTTTACAGGCGTTTTGTTCTCAATCCCCTCTCCCGTCATGCAAGAGTTGCATATCACTCCGGGGTAGAGGTCGTTATTCGACGTTTATAAAATCAAAGTTAGGACACGAAATTGTGTCAAAAAGCCAACCTGAAACAAACGTACTGGTTAAAAAAAGACGCGGTAGTATACAGCCGCATACCACAAGAGTCGAGAGGCAAACACAAGTTTGTAACAACCATTTGAACGCATTTTGACCAAATAGCGAAACTAATAGCCTAAATAGCGAAAAAGACGGAATCTATGCGAATTTATTGAGCAATGAATAAAGAGGAGAGAAAGATAATGGTCGGTGAGACAGGATTTGAACCTGCGACCCCTTGTACCCAAAACAAGTGCGCTACCAAGCTGCGCCACTCACCGACAGATATATCTTTTAGAAAAGCCCTGCGAGAGCTTTAAATATGGTGCGGAAGGAGAGACTTGAACTCTCACGCCGTGAAGCACTGGAACCTAAATCCAGCGTGTCTACCAATTCCACCACTTCCGCGAAAAAGTGGGGTGGACGATGGGACTTGAACCCACGACAACCGGAATCACAATCCGGGGCTCTACCAACTGAGCTACGCCCACCATAGTAATCCTGTTCAGACTTATGTGTGAATTGAGAAACACATAAGCGCCTACCGAGCTGTCAGGATCTTACATAGCTACTCGGTAGTTAATGTCGACTCATACCCTAGCCCATAGATGATTTATCATTCTTGCCTAAAAGTATTTACTGAATCGAAGAAAGCATAAATGGTCGGTGAGACAGGATTTGAACCTGCGACCCCTTGTACCCAAAACAAGTGCGCTACCAAGCTGCGCCACTCACCGACTGGAATGCTTACATTAAGCTTTTGATAAAGCTTGAAAATATGGTGCGGAAGGAGAGACTTGAACTCTCACGCCGTGAAGCACTGGAACCTAAATCCAGCGTGTCTACCAATTCCACCACTTCCGCAAAAAAGTGGGGTGGACGATGGGACTTGAACCCACGACAACCGGAATCACAATCCGGGGCTCTACCAACTGAGCTACGCCCACCATAGGGTGTGTTTGCGATTTACACGCTTTATTTTAGCAGTGTAAATACGAAAATTCAGCCTTGCTATCAGGACCTACCTGACTCGCATGGCGCGCCCGGCAGGATTCGAACCTGCGACCCACGGCTTAGAAGGCCGTTGCTCTATCCAGCTGAGCTACGGGCGCTTGGCGAATCTTCGCTGCAAAAAGTGGTCGGTGAGACAGGATTTGAACCTGCGACCCCTTGTACCCAAAACAAGTGCGCTACCAAGCTGCGCCACTCACCGACTGTCGTACCGACCTTGAAGCGTTAGCCTCTGTGCCGTTACGGGGTGCGAATATTACTGACATCCCCCCACCTCGTCAAACACTTTTTTAAATAAAATCATCAACCGCTCACAAAGCATCCATTCTCACGTTTTTTTGAACAATTACCCGTGTAATTGCCTGTCTTTAGCCTAGGTTTGCGCTTCTTTTAAAGGGTAAGCATCAGGCTTTCCATTAACGGTTGTTTACGTTGAACATTTGTGGCGAATAATTGCAGAGCAATAACTACTAGAGTATTAGTCCTATTTTATGAAACAATATAGGGCACTTGTTGACCACCCAACCATATAAGAATCGTACAAGACTATGACCGCCCATCTTATTGACGGCAAACTAATTGCCAAACAAGTTCGCCAACACGTAACCTCCTATGTTGAATCGCTTACGCAAGCAGGTAAAAGACAACCAGGCCTAGCCGTTGTCCTTGTTGGCAGTGATGCAGCATCTCAAGTTTATGTTTCCAATAAACGTAAAGCGTGCGAAGAAGTGGGGTTCGTTTCTCGCTCTTTCGACCTTCCTTCTGATACCACAGAAGAGACCTTGCTAAATTTAGTGGACGAGCTAAACGAAGATAAAGAGATAGACGGAATTCTGGTGCAGCTTCCTTTACCTGCAGGGTTAAATGCAGAAAAGGTACTTGAACGTATCCACCCTCATAAAGATGTCGACGGATTTCATCCATACAACATTGGCCGCCTTGCACAGCGTATTCCAGCATTACGTCCCTGCACGCCAAAAGGCATCATGACCATGATAGAGTCAACCAAGCGCCCTGTAAAAGGCTTAGACGCGGTCATTGTAGGTGCGTCGAACATTGTGGGGCGCCCTATGAGCCTGGAACTGCTTCTAGCTGGCTGCACCGTTACTACCTGTCACAAGTTTACTCAAGACCTTAAAAGTCACGTTCAACGTGCAGACCTTCTGGTAGTCGCAGTAGGTAAACCGAACTTTATTCCTGGTGACTGGGTAAAACAGGGCGCGATTGTCATTGATGTAGGTATTAATCGCATTAATGATGGTTCACTTGTTGGCGATGTAGATTTCGAAAAAGCGAAAGAGCGCTCAGGCTGGATAACCCCCGTTCCAGGCGGAGTTGGGCCGATGACAGTAGCCAGTTTGATAGAGAATACGCTGGAAGCTTACGTAAAATATCATTCTTAAAGTACAAATAGTTCAACCTAGATGTTAGGCAGAAATCAAATTTCTGCCTTTTTGTTTTATACTCCCCTCACGTTGAACACAGACTCAAACTGACCTACACCTTTTATGGCAGAACCAACATCTCCTTTATGGGAACAGCACGTAATTGATGCAACGCTTAAATGGGTTGACGACATTGTGATAAAACACAACTTTTGTCCCTTTGCGCGCTATGTAAGAACACCTCATCAAATTCGGTGTGTGGTAATTGAGGGCGATGCGGGAAATGTCGTTCAATCGCTATACGATGAGTTGCGGCATTTAGAAGATAACAACACCACCGCTACAACACTAATTGCACTCACGCATTCAACCCTTGCTGATTTCAACGAATATCTCGATGTATTGGCTATCAGCGATAATATGCTGCACGACTGGGGATACAGCGGCACTTACCAACTTGCCAGCTTCCACCCCAATTATGTATTCGACGGTAGCGACGCAGACGATGCTGAAAATTATACCAATCGTTCACCCTACCCGCTTTTGCATTTGATTCGTGAAGCTGATATCACACGCTACATGAAGAAAGAAGAAGATGCCGAAAAGATATTCAGCCATAACGTTGAGAAAGCACGGACGCTTGGGTGCCCTTATTTTGAGGGTGTGTTAGACACGCTTAAAAAAGATAAGCCCGCTCGATAAAACACGGGAAGCTTACCTTTTTGTGCAATGTAAAAAAACACGCACTAAAAAGAGAATAAGCTCGTGATGCGAGCAGGCCCAAAGTATTGGATTACTCCAGGGAACCCAAATAAGCAGCTCCTTATAACAAGCAGGATGTTTATTTGGCTCAAGCTTTCACTTGAAACGTCACTTTACCTGCAAATTATGTGAGTAATATGACAACGTTACACATTTTTGACTTCGTTAAGGCTAAAACGTGAATACCCACAATTCATTTTCTCTAGAGGCGATAGCGACCGTCGCTACGCCTTTCAAGCAAAAGTTTGCTATCCCACGACAGCCCAACTTGGCTAAAGCCCAAGGTGTTATTACCTTCGAAGAAGGCTTTAACGATATCAATATGCTTAAAGGGATAGAGAATTACAGTCACCTTTGGCTGCTTTTTATCTTTCACCAGAATATTGAACGCGGTTGGAAAAATACGGTAAAAGCCCCTCGTCTAGGTGGTAATGCAACTATGGGCGTATTGGCAAGTCGCAGTACCCACCGACCTAATGGGATTGGCATGTCTGTGGTGAAAAACAAAGGTGTGGTTAGCAGTAACGGACAGACACAGTTAGTGGTTGAAGGAGTAGATTTAGTCGACGGCACACCACTTGCCGATATCAAGCCCTATATCGCGTACGCTGATAGTGTTCCTAGCGCCAGCGATAATCTTGATGACATTAACCCCATACCCAATCGCGACGTTTCATTCGCTGATACAATCAAGCCCATACTTGCTGAAATAGAGAAAAAGCACCGTGATTTTTCTGCTTTGGTGACTGCGGTACTGTCCCAAGACCCTCGCCCAGCCTATAAACAGCATATTGAAAATGACGAGAAAACCTACCGTGTGACGTTATACGATATTGATGTGGGGTTCGAAATAAGAGATGCCGCCGTTAAGGTGACCGAACTGATTCATTTAGGATAATTACACTATTAGTGTTAACAGTCTGTGGCGAAATAGCTCACAGTTAATTAGAATACGCCCAAACGTGTGACACCTTATCTCGGTTCAAGCATTTCGCAATGTTTTGTTTTGCGAATTGCCGTTTGCGAAAGAGCATCACACTAACCGTCATAAATACATTTATAACAGGATACCTGCTTTACATGCGCACTAGTCAATATTTGCTTGCCACGCAGAAAGAAACACCTGCAGATGCAGAGGTTATCAGCCACCAGCTTATGCTAAGAGCTGGTATGATCAGAAAGCTTGCCTCGGGTCTATACACGTGGTTGCCATCTGGTCTTCGTGTACTTAATAAAGTAGCCAATATTGTTCGTGAAGAAATGAACAAAGCAGGCGCGATTGAAGTGCTAATGCCCGTTGTTCAGCCCGCAGATCTGTGGGAAGAATCTGGACGATGGGAAGAATACGGCCCAGAGTTACTTCGTATTAAAGACCGCCACCAGCGTGATTTCGTATTAGGCCCAACGCACGAAGAAGTTGTTACCGCGCTTGTGCGTAATGAAATTAGCAGCTACAAGCAGCTTCCGCTCAATCTATACCAAATTCAGACTAAATTCCGCGACGAAGTGCGCCCCCGTTTCGGCATTATGCGTGGTCGTGAATTTACCATGAAAGATGCGTACAGCTTCCACTTAGAAGACAGCTGTTTAGAAGAAACGTATCAAAAAATGTACGACGCTTACTGCAATATATTCTCGCGTATGGGCTTAGACTTCAGAGCAGTCATTGCCGACTCTGGCTCTATTGGTGGTAATCACTCTCACGAATTCCACGTACTTGCCGCATCAGGTGAAGACGATATCGCTTTCTCAAGCGACAGTGATTACGCTGCCAATGTTGAAATGGCTGAAGCTGTTGCGCCTGAAAAAGCTGTCGCATCGGGCGCTGCAGTTGAGACTAAAGATGCCAAAGGCAAAGATTTCAATGCCATCTTAAAAAGCGTAGAAGCCGAAGTGACAAACGCGGTCAAAGTCGTAGTAGTGAAAGCCGCTAATGAAGTAGACAGTAAAGGCGAAGAAGTAGTTTCTGATAAATGGGTAGCCCTTGTACTTCGTGCTGATCATGAGCTTAATGATGTAAAAGCAGAGAAGTTATCCAGCGTTGCAAGCCCGCTTGTTGAAGCATCATTTGAACAAGCAAAAGATATTCTTGGCGTGTCACCATTGTTTGCTGATGCAACCAACCTGCCTGTACCCGCTTTTATTGACGCTAGTGCAGCTGCCCTTGCTGACTTCACTACAGGCGCAGGCGCAGGCGGTAAGGTAAATATTAACGTAAACTGGTCTGAAGATATTACTGGCGTTGATATTCGCAACGTTGTAGCAGGCGATGCATCTCCTGACGGGAAAGGCACACTAGATATTAAACGCGGCATCGAAGTGGGTCATATCTTCCAGCTTGGCAGCAAGTATTCAGAGGCCATGAACTGCGGCGTACTAAGCGAATCAGGTAAGCACCAAACCTTAACTATGGGTTGTTACGGTATAGGCGTATCTCGAATTGTTGCGGCAGCTATCGAGCAAAACCACGATAAATTTGGCATAAAGTGGCCAGATCCTATTGCACCGTTTAAAATTGCATTAATACCAATGAATATGCATAAGTCTCATCGCATTAAAGAAGCAGCGGAAGCGCTTTATGAAGAGCTTGTTGCCCTTGGCGTAGAAGTGTTGTTTGACGACAGAAAAGAGCGTCCGGGTGTCATGTTCAATGATATGGAATTAATTGGCATACCTCACAGCATTGTTATTGGTGAAAGAAACCTAGATAATCAACAGGTTGAGTATAAGAATAGACGTACTGGTGAAAAGCAGTTGTTAGATATTAGCGCAGCAAAGGACTTTGTAGCCGCACTCTAGCGCCTGATCTCGCCGATTAGATTAGAAAAGAGGGCTTATGCGGTTAACATTTTATGGCGTAAGAGGGTCAATCCCTACCCCGGGAGCAGCTTACGTCCGCTATGGTGGTAATACTGCATGCGTTCACATTGAGCTTGAGGATGGTACCGATATCATCCTCGACTCAGGCACAGGGATTCGCGTGCTTGGCGAGCGCCTTATTCAAAAAGACACCCCCATTAATCTGCTGTTGAGCCACAACCACTGGGATCATATTCAAGGCTTCCCTTTTTTTGCGCCTATCTATCAGGCTTCACGTGAAATCAACATATACCCGGGTCAAACCCTCCTTGATGAACCTGATCAAATTTTAAAGCAAATGGAAGGGTCGTTATTTCCAGTCCCCCGAAGTGCGCTGAAAGCTAACATTTCTATTGTCGATATTCCCAAGTCTACAAGCCGATTTTCAGTAGGAAGCGCAACCATAACTCGCTTAGCCATGAACCACCCCGGTCGTGGCAGTGCTTATTGTATTGAAGCCGATGACGCAAAGGTGGCTTACATAACAGATAATGAGCTTTACCCCCCCTACAAAAAAGAAACAGACTTTATCGATTTCGCAAAATTTGCACAAAATGCCGATCTGCTAATACACGATGCACAGTATATGTTGTCTGACATGCCAGCTAAGAACGGATGGGGTCATTCGGTCGCGGAAGAAGCGCTGAAACTAGCAATGGCATGTAACGCAAAAAAATTAGCTTTATATAGTCATGATCCAGAACGGACTGATGACGATATAGATGATGTTGTAAACCATTGTAATGTATACGTCACTGTGGCAGAGTCTAATCTACAAGTATTTGCATCTTCAGAAGGCCAAGCACTGGACTTCAGTTAAGCATAACAACAAACCCACGTTACGGAGAATTAAAGGTGTCTGTGTTAAAGCCTTTTGTATTTTTGGCAGCATTTGCTGCTTGTACGCCTGTGTGCGCTCAACAATCACAAGAAGTGGTAAGCGAACAAGCGTCATCTTTAGAGAATAGTGAACAAAAGCGCACTGTTGAAAATGAAGAAACTCAATTGTCACAGGATGAAAGCGGTATTGAAGTTATCGATATCATCAAACGTGACACCATCACGGAAAGTGCACTGGATAACCGATTAGAAGGCGATAAAGAAGCACTGGATAATGTGTTTGCTATCACTCAGCATAGACAAAACTATCTACTTCCAATTACTTACGTTTCCAATCCAAGCTCTGTAGCCAGTGAAGAACTCACAAACGAGAACATAGACAATAAAGAAGCCAAATTTCAGATAAGCGCAAAGCTGCCGCTTTATTTGGAAGATACAGGATTCGACGGTGTTTACTTTGGCTTTACGCTGACCTCTTTCTGGCAGCTTTATAACAGTGAAGCGTCGAAGCCGTTTCGCGAGACCAATTACGAACCAGAAATCTTTTGGCAAGAAACAGCCGATTATTCCGTGCTTGGCTACAAATTTAACACCTTTCAAGTTGGTTTCAATCATATGTCTAACGGTCAAAGCGGACTGCGCTCTCGAAGCTGGAACCGTATATTTGCCTCTATTGTCTTTAGCGACGATGACGATATCTACTACCTAAAGACGTGGTACCGTATTCCTGAAGACGAAAAAACAGACCCGCTTGATCCTACCGGCGATGATAACCCTGATATACAAGACTATTACGGTAGAATGGAACTTGGTTATGGAAGAAAAATTGGCGCGTTTAAAGTACTGGCGCTTTTACGAAATAACCTCGACGTAGATGAGAACCGAGGCAGCATCCAGCTAGACTTCACCTACCCCATCTCTGACCGCTATGAAGTCTTGCTTCAATACTTCAATGGCTATGGCGATTCGCTTATCGACTATAACCGCTCACAAGAACGTATTGGTATCGGTTTTCAGCTGCAATTTTTATAATAAATAACCACGTAGACACAGGATGGGCACGCCAAGCCGCTTCTGTATGGCGTGCTCTTTTCACTTTAGACATCACTGTTTGTTAATCAATCACGCCCGCCGCGCGATAAAGCTGAATATGCACATCTACCAACGCTGCAATATCTCTTTGATAGCCTCCACCAATTACCGCAGCAATCGGAACGCCTAAACACTCGGCTAACGCAAAGACTTGCGTATCTCTTTCGTACACGCCTTGCGTAGAAATATGTAAATGACCAAGGTCGTCGTTTACATGCACATCAACGCCTGCGTCATAGATGATGGCATCGGGCTGAAACTGTCTCATTACCATCGTTAGCGCTTGTTCTAGCGTAGTTAGATACTCATCGTCTTCGGTGCCCTTATCGAGTCCTATATCAATATCGGAACGCTGCTTTCTGTGAGGGAAGTTCTTTTCACCATGAATAGATAAGGTAAAAATATCACGGTCGTTTTCGGCAAGTTTTGCTGTGCCATCGCCTTGATGCACATCTAGATCGACAATAAGCACATTTTCAACGGACGGGGTTTGCTGCATAGTTTTCGCTGCCAAATATAAATCGTTGAACAAGCAAAAACCTGAACCAAAATCAGCAAACGCGTGATGATACCCGCCCGTTAAATTCAATGCTTTTCCATGCTCTAGAGCTAGCTTGGCTGTTAAACAGGTCCCAGCTACGGCAGTACGGGTACGCTCAATCAGCTGCTGCGACCAGGGAAAGCCTATGCGGCGCATGGCTTTCTTATCTAATGCGCCAGTACTTAGTGCATCAACATAGTCTGGATCGTAATAGGCAGTGAGAAAAGAAAGATCAACCGGTAATGGGGTAACAAAACGCGATACTTCCACACCACGATTTAACAATTCATCGCGAATACCTACGTACTTCTCGATGGGAAATCGGTGTCGCTCAGGAAGCTCTAACTGGCTATAAATAGGATGAAATACGAGTGGTGTTGTCATTATTATCAATACTAGTTTAGGGCGCGCGCATCTATAACAGATAAAAGAAAAGGAGCGTGAACATTGTTCAAACACTCCCTTTTAACGTGTTTATACTGACAAAGCACAGTTAGCGGGTCAAACTGTTCACCACCTTTTCAACATTTTCTGACATACTTTTCATTGAGCGTGACATGTCATCACGCTGAGCAAGTTGATGATATTTTTCAGATAATGTGACCACATTACTGATTATTGTTTCCACCTGCTGAAGTACAGCTTCTTGCTCATCTGCGGCTTCGTTAAGCGCCACAACTACGCTTGCCGTTTCTTGAATATCCCTCACCACGTTATTGAGTGTTTCAAGCGCTGTCGCTGCTTCTGCTGCGTTTGTGTCTGACAGCTGCTTGCCTGACGACATCGCCGCAACGGCCCCTTTTGCTTCAGCTTCAAAACTACTTAAAATGTCGTTAATTTCCTTGGTCGACTGCTGTGTTTTAGCTGCAAGTGCTCGAACCTCGTCGGCTACCACAGCAAAACCACGGCCATGCTCACCTGCCCTAGCAGCTTCAATTGCTGCGTTTAGAGCCAGCAGGTTAGTCTGATCGGCAATTTCATTAATAACATTTACCACTTTTAGAATATTGGTACTGCGGCTTTGCAGTTCTGACACAATATTACTAGATTCGGTTACCGTTTTAGCTAGCTGCTTAAAGCCAGCATTCGCGCTTTCAAATGTGGCGTAACAACTTGCCACATTCTTTTCAGAGTTATTTGTCGCCACGGCAACTTGGTCGGTGATTGCCACTAAATTTTGCACAATCTCTTTAAGTTTATCCGTACTGCTATCAAGCGAGCGCGACGCATCCCGTTGTCCATTGGCGCCTTCCATAATGGATTGACTGACGTTACCGAGGGTGCCAAACGCTTTCTCCATTTCGGTCTCCGCTTGTTGAAGCTGCGCAACCGAATCTTTTAATTTGTTTTGTAATGCCTTGGCAGATTCTGCCAGCATGCCCAATTCATGGTTGCTGGAATACGTTAACGCGTAGTCGTAACGGCTATGAGCCAAGTTGGATATACACGCCGCAACCTGCTTCGTTGGTTTAATAACCTGAGAGCGTAAACGAGCAATCACATAAGCAATAGAAAGCACAGAGAGCGCAATAGCCGCCAGTAGAATTATCCAGAGCATAGTGCGCGTATTGGCTTTAAGTTCAGCAATCGCATTCGCTGAATCGGCTGCAATTTCCGCCGCGATACCTGAGAGGAGCTTAGCAGGCTCTCTATCAATGCCTCGAACAAAGCTATCTCCAACCTTTGGATCAAACCCAGAGTTAATAAATGCGTCGTATCCTTCACGGTATTTCTCGGCCATGACTGCATGGGCTTTTTGAAATTGCCTGATATCTGACTTCACGCTTTCACTTATCACACTACTTGATAGCATCAGGTCAAACTGGCGAGTGATGTCGGCCTCTCTCTGCTTGAATCGCTCCCAGTATTTTTCTCGGTCGTCTTTTTTGTGGCCACGCAACAATACGTTCTTCCACTCTTGCACTTGAGTTTTGAAGGTACTTAGCGTGGTATTGACGTCTCGTTCAGACTGAACAAGGGTGTTTTCTAACTCATCGAATGAATTAAGTAACGAAAAAGACTTTAGAATTGAGGCACCGTTTAATAGTACAAGAATTAAAAAGCTGGCGAGAACAGGCGTCATCACCAAACGGCTGATGCTTGTGTAATTGAACACGGCTTAACCTTTAGTATAAATTTAAAGAAGGACGTCGCCATTAAATGATATTTTTATGACGGTATGGTTACATGATATATATATTTTTTTATAACTTAAGATAGGATAAAATACGTTTAAGTTTTTTCCCTAAACCAACGTATATAAACTTTCGCTGTATAAGTGGACTTAAAAAGCTTTCCAGAATAGGGTCGCAATATTTACATCATAATTATCAATTCAAAATAACGTTCAAAGCAAATACGACCAAAAACGTAAATTAACGATTTGCTAGTATTGATAAGTTACGGTAGTGCTGAAGTGCTATTTCTAGCAAATCTTCGTCAAGTTCAATGCTTTGACTATTATTAGTCTCAATAATTTTACCAGAACCTATGCTAGGTGATGGATCCCCATGCCCTGCCTTACCAGTCTTATTAAACAAGTGATAGTTTTCACTTAGTTCAGAATCTAAATTTAACCAATCGCTAAGCTCAGTTAAAGTGTTAGCTGTGTCTTTTACGACTTTGTCTGATTCTACAATATGTACTTTTGAGAACTTTTTAGAAATATCTAATAAATACGAAATGCGCTTTATATAGTATTGAAGCATTTTACCTGTATTCGAATATTCCGGTTTATTGGTTTCCTCCCCCATTTTAACTAGACTTCTGATCGTAGCCTTTGGCTCCCTGAACAAAACTAGTATATGGACTTTCGGGTTACTAAGAATTTTGTTAGAAATGACGTAACTATTATGGAGCACCTTGTCTAAATAGTATTTGCTTCCATTAATGTCGTTCAAATCCTTATATAATTCTAAGTGCATTTTGAATAGTGACGTGGGAGTGGGATAATCATAATGTAGTTCACCATATCCACAAATTTCTGGATGACTTCCCAAAAGGTGGGATAGTAACGAAGAGCGACTTCTCATGTGACTAAGAATAAAAAGATAGTTTTTTTTACTTCTAAATAATGAAGGATGGCTGAGCGCCATATTAATCTTCTCAAACTTTGTAGCAAAAGACATAAAATTCCAGCTCGAAAGGTGACATAAATTTATTTTTAGTGTTAGCACACCTCACATCAAAAATCAACAAAAACATCCGCGTGAAAAAGAATTTATAGTTTTCATAAATTAAGAAAACAGGTTAGGAAGATATGTATAAAAAGATGCTTAGAACTTCTTCACAACAGAAATTAGGTTTTAAACAATGCGAAATCTAATCATATGAACTTTCTTTACTCTTTTTATTTTTTTCATTTGGTTTAACAAACCAATTTAACTCATCAATTCTTGTTGCAAAGAAGCGAGCACCAGCGATAGAGTTGTGCCCATAATCATAATAATATTTCTCTAAATCTTTAGAAACAGCAAAACAGACTTGACTTTCTATTTCGCACTGATATTCCATTCTATCTAAAATTTTAATCTCTGAATAATTTCTTGCTAAAGCTATCAACCTTTGATTGATATCATGAACATTGCCATCAAAGTCATGCCGGCTCGCATACTTCTTTTCAGAATATGCAATGAAGTATTGCTGATTAATTATGTCAGCTAGGTCACTGGGGGATTCCGAATTTGATAGCTTGTCGTCGACACTGTGTTCGTATGCCACATACTCAGCCATTGTCCATTTTCTAGTTCTATACTCGGGAAACTCAAAGGTATTTAGTATAATAGCCAATCGCTTATTATCTTCTATAAATAGAGAAATGACTTTCTCAAACTCTTCTATATCGGCAAGATCGTACCTCGAAGCAAAGACCACTGTATCCGCATATTTGTAGTTCGGTAATCGGCGAATTTTATTTATATTGTGTGGTATTTCACTTATTTGAATGCCATACCTCGAAAATTGGAAATCCTTACCATTCGTCTTCGAGAATGTTAACGTATTATAGATATCTTTTGAGTGAGAATTCCCTAGTATCATAACCTTCTCACTATTTTTGTCTAGATCATACCAGAGGAAATGCTCATTTTTTTCTTTCAAATTGCTCCATGACTCTAGCCTCAATTTCTCGTTACCAATTGAATTTTTTGATAATTTGAAAAAAATAGCTTCATTGAACTGCCCTGGATTAACTACATTAGCAAACCAACTTCCTAAATTTCCTATCAGAAAAAATAAAAAGAGTGTTACGAATGATAACTTAAAGATTCGAGCACGAGTAAATTGTCTTTTGTTTCTAAATGGGGACTCTATAAATTTCCAGCTTATAAATGCTATAAACAAAGAGCTCAACACCATAATCCATTTGAGACTTAAATTGAGTTCTTCAATTGAATTTACTCTCACAAAAGCAAAAATTGGCTGATGCCATAGGTAAGCTGAATAACTGAGCAGTCCTATTGAAACCAAAAGACTATTACTGAGAACCTTGTTAACTAGAGTATTATTTCTGCCAAATAATATTACTAAAAAAGTGCCAAGAACTGGGGCTAAAGTATAAGCGCTAGGAAACGGCGTATACTCATCAAACAAAAAAATTCCTAACACTATAAAAGACAAGCCTACCATAGACAAAATATCATTCGCCTTCGGATCTACTGACTTCATCAAAATTGCAGCAAATGCTCCTACGAATAACTCCCAAACTCGAGATGGCAGTAAAAAAAAGTTTGCGCTAGGCTTTGAAACTACAAGATACTCACAAAGGATAAAACTAATCACCGAAATTAAAAAGAGCCACGTATACGAACTTCTCCTGCTTCGCCTGAAAAGCAGTAGTAATAAAATAGGAAAAAATAGATAGAATTGCTCTTCTACAGCCAAACTCCAAGTATGCAGTAACGGTTTTTCTTCCGAGGCAGCTTGAAAGTAGCCACTCTCTAACCAAAAAAGAATATTAGAGCCGAATAAACTTACAGCGGCAACACTTTGTGAATAGTCTTTAAATTGTGAGGTGTTCAAGTACATCCAAGAAAGCGGCATTGTAAAAAATACGACTACTGCTAAAGCAGGTAGGATTCTCCGCGCTCTTCGCTCATAAAAGCTTATAAGGCTAAATTTATTGTTATTTATTTCATTGAGGAGAATTGAAGTAATTAAGAAGCCGCTAATGACAAAGAAAACATCAACACCAATGTACCCTCCAGAGAAGTGTTCAAAACCAGCATGAAAAAAAATTACTGGTAGAACAGCCAAAGCTCTAAGCCCGTCAATTTCAGGTCTATAAGTCAACGTGCTGGACACCGTCCTATTCCTATTTTAAAGATTTTATTCGTTATCTCGATATACTATGTTATTGAGATAGTTTTTTACAAATAACCTTGCTAATTATTAGTAAGATCGGAGAAGAAAAACCTTAACATCACAAGGGCTTAACATTAAGTAAACGCAAATAGAAGTTTTTATTTAAGCGCAATGGTAACTACTGTAAGTTTTATATAACCACCGTCAAAAATTTAGTGCGTGCCTTAGATAGTTTTGGGTTAAGCTGGCGCTTTATAATATATATTGTTTTGAAAAAACGCACCCTTTCTAAACAATAGTTTCAATTCTTTAGTTATAACTTCTCCTATTATCAAAATAAGATCGAGCTTCTTAAAAGAGCTGCATCTATAAACGTTGTAATTACTAATATAAACTTGCCATCTGCCGCCCAGCAATTCTCGTTCGCATGGTTATTCCTGAGCTTTGGAATAACCATGCTTAAGGGCTATATTAATATTTATTCCCACTCAATCGTAGCAGGTGGCTTACCAGAAATGTCGTATACTACGCGGCTAATGCCGTCAATTTCATTGATAATGCGATTCGACACTTTACCTAGGAAGTCGTAGGGTAAATGAGCCCAGTGGGCCGTCATAAAGTCGATGGACTCTACTGCACGAAGGCTTACTACCCAGTCGTATTTACGCGCATCACCCATTACGCCAACCGAGCGCACTGGAAGGAATACGGTAAATGCTTGGCTTACTTTTTGGTACAAATCAGCTGCATATAGCTCTTCAATGAAGATAGCGTCAGCACGACGCAGTAAGTCGCAATATTCTTTCTTAATTTCACCAAGTACACGAACACCTAGGCCCGGACCAGGGAATGGATGACGGTAAAGCATGTCGTACGGTAAACCTAGCTCAAGGCCGATTTTGCGTACTTCGTCTTTAAAGAGTTCACGCAGTGGCTCAACAAGACCTAGCTCCATATCTTCCGGAAGGCCGCCAACGTTATGGTGCGATTTGATTACGTGCGCTTTACCCGTTGCAGAACCCGCTGATTCAATAACGTCTGGGTAAATAGTACCTTGCGCTAACCACTTCGCGTTTTCACGCTTACCCGCTTCTTCGTCAAATACACGAACGAACTCATTACCAATAGCTTTACGTTTAAGCTCAGGATCTTCAATGCCTCTCAAGCGATCAAGGAAACGCTCTTCAGCGTCTACACGGATGATGTTTAGGCCAAAATGGTCACCAAACATTTCCATAACCTGATCAGCTTCATTTAAACGAAGCAGGCCATTGTCCACAAACACACAAGTAAGTTTGTCACCTATCGCGCGGTGAAGCAGCATTGCTGTTACTGAAGAATCTACGCCGCCTGAAAGGCCAAGGATGACTTCTTCATCACCCACTTTCTCTTTTATACGCTCAATGGCATCGTCAATAATGGCGCCAGCTGTCCAGAGCTTTTCACACTTACAGATGTCCATCACAAAGTGCGTCAATAGACGCATGCCTTGGCGAGTGTGAGTCACTTCAGGGTGGAACTGCACGCCATAGAATTGCTTCTCTGCGTTATACATTGCAGCATGTGGGCATGAAGCAGTTTGCGCGATGGTTTCAAAACCTTCAGGAATAGCCGCCACTTTATCGCCGTGGCTCATCCATACGTCAAGCAGCGCAGCACCGTTATCACCTATGGCATCTTCAATTTTATCTAGCAGCGGGCTTGGCTTAATCACTTCTACTTGTGCATAACCAAATTCACGCTTGTCAGAACCCAGTACGCCACCACCTAGCTGTTGTGCCATGGTTTGCATGCCATAGCACACGCCTAGCACTGGCACGCCGGCTTCAAATACGTACTCTGGCGCACGTGGTGAGCCTTCTTCGGTTACTGACTCTGGGCCACCTGACAGAATAATCCCTTGTGGATTAAACTCGCGGATTTGCTCTTCAGTTACATCCCAAGCCCAAAGCTCACAGTAAACGCCTATTTCGCGAACACGACGTGCTATCAACTGCGTGTATTGCGAGCCAAAATCCAAAATAAGTATGCGTTGGTCGTGGATATTTGTGGTCATGTTTTATTTTTACCCGTTAAATAAAAGAACAAAGGCTGGTGTAGTACCAGCCTCGCAGTCGTCGGTCGCCTTAACCTAAACGGTAATTTGGCGCTTCTTTGGTAATGCTTACATCGTGAACGTGGCTCTCGCCCATTCCGGCTGAAGTTACGCGCACAAATTGTGCCTTGGTATTGAGCTCTTCAATCGTTGCGCAGCCCGTTAAGCCCATGGCTGAGCGCAAGCCGCCCATTTGCTGATGGATAATATTAGCAATTGGACCTTTGTACGCTACGCGACCTTCAATACCTTCCGGTACGAGTTTTTCTGCGTTATCAGAATCTTGGAAGTAACGGTCTGATGAACCGTGGCTTTGATCCATAGCGCCTAATGAGCCCATGCCGCGATAAGACTTGTAGTAACGACCTTGGAAAAGTTCAACTTCCCCTGGCGCTTCTTCGGTACCCGCTAGCATGCTGCCAACCATCACGCAGCTTGCGCCAGCAGCTAATGCCTTAGCAATGTCACCAGAAAAACGAATACCGCCGTCAGCAATAACTGGAATATCTGTATCTTTTAATGCTTCTACTGCATCTGATACCGCAGTAATTTGAGGCACACCGCAACCGGTTACGATACGGGTAGTACAAATTGAACCAGGGCCAATACCCACTTTAACAGCATCTACGCCGGCATCGGCAAGTGCTTTCGCGCCATCGCCCGTGGCTACGTTACCCGCAATAATTTGTACATCTGGATAGTCTGCACGTACCTTTTTCACGCGATCAATAACGCCTTGTGAGTGACCGTGAGAGGTATCGATAAGTAGAACGTCAACGCCTGCATCTACAAGTAGTGCAATACGTTCGTCAGTGCCAGGGCCAACGCTTACCGCAGCGCCTACACGAAGGCGACCAAGCGAGTCTTTACATGCGTTAGGCTTGTTTTCTGCTTTCTGGAAGTCTTTAACGGTGATAAGGCCTGTAAGCTTAAACGCGTCGTCAACGACAAGAATTTTCTCAATGCGGTGTTCGTGCATAAGGTCTAACACCACATCAGAGCTTGCACCTTCTTTAACGGTAACCAGATCATCCTTACCGGTCATTACGTTTCTAATAGGCAAATTCAAACGCTTTTCAAAGCGAAGATCGCGGCCTGTCACAATACCAATTAGGTTATTATCTTTGTCAGTCACCGGGAAGCCGGAGTAACCAAGACGCTTAGAAAGCGCGATAACTTCACCAATGGTCGCATTCTCTTCAACCGTTACCGGGTCAGATACCACACCACTTTCGTATTTCTTAACTTCACGTACGTGTTTGGCTTGCTCTTCGGGCTTCATGTTTTTATGAATGAAACCAATACCACCCTCTTGGGCTAGCGCAATAGCTAGACGGGCTTCAGAAACCGTGTCCATGGCAGCAGACACCATTGGAATATTTAACGTTACGCCACGCGTAAGACGCGTTTGTAAGTTTGCTGTGTGAGGGAGGACGGTCGAGTGGCCGGGAACCAGCAACACATCGTCGAACGTCAGGGCTTCTTGGATGATACGTAGCATGCAACAACACCTATTCAGTTGAGGGTTAATTGCGGCGCAATTGTAGTGTTTTTTAGTTTTCAGGTAAACTCTAAATGTATTAAACCCAGTGATTTTTTTTATGTTTACAAATTCGCCATCCACGTCTCGACAAATTTTAACAGTTACCAAGCTAAATCGCTTAGCCAGAACCGTATTAGAAGGCGAAATTGGCCTTATCTGGCTATCGGCTGAAATATCCAATTTTGTGGCAGCGGCTTCTGGACATTGGTATTTCACGCTCAAAGACAACAAAGCCCAAGTTCGCGCGGCCATGTTCAAAGGATCAAACCGCAATGTTCGCATTCGCCCTAAAGAAGGCGACAAAATTTTAGTGCGAGCGTCAGTTGGCCTTTACGAAGCACGCGGCGACTATCAACTGGTTGTCGAACACATGGAAAGCGATGGTGAAGGTGCGCTTAAGCAAGCGTTCGAAGCCTTAAAGTTCAAGCTCAACAATGAAGGCTTGTTCGATACTGCTAATAAGCGCCCGTTACCAGAGCGTATTAACCGCATTGGCGTAATAACCTCATCAAGTGGCGCTGCGCTTCACGATGTATTGAGTGTATTAGAGCGACGAAGCCCGCAAACTGAAGTCATTGTATATCCATCGATGGTACAGGGTGAGACCGCTCCTCAGCAATTAATTAATGCCTTGAGAACGGCTAACAGACGCGCAGAAGTCGATGTAATATTACTCACAAGAGGCGGTGGTTCATTAGAAGACTTGTGGTGTTTTAATGACGAAAGCCTAGCAAGAGAAGTCGCTGCAAGTGCCCTTCCCATAGTTAGCGCCGTAGGCCATGAGGTAGACTTCACCATTAGTGACTTCGTCGCCGATGTTCGCGCCCCTACCCCATCTGCTGCTGCCGAAATCTTAAGTCAGGATTCTGCCGCTCTTAACCAAACGCTAAGTCAGCAAAAACAACGCTTAGCAAGGGCAATACATCAGTACCTTCAAACGAGTAAACAACAGCTTGTTTTAAAGAAACAACGGCTAAATGCGTTGCATCCACAAAGCCGCATCCAATCGCAGTGGCAAACGTTAGACAGACTACAACTTCGTTTAGCGCATAAGATGCAAAACGACTTGGCAAAAGCAGAGAAGCGATTACAAGGTCTTGATTACAGGCTAAACAAACAATCGCCATCAGCAAACGTGGCGCGTGCAAAAGACAAACTGAATTACGCTAGCACCAAGCTCTTATCAAGCATGAATACACTCATTAGAAGCAAAAAAAATGAACTTGGTGGTAAAGTTAGCCTCTTACAATCCGTAAGTCCTCTTTCAACGCTCGCCCGTGGTTACAGCATTACTTTGTCCGACAAAGCAGCCATTAATAGCGTGAATAAAGTAAATGTAGGTGATGAGATAAAATCTCGGGTGACTGACGGAGAAATAACCAGTACAGTGACACACATTCAACGGCAATAGGTAGCCTTAAGTATTATGCCCGTTCATGTAAACGCGTTTTCCTTTTCCAGTATTTACCAGCGGGCCTGTGCATTTTGGAGCCTAAAGTCACAGCGGTTCGCTGTACCAAAAATTTTGACACCTTTGTGCGTTTTTGTTCTGTTACTAGTGCCTGACTTCACCTTTGCTTCTATGGTCAATCAACCTGTCTCTGTTTTTTCTACCTACCCGAGCGAGACGTTACTCAGGGCTTGTGGAGCCCAGCGAGCATTAAGCGAAGCTAATGCTTCTCAATCCACTAATTTGTGTTTTGAAGATGCTATTTCGCCCGACAGCTTTATTAAACTCCTAAGCGAATCAGGAGAGTTCAGTCATTTGTTCCCTTATGGCGAAGGAAACGACTACGAACTATTGATTGCTAACGTTGGCGCAGCTCCTGGCATGCATCGACAGCACGCAAAACAATTTGCAGAATTCACTTTACAATGGCGAGGGATAGAAATTGACTCATCTTCATTTGATGCGAGTGCCGCAGAAAACACAGATGTGAAAACGGAAACCGCTTTAGCCGAAGAAGAAGCTCAATCGTTGATTGCCCGCTGGATTCAACATGCCAAACATTCTGGATTATTTACCAGCCAGTTTTTGTTCGACGCGCTAGAAGCTAGCGACTATAAGGGTGGATTACAGGTACCAAACGCCATTGGCGACTTCACTAAATTAGATACTCAGTTATATCCAGACCCGTTTAATGGTGCAATTACTCGCTATATACACCCTGAGTTTGAAGATGCGCTCGTTGATGTCACCGTATATCCCTTTTTAGATCAGCTTTCTTCAGATGAAAACGAGCTACTTCCTAAGCAACTAGAAAGTGATCTGCAAAGAGCTAGTGCTACAGCCGATTTACAGCAGTTAACTTTGTCTCAAATCAGTCCAGCCTCACGCTACGAGGTTAACAGCGCATTAAGAGGATGGAGATTGGGGCTGAGCGCGACATCTGAAACATCACCAACAATTTACGCGACAACCTATGTCTTTAAGCTACAAGATAAAATCGTAAAAGTGTCTACGACTTTTCCTCCTGACTTTTCAGACAATATTGTCAATCAATTGATTGTTAACGTAGAAGTTCCGCAAGAGTCTGAAATGATGAAAAAGGTTCGCTCTCTGCTTTTTCGCAGAACGTCGCTTAACTAGCGGCAAACTCAACGTTGGCTTTTCTTCTGTTTTGGCGGTGAGAATATATACTTTTTGCTGCTCTTTTGGTTTATACCTATCAAACCAGTTATACATTTGATTTTTTTGAAGTGGTGAGGCGACTTTAACCAATTTTTTTACTGACACTTTATCTCCCAAAACACTGCTGGCTGTCTGCTAAACAGGTAGTGTCTGCAAAAACAGCTCCAAATTTCACATTCGTGGTAACCTCCCGAATTCAAAGGTACGTACCTATAAATGACTGAATGTGTGAACAAAGAGAAAGTGGGAATAGCAGGAAAAGAATACAATCTAAGTGTAATAATGACCTAGCAGATTAAATCAAGAAAACCGTAGAGTTGAATACGACTGGCAAAATGCAATTCACGCTAAAGCGAGTCTAATTGGGGATTTCATCATGCCACAATAGTGGGGAAATTGAGTAATGTAAAAGCATGGGCGCTATCGCCACTTGGTCAGAAATAGCGCCCAATCCTTAAAAAGGCTACTTTTTATCTTTGTAATAAGACATCATACGACGGCGCTTGCGCTGCTGCGCCAAGGTCAAATTAGCCTTTTTACCTTCAAACGGGTTGTTGCCTTCTCTGAATTCTATCTTGATAGGCGTACCCATAATTTCTAGCGCTTTTCTGAAATAGTTCATCAAGAAACGCTTATAAGAGCTTGGTAAGTCATCCACTTGATTACCGTGAATAACAATAACCGGTGGGTTGTAACCACCTGCGTGAGCGCACCAGCGGAGGTTGATGGTCATCCTGAGCCATTTCCATAATTTGTGTAAGCAGCGCGGTATTAATACGCTTGGTCGCGCTCATATACGCTTCTTGTACAGACTCAAATAAATTACCAACACCCGAACCATGAAGCGCAGAAATAAAATGAATTCGAGCGAAGTCGATAAAGCCTAAACGACGGTCCATCTCGCGCTTTATGTCGTCTTTCACGTCAGTACTTAATCCGTCCCATTTGTTCACGGCAACTACTAATGAACGACCTGAATTAAGTACAAAGCCTAATAAGCTGAGATCTTGGTCGGTAATACCTTCTCTGGCATCAATGACCAATAGCACTACGTTAGCTTCTTCAATTGCCTGAAGAGTTTTAACAATAGAGAACTTCTCTACGGCTTCACTAATTTTCTTGCGCTTTCTCACGCCCGCGGTATCGATTAGGATATATTCACGCTCATCCCTTTCCATTGGAATGTACACGCTGTCACGGGTGGTGCCTGGCATGTCAAATACCACCACGCGCTCTTCACCTAAAATGCGGTTTGTCAGTGTCGACTTACCCACGTTGGGCTTACCTACGATAGCAAGTTTGATAGGTAACTCTTGAAGGCGTTGACGCTGCGTTTCAGCATCCTCTTCTTCTTCAGGCTCCTCATCGACAATTTCCATGTCCGGGAAATCAGATTCAAGTGGCTTTAAGGCGTCCTGCAGCAATTGGCTAACACCGCGACCGTGCGCCGCAGCAATTTGCTTAATATCACCTAAGCCTAAGGAGTAAAATTCCGCACTTTCGCTATCGCCGTCAATTCCATCAACCTTGTTCGCCACAACAAACACTTTTTTGTTTATGCGTCGAAGATGATCAGCGATACCTTGGTCGGCTGGCAGCATACCTGCTCTTGCGTCAACCAAAAACAATACGACATCAGCCTCTTCTATAGCTAACAAAGACTGTTGTGCCATTTCAGCATCAATGCCCTCTTCATCGCCCGTAATACCGCCGGTATCCACTACTATGAACTGGCGCTTTTCAAATTTCGCTTGGCCGTATTTACGGTCGCGAGTTAGCCCCGGATAGTCAGCAACTAGTGCATCACGGGTATTTGTAAGGCGATTAAACAAGGTTGACTTACCAACATTAGGGCGGCCAACCAAAGCAACAACGGGTAACATTTATCAGATCCTAGGGGTCATGAAAGCTAAAAAAAGCACAAGCCGCATACACCATCTATTACAACTAACGTTCGGGAGCTGTATTCTCTAACGAGAGGTGAATTACTATGAGGCTTTTGAGAATGGGCGCATTATACCTTGTTCACTACCTAATACCAATGGCGTTCAATAACACGAAGAGAAACCGTCTACCCATTGATAATGGCCAAGTTTAGGCCCGAAAAAACCGCGGGGTATAAAAAAGGCGCTTTAAGCACCTTTTCTGTTTAAATATTAGCGAAACGTTCCTGTTACTTTGGAACTTGCACCGACGCTATTACGCCATTACGTGTTACCGCTATAATCTTATCATCAACCTTCAACGGCGCAGCATAGATTGAATCATCTTCGTCATCACCACCCACATCTAGGCGTGCAACAACTTCACCTGTTTCTTGTTCAATCCAGTGTAGAAAGCCCCAGTTGTCGCCAACAACCACATGGTCGCCTACTGGAGTAGCAGCCGTTAATGAGCGATGCTTAAGTGAACCTTGAGACCAAAGCTCTACGCCGTTTCGTCTATCAAGGGCATAAACGTTAGAGTTGTTGTCTACAACAAAAATTTTATTGCCGTCGATATTCAAATTGCGAAACGATGCATATTCACGTTTCCAAATTACACGACCTGAACGTAACTCTACAGCAGCTAATGTTCCGTTGTAAGAAACCGTGTAAACCGTGCCGCCAAATAAAACAGGCGTTGTGTCGATATCAACAATACGCTCTAACTCTGTTGCACCAGAAGGCGTTGCAATTACCGTTTCCCACGCAAGTACACCTGTTTCGATAAGGTTAACCTGAATTTTACCTGTAGGTGTGCCGATGATAGCACCACCGTTAGATGCGATTGGGCCAGAAATACCACGTAGTGTTAGCGGAGGAGTATCACCTTCGTGTCTCCACAACTGTTCACCAGTGCGGGTATTGAAGCCAAATAAGCTACCAGCACCCGTGTTAACCACTAAGATGCCTTCATCAGCAGCCGGAGCCGCTAAAATCTCACCGGGAACAGACGCATCCCAAACCAACTCTCCGGTTTCTGCATCCATTGCAGCCACATAGCCGTTTTCTGTACCAATGAATACGTGTCTGTCTGCTACGGCGATACCACCAATACGTGCAGTCTCACCGCTACGCCACAAATTAGTGACTGAGCTTAGCATGCCCTCAGAGCGAAACTGTGCGAAGTCTTTCTCCCACAACACTTTACCCGACTCAGGGTCCATCGCGACAACGGCGCCATGGCGATCGGCAGCATAAAGCTTGTCATAGGCATAAACAGGGCGAAGACGAGAGAAGTAATGATTAACGCCATCACCAATATCGCGATCCCACACTAGTTTAGGTGTGAATTTAGCCTCAATAGGCTTTAAACGACGAATCTCTAATTCTTCATCATCTGCAAACCAGTCTGAAATAGTTGAGCAGCCAGACATTGTGATAGACACCGCGAGTGCCATACCTATCGTGCGAGCAAATCGACCTTTACGGCCACACGTGTTGTGAAACAAATTGCGTACCTCTTTATTATTTATACCAGCCCTAAGGCTTTCGCTTATTGCGCAGCAGATACCGATAGGTTATCTAACTTCATTTGTAAAAGCGGATTGTTGGCATTTTTTTCTAACGCATTTGAATAAGCTAAGCGAGCATCATCAAACTTGCCTTGTTTTTGATACACATCGCCTTTTAATTCAGAAACTTCTGCTGCAAATGCGTCGTTTGTTACATTGCTAAGCGTAGACAACGCCGCGTCCAGCTGGTTCATTTCAATTTGCACACGCGACAAACGAAGTGAGGCAAGCACTTTCAATTCATCATTTTCGGCAAAGGTTACTACGCTATTTAGGTGAGAAGCTGCAGCGTCTAAATCACCGGCATCTACCGCTTGCTTAGCAGCAAGAAGGCTGGCAATGCTCGCATAACCACTGTCTTTGTTCTCTTCGATAAAAGCTTTAACTTTTGCGTCGCTGCCTTCTGTACCGAATGTTTCTACGGCATTTTGATAGGCAACCGATGCCGCTTCTTTAGTTTCAATTTGCGCTTCTGAATACGCTCTCCAGCCCCAAAGGCCACCTAGACCAAGCGCTGCACCGACAATAATTGCAGTACCGTGCTCTTTCCAAAAACGTTTAATCGCTTCTACTTGTTGTTCTTCTGTTGCGAACTGTTCCATGATGTCCTCTTTTTATTTTGCGCTCAGCATCTCTGCAACCTTATCAGATAAGGTATCGAAGCTGACTGTAACTTGTTCTTGACCATCGCGCAGTGGTTTAACACCTACTTCGCAAGACTGCATTTCGTCATTGCCTAAAAGCAGCGCTAAACGTGCGCCTGTTTTATCTGCACGCTTTAATTGTTTTTTAAAGTTGCCGCCGCCACAGTGCATCATTATGCGTGTATTAGGAAGCGTATTTCGAAGATGCTCTGCTACCTCAATAGCGTATGACTGTGCCTCTTCGCCCATCGCCGTTACGTAAACGTCTGCGAAACTTGAGTCCTGACCTTCTTCGGTTAACGTGGTTAGCAACAGTACCAAACGTTCAATACCCATAGCAAAACCAACCGCAGGCGTTGCTTTGCCCCCGAGTTGCTCTACCAAGCCATCGTAACGGCCTCCAGCACACACTGTACCCTGGGCTCCCAAGCTATCTGTCACCCACTCAAACACAGTACGGTTGTAGTAATCTAATCCGCGCACTAGTCGAGGATTTATTTCAAACTCAATGCCTGCTTGCGTTAAGCGCGAACACAAGGTTTCAAAATGTACTTTAGATTCTTCATCAAGATGATCGATTAGCGCTGGCGCATCGGCAATCGCAGCTTGAACATCAGGGTTCTTTGAATCGAGTACGCGAAGTGGATTCGTTTCAAGTCGACGCAGTGAATCTTCATCGAGCTGGTCTGCACGCTGTTTTAAGAATTCAACCAGCGTATCGCGATATGCAGCACGAGCTTCATTCGAACCTAAGGTATTGATTTGAAGTTTTACGTGTTGCTGAATTCCAAAAGCTTTCCAAAAGCGTGCACTAAGAAGAATAACTTCCAAGTCGATGTCAGGGCCGTCCATACCGTAGGTCTCTACACCAAACTGGTGGAACTGGCGATAACGCCCTTTTTGTGGACGTTCATGACGGAACATAGGCCCCATGTACCACAGGCGTTGTTGCTGGTTGTACAATAAGCCATGTTCGTTTCCAGCGCGCACGCAACTTGCCGTCCCCTCTGGACGCAGCGTCAAGCTGTCGCCATTTCTATCTTCGAAGGTGTACATCTCTTTTTCAACGATATCGGTCACTTCTCCGATAGAGCGTTTGAATAAGTCGGTGCTTTCAACGATGGGAGTACGTATTTCTTGGTAACCGTAACTCGCCACAACCTGACGAAGTACAGATTCTACCTTCTGCCATGTACCGGAAATCTCCGGTAGGCAGTCATTCATGCCTCGAATTGCCTGAATAGTCTTAGCCACGTGAAATTCTCATACTGCTAAATAGTGAAAAGCCCCGCATTATAGGGGCTTTGGGAGTAAACAACAATGAACAAAAAATGTCTTAGTCTTTAACCGAGACCTGAATTTTATTTTGTTCACTCATACGCGATGCTTTGGCGCGAATCTTAGCTTCAAGCTTATCCACTAGATCGTCGTTAGGAAGACGTTCTTTAACGCGCTTACCGTCTTCATATAGGCCGCTCATGTTACGCGCGCCAGTAAGGCCCAAATCAGAGACTTCTGCTTCGCCTGGGCCGTTAACCACGCAACCGATGATAGAGACATCCATTGGCGTAAGAATATCTTCCAATCGCTGCTCAAGAGCATTCACTGTGCCGATTACATCGAATTCTTGTCGTGAACAACTCGGGCAAGCAATAAAGTTTATACCGCGCGAGCGAATACGCAGTGACTTCAGAATATCAAAGCCTACCTTGATTTCTTCCACCGGATCAGCGGCTAACGATACGCGCAACGTATCACCAATACCTTCAGCCAATAGCATACCTAAGCCAACGGCACTCTTCACGGCGCCGGCGCGCTGACCACCGGCTTCGGTAATACCTAAGTGAAGCGGCTGGTCTATTTTTTGTGCCAATAAACGATAGGCGCCAACAGCTAAGAAAACATCTGACGCTTTAACGCTGACTTTGAATTGATCAAAGTTAAGTTTATCGAGAATATCCACATGACGCATTGCGGATTCAACCAGCGCTTCTGGCGTTGGCTCACCGTACTTCTCTTGTAAGTCTTTTTCTAACGAGCCACCGTTCACACCAATGCGAATAGGAATATTTTTGTCTTTTGCACAATCGACCACAGAGCGCACACGCTCCATATTACCTATGTTACCTGGGTTAATACGCAGACAATCTACGCCGTATTCAGCAACCTTAAGTGCGATACGGTAGTCGAAATGAATGTCTGCAACGAGTGGCACACTCACCTGCTTTTTAATTTCTTTAAATGCTTCAGCCGCTTCCATCGTGGGCACAGATACTCGAACGATCTCCCCACCCACTGCAACAATACGGTTTATTTGATCGACGGTCGCTGCCACATCAGTGGTTCGCGTATTCGTCATAGATTGAACAGCAATGGGAGCGCCATCACCAATGGGGACGTTACCTACATTAATACGCGTAGACTTTCTGCGTTTAATAGGACTTTCTGCAAACATCTAATTACCTATAAAGGAAGTGCGAAGCGAGCTGTTTTACCGTTTTGGTATGAAGAAATATCAACAGACTCGCCGTTAACTGATATGCGCACATTATCCGGTGCACCGAGCGTAACTTCAACAGGAGGAACGCCTTGAATTTCCATAACTCGTCCTTTTAGCTTTACCCCATAGGCAATAGCTTCTCCAGACGCGTCTTTTATATTAACCCAACAGTCATCGTCGAAAGTGAAAACCATAGCAATTGGCGCTGCATCAGACTGACTGTTCACATTAAGGTTGGGTTGGGGTTCGTTACTATTCGCAGAATCAACCAGAGCGGTTAGGTTATTGCTATCATTTACCTCTGTATCGGGTGCTGAGATTGCACCATCATTCAAGCTACCGTCTTGGTTAAAACCGCTATCTTGGTCGCTGAATGCACCGCTGGTTTCTGAGCTTGTACTATCGCTCACGCCCGTGTCTAGCTGATTGTTTCCAGCCGTATCACCCTGCGACGACGAGGCGTCAGTAGTTACATTGTCGGTATCTGTGCCCGCCGATGGGACAGGCGTATTAGCGGCTTCTCGCTTAACAGCCTCACTAAGTGGCAGTTCAGCTACCGTGTCGTCACTAGGCTGTTGATACCACCACACGACAACGGCGGCAATAATAAGAAGTAAAATAACATAAGTTACCATCATCCACCTGTCATCGTGTGTCTGTTTTGCGACACGCTTTGAAAAGCTCTGTAATTTCTCAGAAGATGGTACAGATGTTTGATTGTGGAAGCGTTCGAATGCCTCAATAACTTCTTGAGAATTCATGCCTAATTGCTTGGCATAATTTCTCACGTATCCTTTTGTAAAAGTCACCGAAGACTTTTCATCAATGACATCATTTTCTAAATCATTGATTTGTTTAGCTTTCAAAAATAATTTATCAGCAATATCTTGTTGAGACCAACCTAGCGTTTCACGGCGCGCTTTTAGCATTGCCCCTGGACTTGGCGTGTTTTCTTGTTGTTGCGAAGTGACTTCTTGATTCGCTTTTTCTTCCGACACCATTAAACCTTATTCCTCCTGCATACTCGGTGGTACTAACCAAAGCGTCTGACCAGCAATAATAGCGCCAGTATTTTCAAGGTTATTCCACTCTTGCAGTGTTGCCATTTTGATATTGTGCAATAAAGAAATACGATATAAGTTTTCACCTTCTTTTACTACATGGAATTTATCACTTTGCACAGATAATTCAGTATTTTGTACTTTTTCCGGTGTGTTAGCTGTGGCTGTAGGAGCGTTGTCGGAGTTATTGCTCTGAGATTGACGCTGAGCGTCGTTGTCTTGGGCGACGCTCTTTTCATTTTCTTTATCGTTTGATGATGTTTGTGCAAGCCCGTCGGTATTTATTTGGTTTTCGCTTATTTCTGTTTCAGAATCGTTTGGCTGTGTAGATTTGACGGTTTTAACCACTCTGTTTTGCATACTTTCACGTTGCACTAAGTAACGTTTAGTAAGCTCACTTTCAGGGAACAATGACATCATCATTTCGCCATAACCCTTTGCAGTCTCTAGGTCCCCTTTCCCTTTGGCTATTTCATAAGCTAACCACAATGAATCAGGCGTAACTTTGGCAACACGTTCGTATTTTCGTAACGTAGACTCAGCCAGTTCCCATTGCTCTGAAACCGTGTAAAGTTCACTGAGTAAGAATAGGCTTTTGCCCCTGGCAGGCTGATGTTTTAATGCGTCTTGAAAATAGCCGATCGCTTCATCTAGCTTACCTTGACTTTGCGCGCACAATGCCAAGTTCTCGTAGGTTTGCGCTGCGTTAGCGTAAAGCCTGTTATTTATCGCATCAAAGAAATACGCTTTGGCTTTTTCGTATTCGCCGTTTTGGCACTTAAACGCTCCATAACTGTTGGCAATATCGCCATTGTTAGGCGCTAGGTCGATAGCAGTTTCATAGTACTCTTCCGCTCGAAGGTTATCGCCCACCAGTTGATAGTAATATGCCATAGCGAACTGAACGTCTGCAGAGCGTGGATTAAACTCAAGCGCTTTGTCGAGGTTCTTTTTTGCCTGCGTGTAGTTGTTATTTTGAAGGTAGGTAAGACCAAGGGACATGCGTGTTTTGGCGGCTTCTTCGTGATCGAAGTTACCGCCATACAACCCTGACTGGCTATTACTGACACAGCCAGAAGTGAAAATAATCGCGCTTAAAAAGCCAATTTTAAGTGACGTTCGCAATCCCGCAACCATAGTCTTACCCTAATATCTTAATGATTATTGGGCCATTTTTACTAAAATTGCTTCGCCCTTCACCTGTTTTTTTAACATTCTTTTCGTTCTGTCTACCACATCACCCACTAATTGACCGCATGCTGCGTCGATATCATCACCTCGTGTTTTACGCACAACGGTTGTAAACCCATATTCCATAAGCACTTTTGCGAATCTATCAATACGCGAATTGCTCGAACATGTATAAGGCGAACCCGGGTAAGGGTTAAATGGTATTAAGTTTATTTTACTAGGTGTGTCTTTCAATACCTTTGCCAACTGGTGCGCTTGTTCAGTGCTGTCATTGATGTTTGAAAGCATAACGTATTCTACCGTCACACGGCCTTGGTTCGCTTTAGATTTGGCCAGATAACGACGTACGCCTGCTAAGAAGGCTTCGATATTATACTTCTTATTGATAGGCACGATCTCGTTGCGCAACTCATCGGTGGGTGCGTGTAATGAAATAGCTAACGCTACGTCTATTTGGTCACCCAACATATCTAGCGCAGGTACTACACCAGATGTACTTAGCGTAACGCGGCGTTTAGACAGGCCGAAACCGAAATCGTCCAGCATAATATCCATGGCTGGTACAACGTTTTTAAGGTTAAGCAGTGGCTCACCCATACCCATCATTACTACGTTAGTGATAGGGCGTTTGCTTGAGTCTTTTGAAAGACCAAGGAAAGTAGCTACACGCCATACCTGACCAATAATTTCACTTACACTTAAGTTACGGTTAAACCCCTGCTGCGCCGTTGAACAGAAAGTACACTCTAGCGCGCAACCTACCTGTGATGACACGCAAAGCGTTGCACGGTCAGTTTCTGGGATCCAAACAGATTCAACTTCCTGACCACCTTCAAGGGTAAGTGCAAACTTAATAGTGCCGTCGCTCGCTTCTTGAAAGTATGCAATTTCAGGCGCTTTAATTTCGCAATTTTCAATGAGCATCGCGCGAAGGTTTTTATTGAGGTTACTCATTTCCTCGAAATCGCTGATACCGTGCTGGTAAATCCATTTCATCACCTGATCGGCACGAAACGGTTTCTCGCCCATTTCTTTGAAGAAATTGCGCAAGCCTTCGCGATTTAAGTTTAATAAGTTAGTTTTTGCCATGAATAAGATGACCCTTTTACCTTCGAGGGATGCCCCTCTTACTACTGAATACGGTGTAAAAACCAGCGATTCGACTATGTCTTGAACAACATTTAAGAAAAAGAAAAGCGCTGATTAAAATTTGCGCGGATTTTACCACAGATGAGATTTGAGAAAAAGCCGATTTAACGCAGAGAAACGTTAAGTTTGGCAATGCGCGAGAAGCGTGGTTTAGCTCGCCTAAATGAGTGCCGAGCAAAGTGGCATAAAGCGTGAATCTTTCTTCTGAGTGACTGAGCGCGCTTTAGGCAATGCGCGAGAAGCGTGGTTTAGCTTGCCTAAATGAGCGCCGAGCAAAGCAGCATAAAGCGTATATCTTTCTTCTGAGTATCTGAGCGCGCTTTAGGCAATGCGCGAGAAGTGTGGTTTAGCTCGTCTAAATGAGCGCCGAGCAAAGCAGCATAAAGCGTGCTCAGACGCTCAGAAACAAAAAACGGGGCTTATAGCCCCGTTTATCTACCTACGTAATCTTAGCGAGTACGTGGGCAGATTTCTTCTTCAGAGAAGAAGTAAGCAATTTCACGTGCTGCTGACTCAGGTGCGTCAGAACCGTGAACTGCGTTTTCGTCGATTGACGCAGCGTAGTCTGAACGTAGTGTACCTGCAGCTGCATCAGCTGGGTTAGTTGCGCCCATGATTTCACGGTTAGCTAGAACTGCGTTTTCGCCTTCTAGTACTTGAACCATAACAGGACCAGACGTCATGAAGTCTACAAGTGCGCCGAAGAAAGGACGCTCTTTGTGTTCTGCATAGAAGCCTTCTGCTTGCTCTTTGCTCATGTGGATCATCTTAGATGCCACGATGCGAAGACCTGCAGATTCGAAACGGTTGTAAATTGCACCGATTACGTTTTTAGCTACCGCATCAGGCTTGATAATCGAAAAAGTACGCTCAAGAGCCATGTTCTCTCTCCAAACAAATAGTGTGTGTATCTTTAAAATTTTGGCCGCGAATTATAGGCAATAAATAGCAGCTTGACCAGAGCCTTTATCAAATCAGATATAAAGTACTGTTTTTATGCGCAAATGTAGAGAAAGGTTAGCCTGTTGGCGATGACAATATGATGACAGCGTATAGATTATTTTGCACAGAACTAGTTATCGAGGACTCACCTGCCCCACTGCCTTTACTATGAAACCCTAAAACGGCGTAAAGAGACCAACGCTTAAAAAATTAAGCGTTGGCTTTTGCTAATTCTTGAATTTTACCTACGATGGCGCGTAAGCCATTACCGCGGGTTGGCGTTATATGACGCTCTAGGTCTAGTGCTTCAAAATAGCCGTCGATATCAAACGCTAAAATATCTGTTGGCGTTTTGTCATTATAAGCGGCAAGTACTAACGCAAGCAGTCCTTGAACGATAACTGCATCGCTGTCTACGTCAAAGTTGATTTTATTGCCGTCGTAAGACTCCACCAGCCAAACGCTGCTCTGACACCCTTTGACCAAACGCTCGGGTGTTTTAGCATCTTCAGGCAAGCCCGGAATAGATTTCCCTAAATCAATGATGTACTGATAACGCTGTTCCCAATCGTCGAAGAACGCTAAATCATCAATAATTTCGTCACTGCTAGGTAGTTGCATTGCTATTTCCGCTTAATTTGTTTGAAAAATTGTGTGATTAAATTTCACTGTGTGGATGATTAGAAGAACAGGCCTGCTTCAAGCTGTGCTTCTTCACTCATCATATCACGGGACCATGCAGGGTCGAATACAAGCTCTACGTTGACGTTTTTAACATGGGGAACCATGGCAACGCGGTATTCAACGTCGCCAACCAATACTGGGCCCATGCCGCAGCCTGGTGCGGTCAGAGTCATATCAATATTGACGCTGCTAGTACCTTGATCAATTTCCACTTTGTAGATAAGACCAAGGGATACGAGATTGATAGGAATCTCAGGGTCAAAGATCGTTTCTAACGCGTCCCACACTTGCTGTTCGCTTATGTTTCCGTCTTCTGGCGCGTCAAAGCTCAGAGTCATCGCTTTTCGGCCAATAGCACCTGCATCAGTACCATCGATGCGGTACATGTTGCCACGCCACGTTACCGTATAGTTACCACCGAGCTCTTGGGTGATATTCACAAACTCGCCTTCAGGGATCACGGTAGGATTGCCCGCTGGAACCAAGCGCGCTTTACAGTCGCGCTCGGTGGTCACCATTTTTTGCTTCATAAACTACTTAGTACTCTTTGTTCTACCACTGTTGGCCTTTGACGTGGCGCTTAGCCTACGTTAAAGCTTTCACCGCATCCGCACTCATCAACCACGTTCGGGTTGTTGTATTTAATGACGCCGTTCACACCTTCTGTAACGTAATCAATTTCAGTATTACGCAGTAGGTCGGTGGCATCTGCAGCAACGGCTACGTTAAGTAGTGGCGAAATTTCAACAATTTCGTCATCGGCTTGCGCACTATCTGCGAAATCAAGCACATAAGCGTAACCTGTACAGCCGCTTACTTTTGTCGATAAACGAATTAACTGACCAGGCTTGTCTTTAAGCTTACTTTCGAAATGCTTAACGGCACTGTCAGTTAGCGAAATGAGCTTTGTACTAGGTACGAAAGTTTCAACACTCATAATGCCTCCTTAGGCCAACATCATTTTTGCTTTTTTAAGCGCAGCAAATAGGCTGTCTACTTCTTCAGGCGTATTGTAAATTGAGAACGACGCACGGGCAGTACCCGGTATACCGAAGCGCTTCATTAGCGGCTGTGCACAGTTGTCACCGGTGCGGATCGCAACGCCTTGTCTATCGAGAATGAAGCCCACGTCCGCCGGGTGCGCACCTTCAAGTAGAAAGCTCAGCACGCCTACCTTATTAGGTGCCGTACCGATTATCCGCATACCGTCAAACGCTTCGGCCTGCTCTGTAGCATAGGCAAGCAGCTTTTGTTCATGTTCATGCAAAGCATTGACATCAAGAGCACTAAACCAATCTACTGCAGCGCCCATACCAATGGCACCTGCGATGTTTGGCGTACCGGCTTCTAATCGATTTGGCAATGCTCCCCATGTGGCTTCATGGTAGGTCACATCTTTGATCATCTCGCCGCCTACCTGCCAAACAGGCCAGGTTTCTAGCACCTCTTTTTTGCCCCACAGACAGCCAATGCCTGTTGGACCGAATAGCTTGTGGCCTGAAAACGCGTAAAAATCACAGCCAATGTCTTGTACGTCAACACCGCCATGAGCAATACCCTGTGCGCCATCAACCAGCACCCATGCGCCTACCGCTTTCGCTTTTTCAGTAAGCAGTTTAATTGGGTTCACCGTACCTAGTGCATTCGATACGTGAGGAAACGCCACTAGCTTTGTGTTTTCAGACAGCAGTCTATCGAAAGCGTCTACGTCTAACTCTCCGCTGTCGAAAATAGGTACAACATTTAGCGTTGCACCAGAACGGCGACACGCTTGTTGCCAAGTAACCAAGTTTGCGTGGTGCTCAAGCTCAGTCACCATCACTTCGTCACCTTCGCTTAGTAGCTGTCCAAGACCATTGGCGACTATATTGATGGCTTCTGTGGTGCCCGACGTCCAAATAACTTCTTCACGCGCTTTCGCGTTAATGAACTTTGCAACGCTGGTACGTGCATTCTCGTAACGGCGCGTGGCTTCATCCGATAAATGGTGCGCACCGCGGTGCACGTTTGCATTCGTCCCCGTGTAAAAATCTACTAAGGCGTCGATAACGGCCTGAGGTTTTTGTGTTGTTGCCGCGTTATCTAGGTAGACCAGCGGCTTGCCGTCTACCGTTTTAGATAAAATAGGAAACTGGGCACGAAGTGCTGCAACGTCTAAGCTCATTTCACCTCCATTTGGGCGAAGCGCTCACTTAAAATTGGTGCTAGCCATTCACGGACTGCCGCATTAGGCACGTCATTTATAAGCTCTTGAATGAAGCCAAAATTGAGCATTACAAGTGCCTTACTGCGAGAAACGCCGCGGGTAAGCATGTAATACAAGGCTTCTTCTTCAATTTCAGCAACCGTTGCACCGTGAGCACATTTTACGTCATCAGCATAAATTTCAAGCTCAGGCTTGGTGTTGATAACGCCACGGCGAGATAGCAACAAGTTGCGGTTATTAAGTTCAGCCAATGTCTTTTGCGCATCACGATGAATATGAATGCGACCATTGAACACGGCACGTGCTTTATCGCCTACAATCCCACGCGCGTTTTCTTCTGTTGTGCCATTAGGCATCGCGTGCTCGATGGTAGAGTGAAGGTCAAATAACTCGCCTTCCGCCAGAAGATAAATGGCATTCATTTTCGCATTAGCAAATTCGCCGGCGTGATGAATATCTACATCTAAACGGGAAAGCTCACTTCCATAGCCCACCATGGTGCTGTTGAGCGTAGTGCGGTTATGTAGCTTAAAGTGGCTGCCGCCTAATTGCTTAGCTTTGCCGGTAAACATAGCAAAACGATAGTGTTCTAGATGTGCATCATCAGCTAGGTCATATTCAGCAAACGCTGTGGTTAAGCTTTCCGTATCGCCAAAACCTTGCTCGATAACCGTAGCGCTAGCGCCTTCAGCGACCTTCACCACCACACGCGTATGAGCATCAACATTTTGCGACGCCATATTCACAATGCGCACTGGAGTGTCGATTTTCGCGCCAGCTTCAACATTAATAAATATACCGTGTTGGCACAGCGCATCGTTAACTAGGCCAAACATATGACGGGTTGGCTTAACTTGACCGTATACACTGCTGATCGCTTGCTGCGTGGCAGTATCATCATTATTAAGCGACGTGATGCTCATGCCCGCTGGCACATCTAACGTGTTAACCTGCGTAACCAATACACCGTCTACAAATACAAGGTCGATAGCATCTAGGTTATCGATAGCGGGTACCGGTAGACTATCTGCCTGAACCGCTTGCTTCGCTTCACGCTTCTCAAGTGGCGTTAACGGTGTAAAGCGCCAGCTTTCGTTTCTACGGGCTGGCCAACCATCAGCTTTTAACTTTTCTAAGGCCTGCTGACGCACGGGCGCTAAGTAATCGGAGACTTGCGCCGCATCAATGACCTGTTCTAGCCATTGACTCATGCTTCAGCCTCCTCGTACGCTTTACCTAGGAATGCGTATCCGCTCTTCTCAACTTCTAGCGCTAGTGACGCGTCACCGCTTTTCACGATTTTGCCGTCGGCAAGAATGTGAACGAAGTCTGGCTTGATGTAGTCTAGAAGACGCTGGTAATGGGTGACAACAATGAAGCTACGCTCACCGTCGCGCTGGCTGTTAACGCCATCGGCAACAACCTGAAGTGCGTCAACGTCAAGGCCAGAGTCAGATTCATCAAGAATACAAAGTTTTGGCTCTAGCAAAACCATCTGCATGATTTCGTTACGCTTCTTCTCACCACCAGAGAAACCTTCGTTTACACCGCGCTTCAAGAAATCCAATGGAAGCTGTACTTGCTTGCACGCTTCTTTTGCTTTCTTCAAAAACTCAGCAGCAGTTAACGGCGCTTCGCCACGCTGTTCGCGCATAGCGTTAACTGACTCTTTCATGAATTCCATATTGCTTACGCCAGGAATTTCAACTGGGTACTGGAACGCAAGGAAAAGGCCTTCACGGGCACGCTCTTCTACTTCAAGCTCTAATAGGTCTTTACCGTTAAGCGTGGCTTCGCCTTCGCTTACTTCGTAGCCGTCTCGACCAGATAGGACGTAGCCTAGTGTACTTTTACCGGCACCGTTGGGGCCCATGATAGCGTGTACTTCACCAGGTTTAACTTCAAGGTTAAGACCTTTAATGATGTTTTTCTCTTCCACGCTGGCATGTAAATTCTTGATACTAAGCATTGATTACCCCACTGAACCTTCAAGACTAATTTCGAGCAGCTTGCCGGCTTCTACGGCAAATTCCATTGGCAGCTCTTTGAATACTTCTTTACAGAAACCGTTAACAATCATAGAAACGGCCTTTTCTGTGTCTAAGCCACGTTGCTGACACAGGAATAATTGTTCGTCGCTCACCTTCGATGTTGTTGCTTCGTGCTCAACAATGGCTGAAGGGTTGCGGCTTTCGATATACGGGAATGTGTGCGCGCCACATTTGTCACCGATAAGTAGCGAGTCACACTCGGTGAAGTTACGTGCTCCGTCTGCGCGAGGGCCCATTTGAACTAGCCCGCGATAGGCGTTGTTACTGTTACCCGCTGAGATACCTTTAGAGATAATGGTCGACTTGGTATTTTTACCCACGTGGATCATCTTAGTTCCGGTATCAGCCTGCTGGCGACCGCGCGTTAGCGCTACTGAGTAGAATTCACCTACACTGTTGTCGCCTTTAAGTACACAGCTTGGGTACTTCCACGTAACCGCAGAGCCGGTTTCAACCTGCGTCCACGAGATTTTGGCATTAGTATGCGCTACACCACGTTTTGTCACGAAGTTGTAGATACCGCCTTTGCCGTTCTCGTCACCTGGGTACCAGTTCTGTACCGTTGAGTATTTAATTTGCGCGTCGTCCATTGCCACTAGCTCAACCACTGCCGCATGCAGCTGGTTTTCATCTCGCTGTGGTGCAGTACAACCTTCAAGGTAGCTTACATAGCTGCCTTCATCAGCAACAATCAAGGTACGCTCGAACTGACCGGTGTTCATTTCGTTAATACGGAAATAAGTAGAAAGCTCCATTGGGCAACGTGTGCCTTTTGGAATATAAACAAATGAACCGTCAGTAAATACAGCGCTATTAAGCGCAGCAAAATAGTTATCTGTGCGCGGCACTACCGAACCGATGTATTTCTTTACAAGGTCTGGGTACTTCTGTACTGCCTCAGAAATTGGGCAAAAGATCACTCCCGCTTCTTCAAGCTTATCGCGGAACGTAGTTACAACCGATACCGAGTCGAATACCGCATCTACCGCAACACCTGCCAGCATTTCCTGCTCGTGTAGAGGAATGCCCAGCTTTTCATAGGTGCGAAGTAGCTCAGGGTCAACTTCATCTAGCGACTTAGGCTTATCTTTCATACTCTTTGGTGCCGAGTAATAAGAAATGGCCTGATAATCGATTTTCGGATAGTCGACATGCGCCCAATCAGGCTCTTCCATTTCTAGCCATGCATGATAAGACTTCAAACGCCATTCAAGCATCCATTCAGGCTCGTTTTTCATTGCTGATATGCGGCGGATAACCGACTCGTCCAGGCCGCTTTCAAACGTTTCCGATTCGATTTCTGAATAGAAACCCGCATCGTACTTTCTTTCTAACGCCTGTTCGATCTGTTCACTCATGTTGGGATCTCACTTGTTTGCCTGCATTTGCTGCCACTAACCTTTCTATTTAACTGACAAATAAATCACCCCACGGTCTTGGTAATTTATATCGACTTTCAACTTCAACAACGTCATTTATTTGGGTTTACGCCCAAAAGAGTTGCCAAAACTGCCAGTTACATTGCGGACAGCCTAAAATTTTGGTGCCGTAGTATATAATACCCGACTATTTCACTCAAATATTCAGCCATTAATTTATGGCTACTTACGCGTTTTAAACGCTGCTTAAAGGTCAATTTCCTTCAAACGCGCATTAATTTTCATCCACATTCACGAAAATCAATAAATTGTTTTTACACAACCTACGTTTCCCCAGAACAAAACCACGCGCTAAAATCTTGGTTTCACTGCTTGGTCGGACACTACACTTAACGCTTGTTTAAGCGCTCTGGTGTAATATTCCAGTTAATCACCAAGCTACACGACTTTTTAAGCGGCTATGCTGAAACCGCTTGGCGCAGTCGCGTTGTTACATCCACTACTTTTTTTACTACGTAATCGATGTCTTCTTGGGTCGTAAAGCGCCCTACGCTAAATCTAATGCCTGCATGCGCCAATTCATTACTGCGGCCAATCGCTTTTAGCACATACGAGGGCTCTAGACTCGCTGATGTACATGCCGACCCTGAAGATACAGCAATATCATTTAAGCCCATCATCAAGCTTTCACCGTCTACACCCGCAAAGCTCACATTTAAAATACCCGGGATACGCTGTGTTGCGTGCCCATTTAAATAGATATCGTCGAGCTGCTGAAGGCCTTGCCACAGCGATTCACGCAGCGCTAAAATGCGCGCACTATCCTCTTCTATTTTTGAAGAAGCTAGCGCGATGGCTTCACCCATTCCAACAATTTGGTGGGTGGCTAATGTACCCGACCGCATGCCGCGCTCGTGGCCCCCGCCATGAATTTGTGCAACCAGATTGATTTTAGGACGGCGACGCACATATAGTGCCCCCATACCTTTCGGGCCGTATATCTTGTGCGCCGATATAGACAGCAAATCTATAGGAAGCTCAGCTAAATCAATGGCAATTTTGCCCACACTTTGCGCACCATCCACATGAAAAAGAATGCCTTTGTCACGACAAAGCTGGCCAATAGCTTGAATGTCTTGGATAACCCCAAGTTCATTGTTAACGTGCATCACCGACACCAAAATAGTGTCGTCGCGCAACGCATTTTCGAGATCATTTAAATCAATTAAACCGTTTGGCAATACTTCAAGATACGTAACCTCAAAGCCTTGGCTTTGTAAGTACTCACAGGTATCTAACACCGCTTTGTGTTCGGTATTAACGGTAATGATATGTTTGCCTTTATTGGCATAACCTTGGGCAACGCCTTTTATTGAAAGGTTGTTCGATTCAGTGGCCCCCGAAGTAAAAACAATTTCTCTAGGGTCGCAATTAAGCGCGTCGCTGATTTGATTTCTAGCAACATCAACCGCTTCTTCTGCCATCCAGCCGAAGCGATAACTACGAGAAGCTGGGTTACCAAAGTTGCCATCCAGCGTTAGGCATTTTGCCATTGCCTCGGCCACACTTGGGTCTACCGGTGTTGTTGCTGCGTAATCTAAATAAATGGGTGTTGATAAAGCCATGCGTTACTCAATACCAATTTAAAGTTGAATACTAACTTCGATATCTTTGGTGATATGACGAAGTGATGCATTACCGTCTTGGCGGTCGGCTACTTCTTGCACATCACGCTTTGCCATTAATTCGCCCAACGTAATTGAATTCAAAAACGCCGCAATGCGATCACTTAGGTCTTGCCACAAGCTGTGCGTTAGGCAGCGATCGCCGCCTTGACAGTCTGCTTGTCCTTGGCAACGTGTCGCATCAATAGACTCGTCGACGGCGCGAATGACTTCGCCTATCGCAATTTTGCTTGCTTCACGGCCTAACAAATAGCCGCCGCCAGGCCCGCGAACACTGTCTACTAATTGCTCTTTACGCAATCGAGAAAAAAGCTGTTCAAGGTAAGATAAAGAAATTTCTTGTCGTTCTGAAATGTCGGCAAGAGGCACTGGACCACGCTTTGAATGCAAAGCGACATCAAGCATTGCGGTAACCGCATAGCGCCCTTTCGAAGTGAGTTTCATTGGATTCTCCCGCCGTTTTATAGTGCGGGAATTTTCACATACCCGACTAAAATGGTCAAGTATAAGACCCAGTAAATTAGTCAGGTATTATTGATTCGATTCATCGCTTTTTTGTATCAGGACTTTCGTTTCGTTTAAGTACCATCCTATTAAGCACTATTAGGCGCAAAATTTGCGCGGAAAGGTCTGCTAATAAAAGGCGATGAATGGCTTATTTGAAGGGTAAATAATATTGGCGACCATAAGCGCTATTTGTTTGCATTTAAGTGAATATGAGCAAGAATACTGTCTGCTATCCGATGTGATTGAACGGTATCAATTTGATGGCGCAACCCGCGCAATATTTGATGTTTAGCACCTGATATAGCCCTGGCTGTCGCAACACCGCCACTGGGATGCACCATGTGATCAACATCTCCGTGTATCACTAACGTTGGGGCTTTGACATTTTGAAGCATTGGCGTTCGGTCCCCGGATTTCAAAATAGCACCGATTTGCCGGAACATCGCTTTTGCATCACTTTTGCCACCATTGCGCTGCCATGCCAAACGCGCGTACTGATGCCATTGATTTACGGCTCCGTTTGCAGCTACATCGCCAATATGCGTCATCATTGCTTGGTAGTTTTTAACTGCGTCTTTTTCGTTCATTGGCGCTTTAGCTCTTGCCATTCGCCATAGCGTTGAATAAGAGGGTTGCCCTACGCGGCGATTCCCTGTCGTCGAAAAAATAGACGTCATAGATATCACTTTTTCAGGATGCAGACTTGCAAGAGTCTGTGCAATCATCCCTCCCATAGACATTCCTGCGATATGTGCGCTTGATATATTTAGCGCCTCTAACAACTGTGCAGTATCTCCAGCCATCCGTTCAAGTCCATATGCACCTTTCGGCGACCTTCCTCTTAACTGCTGTAATAGGCTGGGATGCGGTGTGTCGCTGCGTACTGACCTTCCTGCATCACGATTGTCAAAGCAAATAACGCGAAATCCACTAGAAACTAAACGCTCAATAAGCGCGTTTGGCCAATAAACCAACTGAAGACCTAAACCCACAATAAGTACAATGGTATCGGTATTTCCGACACCATGTTCGGCATAGCAAAACCTATCACCGCTTTTAAGCGTTACGTATTGCTCATGATGCTGGGCTAAACTCATTTAAAGCTCTCGTGATTTAATAAAAGTAAGTGTGCGTCTATTAAAATTTCTATTCAAACTTAAGCGCTGGATCGTCTACACGGCCTTTCCGAAAAATTTTCACGTCTTGTGCATAATTGAACGACATAGACCAAGGAAACTGCATGCCTTGACGTGGCAACTGTTCTAAAGAGCGTTGGATGTAGCCAGCGCCAAAGTTTAGCAACGGTTGTGTTTCCAGATTTGGGTCAGCTACAGGTGTACACTGTGTAAAGCCGTGCTCTTCCATATGATTGAGCAATCGCGTGAAATGTTCACATAGAAGGCCAATTTTTAGGGTCCACGATGAGGCTGTATAGCCCACCGCGATAGCAAAATTAGGCACGCCACTGAGTAACATACCTTTATACGTAACACATTCTGGAAGCGAAACAGCTTCACCATCAATTTTTGGCACTATCCCTCCTAGAGGCAGAAGGTTTAATCCAGTGGCTGTTACTATAATATCTGCTTCAATATGCTGGCCCGAATCAAGTTTAATGCCCGTTTCAGTAAACGTTTCTATAGTATCTGTTGCAACCGACGCCTTACCTTTCGAAATTGACTCGAATAAATCTCCACCCGGAACTGCACACAGTCGCTGCTCCCAAGGATTGTAAGGAGGGTTAAAGTGTATATCTACTGGATACCCTTCGGGTAACATTTTTGCATTAAGACTGCGTATTATTTTGCGCGCACGATGCGGAAAGCGCTGACAAAATGCGTACACCCAACGCTGTTTCGCTATGTTAAACCAACGCGCAGCTTTAAACGCTGTATCCTCGCTAAACCACGCGCGTAAATGTTTTGCGATTGGGTCATCTACAGGAACAGGCAATACGTAGGATGGCGTTCTTTGCAGCATAGTCACGTGCGATGCGCTTTTCGCTAGTGCGGGAACCAGCGTTACCGCCGTTGCACCGCTTCCGATTACCACTACGCGTTTGTTTTCGTAATCCAGATCTTCAGGCCAATGCTGTGGATGTACAATCTGGCCGTTAAATTGTGATTGCCCTTTGAAATGTGGTGCATAACCTTTATCGTATCGATAATAACCCGAAGCGTTAAATATCCATCTGGCGGCAATGTGCTCATGCTGCCCACTTTCTTCTGACTTTAACGTAACCCGCCAATAGTGTTTATCGCTTTGCCAATCTATGTCTATCACTCGAGTTAAAAAACGTATGCGCTTTTTAATACCGTTTTCAGCCGCAGTTTCTTCAACGTAAGCCTTTATTGAACGACCATCAGCAATGGCCTTTTTCTCTTTCCAAGGTTTGAATTCGTAGCCAAAGGTGAATAAATCAGAATCTGAGCGTATTCCCGGGTATTTGAATAAATCCCATGTGCCGCCCAAATCACCGCGGGCTTCTATAATAGAATATGAAAGGTCAGGACATTTTTTTTGAATGTGGTAGGCGCAGCCGATACCCGAAATTCCGGCTCCAACAATTAGTACGTCGAGTAATGGCGCTGTTTCTTGCATAACGTCCCTGAAAAGTGATGATCAACCTTTCATCTCAATGTATGTTGGAGTTATGCATGAGTCAATGTGCTTGTTAATGTGGTGTAAAAACAAGCCTTTGTGAATATTTACTATATAAGGGTGAAGGTTCTCGGCCTTAGCACCCGAAAATAGTATGCGGAATTAGAGTTAAATAGCGGGGTCGAAAGAAGAATGAGCCTTCTCTCGCTCTTGGGTTTCCGTTAGGTCGAAACCCGTTTCTGCGAAATCTTCAGCGCTAATATTGTGTAAATTATCGGTACACACATCGCCACCTAGTGACTGAATGACCTTGCACATCTCTTCCACTTTGGTGTCCATTTGGTGCATGTGCTCTAGCATTATGCCCATCGCATTGGCCACAGGATCAGGGTTATCTGGCGCGACAGCATAGGCATCAAAACCATACTTCTGGGCAATTTTATCTCGCTCGGGGTTTACCGACGCATTCATCTCTTTTTGCTTCGAGATAATGATACGACCCGGGATCCCCACCGCCGTAGCGCCATCAGGAATATCTTTTACGACCACAGAGTTAGACCCTACTTTAGCGTTTTCACCTATAATAATAGGCCCTAACACTTTAGCACCAGCCCCAACTACAGCGCCTTTTTTAAGGGTTGGGTGGCGCTTACCTGCTCTCCAGCTAGTGCCTCCAAGAGTAACGCCGTGGTAAAGGGTGACATCATCGCCAATTTCTGCAGTTTCACCAATGACCACACCCATACCGTGGTCGATAAATACCCGTCGTCCTAACGTGGCACCAGGATGAATTTCAATCCCCGTAAGCCAACGGCTAAAGGTTGATAAACTGCGTGCCAACCATTTCCATTTAGCCTTCCATAGTTCGTGACTAATGCGATGCAGCCACACTGCATGGAGGCCAGGATAGTTGGTTAGCACTTCAAAGGTGTTTCTGGCCGCTGGGTCGCGATGAAATACACCTTGAATATCATCTTTTATACGGGCGAACATAGTGTTTACTCTTTTTCTTCTATCGCTGGTGCAGGGTCTGCATCGCCTGAGTTAGCATTCTTCACCGATTTATCGATAGACGCCAATATACCGCGCAATATATTAAGCTCTTGAGACTCAGGGCGTGCTCGGTTAAACAAGCGACGCAGCTTAGTCATAACCACACCCGGGTGACTTTTGCGAATGAACGACGTGCCTTCCAGCGTGGTTTCCAAATGCGTATAAAAACGCTCTAAATCGTCATTCAGTGGATATTCTTCCTCAACATTTGGATATGTTTCGCGATTTAGATAGGCCATGCGAATCTCATAACAAAGGGTTTGCACTGCTGCTGCTAAATTAAGTGAGCTATATTCAGGGTTGGCTGGAATACACATATGGAAGTGACACTGCTGCAGCTCTTCATTAGTTAAACCACTGTTCTCACGCCCAAACACCAAGGCTACCGGATACTTTTCTACTTCTTGGACCAGCTTTTCGCCACAGTCGCGCGGGCCTAACATAGGCCATGAATGAGTGCGAGAGCGTGCAGACGTCCCTACTACCAAGCCACAGTCTTTAACTGCCTCTTCCAGCGTGCTTACAATTTTCGCGTTAGCAAGCACATCACCAGCCCCTGCCGCCAATGCACTGGCTTGGCCGTCTGGCTCATTTACTGGGTCGACAAGATATAAGCTGCTCAGCCCCATGGTTTTCATAGCTCTTGCTGTCGAGCCGATGTTTCCCGTGTGAGACGTGTTAACTAAAATAATGCGAATATTCTCGAGCATGCGTGTAATACCTACGTACTTATTTGGATAGCGTCTTTAATTCGATAATACGCGCTTTTGGCGTACTATCTTACAGACCTTAATAGCGTGAAGTTTAACACAGCGGCAGTATAGATGGCTATTCACGCTATTGTGCTGGGATTTCATTTGCATCGCGCATAGATTCTGGTAGACTCCGCCCGTTTTCGAAAACAACTAGCTATTTTTTGTACAGTTAGTTTGTTTCATTGGTCTTTTACAATTGGTGGTTTATCTATGCATCCTATGCTGAATATTGCGGTGCGCGCTGCGCGTGCGGCTGGAACAGTTATTGTTCGTGGTTTTGAAAAACAGTTACTCAAGTTGATAAAGAAGCAGAACAAGCAATTATTGCCAAAATTCAGCAGTCTTACCCGAACCATTGCTTCCTAGGTGAAGAATCGGGTGAAGTTTTGGGCACAGAAACTGATTATCAGTGGATCATCGATCCACTAGATGGCACCACTAACTTTGTAAAAGGCATTCCTCACTTTGCCGTTTCAATTGCACTTCTTCACAAAGGTCGCTTAGATCAAGCGGTTGTTTTCGACCCAATTCGCAGCGAACTATTCACCGCGAGCCGTGGTCAAGGCGCGCAGCTTAACGGTTATCGTATTCGTGCTTCTAAGCCTCGTGACCTTTCTGAAACCATTATTGCTACTGGCTTGCCGTTTAAGAACAAGTCTCAATTTGGCGAGTATGCACTAAGCCTTAACAAAATTTTCCACGAAGTGGGCGACATTCGCCGCGCAGGTAGTGCAGCGCTAGACCTTGCTTACGTTGCAGCTGGCCGCCACGACGGTTACTGGGAGCGCGGCATTAAATCTTGGGATATCGCAGCAGGTGAGCTTATTGTTCGTGAAGCTGGCGGATTGGTAACAGACTTTAAAGGCGGAAACGACCCGCTTCACAAAGGCGAAATTGTTGCTGGTAGCGTGAAGGTTGTTCAAGGCTTAGTGAAGCATCTTAAATAAGAAGCATCTTAAGTAAGAAGCACCTTAAGTAAAAGCAGCTTAAATAAATCGCCCGTAAGCACATAAACTGAGCCGATAAACCAAGCACAGTTAGACAGTAAAGGCGCTATGACACGAATGACGTGACATAGCGCCTTTTTCTTTTTCTCATTTATAGTTTTCGTTTAACTTTAGGCCAAATAAAAATCTAAGTATTAAAAAGCGCTTGGCGACTTCGTATGTCAGTGCGCACCCCACAACGGTTATTAGCGTTATTAAAATAAATTCTCCGAGTGTCGACGATACACGGGAGCTCAAAAAGAACGCCGCCACCACAATTATCGTTTGATGCACCATATAGTATGGCAACACGCCTTTGTTCAAATAGCTCACCACCTTACTCGGGTTAGACAAATATTTTCGACCGAACCCCAATATTGCTGCCAACCATGCCCAGTGATTAAGTACAACGATTACACCAACCAAAACACGAAACCCAGGCGACGACTCCATTAACTGCCCTGTAGGGCCTAGCAAGTCGTGACGGTCTAAAATTATGACGCTGTAAAGTACTATCGCAATGGTTAAGCTTACGTAACGGGACCTCATAATTGCAGCATACAATGCGGGTCTAAGCGCGACCACAATACCTACCAGCATCACAAAAAAGTACTTTGCATGACTATACCAATCATTAAGCAAGTCGTGCGACGTGGGATATGCTACTCGTAGTTCCAGCCATATGGCAGTCATGATCGTAACCACTAACACGCTAAACAGCGCCAAACTATCGAGTACTCTCAACGCCCTTACTTCCACAAATCTGATAAGCGGGAAAAACAGCAATATGAAAGCGCTATACACAAAAAGGTAAGGTAAAAACCAAAGGTGATTCCACGTCAGTAAACCAATTACCGATTGTTTGTCGATAAACAAGTCAGTGTTTGGATTAATGTAAGCAACGTAGAACTCGCTAAACGGCATGGCTAGTGCTCCGCTTACTGTCCACTCTACATAAACTTGTGGCGCGACGATAACAAACATACCGAATACAAGAGGAATTAATATCCGCAACGCCCTCTTCCCCAGTAGTGAAAGAGATACACGCCAGCGAGAGGTCAATTGGCCATAAGCGCGGCGCAGCACGACGGTAAATACCATGGCAGAGATCAAAAATAATAAAGACATACGCCATTGGTTGGTCAATATCATCACATCTTGTAAAAGTGGAAATTGCACGTCGCTTTTTATATGCCAGCCCCACTCTAAAACGTAATACATTCCGATGTGATAAAAAATGAGTACACCAAACGCGATTACACGCAGTGCATCCAACTCGAAATAACGCTGAGTGACAGGACTCTCGACCACGGCCTTCTCTCTCGCCTCCCCCTTTGAAGTTCTGTTAACAAACGTTGCTTCCTGATCAACATATGCTTGCGTCAATGTCCTCACTCCTATTCAATAGTGTTTAACTAACGTGTTGCATCTAATGTGATAGACGTCCGACAGCAAACGCCTAAGTGACGAGAATTAAGGGAAAAAGGGTTAAGCGGTGAATAACTGGGATGAAAAATGGAGTCAGTTTCTTAGGGATTCTGAATCAAAACATAAATACGCTGCATTTGTTTTGCTTACAGCCTATTTGTTTATAAACAATTCAATCAATGCTGCGTCTAGTTGGACTGAATTTTCTCGAAGCGACAATAACAGCGTAGCACTTTGGGAGCCGTACGTTTGGGAATACTCGAGTGCTTTGAGCACCGCTTTGCTCGTCATCCCATTAATTATCGCTATACGTATACTCGATCAGAAGGTAAAAGTGGGAGCGACATGGCTTGGTTGGCATTTTGCCTTCGCCAGTTTATTTTCAGTAGCCCATGTATCATTAATGGTAGCATTTCGAAAGCTCGTCTATTTATTCTCTGAACGCAATTATGACTTTGGGATATGGCTCAATGAGTTCATCTACGAATATCGAAAGGATGTATGGGGCTATATTACTCTGATTACTTTTTACTATATTGCACGGTTTGGCTATCAACGCTTAATTGGTGAAGCATCACCTATTGCACGCGACACATCACAGATAACGAATGACAACGTGGCCAGCACCTTACCTGACTATTTATTGGTGAAAAAGCTCAATAAGGAGTTTTTGGTTCAAGTCACTGACATGCAGCGAGTAGAAGCCTCAGGAAATTACATTAACCTTCATACTCACGTGGGCGTTTACCCCTTACGTTATACCCTTGGCCGGTTTTGTGAAGAAGGAGCGCATCAAGGCTTTATGCGAGTGCACCGGTCGCACGCAGTGCGAATACCTGCCATTGTGTCTATAAGTTATGAAGAAACAGGGGATGGAACAATAATGCTCAATAACGGTCAATCAGTAGCGCTTTCCAGGCGATATAAAGATGATCTGAAACAAGCATTAGCCCCCAATCAATAGTAAATTCCACTTTTGATAAAGCATAAAAAAACCGCATCGTAGATGCGGTTTTTGTACGTTTCAAGCGTGTAAAACTAAGGCATAGGATCTAAATCTGCGCCTTCCTTTTCCACTTGTGGTGGCATTAGGTCTTCTTTACTAATACCCAATGCAAGTGCCACTGAACTTGCGATATACACAGATGAGTAAGTACCAACCACTACACCGAACAACAAGGCGGTGGCAAATCCGTGAATAAGCGCACCACCCTTGTAGAATAATGCAACCAATACCAACACCGTGGTTAATGAGGTGATAATAGTACGGTTTAGGGTTTGCGTTAGCGAGATGTTGATAATTTCAACGGGCTCACCTTTTCGAATTTTGCGGAAGTTCTCACGAATACGGTCACACACAACGATGGTATCGTTAAGTGAATAACCAATTACCGCTAGTACCGCTGCAAGTACCGTAAGGTCAAATTCGATTTGAAGTACTGAAAACAAACCTAGCGTAAGTATAACGTCGTGAGCTAGTGCCGACACTGACCCTAGAGCGAATCGCCATTCAAATCGCATCGCGACATAAACGAGAATACACAAGAGTGCAACTAGCATCGCAAGGCCGCCCTGCTCAGTAAGCTCTTCACCTACGTTAGGACCTACGAACTCGATACGACGCATATCAACCTCAGTACCGTCAGCGCGCAAGGCAGCTAGTACCTGTTCACCAATAGTCACGGCTTTAACGCCATCACGAGGAGCAATGCGGATAAGTACATCTTGGCTGCTGCCAAAGTTTTGCACTATAGCATCTTCAAAGTTCGCTTCGTTTAGCTGGGCGCGAATGCCTTCTAAGTTAGCAGCGTCCTCATAGCCAACTTCAATTAGCGTACCGCCAGTGAAGTCTAGCCCCCAGTTAAGGCTATTAACGCCTAGCGACACGAACGAACCTAAAATGAGTACCGTTGATAACACCATCGCAGGAATGCGAAGGCGCATAAAATTGACGGTATCGGATAGTTTTAATAATTGCATGTTACTTCCTTAAATCGCCAATTTCTCTACGCGTCGACCGCCCCATACTGCGTTAACAATAACGCGCGTAACAAGGATTGCGGTAAACATCGAGGTTGCTATACCAATCATCAGTGTAATCGAGAAGCCTTTAATTGGGCCTGTGCCCACGGCAAACAGGATTAAGCCTGCAATGAAGGTGGTAATGTTAGCATCTAGAATGGTAGAAAAAGCACTGTCGTAACCTTGATGAATGGCATGCTGTGGGCTGCGGCCATCACGTATCTCTTCTCGTATACGCTCAAAGATAAGAACGTTTGCATCTACCGCCATACCAACGGTCAGTACAATACCTGCCATACCCGGTAGCGTAAGCGTTGCACCAGGGATCATCGACATAATGCCCACAATCATAACTAGGTTTGTAATCAGAGCGATGTTCGCTACCACACCAAACGCTTTGTAGTAAATCAACATGAAAACAAGTACCGCTGCCAGACCATACATAATAGCCTGCATGCCCAGCTCAATGTTTTCTTTACCCAAGCTTGGTCCAACCGTACGCTCTTCAACAATTTGAATTGGCGCAATCAATGCACCTGCGCGAAGTAGCAACGCTAAGTCACGGGCTTCCTTCGGTGAATCAAGACCTGTGATTTGGAACTTGCTACCCAGTTGCGCACGAATAGTCGCAACCGAGATCACTTGCTCGTGTTTTTCAAACACTAGCTTGCCGTCTTTGTTACGTTCGCCAGTCGACTTGTATTCGATAAACACCGTAGCCATTGGTTTACCAATATTGCCACGGGTTGAGCGAGACATCTTATTACCGCCTTCAGAATCAAGCGAGATGTTTACGTTCGGAAGTCCGTACTCATCAACACCGCTATTCGCATCAATAATATGGCTACCGGTAAGCATAATACGCTTTTCAAGTAGCTGAGGAATGCCTTGCTGATCTTCAATCACTTGAGAGCCAGGAGGAACGCGGCCGTTCAATGCATCACGGATATCGTTCTTCTGATCTACCATGCGAAATTCTAGTGTTGCTGTGGCATTAAGAATCTCTTTCGCACGGGCGGTGTCTTGAATACCTGGAAGCTGCACAACAATGCGATCAGCACCTTGCTTTTGTACAAGCGGCTCAGCCACACCAAGTTGGTTTACACGATTACGAATAATGGTAATGTTTTGCTTAACCGCGTTGTCGCGAATTTCCTGAAGCTTGCTTTCAGCAAAAATAGCGCGAAGTGTTAAGTCGTCCACCTGGTTAAAGGTTAGGTCGCGACTTTGGTTGCGCAAAAAGAACTCTGCCTTGTCTAGCGCATCTTCATCACGGAACGTAATGTCGATATGATCGTCAACCTGTTTTACACCGCGATAACGAATGCCCTCTTCACGCAGTGAAGTACGGAAACCACCCTCTGCGTCTTCTAGCGACTTAGCAATCACTTCGGTCATATCCACTTCCATCAAGAAGTGAACACCACCGCGAAGGTCAAGACCTAGCTTCATTGGCGCGCCACCTAGGCCTTCAAGCCATTCTGGCGTGTCAGGGGCAAGGTTCATAGCCACGTAGTAGTCATCACCAAGCGCCTTTTCAAGCGTTTCGCGCGTAACAAGCTGGGTGTCAGAATCCGAAACGCGAACTAATATTTGTTCGTTCTCAAACTCCACACGTTTTGGAGAGATATTCTTTTCACTTAGCGCGGCTTTTACTTGTTCCACAGTGGCGTCAGTTACCACAGCGTCACGGCCTGCTGAGATTTGTACGGCGTGATCTTCACCGTAAATGTTAGGAAGCGCATAAAGTGCACACATTGCAACCACAATGAGTGCACTCAGTACTTTCCAAATAGAGTTTTTGTTTAGCACTGGATAATCCTTTCGTGCCAGTACCGGGAAGCGTCCCGGCCCCGGCTTTTGTTACTTACAGTGACTTCATCGTGCCTTTAGGCAGCACAGCAGTTACTGAAGACTTCTGAACAACGATGTTGTTTGAATCGTTAAGTGCAACTTCAATGAAGTCTTTTTCTTCTGACACTTTAGTGATTTTTCCTACCAAACCACCTTGTGTTAACACTTCATCGCCTTTGCTAAGTGACGATACTAGGTTTTTATGCTCTTTTACACGCTTAGCCTGTGGACGGTAAAGCAAGAAGTAAAAGATTAAACCAAATACAGCTAGCATGATGATCATTTCCATGCCGCCACCTTGCGGCGCACCAGCAGACTGTGCGTAAGCGTTAGAGATAAATAGGCTCATAAAATTCCCCAAATATTATCGTTGTTATAGTGCCGGAACCGGCAACCCTTTTTGTTCATAAAATTCTTGTACAAACTCATCAAGCGTACCTGCGTCAATCGCATCGCGAAGACCCTGCATCACACGCTGATAGTAGCGAAGGTTATGGATGGTGTTTAAGCGCGCACCCAAGATTTCGTTACACTTGTCCAAATGATGTAGATAAGAGCGAGAATAGTTTTTACAAGTGTAGCAATCACAATTCTCATCTAATGGCGAGGTGTCGTTTCTGTGTTTCGCATTGCGAATCTTCACTACGCCTTCAGTCACAAACAGGTGACCGTTTCGCGCGTTACGCGTGGGCATTACACAGTCAAACATATCGATGCCGCGACGCACAGACTCTACCAAATCTTCAGGTTTACCCACGCCCATTAAATAGCGAGGTTTATCTTCCGGAATTTTAGGCGCGGTATGATCGATAATGCGGATCATATCTTCTTTCGGCTCACCTACTGAAAGACCACCAATGGCGTAACCGTCGAAGCCAATAGCTTCAAGGCCAGCAAGTGAAACGTCGCGCAGACCTTCGTACATACCGCCTTGAATGATACCAAACAGTGCTGCTGGGTTATCGCCATGGGCTTCTTTACTACGTTTGGCCCAACGTAGCGACATTTCCATTGAAACGCGCGCTTCTTGTTCAGTAGCGGGGTACGGCGTGCACTCATCAAAAATCATCACGATGTCAGAGCCCAAATCGCGCTGAACTTCCATCGATTTTTCAGGCGTAAGTAAGATCTTTTCGCCGTTTATCGGAGAGCGGAATGTTACACCTTCTTCGGTAATTTTACGCAAATCACCCAAGCTAAACACTTGGAAGCCACCCGAATCCGTAAGGATTGGCTTGTCCCAATTCATGAAGTCGTGCAGGTCGCCATGCTGGCGAATAATGCCTGTACCAGGACGAAGCATCAGGTGAAACGTGTTTCCAAGACAGATGTGTGCACCGCTGTCTTTTAATTCTTCAGGGGTCATTCCCTTAACAGTACCGTATGTACCTACGGGCATGAACGCTGGGGTTTCAACAACACCGCGTTCAAACACCAAACGACCGCGTCGTGCTCGGCCTTCGGTTTTTAACAACTCAAATTGCATGTGAAAGCATTCCCACTTTGTTGCGCTTTTGCGCTGGGTATAAAAATAAATTGGCGGCGATTATACCAGTAATTCGGCTGAGATCATGCCCCGTATCTATGTTTATCTGTAACTAAGCTAGAAAGGCCCGCAAAACACCGATTTAAACGCCTAATGTCCTCGGGCGAATGTGCTTAGGCGCGTTCAATAAACATAGAATCACCGTAGCTAAAGAATCGATATTCTTTCTCTATCGCTTCTTGATACGCCTTCATGACATTCTCTTTGCCAGCAAATGCGCTAATTAACATCATTAGCGTGGACTCTGGAAGGTGAAAATTGGTGAACATTGCGTCTACCACTTTAAACTCAAAACCAGGGTAGATAAAAATCTCAGTATCTTCGTTAAATGGCGCAATAACTTCCTCGTCACCGCGCTCTGCACTTGCCTTTGCCGCTGACTCCAAAGAGCGTACAGAGGTTGTACCCACTGCAATAACGCGTTTACCGTTGGCCTTTGTGGTTAGAACAGCGTCAACAACGTCTTGTGGTACTTCGGCGAACTCTGCGTGCATTTTGTGCTCTTGAATATTATCAACGCGCACAGGCTGGAATGTACCCGCGCCAACGTGCAAAGTTACAAAGGCCAAATTAACGCCTTTTTCTTTTAACGCAGCCAGTATTGCATCGTCAAAGTGTAGCCCTGCAGTAGGCGCCGCAACCGCGCCCGGCTTTTGATTGTAAACGGTTTGATAGCGCTCTTTGTCTGAACTTTCATCGGGACGGTCGATGTAAGGAGGTAGCGGCATGTGGCCATGGGCTTCTAGCAGCGTTAATACGGTCTCATCGTGGTCAAACTGTAAAATAAATAGCGCATCGTCTCGCCCTGTCACCGTAACATTCACTTTTTCTTCAAGAATCAGCTTAGATCCAGGCTTAGGCGCCTTGCTCGCGCGAACATGCGCTAACGCTGTATTGTCTGATGTGATGCGCTCGATCAGCACCTCAACCTGACCACCCGTTTCCTTTTTGCCCAGTAAACGTGCAGGAATAACCCGCGTATTGTTGAACACCAAGAGGTCGCCTGGCTCTACAAATTTCAGCATGTCAGCGAACATCGTGTGCGCTACATTGCCAGTCTTCCCATCTAAATGTAACAAGCGACTCGCTGTACGTTGCTGAGTTGGGTATTTGGCGATAAGTTTTTCGGGTAGCTCGAAGCTAAAATCTGATAGTTTCATAAATACGACTAAATTACGGCATAAAAGTTAGACAAAAGTAGAGTGTTAAGTGCTATTTAAGTTGCAACTAAAGGCTAATAAAAATAGATTTATAGATTAAACCAAAGTCAAAACAAAAACAAAAAATCTTACTTATCAAAAACTTAAAAAATAACGTATATTATAAAATAACTTTATATTGAACAATATACGTACAATTCAATTTATTAAATAGCACTTAACTCCTTAAACGGTTAAGATACCTGCAGATAGTGATGATGTTCTCCCATAAACATTCCTTATCATTCGTACCCAGCACTTGCTGGGTATTTTTTTATCTGCTTATTTTCCCTGCCTACCTTCACTCATCGCAACGTTATTGCGAAGCTTCGATTCATCTGCGCGACAGGTTAGTTGAATATCGATATCTTATAAACGGCGGTATTTTACGCTGTTTATTGCTGAAGATCAGTTAAGATTTCCTCTAAAAGCGCCCCATCTAATGGACGCGCCTTCAACACGTACAAAATCTGCAGAAGTAAATCGGCGCCCATAATACCTTTATTTACCTTATTTCTAAGGTTATCTGCGCTTTGCTCCACGCCAATCTCTTCCAGCCTTTGACTTAACGCTTGATATTTTACGCCGCGCACAGACATCTCAGATTTCACGACTCTTGCTACCGTTTGCCGCCACGCATTTTTAGCACCTTGCGTATTTCCAGTGTTCACACAGCCTCCAAAAACCACACAAATGTGATATATATTTTACAAAAACACACTTTTTTACACTTATAGCATGTATTTAATGTTGACGATTATGGCACAACAGGTCTACACTGCAAGTCTAGATATTGGCGAAGATGAAAATAGTCGTTACAGTAACTTCGGTGGTTAATACAGCAAAGTATCTGTTTTTAATAAAGTGCAGTTGTATAACACACCACTTACACGACATTCATTTTCACAACTATCGCTTCAATAATTAAAGGAGAAAGGTATGAGCTGGGAACTGGAAAGCATCGAAGCCTTATTTAAAGAGCATGATGACTTTGTGGTAACACGTGAGGAAAACTGCTTACTTATTGCTAATCAAGACGGCATAGACGCCTGGCTTGCTATCAGCGGAGAGCAGATCTTAGTAGAGAGTCTTTTGTTTGCAGCGTCGGAAGTAAAAGATAAGCCATCGCTAGATCATGAAATATTGTCTACTCATATGGTGTTCCCTTTGACCACGGTAGGCATTTCAAACATTGGTGGTGAAGAGTACTACACTGCCTTTGGTGCGCTAAGTGCCCAGTCAAAAGCCGAAAGTATCGTTATTGAAGTGGAAACCCTGTTTCAGAATGTTGCATCTTTCTTAGATGCCTACGAAACACACCTTAACTAAAATTTACTTCTAAGGAGAAGCGAATGTCAGTGTGGAAAAAATTAGTAACTGCAGTAAAAGGTGGTGCAACCGAAGCTGCCGAATTCTGGAACAAGAAATTAGAGAAGCCAAAGAAGAATTGCGTAAGTCAGACCATGCACGTACCCAAATCTTGGCAAAGTGTAAACTTTCTCAGCAAAAAGTGGATAGCTTCAATTCGTCAATTGCGGAATACGAAGCTCACGCGCGCAAAGCCATCGATAGCGACCGCCAACTCGCGCTAGACTGTGCGCAAAAGGTGTCTGAACTTAAAGAAGAACGAGACCAAGAACAAACATATCTTGATCAGTTCCAGCAGTCAGAAAAGCAGCTGGCACAAAATATCCAACAGGCGAAAGCGAATTTACGTCGCTTAGAGCAGCAAGTGGATATGGTAAAAGCCACTGAAAGCGTTCAGAAGGCGCAAGTAGCGGTTTCTTCACGCCACATGGGTGCGAATAGCAAAATGAAAACGGCGACAGAGTCACTGTCACGTATTCAAGATAAGCAAAAGATGCGCAATGCTGAACTACAAGCTGCAGAAGAGTTAGCAAATAATGAATCGAGCAGCGATCTAGAAAAACGTCTAGCCGAAGCGGGCATTAAAGGTGGTAAAACCTCGGCCGATGACGAGCTAGCGCGAATTCTAGGCAAGTAAGTTAGAAAAATGGGAGCTACGCGCTCCCATTTTTAATTCTTGTTACAATAATTTCCTGCGTAAATTACCGTTAAGTAAAGCGCTAACCTAGACAAATCAAGTACTTCAAGGCAGAGTAAGGGCACGCATAACAAGGGCTGTTTCTTTTATGTCTCCATGGATAAAACTGCGAAAAATCATGCTGCAATATTTTGCAGAATCACGCTGGTACACTATTGTCGGTGCCACCGCCTTTTACGCAGTAACAAGCTATTGGCTACTTTACGCTGCAGACGAGCACGATTTAATTACCAACGCCGACTTTATTTACTGGCTGGCGGTCACCGCCTCTACAGTGGGCTATGGTGATTTATCTCCCGTCACGCCAGCGGGAAAACTGGTTGTAGCGCTTTACGTCATACCGCTTGGTTTGAGTATCTTCGCCATGGTAATTGGCCGGATTGCAGCTTGGGTTTCATTAACGTGGAAGAAAGGATTGTTGGGTATGAATAGCTTGATGCTAGATGAACATATCTTAGTAATTGGGTGGAATGAGCAGCGTACTATGCTACTGCTTGATTTAATACTTCAAGAACGCGATGCCATGCCAGAGCGCCCTGATATTGTGCTGTGTGTGAAGGCCGATATCACTAACCCCATGCCTGGCGTGATTGAGTTCGTGAAGGTAGATTCGTTTAACAAAGACGAAGATATGGATCGCGCCTGCGTGTCCACCGCCCGAACTATTCTTATCGATAACCCACAAGACGATGTCACCATGACTACCGCGCTGTATTGTACTAAGCGTAATCCTGATGCACATCAGGTGGCCTATTTTGATGATGATAGCCTAGTCAGCTTACTTCAGGATCACTGTCCTAAAGTGGAGTGTACACCCAGCGTGGCAATAGAAATGTTAGTTAAAGCCGCTTTTGATCCTGGTTCTAGTATGCTTCATCACGACTTGCTGAGTATTGAAGAGGGCCAAGCGCAATTTTCAGTAAAAATACCAGAAAGTAGCCACGCCATTTCTGTTGCTAAGTTATTTATTAACTTGAAACGTAAACACGATGCCATCTTTATTGGTTATGCGCCAAATGGTCTTGTGAAAGAAATGGTGGTAAACCCACCGTTGGACGTTACGTTAAACCCGGGAGACACCTTGTTTTATATTGCTGAGCGCCGCATTAATGCAATTAACTGGTCTTCTCTAGACGCTGATTAAGAGGCGTAAACATGTTTAGTAAACTATTTAAAAAATCAGAACCTAAAAAACCTAAGTCGCCAGAAATAATGGGGCTTTATTTAGGTGGCTCTTTCGAGTTAGATAACTTGAAACTTTCGCTATTAGAACCGGAGCTCACTATTGAAGGCGCAGCCCGTTCTCAATTAATTCAAGCGGTAGGTGAAGCGCCCTTAGATACAGGTGGCACTCTGCTTCGCTTTTACACCGACGACGATGGATTTTTACAGGTGGTCACCGACGGCGGCTTGTCTGAGAATCACATTACCGATGTTAAGCTGTGGCACTTTTATGAAACGAAAACCATTGGTAATACTGCTCAGTGGAACGAATGCTTGAAAAACGTTATCAGCCAGCCCACCTATGAGCTTGACGGTAAGGTCTATACCCGCGTGTGGGGGGCAGTGGGCGATGAGTCACCGCCTGTTGCCGTCACTGAAACTACCTATGAAGAAGATGGTGATGTGAGTACCACTGATCAGTTTATGATGCTGTATGAACGCCCAATCAGTAACGATAGAGTTGAAACCCTGCTTGTTGTGGGTGAAGAAAAGCAAGTAGGTAATAATTTAGATAGATGTTTGGTGATTTCAACGGGGTTTGATGTTGAACCTGCAGATATCACTATAAACGGTTAATAAAAAGGGAATAACTATGGATACGATCATGCAATCTTTGGCTGGCCTTGATAACTTTGCGCTTTACTTCGGCTTGTCGATTGTTTTTTTGTTTATCTTCAAATTGGTGTACGCATTGGTCACACCTCACGATGAATGGAAGCTGGTAAAAGAAGAGAAAAACGTTGCCGCTGCCATCGGTTTTGGTGGTGCTATAATCGGTTTTGCTATCGCCCTTGGCAGCGCAGCTTCAAACTCGGTTGCTGTAGTAGATTTTGCTATTTGGGCGCTTGTTGCTGTGATTGCACAATCCCTAGCGTTTGCCATTTTGCGTTTTAGCTTTATGCCGAAAATCGCTGAGCGCATAAACAATAACGAAGTTTCTGCGGGTGTTATGCTTGCCAGCATGTCTATTGCCGTAGGCTTACTCAATGCCGCTTGCATGACCTATTAAGGGGGCAGCGATGACTGATAAACGAAACACTCAGCTTGATGTTGTTGATAGCGTGCAAGGTGAAAAGCCCGCATTAAAACGCACCAAACATATTGACCTTGGTCGCATGCGCAAAGGTTTTAGCGTGAAGCCTTTAGCATTGGGTGTGGCCAGCGTTATTTTAAGTGGTTGTGGCGGCGAAAAAGAAGACGCCACCATTTACACCTCACTAGAAGACTGTAAACAGGATTTTCCTGATGCAGTAGAGCGTTGTGAAGCTGCCTACCAGACAGCTGTCGACGAGGCCATGCGCACCAGTCCGCGCTTTAGCTCTGAGTACGACTGCGAACATGAATTTGGCCCTAACCAGTGCCAATATGTGAATAATAGTAGCGGCAGCTTTTTCATGCCGTTCATGGCAGGCTACATGGTGAGCTCTCTACTATCGCCAAATCGCTATTACTCACAGCCCTTATATACTTCCTATTCATATAATTCACCGTTTCGTTCACGCTGGATAACGGCAGACGGCTATGTATTCGACGGCGACATTCGCAAAAGAAAATATCGCGTAAACAAAGACGTTTATAAGCCTAAGCCTACCGTGAACCGTACAATGAAACGAGGCGGGTTTGGTAGCAGCGTTCGTGCAAAATCGTCTTGGGGTAGCAGCAGCCGTAAAGGCGGCTGGGGCGGATAACTATGTTTAGAATGCCTTGCCAGCCTCGCAAGGGCTGGCAGCAGTTGGCTAACGAGTTTGGTTTTCATTTCCACACCATGTATGGCGAGCCGTATTGGGATGAAAGTGCCTACTACCAATTCACGCTAGCGCAAATTGAAAACGACATTGAAGACCCCACAGCCGAGCTACATCAAATGTGCTTGGCAGTGACCGAAGATGTGGTTAATAGTGAGGAATTACTTACTCGTTTTCGAATCCCAGAGCAACATTGGGACTTAGTAAGAAACAGCTGGCAGGAAAGAGCCCCCAGTTTGTATTCACGCCTTGACCTTGTCTACAGCGGCAAAGGGCCAGCTAAGCTGCTAGAAAACAATGCAGATACGCCCACCAGCTTGTATGAATCTGGCTTTTGGCAATGGCTTTGGCTTTCACAAAATGTGGATGCCGGCAAACTAGCCCTGCACGCTGATCAGTTCAATAGCTTGCAAGAAAAACTAGTTCATCGCTTTCGCGAAATAGCATTGCACTACAACATTAATCAACTGCACATGGCGTGTTGTAAAGATACCGTAGAAGACCGCGGAACAGTGCAGTACCTACAAGACTGCGCTACAGAGGCCGGGCTTTTAGCTGACTTCGTTTTTATTGAAGACATTGGGTTGGCGGACACGGGCGTTTTTACCGATCTTCAAGACGCGCCAATTACCGACTGCTTCAAGCTTTATCCTTGGGAGTTTATGCTGCGCGAAGAGTTTGGCGATGTGTTAGAAGATGCCCAGGTTAATTGGATAGAGCCCCCATGGAAATCGATAATTTCCAATAAAGCCTTGCTTCCTCAGCTTTGGAAGAAATTTGAAGGCCACCCTAACCTGCTTCCCGCTTATTTTTCAGATGAAATAAACACAAACACACTATCAGGAAAGTGGATTAAAAAGCCTCTGTTTTCTAGGGAGGGCGCGAATGTTTCTATCATTGAAGGTGGGATTGAGAATAGGCTTAGCGATGGTCCTTACGGCGAAGAAGGCTATATTGTTCAAGCATTTGAACCTTTACCCGTTTTTGAAGGTAACCATACACTCATAGGTAGTTGGTTGGTAGATGACATGCCAGCAGGTATTTCAGTAAGAGAAGATGCATCTGCTATTACCCAAGATCTCTCTCGCTACCTTCCTCATATTATTTTGTAATCTACTTTAGGGGCGTTCGATGAAGCCGCTTTCTTTCCAAATTCGCGTTCTACTGACGCTAGGTGCATTGTTAATCGTAATAGAAGTAGCAAACTTACTTACCGGTAATGCACTTAATCAGTTTGGTGTAGTGCCTCGCACACTGTCAACCTTGCCATATATATTCACAGCCCCTTTCCTTCATGGTACACCCACGCATTTGATGGCTAACTTGGTGCCTCTTTTGCTGTTCATGTGGCTTACTATGCAGTGGGGAAAACGCACGTTTCTTATCGCTACGCTGAGCGCACTGCTTATAGGTGGATTGGGCGTGTGGCTGTTCGGTAGAAGCGCTACGCATATTGGTGCGAGCGGCATGGTATATGGCTACTTCGGCTTCCTCGTGCTAGCAGGGTTTAGAAGTAACAAAGTGCGGTATTTGCTTATTTCACTAGTAGTTGCAGCGCTATACGGAGGAATGCTGGTTGGTGTACTTCCCACATCCAAATTTATTTCCTTTGAATATCATCTGTTTGGCTTTATTGGTGGCTTATTTGCCGCATGGCACTGGGCACGCTAATTAGTTTACGTATAATTAGCCTCAAGATAAGACGTTGTAATTAGATATGTCAGCAGTACAAGAACCTACACAAAAAAACCAAGGCTTTTTCGGCAACCTCGCGTTTAACATTGTTATTCCTGTGGTGCTAATGAGCTATGCAAGTTCGGAAGATTACCTAGGCCCTGCGTGGAGCATTGTGGCGGCACTCAGCTTTCCTATTGGTTATGGCCTATGGGATTTAAAAGAGTCGGGAAAGGTCAACGGCTTTTCCATTTTAGGCATTATCAGCGTACTACTTACCGGCGGGTTTAGCTTACTTAAACTGCCCGCAGAGTATATTGCGATAAAAGAAGCCGCTATCCCAGGCATTATCGGTATTGCTGTACTGGTAACCCAATACTCTAATAAACCCTTGGTCAAAATGCTTATTTTGAACGACCAAATCATAAACTGGCCACACCTAAACCAAGTTCTTGATGCGAAAGGAAAACAGAGCGAGTTTAAAAAGAAAGTCGCGGTTAGCTCTTACATCGTAGCCAGTTCGTTTTTCCTCTCTTCTGCACTTAACTATATTTTAGCTAAAATGATTTTGGTCAGTGAGCCAGGCACTACGGCCTACACTGAAGAGCTTGGCCGAATGACTGCGCTTAGCTATCCAGTCATTGTGATCCCGAGCATGATTTTGCTTATTGCAGCGCTCTGGTATTTATTCGCTCAAATCAAAAAAATTACTGGCGAAGAACTCGATAACTTTATTAATCAGTAAAAAGATAATCGATAAGGGGCTTAACGCCCCTTTAACATGCCCTTCCCTACGACTGAAGCTATTACATATTTTGTAATTTAGGCTACTAAAGCAATTTCCTGAAACGCAGAAGAATACTAGCCATCAAATTCCCACACCGCTTTTAACCAAAAAGCGTGAGTATTACGTATACTCTCAATGATAAAAATAACCCATTCTATTAGAACATGTTGGCGCTAATTGAAGGCGCGCATAGCACCTCTAGCATTACGCCACAAGCGCTGAATATTGCCTATTGCATGCATTCTCGCTCCTTCATGTTCACAATAAGACGGTTCAATACAAAACGGCGAATTATGCTGACAATAAAAGACTTAAAGAAATCTTTTTCAAAGACAGGGGCTCCGCTCATCAACAACCTTAACCTTACCGTAAAGACAGGTGAATCGGTGAGTATTCAGGGGGCTTCTGGCTGCGGTAAATCTACCTTGCTGTCGCTTATTGCTGGATTTGAGACGCCCGACGGAGGAGATATTTCGGTAAATGGATTGTCGATTGCTGGCAATAGCAAACTCGATAATACATTTAAAGCGAAGGATATTGATAGTTTTCGCAAACAGCATTTAGGTATTGTGTTTCAAAGCTTCAATCTATTCGACTGCTTTAATGCGTGGGACAACATTGCCTTTACTGCAAGGCTAAAAGGTAATGTAGATAACGACTACCAATTAGCGTTAATGGAGCAGCTAGGGATATTATCCCTAGCGCAAAAGCCGCTAAGTCAGTTATCTGGCGGTGAACAGCAGCGCTGTGCCATTGCTAGAGCACTTGTACATCGCCCCTCGCTTATCTTGGCCGACGAACCCACCGGCAATTTAGACGAAACCACCAGCGAAACCGTGTCTGACTTACTCTTTAAAACTTGTAAAGAGGCCAATACTTCTCTTGTTGTGGTAACTCATAGCCAAGACGTCGCAGTAAAAGCAGACGCCGCTTTGCGACTACATAAAGGGGTATTAGAGAGTGTGAAATATAAAACTAAAGAACAAACCTTATCTTCACCAGTAGCAGCAAGCTAATTACAGGTAAAAAACGTTAGCGATATGCGCCCTGTGAAAAAGACACCGAAAACAGCAAGTAGGAAAATAACGTGCTACGCACTCTACTGTTAACACTTTCTAGCTTACTTGCAATGGCAAGGCACAGGCCGTGGGAGCCTTTGCTCATTATGGTCGCAATTATACTGGCCAATGCTGGCTTGGTTACCGTTTTGCTTATAAACGAAGGCGCCACACAAGGTGAACTGTTACAGTCAAAGCAAGGGCTTACCTTGGGCAGTATCATCACTCCAGCAGACAGTAGAGCTCGCTTTACACAAAGCGATTATGCCACGCTTCGCAAGCAGGGTTTTACCCAGCTTGTTGCGATAGCTGAAAGAGACATCACCCTATCGTGCAATGGCAGCGAGCCCACAGCAACAACTCTCAAATTACTTGGTGTTGATACTCAGCCTCTTCTAGGAAGTGCATTTAGAACGAGAGGTTTTGAGGCGCCTGCCCTAAACGATAGCGCTGTTTCACTATCCTATTTATCGCAAAATGCGAAGAAATTTAGTGAAATGGAAAACCAGCAGACGCCAGCGGGTCGCGTATTACGCTCAAATTCTGGGGGCGACTTCGCTGTAAATGGGCTTTTTCACCCCTTAACGAACGCAAAACTGGCCTGTCACGACACGCTCAATGAAACCGATAAAAAATCCGCGCCAAGTCCCTATTGGCCAGCAACGGTAAGCGCGTATGTGAGCAGCTTTGCTCCGCAAAATACAATTTTGATCTCTATCGATGAGTTTTACAGAGGCGGGGTAACGATTGAGAATGATGAATCTGTTAAGCCTGTTATTCCTGACAATGCTAAACGCGCGCAAGAGAAACAAGCAAAGCAACAGAAAGCTTACGTCCCACTTTCCGGGTTTATTGCACTTTCACCGCTATCACATCAGCATTTAACCCAAATAGAAACCCTACTTGGAATACCTGTAAAGCAAACCACTAGCAATACAGACAATGACACCGGTTCGTTGCCAGATAGTTTTAGACTAAATCTTTGGGCGATGAGTGGACTGATGGGCGTTGTGGCGCTTTTTATAGTACTTAACGCGCTAAACTTGATGTACCGCACGCGGCTACCCAATATCATTCGTTTACGGCAGCTGGGCATATCTCAGCGAACTTTAAGCATTGCCCTATTCACCGAGTTGCTTATTTACTGCGTAATAAGTATTCCAATTGGTATGTTCATCGGTTTTCAAGCGGCGTCATGGTTATCACCTGTGATAAACGGTACATTTACGTCATTGTTTAACGCTGTATTTGTTAACCCAGACGTTAATCTGCTTGTCACCTTCGGCTTCGCTTTAACAACGACCTTTATATCGCTGGTTGTTTTTTCGTTAGTTTCTATAGTTAAGCTTTCAAATGCCCTTACCGTAGCGCCAGTCAAAAAAGAAAACGCGTTAGGCCAATTTGCCGTAGGTCTTATCTCATTATGTGCCCTTCTACTGTTATTTATCGCTGAAGGGTTAGTGTCTTCTACAGCTTCAGCACTTTTCTTTGTTGCACTGTTACTCCTTACCAGCTGCGCGCTTATTCTTCTTTGGTTACCTATTTTGTCTAAGCTACTGACTAGATTTGTACCAAGACAGTGGCCCGTGTTTCACTACGTCATTGCTAATATGCACTTACTGTCTAGCAAAACCCGTCTTGCCGTTTGTGCATTCTTTATCGCGCTAACCGCAAATATTGGTATGAATACCATGACGGACAGCTTTAGAGACGCCACTGAACAATGGTTAACGCAAAGGCTTTACGCGCCTTTCTATCTGTACACCGACGCACCACTTAGTCGTATTGAATCGTTATCTACCAAATCGTTACCTCCGCTTGCTTTCACTCCTTTACTTAAGGCCGAGGGAGCTGTTATTGGCTCACATGCTCACGCAGAGACACATAAAGAAACACATGAAGTCAGTAACAGCTCGCCCACTTACGTTTCTATCAGTAGCTACCCCATTCACCAAAGCGGTAAAAAGGCGCTTGTCCTCGATGATGTAATAAACAACGACCTCAACACAGTGTGGCGTGAGTTTACAGAAGGGAAAGGGGTATTCATCAATCAGCAATTAGCGTTTGCCCTTAACTCAAAGTTAGGACACACGCTAGATATAGAAAATATTCGCCTTCGCAAAACTGCGAATTCAAGTTCTTCGGCGATTAATACATCTAACGAGGCGTATAGCTCGCCACAAGATAAAACTACTGACCCAACACAAGGCTCACAAAGCAGTTCGTCGAACTCAAACGTATTTGCAGCGACGCCTCAATGGAAAGTACTGGGTATTTATCCCGACTACGGTAACCTGAACGGGCAAATATTGGTGCCTCTTCCCTCGTTTAATCGAAACGATGTCCTTATCAGGGATCAACTTTTTTCCGGTGTAGTGGCTATTTACCCAGAACCGCCTATTGAGACTAACGTGATAGGCGACAACAAACAAAGCACCTTTGGAAAGGACATCCTCGAACAGCAGCTAAAATCACAGTTAGGGGAACACCACGAAATTGCCCTTTATACCCGACAAGCGCTGTTAGATACCTCTATGCAGACCTTTGATCGTACCTTTGTATTAACCGACGGCCTTAATATTACCACCCTATTGGTGGCGGGCGTCGCCTTCGCTGTTTCGCTGACGGTACTAACCATAGGCAGCGCAGCGCAGTTATCTGTATTGCGTGCCCTTGGCGTTAGTCAGCTTAAAGTAAAAGTATCCCTGTTTGCGCAATATCTGCTGCTTTGTTTTATCTCAGCCTTGCTCGCTATTCCTTTTGGCGTGTACTTGGCCTATGTCTTTATTCAACAAGTAAACCGGCATGCATTTAACTGGGTGTACCCGCTTTCAATTAATGCAGAGGTTATTCTCTCTAGCGTGGGGTTATCGCTGCTTATCGTTTCACTGGTGCTGTTGTTACCTTTAGGAAAACTTAAGCCGAAAATAGATTTAAGGCAGGAAGTTCAGCTATGAAAAACCATTTAGGTAGTGCCAACACTACGTTTTTGCGATTTAAAGCCAACATCTTTTTAGTACTTGTAGCTGTTTGTTTCACTTTGAATGCATGTACTGAAAACCCAAAAGATGAAAACGAAACTCTGGGAACCTCCACGCCAAACGGCTTTTTTGGAAACATGGAGTCGAGCGACGCCTTTACGCCAGTAAAGCGGGACTATATTGTGGAGTTACCGCACGACCACAAGAGTCATCCCGATTTTCAGTTAGAGTGGTGGTATCTTACTTTTGTGTTAAGTACTGAAGACGGGCAAGAGCTCGGCCTTCAATATACACTTTTTCGTTTCAATACTGAGCTAGACGCCCCTCAAAGCACTAAGGCTAATGCTAATGCTAATGCTAAAAAGAGTGCTGAAGGTAGCGCCGAAAGTAATGCCAAAAGTAATTACAAAAGTAGCGCCGAAAGTAGTACTAGTCATATCTCTGAAGATAACCTCCATACTAACGCTAATAGCCATATCGCGAGAAACTGGACCAATGGCCAGCAGTGGATGGGACATGCTTCGCTGCACACCGCTGAACAGCATTATTTCGAAGAACGATTCGCAAGCGGTGGCGTAGGTAATGCCTATGTGAATCAACAACCCTTTACGACAGTGTTTGACGATTGGGTTTGGAAAGCGGCACAGGCGAAGGTCCAAACAGGTGCAGAAAGCAAAGCCATGTTCCCGTCCGTGTTAAAAGTCGCTTTTGGGCAAAGCAGCACGCATCATCCGGTCAAAATAAATGGAAAAATCCCCGCTACCTCTGCAGACAGCTTATCAGAATTAAATGATACACTGGGCGTTAGCGCCGTCAAAGTCTCGCTTAATCTAGATACCTATGGGCCTTTCATCAAACAGGGTGATAACGGCTACAGTAAAAAAACACAAGACGAACGCCTTCGCTCCTACTATTACAGCCAGCCGTTCATTAACGCGGAAGGTACGTTAAACATAGAGGGCAATAGCGTAAAAGTTACGGGTAAAGGCTGGTTTGATCACGAATGGACGAGCCACTTAGCCAACAGTGAAGCCATGGGATGGGATTGGTTCTCGCTGCATTTAGACGATGGAAGTAAATTGATGGCGTTTCGCATGCACGCCATGAATAAAAACATGAAAAATAGCAAAAGCAAACACAGCGAAATATTCACAACGGCTAGCTATATAGCGGAAAATGGCACGAAAGAAACTATCGACCAAGCCAACGTATCAATTACGCCAACGGCCTATGAAACAATCAACGAGGGAGAGTCAGCTCGCTCTGTTCCCACCGCTTGGCGCATTCAAATACCAGAAAAAGATATCGACCTATCCATTCGCCCGTTCAAGGAAAGCCAATGGAATAACAGCTTATTTCCCTATTATGAAGGGCGAGTGGATATAAAAGGCTCCCATTCAGGGAGCGGCTTTATGGAATTGACAGGCTACTAAGGCCTGTTGACCTTTGATATACAGCGAAGCGTAATAGCCCCTAATAAATAGACCAATTAATGCGTTCACTTAGCGATGTCAAAGCCGCCACACCTAGCTGAGAATTACCCACGCTATTAAGCGCTGGCGAAAATACGCATATTGAAAAGCGTCCTGGTACAACAGCCACTATGCCTCCACCTACGCCACTTTTACCCGGCAAGCCTACTTTAAAAGCAAAGCTCCCAGCTTCGTCATACATACCACTAGTCGCCAGAAGCGCGTTCACTTGTTTGGTTTGATAAGGCGTTAGCACCTTTTCATTTGCGCAAGTAGAAAAACCTGCGTTAGCAAGAAAGCTCGTTGAGCGCGCCAAGTCCTCACAACTCATTTCTAGCGCACAGTTGTGAAAATAATTGCGAAGCACATCTTCCACTTCGTTTTCAAAATTTCCGTAGGCTTTCATCAAATATGCCATTGCTGCATTGCGAGAGCGGTGCTCGTATTCAGACTCCGCCACCACCTTATTTACCACGATATCGCCGTTACAACTTAAACGTCTTACGAAATCTCGCATGGCAATATAAGGGGAAGCAAACCGAGATTGCACCATGTCACTAACCACCAGCGCACCGGCATTAATGAAGGGGTTGCGGGGAATACCGTTTTCATATTCCAACTGTACAAGAGAATTAAACGGCAGGCCGGATGGCTCGCATCCAACTCGCTCCCACATAGTTTCACCGTAGTGATTAATAGCTAAAACAAGATTAAAGACTTTTGAGATACTTTGAATAGAAAAAGGAACGCTCGCATCGCCTATCGACGTTATTTGACCGTTTGTATCGCAAATTGAAATGCCAAATTGCCGTGGATTAACCGTGGCCAACGCAGGGATGTAGTCGGCAACTTTTCCCATGCCCAACATGGGCTCAACTTCATCATAGATATCTTGAAGTAGTGCCAGCATTTCGTTTTTCATAGTTCCCCTTTCCTGCTTACCACAGATAAAAATAAAGCGCCTTGTTATAAAAACGCTGGCGCTTTAATTTCTATACAAACAATGTAGCGATTAGTTACAGCGCCAATCTTCCTTAAAGTCACACAAGCCATCATCATCTTCGTCTGACGTAAGCTCAATGTTGGTCGATACCTTTTCTGATACTTTATTTGAATCGGAATCGATTATTACTGGCTGTTTTTTATCGATAAAACTGAAGATTGTTTTTGCAATATCCGTGTTATCAATTTGCCCCATAAGCGATTGATAACCAGCGCCAAAAGCAAATACTTCAACATCTACACCAGTGTGACCGCCTGTTGTCCACCCCGTGTTTGTTTTGGTGTCTAAGAAGGTTTTTACTGCCATGAAGCGAGTTTCATCATCTTGGTTTGATACGCTATCTAGCGTGGCAAGCTCTTCTTCACTCAACGACAAGCCAAGCTTCTGCGCCACAAATTCGCCAGGGTTCTCTTCATTTGCCATCTCTAAAGCAATTGTCATTACCGAGGCTGACATAGACTTAAGATGTTCAGGGCTCCAGCGGTAGTCGCCGTTTGCGCCAATGGTTAAGCCACCTGTGCTGTGATCCGCCGTCAAGATAACAAGAGTGTCAGGGTGTGCTTTTACATAATCTCGCAAATATTCCATGGTTTGCGCTAAATCGTGCATCTCAGCCATGGCAGACGCGATATCGTTTGCGTGACCAGCCCAATCTACTTGGCTTGCTTCAACGAGAAGAAAGAACCCATTGTCGTTTTCTAAGTGTTTAATAGCATGTTGAGTTAGGTACTCAAGACGATTTTTGCGCTTGTCATCCAATACCGCAGGCAGCGCTACTGGAGCAAACAGACCGAGAACATTACTTCCCGCAGGCACTGAAGCCAGACGGTTATATGAATCGGCATATTCGTAGCCAGCATCAATAAACTGCGCCAAAATATCTCTATCATCGCGTTCAAAGTAAGACGTTCCACCGCCTAGCATCACGTCAGCGACAAATTTACCGTCCACGCGAACATCAAAGAAATCTTCAGCTATTTCGTTGTAGTTCTTACGGCTTTCGTTATGCGCAATGTATGACGCAGGTGTCGCATGAACAATTTGAGACGTTACTGCCAAACCAGTACGCATGCCTTTACTCTTAGCATGGTACATAACAGAGTTTACTGGTTGTTTATTTACATCAACACCAATTGCACCGTTGTACGACTTAACGCCTGTAGCAAGCGCTGTTGCAGCAGCGGCTGAATCGGTAACGTAACCAGATACTTGCGCAGGATACGTTGAAGCATTGCCCACTAAAATATCGTCAAACACAACCGATTCGATTTTCGGTGTTGACGGGTCATCTACATAGTTACGATAAGCCGTGGTATAGGCAGGCCCCATACCGTCGGCTACAACCATTATTATATTTTTCGGTACACCTTTAGTTTGCGTACCGGTTGCACTTGCTGATTCGGTCATAGATTCAGTGATACCACAACCCGCAAGAACAGCAATAGACGCACAACTTAGTAGTGATGTGCGAACAAATTGTTTAATCATTTAAACTTCCCTGAGTAAGTAAGGTATCTACCGGCCTGGATACCCGCAGATACAACAATAACGACACTATCGCGAATGATTCTTTGGTGATCATAATGGTGTTAGCAAAGCGATAAGATGCAATAGTGTAAAGCAGGCTGGCAAGATGCTCAAAACTTTTGGATAAAATAACGCAAGCCTGAGATGACCAGATGGTCATCTCATTAAATTAGTTACTTTTAAGAAGAAAGCGACTACTTATTTAGTGATGAAAGGTATTCGCGCATGCGCTGTTGTGCCACGTCAACGAGCATGTCGGGCTGGAATTTGGAGATAAACCTGTTACATCCAACTTTTTCTACCATGGCGTCGTTAAAGCTTCCGCTTAATGATGTGTTGAGTGCTATAAATAAATTGCTCATACGAGGATCGTTACGCACTTCAGAAGTAAGCCGATAGCCGTCCATTTCTGGCATTTCTGCGTCGGTAAACATTAGCAAAATTTCGTCGGTTGGGTTCTTCCCCTCATCGGCCCACTTCTTCAGCAGCGCTAACGCTTCAGCGCCGTTTTTACGTTCGATGATTGTTATACCTAGCTGCTCTAACGTATCTTTAATCTGTTTTCTTGCTGTGCTTGAGTCATCTACTATCAACACTTTCTTGCCTAAGAAGTGGTTAACAATGTCTTTATCTAGCACTTCTTCAGAGATAGATGTGTCGTAATCGATGATTTCCGCGAGTACTTTTTCAACATCGATGATTTCTACCAGCTCTTGTTTACCCTCAACATTCACCTGAGTTATGGCGGTTAAATAATTGGATTTTCCAATGCCGCTAGGGGGTGGCTGAATGGTTCCCCACGATGTATTCACTATGTTTTTAACTTCACCAATGATGAAGCCCTGCACGCTTCTGTTATATTCAGTGATAATGACATTCTTCGCTGTTGCTTGTGTAGCTGCACCGCGCATTTTGATTGCCTGACGCAAGTCTATAATTGGAATGGAGCTTCCTCGGTAGTTCATCACGCCTTTCAGGTTGTGATGTGAACCAGGCATTATATTGAGCTTAGGTACGTTTATAACTTCTTTAATTTTAAAGACGTTCATGGCAAAAATGTGTCGCGTTCCCAGTTGAAACATCAAAAGCTCAAGCCTGTTCTCGCCAACAAGCTTGGTTCTTTGGTCAACTGACGACAATACACTACTACTCATAACACCCACTTTTCATATTATATATCAACAAGCTAAAACAAAAGCGCCCTCGTATCGGACAAGATTATTTAGCGTGAAGCTTTACGCCTAAATTTACCTTGCTCACACCGGCAAAGCTATTACCCTTTTAGCTAATAGACAGACGAAATAGTCAACACCAGCAAGCGTTTGCAACCTACGTAAGTTATTTTTTACCGACCACTTCTTGCCCCACTGCTGCCCCATTGCCTTAAAACCATCAAACACAGGTGTTAAAGATTTACAGCATCTAGACTTCTCTCGGCGCCAAACATTCACAAAATAAATGGCCGCAATGCAAAATATATATTTCTATTATTCCAAATCCGGCACTAGGATGAAATGGAATCAACGGGAACGCCCTACAGCGTAAACATAAACAACGTTAAGTATTTTAATTATAGTCGGGAGAGACGCTCATGTCGCAATATCAACAAGACATTGATAACTTCGCCACATTAAAGGCAGCACAAAACGGAACTTGGGAAGGTATCAACCCAGAATTCGCTGCACGCATGAAGGTTCAAAACCGTTTTAAAACAGGTTTAGACATTGCTCGCTACACTGCAAGCATTATGCGCAAAGACATGGCTGAATACGACGCAGATTCGTCTCAGTACACACAGTCACTAGGCTGCTGGCATGGCTTCGTAGGCCAACAAAAAATGCTTTCAGTTAAAAAGCATCAAGGCACAACTAGCAAAAGCTACCTTTACCTTTCAGGCTGGATGGTAGCAGCACTTCGCTCTGAATTTGGTCCTCTTCCTGACCAATCAATGCATGAAAAAACATCAGTGTCTGCGCTTATCGAAGAACTTTATACTTTCCTTCGCCAAGCAGATGCGCGTGAATTAGGCGACCTTTTCCACAAGCTAGACGACGCTAAGAAAAACGGTGGTGATGTAGCTGCGATTCAAGCTGAAATCGACAATTACGAAACTCACGTAGTTCCAATTATCGCAGATATCGATGCGGGCTTTGGTAACGAAGAAGCAACCTACCTACTTGCAAAGCAAATGATTGAAGCAGGTGCATGCTGTATCCAAATTGAGAACCAAGTATCGGACGCGAAGCAATGTGGTCACCAAGACGGTAAAGTAACCGTGCCACACGAAGACTTCCTAGCGAAAATCAATGCAGTACGCTATGCATTCCTTGAACTAGGTGTTGATGAAGGTGTAATTGTTGCACGTACTGACTCACTAGGTGCTGGTCTTACTCAGAAGATCCCAGTATCTACATCAGAAGGCGACTTAGCTGCTCAGTACAATGCGTTCCTTAAAACTACCGAAGTTGCAGGGGCAGAAGATCTAAGTGAAGGTGACCTAGTTCTTAAGCAAGGTGGCAAACTGGTTAAGCCTGAGCGTCTACCAAACGGCTTGTTCCGCTTTAAAGACAACACAGGTTTTGACCGTGTAGTACTTGACTGCGTAACGTCACTTAAGCACGGCGCTGACTTGCTTTGGATTGAAACTGAAAAGCCTCACGTTGGCCAAATTGCTGAAATGGTTAACGCTATTCGCGAACAAGTACCAAACGCAAAGCTGGTTTATAACAACTCTCCATCATTCAACTGGACGCTTAACTTCCGTCAGCAAGTGTTTGATGCTTGGACAGAAGAAGGCAAAGACGTATCTGGCTACGACCGTGCGAAACTTATGTCTGCCGACTATGATGACAGCGAGCTAGCAGCTGCGGCCGACGAGAAGATTAAGAGCTTCCAGGCTGACGCAGCACGCGAAGCGGGTATCTTCCACCACCTTATCACGCTACCGACTTATCACACTGCAGCACTGTCTACTGACAACCTTGCAAAAGGTTACTTCGGTGAAGAAGGTATGCTTGCTTATGTACGCGGTGTTCAGCGTCAAGAAATTCGCCAAGGTCTAGCGTGCGTTAAGCACCAAGCGATGGCAGGTTCTGACCTAGGTGATACACACAAAGAATACTTCTCTGGCGAAGGCGCACTAAAAGCGTCTGGTGAAGATAACACCATGAACCAGTTTGACGTATAACGTGAACAGGCAATGAGTTAAACGGAAAGCATCCCAACCTTTCCTACAGGGCACCTTCGGGTGCCCTTTTTTGTGCGCGTCATTCACTTCACTTATGCTTTTTGCATAAAACAAAAAAAGCCATATTTTTCTAAATTTCATAAAAAAACAATATACCAACTATATTTCAATACCTTATAGGTATAACGGCGGCCAATTTAAGACTAAACGCTTATCTGACATTGAAATAAAAAAGCTTTATAATAGCTATGTTTAATTAGGTTTAAAAAGAGCATTAGAATAATGAATATAGCGAAGGTCGACCTGAATTTATTGGTTTATTTAGATGTGCTGTTGCGCGAAGGAAGTGTAACGAAAGCTGCAAACCAGCTAAGCATTACTCAGCCAGCAATGAGTAACGGCCTGAAGCGCCTTCGCGATCTATTTAAAGATCCACTTTTAGTTCGTACCAGCGATGGAATGACCCCCACTAAGCGCGCGCTTGAACTACAACCCATTATTCGCGATGTGCTTAGTCGATTGGAAAGCTCTATTCAACCCGAGACTGATTTCGATCCGTTAACCAGCGACAGAACCTTCCGCATTATGACCAGTGACTATGCAGAGAGTACCTTGTTACTTGAACTTGTTGGAAGACTGGCGGATTTAGCGCCCAATATTACGCTTGATCTTATTACGCCGAGTGACGTGACGTTTCACGATGTCGAGCAAGGTAAAGTGGATATGGCAATTAACCGCTTCGAAGAACTGCCTTTGTCATTTCACCAAAAAGTTATCTGGTATGACACCTTTAGCTGCGTAATGAGTTCCGACCATCCGCTAGTAGAAAAATGCAACCTAGAAGGCTACTTGAGTGCCCAGCATATTTGGGTGAGTAAAACGGGGTTTGGCGTGGGTGTAGGTATTGATCCAAATGAAGTACAAAAACTGGGTTGGGTTGACGCAGAGCTTACAAAAATCGGAAAACAGCGTGCTATTCGCGTATTTACTCGTCATTACCATGCAGCGCTTCAGATTGCGAAAAAGCAGAAACTTATTGCTACCTTACCAAGCAAAGCGGCGCGTTTATTCAAACACGATCCAGATGTGGTGATTAAAGAGCCGCCTTTCGACATACCACCTATTGCACTGAAAATGGCGTGGAGTGCCCTACTTCACCACGACGCAGGTCACATTTGGTTGCGCCGCTTAATCAGCGATGTAGCTAGCGAAATGAATGCGGGCTAAACATTCACAAAATATATGGCAGAAATACAAACCATAAATTAAAAAACTATCTCTATACACACTACACTGGGTGAACAGACAAATGTATAGAGGTAGTTATGCAAGGATATATTACTAGAGGCCGACTACAGGTTGCCGAACAACTCGATAACTTTATTAATGAACAGGCACTTCCTGGCACAGGCGTAGATAAAGACACCTTTTGGCAAGGTGCAGAAACCCTCTTCGAAAAATTCATTCCTCAAAATCGCGCACTATTAGAAAAGCGAGAACAGCTTCAGCGCGCTATCGACGATTATCATAAAGCTGGTAACCCGGTAAACGGAAACGAATATACCGACTTCCTAAAAAGCATTGGTTACCTTGTTGAGCAGCCATCACAAGTAAGTGCACAAACACAAAATGTAGACGCCGAAATAGCGACAATGGCAGGCCCTCAGTTAGTCGTGCCAATCAACAACGCTCGCTATGCACTTAACGCGGTAAATGCCCGTTGGGGAAGCCTTTACGACGCACTATACGGCACTGACGTCATCAGCAATGAAGGTGGCGCAGAAGCGGGAAAAAGCTACAACCCCGTACGCGGCGCCAAAGTAGTTGCGAAAGCGAAAGACTATCTAGATAGCATGATACCGCTTGCGAAAGGCAGCCACGCTGACGTTACTGAGTATAAGATTGAATCAGGTAAATTGGCGATAACTCTTGTCGACGGCGATGAAACCACCTTAGCAAACACAGAGCAATGGCTAGGATACCAAGGTGACATTAGCGCACCGTCAAGCCTGCTATTTGCACACAACGGTCTGCATTTTGAAATTCAAATAGACCCGACTCACCCTATTGGCGAGAGCGATGCCGCAAACGTAAAAGACGTACTGGTTGAAGCTGCATTAACCACCATTATGGACTGCGAAGATTCCGTTGCTGCTGTTGACGCTGAAGACAAAACCTTGGTGTATAGCAACTGGTTAGGCTTAATGAAGGGCTCGCTAAGCATTGAAATGACAAAGGGCGGCAAGCAGCTTGTTCGCGCTATGCATGACGATAGAAGCTACCAGCCGTCTAAACACGCTTCACAAGACGAGCTAAAAGACGGCGAACTAGTACTTTCTGGTCGAAGCCTTATGTTTGTTAGAAACGTGGGCCACCTTATGACTAACAATGCTATGCTCTTTGACGGCGAAGAAGTGCCAGAGGGGATCATGGACGGTTTAATCACTTCACTTATCGCAAAGCATGATCTTTTAGGAAACAGCAAATTTAAAAACAGCCGCGAAGGCAGTATTTATATTGTTAAACCTAAGATGCACGGGCCAGAAGAAGTTGCATTCTCTAACGCATTGTTTGGTGCTATCGAAGCCATTATCGATGTTCCAGCTAATACCCTTAAAATGGGCATAATGGATGAAGAACGCCGCACAAGTATCAATTTACAAGCATGTATTGCCGAGGCTACTTCACGCGTTGTGTTCATTAACACGGGTTTCTTAGACAGAACCGGTGATGAAATTCATACCTCAATGCTTGCCGGCTCTTTTGCAGAAAAAGCCGCGCTCAAGTCTATGGCGTGGATTAAGGCTTATGAAACTGCAAACGTTGCAGTAGGCCTTCGTTGTGGTCTTTCTGGCAAAGCGCAAATTGGTAAGGGCATGTGGCCAATACCTGATGAAATGCAAAATATGATGACCGCGAAAATTGGTCATCCTAAAGCAGGGGCTAATACGGCGTGGGTTCCCTCTCCTACTGCAGCAACATTGCACGCGCTTCATTATCACGATGTAAATGTGTTTGACGTTCAAAAGTCCCTAGATGAAAACTTTAGTGGCCTTGCTGACATACTTACCATTCCATTGTTAGAAGATGCCTCTACATTGACGCGTGAAAGTATTAAGCGTGAAATCGACAATAACGTTCAGGGCATTTTAGGCTACGTTGTACGCTGGGTTCACCAAGGTGTAGGCTGTTCGAAAGTGCCAGACATCAATAATGTAGGCTTGATGGAAGACCGCGCGACCTTGCGTATTTCATCGCAACATATCGCTAACTGGCTAGAGCACGGCATTGTAAGTGTAGATCAGGTAAAAGAGTCTTTGGCTCGTATGGCTGTCTTGGTAGATGAGCAAAATGCGGGGGATCCTGAGTATATCCCTATGGCACCTGATTTAGACAGCTCAATTGGCTTCTTAGCCGCAAGCGATCTAATCTTCAAAGGTAAAGAGCAGCCTAGCGGTTACACAGAACCTTTACTGCACGCCCGTCGCCGCGAAATGAAGGCAAAACTTGCGGCGAGCTAGTACAAAATATGAGGGCTAAGAATTGGAATCTAATAGCTATATTCCATACTGTAAAATACCAAAGAATTAGCTAGCTAGTTTTAAGCCTCATCAGACGCATTTGAATAAGGCTCACTCTGTTAGTAAACAGCAGTGAGCCTTTTTATTTATTGCTGGTGTATTACTAATGCGTTTGCATTTATTGTCGCGACACGTGAAATCAATTCGCAAACTCACTCAAAAGCGAACTGTGTAGTGATATGGCAACACTTTAGACTAAAGATATCGCTTATCTCCCCCTTGATACTTTGCTGATAATGCATGAGTAAACTACGCTTTTATAGTGTGGGGCGCAGCGTTTGTTATTCCGTTGGAACTAGACGCAAAGCCTCCTTAGTTTGGAGTATGCACATGCAGATAGCCTCGGCAGCAATACCGAATAATTTATTACAGGCGAACGTCACGCAAATTGTGCCCATCTTTTCAGGTGGAGGAACAAGATTGAGCGCCCATATCGGCATCATTAAAGCGCTGCAGGACATGAACGTAGGCTTCGACACTTTAGTGGGTGTATCAGGTGGCTCGATTATCGCTTCGCTTTATGCCAAAGGTTACACAGTGGAGCAAATGCGAGAGCTCGCACTGGTTACTGATTTCAAGCAATTCACTGAATTTTCACTCGTAAGATTACTCCGGGAAGGCGGACTTTCTTCTGGCGACGTATTTCAACGATGGATTGACGAACAGCTGGAAGGCGCAGTGTTTGCCGACCTCCCACTCAACCTGCATATTCTCGCTACCGACGTAAACGGCGGCGGACCAGTTTTGTTCAACAAACAAACCTCTCCAGATATGAAGGTGTCAGAAGCAGTGCGGTACTCTATGTCGATACCGCTCATCTTCTCGTTCAAACCCTTTAAAGAGCACTTGCTAGTAGACGGCGCTATATTGTCTGAAGATGCGCTGTTTGAAGATTGGCGAGGCGATGGCACGCCATCAGTATGCTTCAGACTGCAAAGCACCGAACAAAAACGCAAGGCCATTAAAAAGAACTTACTTCAACTGCCCCAATACGTCAGCATGCTTATTCGCACGTTTATGACGGCAATATCCAGGGAGTACGTCAATGCGAAGTATTGGCACAATACGGTGGTGGTGAATACCGGGGAGATTTCCGCGGTAGATTTTTCGCTTACACCTGAAATTAAGAACACACTTTTTGAGCTCGGTTATGCAACCACGAAAGAGTTCTTGCCCAAAAAGTGTGCGGGATTTATGAGAAGCAGTGCACTTTAACGGTTTCAGAAAGTAATTATAAGTCGCTAGCGCTTACACTTTATAAAAGTCACGATACCAGTCGACAAACGCTTTTACGCCTGTTTCAACATCGGTAGATGGCTGGTACCCAGTATCTTCAACGAGCGACGACACATCAGCATAGGTGTCAGGCACATCGCCCGGCTGCATAGGAAGAAGTTCTTTCTTCGCCTCAATACCCAATGCACTTTCGAGGGTTTCAATAAACTTCAAAAGGTGAACTGGTGTCTGCGCACCAATATTGTATACCTTATAGGGCGCCTTACTCGTACTTGGATCTGGATTGCTGCCGTCCCAATTCTCGTTAGGTTTAGCCACATTATCCAATGAGCGAATTACGCCTTCAACGATATCATCGATATAAGTGAAGTCACGACGGTGGTTACCATAGTTGTAAACCTGTATTGTTTTACCTTCCAAAATAGCCTTAGTGAACTTGAAAAGCGCCATGTCTGGACGGCCCCAAGGCCCGTAAACAGTGAAAAAGCGCAGCCCTGTTGTAGGCAAGTTATACAGGTGACTATAAGTATGAGCCATTAGCTCGTTAGCTTTTTTAGAAGCCGCATACAAGCTAACTTGATGATCTACGTTATGCTGTTCTGAAAACGGCATAGTCTCATTCGCACCGTAGACTGAGCTAGATGACGCGTACACCAAATGCTCGACGTTACTATGGCGACACCCTTCTAGAATATTCACAAAGCCAACAATATTTGAGTCGACGTAAGCGTTAGGATTTTCAAGTGAATAACGCACACCAGCTTGAGCAGCCAAATGCACCACTCTATCAAATTTGTGCTCTTCAAAAAGCGCAGCCATTTTGTCGCGCTCTTCTACCCCCATCTCGACAAATGAAAATAAATCAGCAGCAGTAGATGATTTAATCTCGTCCAGACGAGCGTGCTTTAAATTCACATCGTAATAATCGTTAATGTTGTCAATCCCGACAACTTGGTCACCACGATTGATAAGGTATTGCGATACAGCTGCACCAATGAAACCAGCTGCTCCGGTGACTAAGATTTTCATTTATTAATCCCTTGGGTATTGTTCAGTAATTTGAGGTACATCCGTCACGTCGTAACTGATGTAAATTTGTTATTCGGTTCTGAAGGGGTAAGCTTTAAGCTTATAGTTGGTCATCTTAGCAGTAACGTGTTTTTAATAAGTCTTTCACCATCATAAAAGCTGCTCTAGAAGTTCTGTAACCTTACATAGAATAAGCAAGTATTAGGCCACAACTCACCTCTCAATTCCAATGTTAATTTTCTTCACCGTATTGCTCAATTAACCTAATGACAAACTTTACAGGAATAGCATAAGAAATTCCCGTTGGCGAAGCCAGAGCACTTTCCTTAGTATCTTTAACTAAAACTTTATTTATTACTCCAATAACCTCTCCCGTTTCTGGGTTATATAATGGGCTGCCACTGTTTCCAGGATATGCGATGGCATCAAGTTGATAAATTAGGCTAACATTTTGAAGACGCTTCATCATTACCAAATTTAACTGGTCGCTATTGGACGCAGGTATTGCATCTGGCGTTATAGCCGAAATATAACCCCTATGGGTCGCTGGGTATAGCCCTAACACAGCACCAATTGGAAAACCTGTAAGCGCGATTTCAGTTCCAGGAAGCAGTAGTTCTTTGCTTCCGAGCTCAAGGGGTTTCAAGGGAGAACTCAACTTCAATAAAGCCAAGTCATGCTTGGGATCTATTTCAACGACTTCTGCTCTTATTTTTTTAACAATACTTCCCACTCCGCTAAGAACAACATAATTTTCAACTATAGTTGGATCTAGATCTTCTGATACTACATGATAATTAGTTATTGCGAAGTGACCATTCGTAACAACAAAACCAGTTCCTAGAACACGGGGGGACGTATGCTTGATTGGCGCATCGATAGCAATTGCTACTGTACCTTCTGAAACCATTTTGACCATATCAATAAAGTCATTATTTAGATTAGAATGTGCTTTAAGCTCGGCACTGAAGATAGTGAGCATTAGTAGAGCTGCGCTATAAAAAATTTTCATATTATTTCCGCCTGTAGATGTTTAGCACCAAAGTCTTTTACATATTGGCTACCGAAATGGCTTGAATAAATTATGTATTCTCATAAAAAACAAATATTTGCATGCCTATCTCACATAAATCACTGCGTATTTACGAAGTTACAAGTCAAAATACGAATGCTAAGCAAATAGAAATTATCATTTACCAAGAAAAATAGTATAAAAGGATTAAGTAATTTATGAAAAATATTTGCTAAACTCTCTTGAAGGATGATTTTTGTGGATCGAAGTTTAGTGGCTAATAAAACAATAATAGCGCGCGTGAAGTCTATCGTCGGCCGGCACAGTAAACTAGGAAAAGCACTTGGCGGATTAGAGAAACTTCAAGAAGCTAAATTTATCTCTAAACACTTCTCAGATTTTCTAGAGCCGGTTGTTGCACAATCTCAGTCGACTCGTGATCAAAGTTATACAATACGACACAATGTATATTGTGAAGAACTTGGATTCGAACCGCTTCGAAGCGACAAACTCGAAAAAGATGAATTCGATACGTTTTCCAGCCCTTGTCTGATAAAGCACAAGAGGTCAGGCCACTATGCGGGCACAGTTCGGCTAGTGAGGCCTCAATCAGAAGAGCAACTTCTTCCAATAGAGAAGTTTTGTTTAGATTCCATTACTCATGAAACGCTAAATCCTCGTAATTTTGCAAGACAAGATATTTGTGAAATATCCCGTCTCGCAGTTCCACTAGAATTTCGAAAACGTCAGATGGATAAGTTCTCTGGAGCCGCCATTGGCGTAATCAATGAGCACACATACTCGGAAAACGAGCTACGCTGTTTTCCATTTATAGCTATAGGTTTGTACTTTTCTGCGGCAGCTCTAGTAATTCATAATGATATAAAGCATACCTACGTTATGATGGAACCTAGGCTAGCTCGCAGCATGCGGTTCATCGGAATTCAATTTGAACAAATTGGTCCTGTTGTAAATTATCACGGTAAAAGAGCGCCATATTATATCAACCCTACATTGCTATTCCATAACCTCAGACCTAGTTTTAGAGTGATGTTAAATGATATCCAAGAAACGGTTGGTAAGTACCCAAAAGGATTAGTGTAAGTTATGTTTGACTATACTAAAGCTTTTTCCAGAAATATTGGATGGTTGACTGAAGACGAACAGCAGAGCATCAGAGCCAAGCGTGTTGCTATCGCAGGCGCTGGAGGAGTTGGCTTTGAACACGCTGTTACTCTAGCAAGACTTGGAATCGAGAAATTTTCTATTTCAGATTTTGATATTTTTGAAGTCCATAACCTAAATCGCCAAGCAGGTGCTTTTCTTTCCACTTTGGAAATGCCAAAAATCTCTGTCTTAGAGGCAGTACTGAAAGATATAAACCCTAACTGTTCAATAAAAGTTTTTCCTGAAGGAATAAATTCAACAAACATTTCTGAATTCCTCGCTGATGTAGACATATACATAGATAGTTTGGATTTTTTTGTTATAGATGTTAGAGAGCAAGTATTCAAACATTGTCATCTACACGGTATACCCGCGATTACAGCAGCGCCGTTAGGAATGGGAACTTCTGTACTTTGCTTTACAGAGACCAGTATGACTTTCACAGATTATTTTGATATTCAGAAAGAAGATGATGAAGAAAGTAAGTGCTTAAAGTTTTTAGTCGGGCTATCTCCTAAGATGCTACAGAAAGAATATTTAGTCGTTCCAGAATCAGCTAATTTCAAGGAGAAACGCGGACCTTCTACTCCGATGGCGGTCAAGCTTTGCGCCGGTGTAGCCGCTACAAATGCACTTAAATTGCTACTTAAAAGAGGGGATGTTCTTACTGCACCAAAGGGAATTCACTTTGATGCATATCGAAACAAATTTAAAGTAACTCACATACGAAAAGGTAACAAAAGTTTTATACAGAAGCTGAAGTTAAAAGTTGCAAGGAAGTTAGTGCTATCAAAATAGTGTCGACTTTCTTTACATAAACAAAAATTCCGCCCCTTTGAAATTATAAAAAACTTTGATTTTCAGCAACTTAAATAGTTGGCACATTTTAAGCTAATCACTGGGAGTACTCACAAATGTAATAGTTCATACGGAGGCGACATGAACAAGCTTACAAAAATTTTTACTGCTGTAGTTTTTGCAGGATGCACAGCAACGGCGGGGGCATCTCCGTTATTTATGAACCCTGGCGACAATGATAGTGGTGTTCCATTTGGTGATGCCGACGGCTTTACATACACTTTCGACATGTTCACTTTTAACAACATAAATCCTACTTCTGCATATCTTGACTTAGAAGGTGATGGTATACAAAATGGGACTTTGGTTTTTGACAGTGCAGAAGGTGAAGTAGGCTTTTTAAACCCTGACACAGGTTCTAGCGAGTTCTTCACAGACGCATGGAATCTCACGTTCGATTATGAACTATGGGGTTACGCCGGCGTAATCGACAACGGAGCTGCGAATGGCCAGTTTGACGACGGTGACACCTTGGTAGCTAACTTCGTAGGCGGTTACTTCAATATGTATTTCGATGATGACGTGTCTACACCTAATGATTCTGTTCCCGCTCTTTCGCTTTCACTAAGCGGTAGCACATTCAATGACGGAGGCGGTATCAATCTAACGTTATTCGCCGAGATTGAATCGGTACTTTCTAACCTTTTCTTCATGGATCCTTCATTTAATGGAGACTCAGATCTCGCTGAGATCGTAGCGAATAATGATCCAAGCCAATACGGCGCTGAAATTACAGCGGAAATTACCAATGCTGATCAGGCGCCAACAGATAACGGCTACACTCCGACCGCGTTTAACAACCAGGTTCTTACTTCGCTAGGTATAAACTTGGACGATTTCGACAACGAAGTCTTCCTAAGCAGAACAACCACGCTTCCTAGTGCTAACCTTGAAATTCAAGTTTCTGCACCAGCTACTATCGCTGTTATGGGGCTGGGTCTACTTGGTTTGGGCGGTTTTCGTAGATTTAGAAAGTCTTAGGAACAAACCATAAAATTTTAAAAATAAAAAGCGACCGATTGGTCGCTTTTTTGCTTACCATTAAATGAAAAGTGGTTATTGCTAAGGATAGCCTTTACACTCAAGTTATTCAGATTAATATTCAGGGTCGAATATGAGAAACATCGTTTTAACCATCACTTTTTTCAGTCTTTTTGCTTGTTCTCCGAACAGCGAAAAAACCTCTTTCGATTCTCTATCCTCAGAGTCTACTTATTCCGAATTATCAACATCTATTGTTCAACTCCGAAGTGCTATTGCATCATCACCTGAAAGTGCTAAGCACAGATATCTCTTAGCAAAAGCCTATTTATATCAAGGTAAATATGACTTTGCTGAAAAAGAAATAAATAGATATTTAGAATTTGTTAAATTGGAGCAGACTAGTGATGAAAACAGAACGGTCCTCGAAATTTATTTTCTTTCTGAGAACTTTGCCTCTCTTCAAGATTTTGCAAAGACACTTGAACCAACATCTGAAGAAGCGGATTTAGCGAAGGATTTATTAGTTTTAGCAGGTTACGAGTCTTCTTCAAACCTTCAAGTTAAGTTATATAAGGCGATGTATCCCCTTCTAAGGAAGGGTAAAACTAAAGAGTTGAGTTCCTTTCTAAGTACACTACCGTTGGAGCAAACTACCTTTGTTCAGCGATATATTGCTTCTAAATTTTACTTTTCTATTAATGAATTCAAATTAGCGTCTGCCGTTCTCGATGGCTTACACAAGGTAAGGCCGAATGACACAAGAGTTATAGTCTTAGCAGCAATTTCACATTATAAGTCTCAATCGCTGGAAGAAGCAGAGTATTTTGCCAATCTAATGCTCAAAGCTGATAAAGATAATCCAATTGCAATGCTAATAAAAGCCAGTGGAAACTTCAAAGAAGGTAATTACTCGCTAGCAGAACAAGAAATAAATATCGCATTGTCTAGAGGTATCGAATCTTTTGAAGCTAGATTAACAGCAGCATTAGTAAACTATCAGTTAGGTAATTTTGAAAAGGCGTACAATCACTTCAAAAAAATAGAGGATCGAATTCCACGTTCGCATCTAATATATCGATATGTCACTGCAACTAAACTTATGGTTGCAGAACCGATTGAGGCGTACAATTCTTCGAAGGAGCTTGAAGTAAATAATACCACTTTACCCCTGCTACTCAGTCTAGCGTCTAAACTTGACGAAGACGGTAAGAAAAAGCAGGTAAATGAATTGCTGAACTCAATGAAAGGTAATGAATTTATTGATGGTGATGTCAAATTCGCATTAGACAGTTTCCTCAAATCTAGAGGGCAAGTCGATACCCTATCTCTAGAATCTTCCTTTGCTCAAGCATCGAAGGATATTCAGCAAAAAGCAATACTGATTACAACTCTGTTATCAGGTGACGACGAAGAAACCGCACTTAAGTATTTAGATGAATGGCTGCTAGATGACCCTAAAAGTTTAGAGTTGCTGTTGCTCAAAGTAGCGTCGTTAGCAAAGTTAGGTAATGAGAAAGAAATCAACGAAACTATCAGTGAAGTAGAAGCAATATCTCCAGGCCATCCCCTTATCAATTCATATCGGGCCGTTACGTTATTGAAAAGTGGAAATAGACTCGCTTCCCATAGTCTTTTGAAGAAGATTATAACTAAGGAGTTTTATTCGCCTTGGGCTGTAGAATTACTTATCAATAGTTCAAATAGTAAAAAAGAATTAGTAGGAAATGTTGAATTTCTCGCATCTGTCTATAACGACAATCAAGGGCATGAGCACTTAGCACCAACTTTAGACTTAGCGTTTGCTCAGGCTTCAGCAGATATGTTTGAAGACGCAATAGCAACTGTTGAACGGTGGCAGAAGGAATCGAGTAGTAAAGAGCTGGAAAGTAGAGCTGTATACGAATTAAAAACCGTTCTACATTTATCGTTAAAACAATACGACAAGGCTAAAAATGCTTTATTTGAATGGAAATCTGGTTTGGGAGTATCAAAAGAGTACCTTATTAGAGCACTCACATTAGCAGACCTAAATAACGACCCGCAATTTGCATTGCTCTCTATAGAAGAAACAAAAACTACGCTTCCCAAAGAAGAGTCGGACAACTTCAGTCTATTGAAAACAAGGTATTTATTAAAATTAGAACGATTAGCAGACGCTATCAGCACTTTAAACTCTTGTTCTTATTCAACTAAGAAAAAACCTTTATGGAAAAAGCTCAAAGGTCAAACACTTGCCCTTAGTAAAGACTATAAACAAGCTAGCGTGTACTTCCTAGACGCCTACAAACTAAATAATTCTACAGAGATCGCGCTGTATTTGATGCAAAGTTATTTCGCAAGCAATCAGAGAAAGTTAGCAGAGAATTTCGCGCTGCAACATCTGGAGCTTTACCCAAAAGACAGTGCTGTTAGAATGCGCTTAGCTGAGCTTTTATTTAACCACTCTCCGACTGAAGCATTGCGACATTATGAATATCTTGATGATAATCAACTGGCAACCGTTGGCTCACTCAACAATCAAGCTTGGCTTTTGTTAAAAATGGGAGAGAACGCAAGAGCACTAGTGCTCGCAAAAAGGGCATACAAAGACGCGCCTACTGAAATATCAGTTCTTGATACCTATTTAAAAAGCTTAGTTGCCAATGCTGAAAATGAAGAAGCCCTTAAACTTGCTGAATCGCTGTATTCAGAGAATCGTGAAAGCTTTGAAATAGGCCTAATATATATCAAGATTCTTTACGACATTGGCGAAGTAGTTTCTGCAGAGAAGACACTTAAGTTACTTACTCCAAATACTCGAAAGCAGCAAAATGACTATAGACGTATGAAGGATCTTTTATCAACTAGCTTGTAGACTAGTTTATACTACGTAATATTTGTGCTCCCCTATAGGCTTTAAGCTAGCGGGGAGCAGTATCTACAACCAGCTTAAGTAAATTACTTGAAGTAATACTAGTAGCATTTCTACAAGAGTAATACGTTTAAATGTATAACACCATCCGCCTAATTAAGTCTGATCTAAAAAGGAAACAGCAGATCTTTCTAGAAGATGGCTCTAAAATATCATTACTAAGAGCTTGCATAACTGATGGAACTAGCGCTAACATCCTGTATAGATTAGCTTTTCGCTGTTCTAAATCCAAGCCCTTAGCTCCAATTGCTCTACTTCTACAACACCTGAACAGAGTTTATAACGGCTGTATGATTGGTGTTAAAGCTGAATTTGGTCCAGGTTTTGTTATCATGCATCCTATTGGCTTGGTTATTAACTCAAAGGTTAAGGGTGGTGCAAATATTACTCTAGAAAGTGGTGTTGTAATCGGCGATGAAAAAGGCAGTTCGCCTTCTCTTGGTAATAATATTTTTTTTGGTGCTGGAGCTAAGGCATTCGGAGGTATCCGAATAGAAGATTCTGTCAAAATAGGCGCTAACGCGGTAGTAGTCCACAGTATACCGGCAAACAAAACGGCTGTAGGAATACCTGCAAGAGTAAAGTAGACACAATGGAATATATAGAATTTTTGTTTTGGAGCTCAGTATCATTAATACTCTACAGCTACCTTTTTTACCCAATAATCCTTTATATCTTGAGTCGCCTATTTGATAAAGGAGATATTTCAACCAGCGACTTAGAGCAGTCTGAAAAAAGTAATAGCTATTTTCCTTGCGTTTCAGTAGTAATTTCTGCATTTAACGAGGAAGACTACATTGAGCGCCGGATTACAAACCTTTTATCTTTGAATTATCCAGCTGATAAATTTCATATTTTGATAGCATCAGATGGAAGCACTGATAAAACAAATGAAATAATTCAACGCCTAGACGATCCGCGCTTGTCAACTTTTTGTTTCAAAGAAAACCGTGGAAAAATAAATGTACTAAACGATATGCTAAGTCGTGTAAAAACAGAAATAACTGTTTTTTCTGATGCCAACACAATGTTTGACTTAAATGCGCTCGTACATTTAACTCAACCCTTCAGTAATGACAAAGTGGGCGCTGTATGTGGTGAATTACACCTAATAGACAATTACTCTGGAGACAATAAAGACAGTCTCTATTGGAAGTACGAGCAATTTTTGAAATATCATGAGTCGAGACTAGACGGTTTACTGGGTGCAAATGGTGGTATTTACGCTATCAGAACTAATTGTTATGAGCCTTTGCCTACTAACACTATTATTGATGATTTTCTTATAGTAATGAACGTTGCGAAACTTGGCTTAAAAATTAACTACTGTAAAGATTCTCAAGCTTTCGAGGAGATAGCTCCGTCTCTACAAGAAGAGTCAAATAGGCGGGTTAGAATTGGAGCTGGCAACTATCAGTCTCTTTCTAGGCTTGTGTGGCTTCTCAATCCAAAATATAAATGGCGATGTTTTACCTATATAAGCCATAAAGTTATTAGGTGGTTTGTACCGCATTTGATGATAGCTACTCTTTTATGTAATTTTATTTTAGTATTTAGCGATAATGCGCTCTACGGTTATATACTGTTCTTTCATTTAGGGTTTTATGGAATGTGGTGTTTAGGTCGCTTGAAGATATTTGCTAACGTTCCTTATCTAGGCGGTATCATCGCACTGATAACATTTTTTGTATCTATGAACGTTTCGTTATTTCGTGGTTACTTAAAGTTTTTGACTACAAATCTATCGGCCACTTGGCAAAGGACCTCTCGATGACCGCTGTTATTGCGTTAGCTACCCTCTTATTCATCTTAGCTTTCTTAATTATTGTTAAGAAGAAAAAAATGCAAAGTTGGCTATGGAATTACGTCAAAAGCAAGTTAAAAAGCAAGCCAGTTAGTAGCGAGACGAAACATGTCATGTTTTGCTTTGTAGACCACTATGAACCTCAATGGCTGAATAAAGATAATATTGAATTAGAAAGGAAGCGTGTCGATCGCTGGATGGTAGATTATCCATCTATGGCGAGCAAATTCAAAGATGCGGACGGCTGCCACCCCAAACACAGTTTCTTTTATCCAGAAGAAGAATACAGAAAAGAGCACCTAGATAAGATTTCCGATTTATGTGCAAAAGGTTTTGGCGAGATCGAAATACACCTGCATCACGAAGACGATACTAGCGATAACTTAAGAAATACCCTCTCAGGCTTTGCCCAATGCCTTCACGAAGAACATAATGCATTGAGTGTTGACCCGGAGACAGGCAGACCCGTTTACGCTTTTATCCATGGAAACTGGGTGTTAGATAACTCTCACCCTGAAGGAAAGTGGTGCGGTGTAAACGATGAACTTATTGTACTTCGAGAAACAGGGTGTTACGCCGATTTCACGTTTCCATCCCCCGATGAATCGCAACCCGCTATGTTAAATACCATTTACTATGCGAAAGACGATCCAAACAAGCCGAAGTCTTATGAAACCGGACGACCTATTGTTAAAGGTGGAAAGGCTTGGGGTGACCTACTGCTTATCCAAGGGATTTTGGGTTTAAATTGGAAAGTGCGAAAGAAAGGAATTTTTCCTCAAATCGAAAACTCAGATATACGAAAGTCTTTCCCTCCTACTCCAAACAGAGTTGATTTATGGGTTGAGCAAGGCATTCACGTAGAGGGAAAGCCTGAGTGGGTATTTGTGAAAGTCCATACTCACGGCGCTCAAGATGGAGATATGGATACTTTGCTTGGTACCCCCATTGAAACGATGCACCGTCATCTTGACGAAAAGTACAACGATGGCGAAAAGTATTGTCTTCATTATGTCTCTGCAAGAGAAATGTACAACATAATAAAAGCAGCTGAAGCAGGTGAAGAAGGAAACCCAAACTCGTATAGAGACTATATCCTCAGCGCTCCTTCGTTTAAACGGCTTTGAGACCGCTGATGTCGCGTATAAAAAGGAAAATAGGTAGCTGGTTAGGGCTTGACCATTACTTTTGGAACAATCGCCCTGCAGGTCTATACAGCGTTAATTTTCATCGAATAGGAAATAGTGACGATACATCTTTCGATCCTTGCGTGTTTTCCTGCACAACTAAAGAACTCGATGACCATATAACCTTTTTCAAGAAAAACTTTAGAATTATTAGTATAGCTGAACTAAATAATCTACTCATTTTAAATCAACCTATCGAAGAGCGCCTAATGTGTGTTACTTTCGACGATGGCTATATTGATAATTTCACCAACGCACTACCTGTTCTCAAAAAACATAAAATATCTGCTAGCTTTTTTATTGCGACAGCGTTGATAGGTAGTAACACTGTTCCGTGGTGGGACAAAGTTGCTTACCTACTTAAAACTTATCGTCCAACACAAGTTAAGTTATCGAATTGGAAGAAACCCGTTTTAAATACTCATAATGAAAAAATATTCATACGTGATGTCCTCACTCAAATAAAATGTTGTAAGACTTCTGCTCAAAATCAAATATATCAATTAGAGAAACAGTTGGGGTTCGAGCATAGCTATCCAGAAGCTGAATTTATGGATTGGGACCACCTTCGATATTTATTAGAAGAAGGAATGGAGATTGGTGCTCACTCTCACAATCACGATATTCTTACAAAATTATCCGAAGACGAGTTATTTTACGAATTAAGCCACTCTAAAGCGCTACTAGAATCGAAGCTTAAAACAAATATAACGGCTTTTTCATATCCTGTTGGAAATCGCTCAACGTATAACGAAAAAGTGATAATAGGTCTCAAAAATAATGGGTATGAATTAGCGTTCAATTTCCAACCTGGCATAAATCGTCTGCCTCTAGCATCGCCCTACGATTTACATAGGTTCCCTATTGCGCCTGGCATATCGAATGAAGATTTGATGAAATTATTCGGGTATGCAAAAAGGTTTTAATGATGAAAGTATTACATTGCGTAAGTAGCCTCCAAGTTGGAGGGGCAGAAAAATGCGTTAGAAACCTGTCACTTGAGCAAAAGTCACAGCAATTAAGTGTCGGGATACTCTCCTTCGGTAAACCAAGTGATGCATTTCAAAGTGATATCGAGAAAGCTGGAATAGAGGTTTTTAATATTAATGGAAATGTATTTGTTAGATCGCTTAGAACAATTTCTGTTCTATTGAAATACTCGACAATACATATCCACTCTCCCGCCGTAATTAGAGCCTTTACTCCGCTATTTCTGCTATTAATGCTAAAAAATGTGATATATACAATTCATGGTGAAGTTGAACCTCCTCTTAAGTATTTGAAATTTGCTCATAAATTAAGCTCTGTATATATAAATACTATCTTTGCTGTTTCAGAGCCTATCAAACGCGGAATTAAGGAAAGGTATAACTGGTCTGAACAGTGTGTTTCTGTAGTAGAAAATGGTGTTGTAGTTCCCCGTTCATTCGTTGAAATTGGAAACAAGAACAAACTGAGGTTATGCATGGTTTGCCGCCTCATTCCGCTCAAGAACGTCTCCCAAATTATTGATGCCTTTAATAAACATGAACTTTTTGAAATGTTTCTTTTAGATATATATGGTGATGGCCCAGAAAGAGCCAAATTAGAAGATAAAGTGGAGCGTTTAAAATTATCAAAGTTCATTACTTTTCATGGGAGCCAGCTAGATGAAGACTTTATCTATGAGAATGAAGATGTGTTGCTAATTAATTCGACTACTGAGGGTCTTCCTATGTCATTAGTAGAAGCTATGGCTAGAGGCATACCGGCAGTTTCAACCAATGTCGGCAATATTAGCTCTGTCATTTCACATGGTGAGAATGGGTTTATTTACGAAATTAACGACATATCGACATGGAAAAATTGTCTTTTTAGATTACACGAAGATCGTAAACTTTTAGAAGAAATGGGAAAAAGTGCACACCAATTTATTTCTAAGCAATTTTCTATCGAATCAGTTTCAGCTATTTATCAGAAATTCTACTCATGACTGGAAAGCCATCTTTACTTTTTTTCACCAACTTGCATCCTCTGCCTTGGCAGCCAACACGAGCTACATACAATGGAGAAGAAACTAAGTATTTAAGTGAACATTATGAAATAAAGAAGTTAATTCCAGTGCCCTGGTTCGTCTGGCTAAAAAAAGTTGTTTTAGAAAAGCACCGTGTACCTGATAACACTTGTATTTTTCCTTTTCTATATGTTCCCAAAGTATTAACTTCGCTACACCCTCTCATGATGATCATTTCAATAATCGTATCGTTAAAGCCTCTTCTCTGGCTAATAAGAGCTGATAGAGTGATAGCGAGTTGGTCTTACGCAGAAGGTGTTACTGCTGCTTTTTTTAAAAAAATTAGCAAGGGAAAATTAATCATAGAAACATTAGGCAGTGATGTTAACGCTCTTATGGAAAAACCTTTTCACAGAGCTCAAATGAGATGGGCTTTTAACAACGCGGATGTAGTGACCGGAAAAAGCATTGCTTTAGTTAAAGCGATAGCTAATCACGCTCCAAAAACAAACACAAGTGTTGTCTATAACGGTGTGGATTTTAATACTTTTTCTTTGCGTCCACGTCCCATTTTTCAAGAACAACAAGTACGGCTACTCTTTATTGGATCGTTGATTAAAACTAAAGGTATTGAAGAGTTAATCGATGCTATGACGTTAATGAAAAAAAACGTGACTTCGATTGTTTTAGACATCATCGGTGATGGGGAATTAATTGAAAAAATACGCTATGAGGTGAAAGTCAACAAACTAAATGAGAATATAAATATCCTTGGCTCAGTACCACATGATCAACTATTACCCTATTTGCACAACGCTGATGCGTTAATACTTCCTAGCTATAGAGAAGGTGTGCCAAATGTTGTGATGGAATCATTAGCAACTGGAACACCTGTCATAGTTACAAAAGTTGGCGGTATACCGGAAGTAGTAACAGACTGTAGTAATGGCGTATTTATAGACGATTTAAATAGCCAAGGAATTGTTGAAGCCGTGTATAAATTAACACAGCGTCATTGGAACCCAGAAGTCATACGCTCTTCTATTTTACAGTTTACTTGGAGCAATACGGCGGACCAGATACGCGGTTTATTAGAAAAAAAATGAATAGTTATAGCAATATAAAACAATTAAGCATTAAACAGTTTGAATCAGCTATCAATAAAGCCTTTGAAGATAAGTCTTCGTTCAGCTTTATTAGGCTCGGAGATGGTGAGGGGGCTCTTTTAGATTTTAACGAAGAGTGTACCATTCACGATACTTTGTACCTTTCTGAGCACGTTGGCAAACAAGCTTCTCTAAACCAACTCCATGACTTAAAAAGAAACCTATCAAACCTAATAGACACCGCAGATATTATCGGAATAAGAGATGATGTTTTAGGTGTTTCATTTAATGACGCACTTATCAACAGTAGCAACACCGAATTATTTTTAGACACCTTCAAAAAATCATTTAGATTAAGAGAGACAGAAAGAAATATTTGTTTTGCCGATGCAGTTAGAATCGCAAAACTTTACAAAACGCTAAAGCATAGAACGTTTCAGACGCAGCAATTTTGTACGCAGTGGATTTCTTTTGATTACTTTTTATCAGGGGCAATGACTAATCTGTTAGAACGTGCCGGCCATATTGGCGTAATAACTGCGAGGGCCGACATACCACAAAAACTTAGAGAATGCCTTAATATAAAAGTCACTGAACACATCACCCCAGATAAGTCAGCCAGACAGGTGGGACACTTTGTTCCACACTATCCAGAACATTTCGAAAGAATCAAAAGCAGTATAAACGTAGAGTATCACGGAATGCCTTACTTAGTAGCAGCTGGCCTAATAGGAAAAGGTTATTGTGCTGAAATACAGCAACAAGGCGGTATTGCTTTAGATATTGGTGCGTTAATCGACTGTTGGGATGGGCGTTATAGCAGACCTAAAGTAATAGAATCTCGTTTTACCGTTAAAAAAACACTATTAGGTAAAAAAAGACTACCTGATGAACTCAAAATGACAAAAGAGAATGCAGCTAGATTACGTCAAGTATATAAAAATAGGCATGGCTAAGTTCGCAAAGTGGACTACACGATCAGGTATAAATTTTGAGTAAAAAACGACTACTGTCCTCAGGACTATTCTCACTTATTGAAAAAGTCATTACTGTTTTAGCAATGCTAATTCTTACCCCCAGTATTATTGAAAGTATTGGTAGCGAAGGGTATGGCTTATGGCTTCTAATCCTCTCTGTGTTAGCTTTCTTTAATATAATTGAACTAGGCTTTCCTGCTGCTGTTCAACGGTTTGTTACCTTATATTTAGAGAAAGGAGATAGAGATACCGCCAATCTATATCTGACCACATCCCTATTTTTATTTTTATCACTAGGAGTATTATCAGCCTGCGCTGCACTATTGGTATTCCAATTTCCACACTTGCTCGGTCTAGAAGCTGATATGGATCAGCTATTAATACAGGTTGCAGCAATCTTTGCTATAAAGATAGTTGTTGATTTCTCGATGAACCCTATCCATGCAATCTATGCAGCTCATTTACGGGTTGATATCGATGCTGCACTTACTTCGTTGAATGTCATTGTTAAGTCGAGCCTAATTTTCTTTATTGGTCGGCATTTCGGTATTGTTGCTATGGCCTTATGTGCTGTACTTACAGATATTTTAGTAAACGTGTTAAAGATTACTGTTGCCAAGAAAATTTATCCATATTGGCATTTAAGGAGGCAGTACATTTCATACAGTGGATTTCTTGAACTGTTTAACTTCTCAAAATATATCATAATCATGGCTTTTGCCAGGATGGTAAATCAACGTTCAGCGCCGATTTTGATTAGTAATATCATGAGTGTAAACGCAGTTGCAATCTTTGGAGTAGCACAAAACCTGATAAATCATGCCGACACATTGAACAATTCTATTTTTCACGCATTTTCCGCATATTTTACAAAATTAGTAGCTCGCGGAGGCGAACTCAAAAATCAAATAGAAAAAATTGCAAGAATGTGTTTTTTGTCTTGCTTGATCCTAGCTGTAAATTTAGTTGTTTTCAGCGGCCCTTTCATTAACATCTGGTTGGGTAACTCGTTTGATGACGCTTCTTTGCTCATATCGATCATGGCGACGGGTTTACTTGTTCGGCCATATGCTATGATATTTAGAAACATTCTTTTAGCACAAGCCAACCACAAGAACCTTATGTATGTTTCGCTAGTAGGCTCAATAGCAACAATTTTATCAACAATCACGCTTGGACGAACTCATGGAGTAATTGGCGTGGCCTTTGCCTTCACTTCAGTATCATATTTGGTTCAATTATTTCTCCATCGCATTGTTTTTAAAAGGTACAATGAAATTTCTTTATTAAAACTCGATATATGTTTCGCGGCGTCAGTGTTTATATTCGCCGCCACCTGGTTACTAGGTAAAGAGCAACTAATAACACCGAGCACATGGGGCTCACTGTTTTTATCAGCTATTATTTTTAACGCAGTTATTATTCCTCTGCTTGCATACCTGTATTTACCGAAAGAACTTTTAAATTTAGTTTTTGTGACAATAAAGAGAAAAATCAAAGGGTAACTTTGCGCGAATAAAACTGTTCTTACTCAACCTTGTAGCTTGTCGAACATTGTATTGCTATTTTTTATGACTAAATCGGCAAGCTCTTCCGCTCGTCGTTCAAGAGCTTCGAATGTTTTTTCTGAACTTAATGTAGAGGCCATAGCTTCTGGTTCTATCGAACGATTGTAGGGAAAAATAGACCAGTCTTTAAGGTAGGCATTGACCTTATCAATATTCTTATTTATGCAAAAATGTGGTTTACCAAAAGCGAAAGCAGTAATAATACCGTGAAGACTAGTACCATAAAAAGCATTTGCATTTTTGATTACAAACATTATTTCCCATAGATTTAGATCACTAAGAATTAAGGTTTCTTCTGGTAAACGACTATTTAATTCTGCCATCAATTCACCATCGTCATGCCCTGTTGCATACCCAATTGGCAGCAGAACAATTTTTTCTCTAGAGACTTTATGTAACTCTTTGATTGCACTTACCAACTTATGAATTGGAGTAGATAACTTTATCGGAGAAGCTTGAAAAACAACGTATTCCCGACCTATCAAAGGCAAAACTTTATTCGAAATATGTTCTTTTAAGAACTCATCATTAATAAGCTTTGTTATAGCATGCACTGAATCAGGAACCAAGATCGGGTCTGCAAAATTTTCCATCCCAGATTCTGTTCTCCTATCTCTGACAGAGAGATGTTCTGCACTCTTGAGGCTAACTAGACTTTTTTGCTTTAGAACATAATCGGTGCTTGTAACTCTCCCACCTACGGTATTGAAAAACAACCTAACATCGTGGTCGATAATAACGTATGGTAGTTCACTTACGTTGCTAAATAGCAAACGAGAGCAGTACAAATATAGAGAAGGTAATCGCCACTTTAATGACCTGAAAAATTTATATATGGTTTGATTTTTGAAACTATGCAAAAAAAGAATCTCGCGCTTCGCTCCGACTACTTCACCACCTACGACTATAACTGCAGTGCCACTTTCTAGTTCTTTTAGTACTTCATTGATGGGACGAGTTTTCAGACAGCAATAGTGCGACAGATCGGAGCGAGTTATTGCAGAAAATTCAAGTTCATAATCTTTCAATAATTCAGGGCGATAAGTTTCAATAAACTTTTTCAAGATTATTGGCATCAAGTTATCGCCATAGTTGTATCTATCAAAGGCCCCATAAAGAACTATTTTTTTCATTAAACTTCCTATTAATTTACGTAAACTTGCGTAAGCAAAAAACTAACGCTCAGACAAATACATTTCCTAAATTACTTATTTTTCGAGATTTTTATATGGATCGCCGAACCGAAGTTTTTGAACTCCCCAAACCAAACGCTTCTTTAGTGAACTGGATAAAGATATAGCACCGTCAAGCCATTCGGCAAAGTTCATAGTTTTATAGTGTAAAAACAACTCTTCAACGACAACGCCATTAACCCTTACTCTTGATGCTCGTAAGGGAATAAAGGAAACGCGGATACCTTCTGATGAAAATTTTAGTAGCCTCTCACTATGAAGAGGAGCGTCATATTTCCTGCAAAAATTTAAAATGTTATTATATCTAAGCCCATAGCTTTTTATCGCCTCTTGGCCTACAGCAATTGCAAACCGGTCATTGAACCCATCAAAGTGCTGCCAATTAGGCAGGAATAGGTGTTCACTGCCTACTTTCTTTAACGCACGACACAGCACTGTCGAAAAATTGTCGTGATAGTTCAAGTCTGGCCTTAAGAAAAGCACAATGTCGGGGTCCCATTCCAGACACTTCTGAGTAACCGTTTTCATAGAATGTAATTGGTGGTAGAGGTTACGAATCGATTTATTGTCATCTTGCCAAAAGTCGCCGTAGCCTTTCACTAACTCAAAGGATGATTTTGACAAAAACCTTTCAGGCTTTTCAAAAAAAACATCATCTAATCTAAGTAAATCTGCTTCGTTGATGTCTATTTTGCCTGTTTCACCACTTCGAGCATTTTCTATTTTTTCAAGCTCGAAAAAATGCGCAAATTTTTTGACTTCAGCGCCTAGCTTCTCCAAAGGCTGGTAAATATTCTTCTCGATATTACCAATGGTATACGAAACACTTCTAGTGATACCAAAAAAGCATACACCAATCTTTATAGTCATTTTTTACTCTTGCCTTAGCAAAGGCGAAATTATTCGCTTTTAATCAATATGAAATTTCGAGGCCAGCAATCAGTTTAGCGGGCCTATAACTCGCGTGTGATTTTACAATTTTTTCTCGAAAAAACTTGAATAAACCAGTCTCTTCTATTACGAATGGGCTTTTCAAGAAACAGTAAACTCATCGATGATATCGCAACCGTAGCTATTAGAAAGGTAATTAACCTAGCACTCCAGTTGTCGCTAAAGATACCCAAAAACATCATAGTGTTTAAGATAACCATCTGATAAACAAATAAGCCAAAGGATATGTCGTTTTTTGCAATTGCTTTTTCTAATCGCGTGAACCAAGCAAAATCAGAAGGAGCTTTAAAGGCAATACTGATTATAAAAAAAGCTAAAACAGTAAACAGGATCGGATTAATATCATTTCTTCCCCATTTCAAACCTAATGCGCCTAAGATGAAAAAGAGAGATAGGTGGAGAAATAGCCAAGGGCTCGCATATTTTGTGAGCGTTTTCAACCTATCGTAATCGCGACTAAATATGTAACCCAACAGAAAAAAGAATAACCACGGTAAAAGAGTTAGAAAATGAATAATCTTCGTTAGTACATTGGGGCTAAAGTTGTTCATGTAGTGAAATGCCATATTAAACAATGCACAACAAATCAATAAGTAGTATACAAAGTGACTATTGCCTTTTTTCACCCAATATGCATCTAGTTTTCTTAATAATGGGACCCCTAAATAAAACTGAAGGATAACGGGAATTACCCAGAGGCTCCCATTTAAAACTCCAGTTCCAACATGACTCAGGAACTCTGGGTGATAAAAAAACACTACAGTAACCTGCCCTATACACCACGCGAAAAATTTGAGCCAGTCATCACCCTTCAAATCCACCATACCTAAGCTGAAAATAAGAACTATGCTGACACCAAATGCGGCCCATAAAGGAGGATATACTCTTAAAACTCTCTTGACGAAAAACTCACTTAGTGTAGAGCTGTTAGATGAGCTAAGTGAAATTAAGAAGCCGCTTATAAAGAACAAAATAGGAACACCTGGAACTAACCAAGTAAGTTTTGAAACAATATCTATGTAAGTCTGAGGTGCTGTATCAAATTGCTTTGAATGTGAAAACACAATTGAAAACGCAGCAAGATATCTTATCCATATAAAGTGGTTGGTTCTTGGTATATTGCTCACTAAATTTGTTTCCTCGTTATCTTGCCTTAATTATGATATTGCCCAATGGTTTAGATTACTGCTAGAGCAGCTTTTGTCGTTTTATAAAGCCTGTCTAAAACATCGCATCAATAGCTTGTCCGGACGCAAGTGTGATTCGTAAAAAAGGTGATTTTGCTTCATCATTTCAAATCTATCATCATGGCCTTCAACAAGCCCTTTGACACGTTCGACACACTCTGTAGCCGAGCTGAATTCTTGAAAGTGAATGTTAGACTTTAAACCTCTAACCGTGTTTTCATTTTGTTCACTAACGATTGCTTTGGACATTGCAATATATTCACCGAATTTCCACCCGATAGAGCCATGAAGTCCCGTTGAAGCTATACAGATGTCGTGTGATTTAACAGTATTGATGTAATTCTTTTTACTTGTTAAATCAGTATTTTTTAGTACTAACTTCGGCTTCTCTTTTAAAGCAAAGTCAGTAGCTATAAGCCCTCCGGTAAATTTATCTTTGAATGCTTCCTGCAACATTGCGATGCACTCAACTCTTTGTTTATTTATTTGTTCTCGTTGCAGCCTTTGCTCTTCGGTAACAGTAAAAAAGCTATCTGTATGGGTGTCCCATAACCGAGCTAAAAATAATATTTTAGGGTTTTCTCTTAGAACTGGGCGAGAGTACAACGCTGATGTAGATACTTTATAGTGGAGCTTGCCTAAGAAATCGGCCTGCTTGATGAGTTCTTTTTTCCAGTCTTTCGTGTGATAAAAAAGTGCACATCGTTTAAATGCGAAACGGTCAAAACCGTCCGCATAAACTAGATAGTTTAGGCCGTATGGAAGCACATTTTCACTATAATTAACTTGGTCACTATTTGGGTTAAAACTACGTTTAAATAAAAAATCACACCGTTCTAATGCATCTGAATCAATTAAAGCACTGTCAGAAGTGTCAAAGCAGAGTTTTTTGCCCGCTAACTCAAGGTGCAATATATTGTTTTGTACGCTAAAGGGCGTTTTCGTTTTTCTTGCTTCTTTACTTACCCTCATGTCAACGTTAAGCACACCTTGGCGATGTAGCATAGTCAAGCCTGTATAAACTTGCTGAAGATGGTTAGAGTTGCTATCAGCATAAACAATACACTTTGCATTTCTCACTCAGTTCGTCCTATGAATTGTAAAGTCGAAACAACAGGATAATGGTCACTTTCCATATCATGCCAAACCGATGTAGCGACAGGGGAAAGCCGCTTACTGGAAAGAATGTGATCTATCCGCGGCGAGAGAAACCAACTTTTTCTCGTAGTTCCATAACCAAAGCCGCTTTCATTAAAGGCGTTTCTAAAGCCACCCCAATATTGCGTAAACTGCTGATTTCTATCGGTTAAATTAAAATCCCCCGCAACAACAATAGCTTCATCATCGCTCCATTTTTCTATCAGCGCTTTAACTAAACCGAACTCTATCGCCTTTGTATCTTTAAAAAGCGAAACTTTTGATAGAAATCCTGCAAATGTATTGAAGCGATAGCCAAAATTAGAAATCGATGCAAAATGCACGTTTGCCAACAAAACACTGTTTCCTCCCACGTTTATTTTGTGGAGAGAAACATATTGCCCCCAGCCTCCTAACGCTCGTCTATTTAAACTTTCTAACTGACTAAGAGCGTATTTAGATAATACGCATAGTCGCTTTACACATTCTCCGTACAAGTTATATTGAGCAGAGTCTTTGAACATGTCGTAACTCCCTTCTTGCACAAACAGTACATCTAAACTCTCTTGCTTAAAAAATTGATAGAGTTTTTCAGCATTAACTCTTTGAGCAATGTTAAACGATGCCACTTTGAATCTATGATCAATAATACCGTCTTCTTCGAATAAATCGTTGGCAATATTGATTTGAAACGAAGATGACATTACGAAAAAAACACAACCAGTAAGAAATAAATAAAGTCTTTTTTTATTTATAAAAATTATGGCTGGTAGAAAAAGAAACAAGATTACATAGTCTGGGATAAAGTCGATAAAATAGAGTTGGTCTAACACCGGAAGCTGGAAGGCCAGAATTGAACACAATATTACACCTATTATAAATATTAATAGACTGGCGACTTTAAACGCGGATAGAGTCATATCTTTTAGCTCACTATAAATAGCTGGCATCACTGACCATGAATCTGTTTATATTCATGATGCTTCACGCCGAATAACCCTACAATTGTGCCCACAGCCGAGCTCATTCGGAACAGTCCGTCTACGTAGATACCTTTATTCATTGTAAATATAGATTTTAAAATCATTGCCCCCCCTCTTAACAGCCTAACGACAGACAGAGCCAAGCATTTGATAATAACTAAGGTTATTTTCTCTTCAAATAAATGCGATCTTGTATAACCAATCCCGGAGCGAAATCCTCTCTTGCAAAACCATTTAACGTTCGTCCTTGTTGCTGGCAATTCTTCGATAACAGGAGCATCCGTGTAAACCGTGACAAACCCGGCTTTTCTAGCTCGAAGAGAAAAGTGATAATCACTCGCACCTGTCATGGCAAACCGAATATCAAAACAAGGATGAAGTTTTTGAAAAACATGCTTTGTTAACAACACATTATTAGTATAAAAAACCTTTAGGTGCTCGCCTTTTGTGTAGTTTGGAGGAGGGTATAAAATTTCTGTTGCCCAATTTTGATTCAGCTTTTCATCAACAGAAATAACATGACTCGTGACGATATCTGCATTCGCTTCTTTACAGGCGCTGAGCAGCTCTTGAGCCCACGAATTTTTCTTAGGCCATTCATCGTCATCGATAAAGATTAGGTAATCTGAGCTTTCACATAATGCAAACTCAATACACTTATTTCTAGCAAACACAATACCTGGTTTATTTTCAACTTCGTAGACAACACTTATAGGACTCTCGCTGTAGCGTTTCACCACATTTTCAGTTTTAGTATCTGCCGCGTTATCAACCACTAAGATTGATACATCTATGTTTTCGTCTATCTTTTGCTTTTGAAGTGCGTCCAGAAGCCTTGCTAACCATACGGGTCTTCTGCATGTAATTACAGATATTAATAATTTCTCCACTTTTTTAACCTCAATACTTGCCTGAGCTAAATAAAGACTCAATTTTTTTCAAAGGCCAGCTTATTTTCCACCAAATAGATTCATAAGCATTTAGAAAGTGGCGTTTAAAATAGACTTCTTCTTTTTTCACCGCATTTAAATGCTCAACTAGTACACTAGACAAAGAATGCAAATGAGCTTGGTACTCTTCTGAGGCTTTGACCACAGCGTTATGATCGATAACCGATTTACCCAATTCCAGATAAACGGTCATAGCCAAATTAGCTAGTCTATCGTTTGGCACGGTTAGCGAGTGCTGATTTTGAAGTTTTTTATCAATAAAATTTTGCGATGCCACACTTTCTAATCCACCTAATGAAAAAGTTTCAAAGATTTTCTTTGCACAAGTTTCCGGCGTATTTAATAAATCCTCATACCTTAAAATCACTGAAGGTTCTTGCAGCGAACCAAAATAACTAGATAGTGTATAATTTAGCCAAAGGTGCATGGCTTTTTGTAAAGAGAAACCATCTCGTTTTTTTAATGAACCAAAGACTTCCATGGGGTGTCGGAGCATTAGTATGAAGTTGGCGGAGACATCTAAGTCTTTAAATGTTTTGCGCCAAAAAGGCAAAAGTAACGAAGTTCTAGGGTCTTTCATTCCCCAAAGTGCTTTTCCGCGATAATCTTTCTCTATTATAAGTTTCGCTTCGTTTTGGTAAGCTGAAAGATGAGATTGTTGGTCTTCTGCTAACGTTAAGGCGAGAGGGTGGTCCCAGGAAAACAAGCCTTCATCTAAAAGCCTGTCATTCATGTTTACCAAAAGTGAATTTTCAAAAAAGCCCTTTTCATTTACCCCTTCTTGAGGCGCAAACAGTGAGCTTCCCATAAAAACACCGAGTTCTGCTAAAAGACCTGATATCGCTGAAGTCCCGCTTCGGTGCATGCCGACGACTACAATCGCTTTTTGACTCATTTAGAAACTCCCTTTAATAACTGCTTTACTCGCTTTAACCCTTTAATAAATGAGGAGGGTGCGACACTTAATATTAAGGAAGCAATAAGTAGGTCCAGGCGATATTTTTTTATGCCCCAAGCATCTAATAGACACAGTGCGCAATTTCTAACTTCATTGATATAAAAAAAATTGTTTGCGTAATGAAGATAAACTTTAAACATAGCTTCAGAGCACCAGCTTTTTTCTATCGCACTCAATGTTTCTTCTTGCAATATTTTCTCAATACAGACTCTGTCAGCTTTTAGCATCTTTTCTTCATTGAGAGAGTAGTTAGCACCATGTATCACATAAGTTGCCAAAACTTGTTTAACTACTGCAAAGCTCGTTATTTTTGCTAGTCGAAGCCAAACGTGCCGGTCATCTACGCCGTGTAACTCTCTACTCTCATCAAAGCCTCCTATCTCTAAAAGCAAGTCGCGTCTTGCCATGCCTGTGCAACAAGAGATAAAGTTCTGCATTAATAAGGCTTTAAAGCAATCGCCTTCAAAACACGGGTGACTCTCACTTAACATCCCTTCTCTGTCGACTTCTATCCAGCTATAAACAACGCCAATATGAGCATTATCATTGAAGACCTTCATTTGTTCAGTTAGCTTTTCAGGTTTCCAGAGGTCATCTTGATCGCAAAAACCGATGATGTCGCCACCAGCATTTTCGATTCCAGTATTCCGTGCTGCTGCGACACCACCATTCTGTTTATATATATATTTTACTCTGTCTTCTTTTAGATATTTTTCAACTATTTTAGTTGATGAGTCCGTAGAACCGTCGTCAACAACGATGATTTCGAATTTGTTGTAAGTTTGTGCCAATAAGCTATTCAATGTTTTTTCAATGGTTGCTTCGCCATTGAACATTGCGACGATGACACTGGCCTTTAATTCATTCAATTTGATTAATCTCTTTAAACTTAAATTGTAAGCAAAATTCTTATAAGGACGTAGAGAAAGCCGAGGCTTGTAATCGCAAGAAAAAATATACGCTTGAGGTCTTTAGCGGTTAAAGACAGCGAAGTAAACTTACTCACTCTAAAAAACATGGCAGCGACCATTGCGACAAAAATATATACCACCATGATATAGCTTCTGCTTATGAAAAAGGCCGTTACAGCATAACCTATTAAAGCTACAAGCAAATATTGACTTAGGTGTTTTTCTTTTTTAAGCAGTTCCTCGTGTCCTTCTTTAGCATCTTGCACTTTCATCACGCTTACTAGCATGTGAAGCGCTATTAACATAAACATAGCCCACAATGTGTAACCGATAATGCCTAATTCCGACATAACTGTCACATAGGTGTTATGCGCAACTTTAGAGTGATATTCCAAGAAGCGTTCTTTTCCAAAACCAAACAAAGGTCTATGTTTAAGCATTTGGATGCCTTCGTACCAAGCAGTTAGACGCTGACTAGCACTTTCATCATCTTTACTTATCTTTCTGAAAGCCCCCATAGCAAGAAAAACCGCGGGGATACTGACTGACGCTAAGATAACTGCTTTTACTTTACCGAACTTAATGTAAAACAGGCAGAAGAAAACGCTGAGCGCACCTAGCAAAGAGCCTCTACTTCCGGTCCAATAAATACCAAGGCAAAGAAAAAATACGGTCGCTAGAGCGAACAATTTAGTAAACAAGCTTCTACTGGACAGTAGAAAATAGACTGCCACAGGAATATTCATTACTAGGAACATCCCCATATCATTTGGGTCATTAAAATTACCGACGAATCTAGCTTGAACAGATTTTGTCCCCCCATCGGAACGATACACCACAGACTCAGCCCACCCTTGTCCTATTGGACTTTGAATTTGACTATAAGCGTGATGCACCATTATGAGCGCGGCCGATAACGAAATAAAAAAGATAATATTTTGTCGTTTTACGGTAGTTAACAAACTAAAATATAAAATAAAAGGTATTATATTCGCATTAATCCACTCAATTAGTTTGCTTAAATCACTAAAATACCTATACGCTCGAATCTCCGACAGAAGCATTGAGAAAAGCAATAAAATAAGTATTGTACACTGTACGTTCCATACCTTGGGTTTGAGGCCAATTAGGTAAAACAAAAACGTTAAAATTAAAAATGTTCTTAAAAGTGGAAACTCTATGTCAAATAACGGCCACTCGTGGGGTCGAGCAAGCAGCAGCATGGTGTATACACAAAGTAGAAAGTAAGCGAAGCCCGCCTGCGATTGTCCATTCGCTGCCGGATTGTGAGACGTATTACCCTGCAAAACTTACCTCTTTATTCTTACCAAATAATCTGTTTTTAAGTAGTGAGACATATTTTGAAACCCTACCTAATAAAAACGCGGAAAAGCATTCATAGTAGGTAAAGCAGAAAACGGGCTTAGCGCATTCTGTGATGCTTTCTTTGTAGGATGGAGGCATGGAAAGTAAAAAGTCATATCTGTCTAGCTTTAGCTCGCGCGCTAGTTCAAGCTGATATCTATGTAGAAGCATTCCCGGAGACAGGTTAGGTTTAAACGATGTATCAACACCACTTTGATAAAAAACAAGATCATTACCTGATACCAACGAGTAGTTGATAGCAATAGATTTATTTTCTTTTTTTAACAAAACTAACGACAGACTATTTTTTTTGATCAATGCCTCTGCAAGCTTTAAATGGAATGAACAAAATTTATCATTATCAAAAATAGTTATTGGTTGACTCTTGCGCCACCTCAAGTTGTGAAGTGATTTTAATTCGTCGAAGTAGCTGTCTAATTCCTCAACCGTATTGAGTACGTGAAAGCTAACCCCTAGTTTTTCTGCAGCTCTAGAATAACGAGCGGTTCTCTTTTCAAGTTTAGTGCTTTCCTCCTTCGCTCGAATGAAATAACGATTGCCTATAAATTCTTTAGTCTTAAAAAAGCCACTATCTTGAAGTTGTCTAGCCAGGAAACTATCTTCAAAGCTGTTGCTTACTATTAACTTCTTCAAACCAATTTGTATAAAGGCCTCTGTTAAAAATTGGCCAAATTTCGCTCCTAATGGAGATAGAAGTAAAACATCTAGCCCCTCACTACAAACCTCAGATAGTTCTGGTTCTCCGCTACCTAGAAACCAGAATACACCGGCAGGTTCATCACTTTTAGTATATAAAGGCAGCGAACCAACCAATTCCTTGCCCTCCCAAACAGTGACAACAGCCATAGTAGATATACTGCTAGAAAACGTAGTTACCCACGCATCAAGCCAGTCGAAACTCAGGAAAAGGTTCTTGTTGCACGCCCTTCTGTCAAGTGATTGCCAATGCTCTTTTAAACTCTTGAAGTCGGTTACTGTGCGGATTACTTTTAATTGCACGTTTTAATCGCCCTGTTGTCTCGAAAAAGACTTTACGCATGCAAAATCGCACTTCTCAATAGAAATATTTAACCAATGCTCTGTCTTTCCTTTTAACGCATTTTTTAAACGTGCAAATTTAAATAATTTGGGAGAACTGTACGTTGCACCATCCATTTCATAATTATATTTTAGCAACCAAGTCTGACCGACGTTGTTTTTAGTGAGTAAAGTCTTGTACTCGTTATCATTACGTTCCGATAAAAGTCGATGCGTTTCTGGTATAACTGTATTTAGGTAGTAACTCGCTTTCCCATCGAGTAATTTTCCGCTATATAAAAACTTAAATTGACGCTGTTCAGCTTTATCGCTAACCAATTCACATACAGAGTCGAAGTTATAAACTGTAAAAATATTATCTGTGACGGCTAGCTTACAACCGGATTCTGCTGCGTGATGATTTTTAGTGTAGGCTGTTGTGTAAAGATTAACTGATACTGAAGAGGCCGAAAGAAGAAGCACCATAGCACTCATTAACGCGCGCTTATTGATAGAAACGGATTCGGCTGGTTTAATTTTTACGACCTTTTGGTTATGAAGACCTAAGATCTCTTCTGAGCGTTCCAACTTTGCGCCAATGTAAAACTGAACTAAAACAACTGGAATGTAGATATACCAACCAAAATTATTGTGGTCAGTCATTAGAGAGCTTTCCATGTTGGTGTAGTGCCCAATAAGAATAAGGCAAACAATTCTGACCCAGTTCGTTACTAAAGCGCCGAATAAGGCGACAATTACGAAGATTAACGCACTTTTAACTGTCCGTAGATATAAATAGACATATAGTGAACTGATGGCTAACGATACAATAATATATCTTAAACCGCTGCATCCCCTTGCAATTTCAAAAACACCCGCAGGAATTGTAACAAACTCATTTTCTACAAAAACTGGAATCTCTGTAAAAGACATTATGAGTGTTACTACAAAAACAGAGAGGTCTTGAAAGAATGGAGCAAATGCTCCCCAAAAAGGATAAATTAATATCAGATATAAGAGAGGGAAAATTAAAAACCAACTAAACTTGAATACTTGGAATACTACTACTATCAGCAGAGCCAACGAAAAAAACCAATATAGTAAGCTGATTTGTGAAAAGAGCGTAACTATGTAAATTGCGCCGACTAAACAACCAAAAATTAGCCAATAGCGATTAACCGAAGTACGTAATTCAAATGTTCCTGTCTGTGCGCATGTATACAGCAGGTAGACTATGATAAAGGGTACAAGATAGGCGTGTGAATATGTACCGTCGTCAAAACCGTGCACCCAAAGTGTTCGCATCACATGGTAATTAACTACAGCCCACAATAATGCAATAACTAAAGCGATGCTAAAGCATTTTACGTTACCCCTTGCCAACATACTACCCTGTCCCTTTTTATAACTGGAAACTATCTTCCTTTTCCAAATAACACAATTTCAACGGTTCTTATCAAAATCAGTATATCTAATAAAAGGCTCTGGTGCTTTACGTAATAAAGGTCAAACTTCAACTTTTCCATTGAGTCTTCAACGCTAGCGCCATAGGGGTAATTGAGCTGAGCCCACCCTGCTAGGCCAGGTTTGACATTGTGCCGTTGATTATAGTAAGGCACTTCGCGAACTAGTTGCTCCACAAACTGAGGCCTTTCTGGACGGGGGCCGATGAATGACATTTCGCCCTTGAATACGTTAAGCAATTGAGGAAGTTCATCTATTCGATACTTTCGAATGAAATGACCTATTCTAGTGACTCTATCATCATTTTTGCTCGCCCACTTAGCACCATCTTTTTCTGCATCGGGGCGCATACTTCTAAATTTAAGTATCTTGAAAAGTTGTCCGTTAAGACCAACCCGCTCTTGCTTATAGAGCACGGACACTCCAGTTCGTCGACCATCGTCAAGATAAATAATGATTGCGGTAGCAAGCATTACAGGCCACACAAAGAAAAATATGATGAAAGCTAGAATTGCATTAACAGAATAGTCTAAAGCGTCCCTCAAGTAGTTTTGGCTTTTAAAACCGTTAGAGTAAATGACCCAGCTAGGATACATGAGGTTCACAACTATCTGGCCAGTTTCTCGCTCCATAAAATCGAGCAACTCAGTTACTTCAATACCTCGTAATCGGCAATCAAAGAGCACTTCAACAGGCAAAGTACCACGGCGCTGATCACACGCTATAACAATTTCTTCAATATCGTTATCCGCTATGAACTTTTGAAAACTTTCGTCCACTTTTACATGGATAATTTTTTCTTTATGTATCCCATCTTCTCTATTATCCCCTGGAATAGGGATAAAACCTACGAGTTCGAAACCAATGCGATCGACATCACGACGCATTCTTTTTTCGATAATAGATGCTCGCTCGCCCGCGCCCAATACTATGATTCTAACTTTACCCAGACCAAGTAACCCTAGTCGGTTTGTAAAGTACCTAAATACAACAAGTGTTATGATAATGGCGCAAACTGAAGCGGGTAGAAAATAGCCATCCATAAGTAAGTCATCAAACAAAACTCGACTGACAACTTCAACTAAAAAGTAGCTTAGTCCTACACTAACAAAGATTCGGCGTATTATTCCTCTAAACGTTTCTCGAAGCTTAGCTTCGTAAAGACCCACAGATAAAGAACATAACAAAATTGACACTGTTAATATGCCAGTATTGACTAAAAGCTTCTCTACAGGAACTTCGAAAGATAGACCTATTTGCGTCAAAATGAAATGGGTAATGTACCCAATATAAGCAATGAGTAATGCTTCCGTTATAACTAAAATATTTGAGCGTTTATTTTGATTTCGCTTGTTAATTGCCACCCCTGGCCTCCCAAAACTACTTTATCTTACGTATCATAAAGGGATTTTTTCTAATAGACTAGAATTGTTATTGGCATTATAGTGCTAATTACCGTAGGGTACTCGCCATAAAGTAAAAATTAACCATTTGAGTGTAGGATGATCTCTTATGAACCGCTTCTACTCGTTACGAAATGCAACAATGTGCATAATCATTGCTTCAATCACAGGATGTAATAGTTCCTCTTCATTACCAGAAGCGACAACGAGACCTTCCCTCACTACAGACGTCAACGATTATCAATATCTCATTGGGCCAGGGGATTCACTAACGATTTTTGTTTGGCGGAACCCTGAAGTTTCTGGTCAATTCATTGTTAGGCCTGATGGCAAAGTAACCACATCGTTGGTTGAAGATATTGATGTAGCTGGCCGAACGCCAACTATGCTCGCAAGAGAAATTGAAGAACAACTCTCGGTTTACATAAATAATCCGAGAGTCACAGTAAGCGTTAATAGTTTTTCAGGGCCCTTAAGCGAACAAGTAAGAGTAATTGGAGAAGCAACTAACCCCAGTGCAGTCAACTACACAGAGCACATGACATTATTAGACCTTATGATTGCCGTGGGTGGTTTGACTGAATTCGCCGATGGAAATAATGCCAAATTAGTTAGGGTCGAGAATAACAATAAGACTACGTATTCTTTAAATATCGATGATTTAATCAGAGATGGTGATATAACAAAGAATATCGATATACTTCCGGGAGACGTCATAATCATACCTGAAGCTTGGTTTTAGTTCTTAGCAGTACACGGAACATTTAAATGCAGGATTTACAACAAACCTTAATTCAATTACTGGATTTAGTTAAGGGTATTTGGATTAAAAAGCGCTATGTGATTATTGCGTCATGGTTAATTTGCCCAGTTGGTTTTTTTATAGTAGCTACCCTTCCCGATCAATATAATTCTGATGCAAAAGTATACGTAGATACTCGTTCAGTGCTTCAACCTCTCCTGCGGGGCTTGGCTATACAATCTAACCCTGATGAGGAAGTTAGGATGATGGCCAGAACTCTTTTGAGTCGAACCAACGTTGAAATTATCGCAAGGGAAAGTGACCTAGATATTACTACAAATAGTGACAGGGAGTTCGAAGACTTAGTTACAAAATTATCTTCTTCAATCGACCTTAAATCAGCAGGTAAAACAAATATTTATAACATCTCTTTTTCGCATAAAGACCCCGTCGTAGCACAGAGAGTTGTACAAGAAACTTTAGATTTATTTGTCGAAGGTTCTTTAGGAAACAATAGGCGAGATACAGATACTGCGGGGCGCTTTTTAGAAGAGCAGATTGCGGAATATGAGAATAGGCTAACGGAAGCAGAGCAGCGTTTAGCTCAATTTAAACGACAATATAATAATATCTTGCCAATGTCAGGCACCTACTACAGTAGCCTTCAAAATCTTTATGCAGAACTTGAACTTACTAGGCTGAGTATTAAACAAACGCAGCAGCAGGTAGACACGCTCCGCTCCCAAATAAAGAAATCTTCGGCGTCGGATAGTTTCTCTGTTTCTAGTCAAGAAGAATCAAGTTTAAAAACTCGCTATGATGACAGGATAAGAAACCTTGAGGAAGAGCTAGACAAACTACAATTACGCTTTACTGATAAGCACCCTGACGTAGTAGAGGCTAGACAGCTACTGCAAAGCTTAGAAGACTATCGCAAGAAAGAAATAGACGCATTTTTGGCTTCTGTTGATGAAGAAGACCAGCTTCCACTCAATGAGCTCACCCAGGAAATTCGTTTAGAAATGAGCAAGTTACAAGGTGAAGTGGCGTCTTTAAAAGTAAAAGAATCAGATTTGGAAACTAAGATTGCGGAATTTGAATCGAAAGTGGATTTAATTCCTCAGATTGAAGCGGAGTCTACCGCTTTAAACAGAGATTACGGTATAACAAAAAAGAAATATGAAGAATTACTTTCTCGTCGGGAATCTGCGGACCTATCAAGACGCGCTGAAGTGTCATCTGAGGAGTTGCAGTTCAGAATAATAGAGCCCCCCTTAGTAGCAAATACCCCCTCTGGTCCTAATAGACTAATTCTATATACGGCTGTTTTACTGGTCGGTTTTGGTACGGGTGTTGGGCTAGCACTATTGTTAAGTCAGTTATCACCAGTTTTGATTCGGCCTAAGCAGTTATCATCTCTTTCTGAATATCCGATATGGGGTACGGTGAGTCATCTCGACATAGAACAAATTAAGAGAAAGAACAGAACTAGAGTTTTTATCTTTGCGTGTTCTTGTATGATAATACTTGGCTTATACTGCATACTTGTAGCTGCTGAAACAATGAACGTAAACTTGGTCACGAGGTATTTATAATGTCCAATACGATAGAAAAAGCGTTGTTGAAGAAAAAGCATGCTAGTCAAAACCAAAATCAATCATTGGCAAATGATAAAGAGGCTGAGGCAACTTCTACGGCGTCTTCCGAACTTGGGGTGGAAAACAAAACTCGTACGAACAACTCTTCAAGCGCTTCATCTAATGACATATTCGAAATTGACTTACAAAGATTAAGTACTAATGGACATATCTCTGTGTCAGGCGAGCGTAAGCAAATAAACGAAGAGTACAGAGAAATAAAAAGGAAGTTATTGGCAAACGCTTTCGGTAACTTAGCTAAAACACTGCATAACCCAAATATTATAATGGTTTCAAGCAGCAGGCCCTCTGAAGGAAAAACGTTTACGGCTACTAATTTGGCGTTAAGCATTGCTGCAGAACAGGACAAGACTGTGTTGCTAGTAGATGCCGATGTACTTAAACCTAATGTTCTAAACACGTTGGGACTTGAACGACGCAAGGGACTAATGGAGTACCTTGTTGGAGATGTTGACGATATTTCTGATGTACTTTACGGTACTAATATAGATAAGCTGAAGATAATTCCCGCAGGAAGATCACACCACTTATCGACTGAAATGTTAGCAAGTAAGAAAATGCATGATACTGTAAATGAGTTCGCAAATAGGTATCCCGATAGAATGGTCATTTTCGATACGCCACCGTTAATAGGAATAAATGAGAGTGCAATTTTAGCCAACTTTGCTGGACAAGCGGTTGTTGTAGTTGAAGAAGGTCGCGCTAAAGTAAGTGATATTAAAATGGCAGTTGAAAGGCTGAACCCTGAAATGGCAATAGGTTTCGTTGTAAACAAGTCAGTTCATCACGACACAGATGGAAGTGGATATTATGGGTACTATTACTCAGAGCGCAGTGACTAAGCGTAATCTTATGCTCAAACGGCGAGTAATGAAGCTATCTATCATTGCTTTTTCTATTGCAACAAGCTTCTCCTCACAGGCTAAGTTAGAAGTAAGCGCTTTAGCTTCAGCCGACACCACTCATCAGAACGTAAAAACTGAAGATAATGGCACTCGCTCTCTCACAACGTTAACGATAGCACCTCAAGTGAATGCAGTATACCAAACACGAACATTCCAAGGCCTTTGGTCCGGTACCTATACTCATCTAGAACGCGACAATGACGATACTAGTCAGCGCCAAAATTATGGAGAATACAAATATTCAGCGCAGTGGTTACCTTTCAGAGACTTGCTGATACTTCAAGCTACTGGTGCACTTACATACCAAAACACAAATTCTGCCAACTTTTTGGTTAGTGATTTTATTGCAAACTCTGACAGTTTAGCAAAAACTCGCTCCAACAGGCTTTCGTCTACGCTGACTATTGACCAAGGCGACTGGATAAGAGGGCAAGGCACTGCCTCTTACTCTGACACAGCGTCTGAAAGGTCTTTAACTAACAACAACGCTTTAGACAATGACAGCTATCAGCTTTCTGGTAACTTAATCAATGGCGATGAAGCTAAGTACCTCATCTGGTCAGTGAACGGCACTTATCAAAATACCGAGCGTGGCCAGACGAACAGTGGTGATTTTGAGTCTAGAACCGGTGATGGTTATATAGACACTCGAATCTATGGGAAATGGGCTTTCCGTTTAACCGCGATGCACGAGGCAAACCAAATATCTAATAGAGACGATACCAATAGCTTAGTTAGAGAGTTTAACTCTTATGGTGCCGGTTTAACTTATCGACAGGCTGAAAACCGTTATATATCGATAACAGCAAATAAAAGCGACTCAGATATCGAAGACGATGATGGTGAAACATTCGTAGGTGTTGATTTGCAGTGGGCCTTGAGTACCCGTACTCGCATTGCTGCCGCATACGGACGTCGTTTTTACGGGGAATCGGCTTCAGCAACAATCGGCTATAATTCCAAGTACCTACGAACGTCGTTTAGTTATTCAGAGAATGTTACAAATACTTCCCGACTTCTAGCAGATCCAGAAAATTTGGGTGTATTTGTGTGCCCTACAGCCTCGACATCCATAGCCGACTGTTTTCAGCCTAATAGCTTGAGCTATAGCCCCAGCGCTGGTGAGCAGTTGGTTCAGCTCACGTCTCAAAATTTAGAGTTCGACGACAATATCATTTTACGAAAAAGTGCAAACTTTCAAGCTGGATACGACTTTTCGAGAATTACCCTCGCTTTTTCTTGGCGCTATTCTGAAGACGACTACCTAGATGAAGATAGGCTAAGACGCACCTACTCTTTTGGCTCAAGTTTAGCGTACAAGATTGGTAGTTACACAAGCTTAACAAGTAGCATTAATTACGCTAACATTACCGGTCAAGGAGCAGAAGGTACATTCACGGGCGAAAGTGATAACTGGAACGCATCCATAGGTTTAGAAAGAGAATTCGGTCGTCGGATGAAGGTAAATATTGATGCTAAATATCTCAAACAAGACGGCGATTTAAACGCTGGTAGTCGTTTTGGAAGCAATTATACCGATCGTCGCTTGAGTGCTTCTATCACTTACATATACGACTAACCAGTTAATATTAGTGCACAAGTTAATAACTTGCTATACACAAAGGTAGCATAGCCCTGTTTAAACTTAAAAGCGCCTCTAAGAGGCGCTTTTGAGTCTTAACCAGTTAATACTGCAATGTCGAACCTAACCCTCACTCTTTCTTATCATCACTCTTAAGTCGGACATACGTTTTGAATTTCTTTTTCATAAGCTTATCGACGTATTGCGTCATTTTCACTTTTTGTGAAATGGCGTCATCTAAAGCATCAACTAATTCAGCTAACATATGTGTCATGATAGTTTGGCTTTCAGGGTGGTCAGCAAAGCCCATATGCTCCGTCACTTCTGCGCCCGTTTTGTCAGGCTCAAACATTTCGGCTTTCACTTCTTCAATTACTTCGTTTACCGCGTCCGCGTCAAAGCTCTCTAGTTCTTCTAAAAAGCCATAAAGCATTACCCTGTCCATAAGGGTATTAATTTTTCGAGGAATGCCCCGAGAGAACATGTGAATTCGTTCAAACGCCTCTTCACTGAATAACTGTGAGCCGTTCCATCCCGCGTGGTGCAATCGGTACTCAATGTATTCTTTGCACTCTTCCAATGAAAGCGGAGCGAGATGGCAAGACGCTACAATACGTTGCCTAAATTGCTCCATATTCGGTGCGCGTAAAATAGGCTGCAGTTCTTCTTGCCCCAGCAAAAAGCTTTGAATCAACGGTTTGCCGTTCAGCTGAAAGTTACTCAGCATTCTTAATTCTTCAATGGTCTCTAACGGAAGGTTTTGCGCTTCATCAACCAATAGTAAGGCGCGGCGACCCGCTTTGTTTAGATCGTATAAGAAAATTTCAAGCGCTTTTAAAATATCGGCTTTTGAGCGACCTTCCGTGGGGATATCAAATTTAGACGCGACCATTTTTACCAGTTCGTCTGGCGACAGCTTTGGCGTAACTATTTGAGCTGCCGCAATGTCGTCTTCAATTTCTTCAAGCAAGCTGTTTGCTACGGTAGTTTTCCCGGTTCCAATTCCGCCGGTAATAACAATGAACCCTTCAGCTTGAGAAAGTCCATACTGTAGATAAGACATGGCGCGTTTGTGCCATTTACTTGCGAAGAAAAATTCTGGATCTGGGGTTAACTGAAACGGTTTCGAGTTAAGTCCATAATAACTTTCGTACATGCAATTTACCGTTTTTCCATTAAAAATGTGCGTTCGAAAACATGAGTGCGAACACGTGAATTCGAAACAGCGCGCTTATTCTCGTATATATGGTAACCAACATAGCGCGATTATCGAAGCAATATATTCACGCCGAGTCTTATGGGCTGGTTGATCTATGTTGTACAGTAAAGGTCAACAAGCACTAGTTAATTCTGCTAATATAAAGCTACGAGAAATTTCTATACATTGAATTACATTGGCACAAAGTATACCAGCCAACGAAGGCAATACCCACCAGGGAAGTACAAAAGCTACGTGGTATCTCTACTTAGTTGAAAATAAGCTTGGCCAACTCTACACAGGAATTACCACTAACCCCAAGCGCCGCATAGCGCAACACCGAGGAGAGTTAAAAGGGGGCGCCAAGGCCTTAAAAGGTAAGGCACCACTGACCTTTAAAGCCATATTCGAAATGACTGACAAGTCACATGCATCAAAGCTTGAATATGAGGTAAAGAGAATGAGCCGCCCTCAAAAAAACGGGATTATTCGTAAAGGGCAACTCAATGAGCTAATGTGTATGAAAACCCAATTTGAAGATTAAGACATTGGGTTGCGTTAGGTTCGTTATCCAGAAAAGAGTATTCCCCTACCCGCCTAAAACACCATTAATGATCATGGCGTTTCCTATGCTAAGTGTAAACCCAAGTGCAGCTACACCAACGTTATGCTGTTGATCGACTTCCTGCCGGAAATTCATGCCAAATAAAATAATTTTTTTGCTCGCTAGTACCAAAATATGTAGTGCGATTGCTAAGCCAACACTAACAATCAGCCAACCTGTTATATTGCTCACGTAGCCTGATGGGTTATAAATGAGTAAATTCTTCGCTGCCGACACAATCATAGCAGTTCCAAGTAAATTACCAGTGTGCTCGATAGCGAGTGCTAACTGCCCCTTCTCTAGCGCCCCTTGAAATGAGTCGTTTTGATTATCTCTAGCATATCTAAACTCTAAAATACGCGTCATAACAAGCAACATGGTCAGAACCACGGTAAAGCCGGTCACAATAGCAATGATTGCGTTCATGTCGCTGCCATCAACCCACACCATAATATTGCGTAAAACAATTGCGCTTGCCACCAAACTAGCCGCATCAACCAGCGCCACACTCACACTCCTTTCGGCAATCATCGCATGCGTATCAACTTTATTAAGTACTAATTTATCGTGAGCGAAGCGTCCGAACTTCACCAATATAATGCCCACAATGCCGAAAGTTACCATTCCAATCGCCGCTTCTTTATAACCCACGCCAATATGACGGCCAACAACCGAGCTCAATACTATGCACAACGACAGCATGCCTCCTGCAATGCTTATCCCAAATGCGAAATTATCTTTAACACCCAGTTCTTCTGTTACCGAGTATTTCCTAAATGCGCCTGTCAGCCACTTCATAATCATTAGCAGTACTAACGCAATTGCGACATCCATAGCGAGATATATCAGCAGTTCTTGCGTTAGAGGTACTAGTTTTACTAAGGCTTCCACGTTATCTTTGCTCCTTGAACACACAAAGTTCTTCTGATTAGTTTTTGATGTAGTTTCGAAAAATCAGTGATGGCTAATTGAATAGCGTTCATCTAATACAAACTTGTACAACGATGACATCGAACTTGTTCAGATTTATTTTAGTTAGGGCTAAATGACCTGTAGATCACACCCTGGGTTAGCAGGCACTTAACCACATTGAATGCAGAGCTGCACGTTAGCGCACTTAGCAGACCTTGTTTTGAGTACTTGCAATGGCAATTGTGAGTATTCAACCGTAAAACACGAGCGATATCTCATAAGACGCGAGCATTATGCCAACAGACAACGAAAATAGCATGACAAACGTAGAACTTGCCGAAAAATTTTGGCAGCAGTTGTTAACAGCGCCAGCAATTAGCGAAAGTGACAGAGCCGTAATTGAGGCTCATTGTGAAAAACTAATGCTCTCCTTCACGCGCTCTTCTTTCTTGGCTGAGACATTGATTCAAAATCCTTCATTTGTTTCTCGCATCGTTGAGCATTATCAACCCCTTGAGAAAAGTGAAACGCTTCAACCTCTTGGCAATACCATGTCATCTAGCTATCTCGCAAGCCTAAACAATGAATTGCACACCGTTGCTAGCGAAGATGACTTACTGCAAGTGTTGAGGGAATTTAGAAATAAAGAGATGGCGCGGATTACTTTCCTCGACGTTTTGAACAAGCAACCCATCGAAATATCACTTATGCAGGTTTCAGCATTAGCTGATGTACTTATTAACGGTGCGTACCACTGGCTTTATCAACATTTAGCAGTGCGCTATGGAAAACCGCAAAGCCATAACCAAGACATGCACATGTATATCTTGGGTATGGGGAAATTAGGAGGAAAGGAACTCAACTTTTCTTCTGATATCGATTTAATTTTTACGTACCCGGAAAAAGGCGAAACCCAAGGTGGTCGAAAAAGCGTAGAGCATCAGCAGTTTTTTACCAAACTCGCGCAAAAACTAATCCAAGCATTGAACAAAGTGACTAATGACGGTCAAGTCTACCGCGTCGACATGCGTTTACGCCCCTTCGGCGATTCTGGCCCCCTTGTGATGCATTTCGCGGCACTTGAAGATTATTATCAAGACCAGGGGCGACACTGGGAGCGCTTTGCCATGGTAAAAGCGCGGGTGATTAACGATGATAATTCGCAAGATGTGAAATGGTTAAAGAGCATTTTACACCCATTTACTTTCCGTCGTTACTTAGACTTCACCACATTAGATGCCCTTCGTAACATGAAAAAGCTGATCGCCACAGAAATACGCAGACGCAGACTGAGTAACAATATAAAACTCGGCGCAGGAGGCATTCGTGAAGTGGAGTTTTTTGCCCAAAGTTTTCAGCTGATTCACGGAGGACGAGAGCCAGCATTACAAAGTAAGTCATTACTTCGCACGTTAGATGCATTAACTGAACTCGATATAGTCGAACGCGACGTAACGCAACAGCTAAAAAGTGACTATCTATTCCTAAGAAAAGTAGAACACACACTTCAACAAGCACAAGATCGCCAGACCCAGACTCTTCCTGAGTTACCTTGGCAACAAGCTGCGCTTATTGAAGTCATGGGTTTTGATTCTTACAGTGAATTTTTAGTGCATTTAGATACTGTAATGGCGCGTATTCATGCCCATTTCAACGAGTTAGTAGAAGAGTCTCATGACACGCACTCAGAAGAAGACCAGCTTTTCACTGCCTGCCAAGATGCGTGGCGTCTTGCATTGCAAGAGGATGAGTTTACTGAAACCTTTGGCGAATACCTGTCTACTAGCGATATTAAAGGCGTATATTCTATTCTTGTCGCCTTCAAGGATAAGCAACGCAATTATCGCATAGGCCAAAAAGGTGAAGACACGTTAAATAAGTTGCTTCCCGAAATTTTGTATGTGCTCATCAACCAACATCCAAACTACATCCCACAAGTACTCGACCGTTTACTCGGTGTTATTGAAGCGATTACAGGCCGAACCACTTACCTTGACTTGTTACTTGAAAATCCGGATGTACTAAAACAGTTAGTAAGGCTATGTGAACGAAGCGACTGGATTGCTCAAGAAATTAAGCGCTTCCCGTTACTATTAGACGAATTACTCACGCCGTTATACCTCGGTCAGCAAAATACCGATATCCATACCAGCAAGCAGGAATATCAGCTGGAACTGCGTGAAATCATGCTTCGTATTGAACAAGACGATGTTGAAATGCTTATGGATGGATGGAGGCAGTTCAAACTTTGCCAACAGCTTCGCATAGCCGCCAGCGACATCAGTGAATCACTACCTATAAACAACGTGAGCGATAAGCTTACAGTGCTAGCTGAAGTGATATTGGAGAACGTAGTAGATGCTGCCTGGATGCAAATGCAACAGCGCTATGGCGTTCCAGCACACCTAGAGGGAACTGACAAAGGATTTGCCGTGATCGGCTATGGAAAACTAGGCGGGTATGAATTAGGTTACGGCTCAGACTTAGATTTAGTGTTTTTGCACAATGCCCCTCGCGGCATAAGTACAGACGGTAAGAAGTCTATTGAAGCACAACAGTTTTACATTAAGTTGGCGCAGCGCATCATGCATCTTCTCAATACGAAAACGTTGTTTGGACAATTATACGAAACCGACTTGCGTCTACGCCCTTCTGGCAATGCGGGATTGTTATGTTGCCATATCGATGGTTTCGAAAAATACCAGACCGAAGAAGCATGGACGTGGGAACATCAAGCGCTGGTTCGTGCAAGAGCCATTTGCGGAGACCCACGCCTTTTGAATGACTTCACGCAGGTAAGAAATTCCATACTAACTCGCTCTAGAAACGCTAAAACGTTGGCTGACGATGTGTGCAAAATGCGTTTAAAAATGCGGGAGCACTTGCTTTCAAAGGAGAACGACAAGGTAGACTTAAAGCAGTGTGTAGGTGGTATTACCGATATTGAGTTCATGGCTCAATATCTTGTACTCGCTAATGCAAAGTCACAGGCTGCCATGACAGAATATCCTGACAATCTTCGCATTTTTGACGCCGCAGCCAAGACCAACATTATTGATGTCGCCACTGCGCACAAACTGCAAAAGGCGTATTTAAAGCTGCGAGAGCAATACCACCATTTAACGTTAGCAGATACCAAGTACGCAGATCAGAGCGAAGAACTAGATGCCATACGAGAACAAGTAACCATTCACTGGAATACACTATTTGGAACGTGTAGCGGCTAGGCGATGAAGCTTAACCTCTAACCAAACGACAGTTGGTGGTGAGAAATTCTGTTTCTTGGGCAGTCACCACCAGCGAGCGTTGCTCTGCACATAAATATGCTTTTACTTGCCCTTCAAAACTGCTGTCTATGGCACTGGCAATTTTAGCAAGCGATCCTGCAACCGTGTTGTCCAATTGAAACTGGTGCTTAATAACAAAGTCTTGCTCCAGGTTCCATATCACCTGCATGCCTTCAGCTTGAGCGTATTGCGAAATAGCTTCGCGCAGTGTGTTCCCTTCCTGGAACGTACGGTATTTATGTTCGCCGGTCCAATTCTTTTCAACCGGACGTGTTTGGCTAGACATTTGTGCAAGCTTGTTGTCTAAATTAGGGTCAACGCCCGCAATATCCAGTACAAAATCTCCCTGCTCATCTTCTGCTGGGTCAGTAGCAGACATACGGAAGTCTCGATAGAACTCACTTAACCCACGTGATACAGACTTTTCTTCCGCTTGCCCTTGCGGAACAGGCTCTTGGTCCTGTGTTTGAAGCATGTAAATGAGTACGCCAGCAATGATCACAAGCACTGCTGCTATGCCAATTTGCTTTGCCCAAAACGATGAACTTGAATAACCTGTCTGTCCCATACCTTACCAATGTGTAGCCACTTTTAATCGAAAATCAGCTTATGCTATGTGTATGAACTTAAGCATAATTCTTCTATTTTAGTCTACCTTCGAACGGAAAGCCTATTATTCTATTTATCTAATTTTCATCGCTAGGTGTTTATTCATACTCAGCTATAGTGATTTATACAGCGATTCAGGGTTACCTTCCGGTCTGGTTTTAAATCGCTTGTGCATCCACAAATAGCTTTCTGGCTGTTCTTTAACCGCAGCGTCTACATGTTGATTCAGTAATGTTAGTGCTTCAGCGTCTTCCATATCGCCTAACTGAGAAAGCGGTGGATAGATTTTAATTTTGTAACCGCGTTTGGTGTATTGCGACGTGATGATCATTGGCTCAGAGTGACTACGTCGAATAAACATCAGCGTTGCTGTAGTTGTCGCGGTATCTTTCACCCCACCAAATGGAACAAAGATACTTTGTTTCGGGCCATAATCTTGGTCGGGCAAATACAAACAAAGTTCTTTATCGTCAAGAGCAGCAAGTAAAGCTTTTGCGTTACGCTTATCAATCATGTATTTGTTCGAGCGGTTTCGCCCATGATACTGAAGGTAATCAACGAGAGGGTTGTTGTGTTTGCGATAAAACGCGATGCTTGGACGGAAGAAGCCAATACCTCTACAGGCAAATTCCAGATTCATATTGTGAAGTGCCATACCAAAGACACCTTTGCCATTTGCAAGGGCCGCTTCAACATGCTCGGTGCCTTCAATCTCAATGGCTCGTTTTACGCGCCAGCTAGGCCACCACCATCCCATGGCAGTTTCAAATAGTGCCATACCTGTACGTCGAATATTTTCTTTGTAAAGCCTGTCTACTTCATCAGGTGTAAGCGTGGGATCCCACAGTGCCAAGTTTCGCTTTGCGACTTTTGCGCGCTTAGGCACTATTAATGCGATAAGTTTACCGGTCCCCCCACCAATAGCACGGATTACAGGTAAGGGCAGCCATGTAATGGCATAGAGGACGAAAACACCCAACCATACAGGCCAAAATTTAGGGCCTAAAAAGGCTAGTTTAAATTTAGGAGCTTTTATTGCCGCCGCCAATGTCTATTTCCTTTAAAACGAAGTGGCGGCATTGTAACAGAAGGTTTTTTGTGGGGCTAATTAGGACAGACCGCTCACACGGAGTTTGCGGTCAAAAGATAGCTTAAGCTCGTCCAACATTCCTCTTTAATGGCCACGGCCTGCTTTCTCTTTTGAAAACGTAAGCCTGACCATTAGTATTCTTTATCTATTTGCTTCAACTTTTTCTCAAACGATTCATATTGCTCTTTTGAGTCATAGTCAAAATGGTATTGATTGTGAAAGCCGAACTGCAGCTTCACATTAACGTCTTCAATGTAAAGCGTATAGCCATCGTGATCTGTAAACGCAGTGATCCCATTAAGTTTATACTGTTCATCTTCTTTCGCGCCATGCTGGCGGATCTTGTCGAAAACCTGAAGTAAGAACTTGCTGTCTAATTCGTTTTTCATTGTAAATCCATTGTTGAGAATTTATCTATTTTTACACAATCAAACGATTTTTGGATTCAAACCTAATAGAGGTCAGTTGAAGTTATACCTAAAGCCGATATTAAACATATTTGTCGAAAAACTATCTTCACCCGACATATGGGTATATTCAATGCGTACCATTGCTCTAAGACCTACATAATAGTCATAGCCTAAACCTACAATTCCAGCTGCCAGACTGTTTTGTTGACTACATACGGTTGAGGCGTCTCCATCTCCACACTGCATTGCAATATCGACATCCACCTTAGCAACCCCGACTTTATAAAATAACTCGCCAGTAGCCCCGCTAGCTTTACCGAGTAAAGATAAATAGAGTGCGTCTCCTGTGGCTTCGCCGTAATCATTCGAAAAATCGAAAAGGTTCAAATAACCTAACTCTGCATACCACTGCTTATGTATTTGTTTTCCAAAAGCTGCACTATAAGCAAATTCTTTGTCGTTAACGCCAGACGTGTCAAAATCATTGTAGGCTATTGTGACTAATCCATAGTTTTTTGGTGCAGCATAGGCCTGAGAAAACCCTAAGAATACAACACCAACTATCCATACCAACCGCTTCATTTAATCCCTAACCTCAAAAATAGTACTCTAATGAAAATTGGACGTGGTCATCACGTCTTAAGAAGAAAAATGGATCTTCTTCGTCATTCGATGAAAAGAAATACCCGTCCACTTTCCAGCGCCAGTTGGCAGACAATCGACTGCTTGCCTCAAGATATGCGGAATAGGTGGATTTTTCATCCAAGTCTTTTACAAAACCCAACAATATTTCCGACCCAGCGATATCATTGGCAATAATTCGCAATCCTAACATTAAGTCGTTTTGGCCAATAGCGAAAAAGTTATCATCTCGCTGGTCATACTGATACTCAGCCAAATAACCTAAACCATAACGACTGCCAAGGACGCCCTCTTGGGTATATTCGAATCCAGCAACAACGGCTGCAAAGTCCTCAGACTGCCCTTTACGATAAATACTCTCAAGTTTAAGTAACCATGCGCCGCTCACCTTTAAAAGATCCAAGCCCACTTGATCAATTTGGGCGTAAAAAGGATTTATAGACACTGTTCCATCAGAAGATTGAGTGGTTACCAACTCAGGCTCTCTTGTCGTTCCTGTAAAATATGACAATCCCACTTCCCAATCACCAATTGATGACTGCCAACGCAAGGCATAGTCAACGTTGCTTTCTTCATTGGATGATTCATAAATCGCATCAGAAATTGCCAAAGGTGGACGTATACGCCCTTCACTGCTTTGGAACGTGCGTTCTCTAAAATACGGAAGAACAAAAGCAGAGAAATTGCCGTAGTTGGAAAAATAGGAAAAACTAACCATTGGCTGGCCTAGTTTGTCTTCCCCATCAACCGATTCAACCGCATCAGTCTGGTTAATAATATCAACAAGGTGAAGTGACTCTGTCTGGCCCCAAAAAACCTTACCTATACCAACTTTAGTTTCCCAGTCATCTTGATAGTGTGCCCATTGTAACTCTCGGATGTCGCCATGAGTTCGCTCAGAATCGTGCTCATCAACACGATAAAATGGTTTGAAAATAAGCGTATCTTGCCCTTCGTTGAACTCACTATAGAGCTCAGGAGAGACAAATAATGAGCTATATGTGCGCTCTTGCTGCGGATATAACGCATCTTGTAAGTAATAACGCAAATCAACGCCGGCTGAACCTGTCACTTCTACCGCATTGATTGAGGGGGTTAAACTTACCGAGAGTGCGAGGCCGAGAATTTTTCTAATCATCTAACTCTCTTTAAACTGTTTTTATCAAAGTCACTGTCTGTTAGTTCTGTATCAAAGGACATCTCTTCAGTTAACAGATACGTTGACTTCCTAGTCTGTACGTTGCGCATAAAGCTTTTCATTGGTCGCCAATACTTATCTTTAAAAAGCTTATAATCAGATAATTCAAGCGTTTTCAACAACGCTTCTTTTTGGTCATAAAATTCTATTTTTTGTACGCGATAATGTGATTTATCTATCCACACTTTTTGGTACGAATAACCAGAAAACTCATATTGAGGAGTTTGCTTTAGAACATAACACTCCTCTCCATTTACTTTTTCTTCACCTAAAAACACATAAGAAAATTTCTCTACCTCAAACGAGGTCATATCTTCAAACGCAAATTCACTCCCGACAAAGGGGCCGCTTTTACTTTTAGATGATATTCTTTTAACTCTCTTCAACGCTGGCAAAAAGATCCATTGTTCATCTGCCTCCAACGCATGTGAAAAGCTGAGAAAAGCAGTACCTTTCACATCACGAGGCGATTCAAAGATAGTTAATGCTTTGTCACCATCGTCCACTACTTCCAATGTCTTAACTTTGAGCTCTCGAGTTGCTTCATTCCCCTGTGCATTTTTCAGCACCATAAGAACCTTAGCTTCGTTTGTACCCCAGCCAATGTCTCTTGCTTTACGCTCTTTTGCTATGGCAATAGCCTTTTCGTCCCCCTGAATCTCTGCATCTACGCTAAAATGCACCGCGATAAATACGATTAGTAAAAAAAACTTTTTCGATAATCTCTTCATATTAAGACTCCTTATGGACCGTCTTTGAATCTCCCAACCATGCAAGTAAAGCTGGCAAGAAAATAAAATCAACCAATAGCGCCGCCAATATAATGATAATCGTCAACATACCCATATGGGCATTTAAAACGAAACTTGAAGACGCTAGTACTGCAAACCCCATTGCTAGTACAACTGTAGTAGTTGTTAATGCCATACCTACGGTTTCAAACGCATAAACAACACTGTCTGCCGCAGATAATTCTTGTGATTTCGCCACTTGATATTTCGTTAAGAAGTGAACTGTATCGTCGACAATAATGCCCATCGTCATGCTGATTACAACAGACAAGGCCATATTTATTTCACCCGAGATTAGCCCCCAAACACCGAAACCTATTGCAGCAGGTAATAAATTAGTAATTAAACTAATACCGCCCAGTTTTATCGACTTAAGGGCGAATAGTATGAGTATTGATATTAGAACCAGCGCAAATACACTCCCCCAAACCATATTTTTCATATTGCGCTCGCCAATGTGCGCAAACATGAGAGGTGGACTAGCCGCTTCGATACGATACCCGTTTGTCTGGCTTAAAAAGTATGCTTTAGCCTCTTTTTCTAAGGCCGTGATATCTCGACTACCTAGATTATCTATTACCGCAATGACCCGAAGAGCAGACTTATCAATATCAATTTGATTTCCAAGGTCTAACCCAAACGGTAAAGACATCTCATACAACAGCAAATATTGAGAGGCCAACTCTCCGTCTGTAGGAATAACAGCGTAATCAGGGTTATCCCCATTCATGTTTTTGTTCAATCGTTTAAGTGTATCAGTAAATGAGAGGACATGATTAACCTCTTCCCTCGCCCTAAGCCACTCTGCGAACGATTCAATCTCCTGCAAAAAAGTGGGTTCTGTAATGCCGTATGGGGTATCCGTATAGATAACGAAATCGATGTTAGACATTCCACCGAGCTTTTCTTCGTTGACTTGCACCGCCTGCCTAAAGGTACTGCGTTCATCGAAATATTTAACTGCCACATCATTTAAAACATTGTTTGTCGCAAATAAACTAATTCCAGCAATTACGATAAGCGATAAAGGAAGTAACTTGCGATGATGCGTATTAACTACTAGCGCCCAATGCTTAAACAAAGTGTTGCGAATTGCTGTAGAAGGCTTAAGGGGGCGTAAGGTCAGCAAAGAAGGCAGTATCGTAAGTGAGAAAACGCAAGCTAACATCACACCAAGTGCAGTCATATTGCCCAAATGAGCAAGCACTGGCACTGCTGAAAAGTTGAGCATAATGAATCCGATTGCAGTCGTGATACTGGTTATAAATATTGGCTTTCTATTTACATCTATACTCTTCTGTATCGCTTCTTTTGTTCCTAGCCCTTGGCTTAGATAATACTTTACGCCGACAATAATATGTATGCAGTCTGCCACAGCAAGGGTAGTGATCATTGTAGGTGCGTTAACAGTGGCGGTACTCAAATAAACACCGAACCAGCCGGTAATCCCGATGGTAATAGCGACTGACACTAAAACAACAACAATGGTAAATGCTGCGGCCCATAACGAGCGGACAATGAGAGCGATGGCAACAAAAATCAGCAAAAACATAAGTGGGATAAGTGTTTCCGCGTCTTGTTGAGCTGCAACAGCAAATGCGTCGTTCATTACGACCATACCGGTTAGATATATGTTGTGCCCTGGGTACTTGGCTTCATACATGCTTTTCATTTCTTTTGCCGCAGCGGCAATTTCGATAACTTGCTGTGTTTGATCTCCGTCTGGCAGCTGAATTGTCGTATCCACTACCGTCACATCAGCTGATCTAGAAATTAAACGACCGTAGAGCTCAGGGCTATTGGTAAGGACATCACTGATATCATTAATAGCCTCTGCACTCAAAGATTGCTGGGTTATTAAATCCTCTACCACCAAGTCCCCATCTTCGTCATAGGTATGTTGAAAATTAGATATAGACTCGACTCTTGTAGAAAGGGGCAACTGCCACGCTTGTTCGGTAAGTTCGACGACAAGCTCAAGCGTAGCAGGCTTAAGTACTTCGCCGTCCTCCGGCACAATCATAAATGCTACGTTTTCACTTTTATTAAATATATTCTGCATTTCTTCAAAGGCGAGCCGCTGAGGATTATCTGGTTCAAAGAACACTTTATAATCGCCTCTAAAATACAAATTTTGAGCCCCAATCATTGAGACCACAGTGACAATGAAAACGAGAGCAAGCGAAATAATAGGCGACCGGATAGCGAAAGGCAGGCGGTTATATTTATGGGGCATCACAACGTCCTTAGTCTGGTATAAGGAAATTTTACATTCAAAACAGTGATTAACATAACCCACACATAAATTTAATTATCCATAAAATTCTCACGTACGTATATTTCACTATAAACAAGCCTTTTTATATTAAGCATAAACCATTGATAAAAATGGAGAAACATGTTGCACAGGGCTTGACGTAGCGAATTTTTTTGATCTTTTGTGAATTTGTTGTAGTATAAAGAAATACAACTGGTCAGATGAGCGGATGAGTTATTATGAGTATCAGAACTAGCTTAAAGAAAGTATTACCCCCAATTTCAATCACAGAGCAAGAAGATTGAATCTTCTATTTATCAGGGTAAGCCTGACATGCAGGCGCTACGCGATATCCCTCAGGCAAAACTGAGCGCAGAAGAACAAGCATTCATGGACGGTCCAGTAACCGAGTTGCTGAACATGATCGATGATTTTGAATTAGGCAACGGCAAGCACATTCCTCAGGACGTTTTAGACTTCCTAGGTAAGAACCGTTTCTTCTCTATGATCATTCCAAAGAAATTTGGTGGTCTTGAGTTCAGCCCGTATGCAAACTCTACTATCGTTGCCACTATCGCAGCGAAAAGCGGTGCCATTGCGGTAACCGTAATGGTCCCTAACTCATTAGGTCCAGGCGAGCTTCTTATGCACTACGGTACAACCGAGCAGCAAGATTACTGGCTACCTCGTCTAGCAGACGGTCGCGATATTCCGTGCTTCGCGCTTACCAGCCCTGAAGCAGGTTCTGACGCAGGTGCTATTCCTGACGCGGCTATCGTGACTAAAGGCGAATTCAACGGTGAAGAAGTGCTTGGATTACGCGTAAGCTGGGACAAGCGCTACATTACACTTGCACCAATTGCTACCGTATTAGGTCTTGCGTTTAAAGTGTTCGATCCAGACCAACTACTTGGTGACAAACTAGAGCTTGGCATTACCTGTGCCCTTCTACCTAAGTCTCACCCAGGTGTTGAACTTGGTAACCGTCACGACCCAATGGGCGTACGTTTCTACAACGGTACTACTCGTGGTCAAGATGTGTTCATTCCTATGGACTTCATCATTGGTGGTCAAAAGAACATTGGTCGTGGTTGGCAGATGCTAGTTAGCTGTCTAGGTGCAGGTCGTGGTATTTCACTTCCAGCAATGGGCGTAGCAACTGCACAATCAGCATTTAAAGGCACGGTTGAGTATTCATTCGTACGTGAGCAGTTTGGTCTTCCAATTGGTCGCTTTGAAGGTATCCAAGAGAAAATGGCAGACATCGCGGGTAAGACGTTCTTACTTGAAGCGATGCGTGTGTTAACAACTGAAGGTCTAGGCCTAGGTGTTAAACCATCAGTAGTTACCGCTATTGCTAAATATCACATGACTGAACTAGGTCGTGATGTGATGAACTCTGCTATGGACATCCAGGCAGGTAAAGCGATTCAACGCGGTCCTCAGAATACGTTAGCGGGCGGCTATGCTGCGCTTCCTATCGCGATTACGGTAGAAGGTGCAAACATTCTCACCCGTAACTTAATGATCTTCGGTCAAGGTGCAATGCGTTGTCACCCTTACCTTAAAGACATGGTTGACCTAATCCACAGCAACGAAAGTTCTGCGGATGCAGAGTTCAACAAAGTGCTTCGTAAAACAGTTGGCTTCAGCGTTAAAAATGCATTCCGCAGCCTAGGTAAAGGATACCTTCCTTTCCTACGCGAGAGCGAGTCTGCATTACCAGAAGTTCGCAAGTATGAGAAGCGTGTAAACAGCATCTCTGCAAAACTAGCACCACTTGCTGACTTGTCACTTGCGGTACTAGGCGGTGACCTTAAGAAAGCTGAGCTTTTATCAGCACGTCTAGGTGACGTAATGAGCTACCTATACGGTGCAATGGCAGCAATTCGTTTCTACGAGCAGCGCATTGAAGACAGAAAACTTGCGCTACCGTATTTCGAATACGCTATGCAGTGGTCTTTACAACAAGCTGATCAGGCAATTGTCAACTTTATCAACAATTTCCCGAACACGGCGACACGTGGTCTAATGCGTCTTCTTACAAATACCTACACCAACAGTGTTGCGGGTATCAGCGATGACCTAGTGCGTGAGCTTTCTATCGCGTCTATGCAAGATAACAGCGTGAAAGAGCAGCTTACTCACCTTGTTCGCGTTACGCCTGGAGATGGCAACGACATCAACGAGCAAGCGTTCAAAGCGAAGCACGCGGTAGCTCACCTTCTTGGTAAAGTGCAAAAAGCACTTCGCAAAGAGCCTGTAGTGCCGTTCATTTCTTTTGAACATGCACTTAACAAGCTTCAAGAAAAAGGCGTAGTAACGGCTGATGAAGCCGCTAAGCTTCACGACTATAACGAAAAACGCAAGCTAGCAGTTCGTGTAGACGAATACACGTTCGATATGGAACTTGTTCCAGCGTCTCAAACGCTTAAAGCGATTGATGGCGGTCAAAACGCTGCGTAAACTGTAATAACTGCAGTAACTTGATTAACAAAGCCCCATCCTTGAGATGGGGCTTTTTATTTGCCCGTTAAATTACCTTTCTATTGTTTCGTTCGTACTCTACCCTTAGCTTATCGTGGTTTTCTTAAACAAGGATTTGTAAAGTGAAAACGATGCGCTTTATTGGCATTCAAACCGTTTCAACATTTTTTATTCTCTTTTTCTCGTCGCTGCTATTCAATTCAAATGCCAGTGCCCAGCACGATGACACTAACTTCGTCATTGGAGAACTAACTCATCCTCGAGTAAGTAGCTTCTATAAACCCCTAATAGCACGTGCGTACCAAGATATCGGCATTGAGGTTACATTCGAAAAAGTGGGTGGGGAAAGAGGCTTACGGCTGTTGAATGAGGGAATGACAGATGCAGATATTATTCGCTATGACGTAGTGTCTCAGCCTGACAATAACATTGTAATTGTTCCTCCAGCACTGTCTCATGGCGCATCATTTCTATTGTGTATACGGGGAGCTGAGTGCAATAAAAGCATAATTCAACAACCAGATAAGGCAATAGCCGTCACTACCCGATTTTTCTTCAATATGCACGCCAAACCTGGCGAGTTAAATGCCAACATCTTTGAATTTGATGACTTTCACCACGTCATAAATTTACTGCTCAACGGGCGATTTGACTACGCTATTTTACCGAGTGACTATTCTGAAGAAGCCATTTTCGAACAATCTGGAATTGAGTATATACCTCTAGTGGAACACGAATTGGTACATGTTATTCATAAGAAACATAGCCATTTAATTGACCAACTTTCTGCAGCAATCGCCAAGCAGCTTCAGCTACTCAAAGCCGCGGAGAGTGAATAAATAAAAAACGCCCGCATCAATTGCGGGCGTTAATTGAACAATAACTAGTACATTCGCACTAGATATTTGCTCGTTAGTCGAACATATATTTAAGCGACAGCACTGTAGTACGGCCGTTCAATGGACGTGCTCTGATGTAGCTACCAACTTCTGCTGAACCTTCTTCTGACTCAGTGATGATAAATTCATCAGTGGCGTTATTTACATTAAGCGACACAGAAAATTGGTCGTTCACCCAATAAGTGGCAAACAAGTTTACAAGGTTATAACCCTCTTGTTTAAGGTCGTTATTGTCCTGAACATAGTACTCTGTCGAGCCTTGTAGTGAGGCACCAACAGACCATGTGTCAGTAACGTACTCAGGGGTAATAGTCCAAATCCAATCTGCTTGGCGGCGTGGAGTATTTCCTTCAAGTGCAGGGTTGTTTACATCTTTACTGATTTCAGCGTCTGTCCACGTTAAGTTACCGGATAGCACGAAATTATCAGTTGCTGTCCAGCGGCCTTCAAGCTCTAAACCTGTTGCTTCATATTCGCGCATAAAGGTTAAACCACTGGTTACCTCTGCTTGCGTATCTTCAGTAACAGTATCAAACAAGGTTGCGTTAACCATGAGGTCTTTCGTACCGTATTTGTAACCTACCTCGAATTGCTTCGTTGTATCGTAACCCGATGTTGTGCTTGTTAAGCTGCCGTCTGTATTCAATGTACCGCCAATCTGCAGTAAACGATCGGCAATAGCACGGCCACCTTTTGAGTAACGGGCAAAAAATGTCTGACTGGCGCTTAGCAGGTACGAACCACCGATTGAATAAGACGTATTATTCGCACTGTAATTAACAATTTGAGAAGACGCACCGGCGCGATTTAAGTTGATAACACCACCGCTAATGAAGCCGCTGTTGATTGCTGAAGCATCTTCAATTTGCTCAATAGTTCCGTTACCGTTTAGGTCGAAGTCAGCATTTCCGCCGCAACATGAGCTGATGAGTTCACCTGAAGCTTCGGTCGTGTCATGACGTACCGATGCATCAATAAGAATGTTATCTGACAATTCAAAACCAACGTTCATGTACGGCGCTTTTGTTACATAGTTTAAGTCCCACTCCCACGAAAGGAAGCTTGGTGACAATAAACCGTTTGAAACAAGTTCCACGCCATCGCCATCTGTAATTGTTAGAAGCTGTGAATTGTCACCGTCTAGAGTTTGTATAAATGTCTGCCAGCTTGACCAGCTTGTGGCGATGTCCTGGTTTGAGTAGTAATAACCTACTGTGAGGTCGATACCGTTATCAAATTCTTTACGCAAGCTGAAATCGTTGATCATGTTACCCAGATCGTTGATTCGAGTGTCGAACTGAAGGTTTGTAAATGCTTGTCCTGTGTACACTTCACCAGCGCCAGGTCCGTTCGCGAGTACAACACTTGTGCTGTCGCAATTCAGCGCATTTCCGTCACCGTCAGTAGCGCCGGCACAAAGTGCAGAAGCGAAATTCGATACATCGCCAGGGCCCGCTGGGAATCCATCAGTAAATGGGGCAATAAAACCACCTGAGATATCTGAAATACGGAACTTGTTTAATAAGAACAAGTTTTCGGCCACTTCGAGGTCAACTTCAACGCCAAATGAGTTTACTTTTGATTCGATGCCATCGCGGACGTCGCGATTCTCTGGGTTACCATAGCTGTCAAAAGTAGAAATGTTTGTGTTGTAAGCTGAGTTTAATGCCTGTGAGCTGGCATCGTAACCAGGTACCGGGCCATATTCACCATCGCCTTTCACCAATACCGGAGAAGGAAGGTATGTTGATACTTTGTCATCAAGGTTTTTATAGAAGAAACGGATGTGGCCGTTATCTAGCATCTTAGTGATATTGAACTTAACTTGACCGCCTTGGTCGCCATTGTATCCCGTTTCTCGCGGGCCCTCTCCACCACGGGCAAAGCCAGCAATGTGGTAGTAAAGGTCGTCGCTAATTTCACCGCCATAGCGAAAATCTAAACGAAACTCTTCGTAATCGACGCCAAATGACGTTCCAATGGCACCGCCACCTACTTCGCCCGTGTTACTGATCAAGTTAATAACACCGCCTGGCGAGTTACTTGCGAATGTTGACGCTGAACCACCGCGCACTGCTTCCACATTCGCTACTGACCAGTCGTAGCGTAAAAAGTTATCGGCATTGCCAAAGTTAATATCACCATATTCTAAAATAGGTAAACCGTCTTCATGGATTTGTAAGAATTTAGAACCACCCGTCGCAAGAGGAATACCGCGAATAGTAATATTTGCGTTACCGCCACCGCCTGAAGACTCGGCACGAATACCGGGTAACGCGCGAAATACCTCAGCGGTAGAACGAGGAGCTAGTTTAAGAATATCGTCTTCGTCGAATGCACTTACAGAAACACTAGCTTCTTGCATCGTTGCACCACCCGGTGCAGCGGTAACCACAATCTGTTCGAATTTTTCTTTCGACTTTGCGTCAGCATCAGCTGTTGATGATTCCTGTGCGATAACCGAGCCCGAAAAAGCGGCGCAAATCGCTAGGGTCAAAGCGTTGAGTGTGTGATTTTTGTTCATTTTTTCTCCGGCAATGTGTTGAATTTGTTAAATCCAAGGTAGCCTCTGCCCCTTTAACGTAGGGAGGCGGCAACACAATTCAAACTTAATCGATTAAAAATTTATAACAAAGGAACAACATTGTAAACATCCTGTGAAGAGTTTTTACTCTTGCGCAGCGCCTTATTTAACTTTTATATACTAAAGTTTTAGCTATATTCAGCGGTTCACATCGCAGAGAAGAAATAAAAAGCAATATCGATTAAGAACACTACACTTTCAGGTATTCAGAAAGAACTGTGAAAAAACATATATAAACAAAAGCGGGTTGCTTTAGTCGAATTTTAAAATGACTCCGTCATATGTATTATATTTAGCCTATACTACAATCATTTAGTGCACTTAAGTTTGTACGCTTCGCTCTATTCTGTACGACTAAATTTGCTTTTGAAGTAACGCATTAAATTTGAATCACAATGTAATTAAGGCTTTATCCGGTTGAACACGTATCAAGAATCGATATCACAAACTGAAATAGAACGAGACACCACCGACATGCTAATTGGCAATAGCTTTGTCGGCTTCTTGATGACGATATTTGCCTTCTCTGGCCTGGTATTTTTCTTTGAAAGCGACTCCCCTTCAACATTTGCAAACAAACTACAGATTTGGGGAGTAATGGTGTGCGTCTCACTTCTGAGGCTAATTGATGCATTGTATTGGCGCACTAATTTAGCAGGAAAAGCTTATAACCCGCGCCCTGCTTTGATTCGGTTTTCGACCGGGCTTTATGTTACGGGTTGTATTTGGGCGCTTTACTCAGTGCTTTTCTATTCATCCATGGCAACTGTCGAACTAGCAGCGACTATGGTTGTACTCGCAGCGATGTCTGGCGGAGCTGGAACCGTCCTGTCTCCTAACATAAAACTCGTCGGGTTCTACTCTACTGCTCTTCTTGTACCTATGTCGTTATGTGCGTTAATAGATGCTAGCGGGAAATTTTTTATTTTAGGTGTGCTTGGCTTGGTTTTCTGGTTTGGTATTTTCGCCAGTGCTTTTCGCTACCATCGCTTTTTCATCAGTACATTACACCTTAAAGCTAAGAATAATAGTTTGATGGAACAGATGCGTATTGAGCGTAGTGAAACAGTTAAAGTAAACAAACTACTCATAGCTTCAAACGAAAAGCTCGATGCATCTAACGCCAACCTTGAAGCGGAAGTGGAAAGAAGAACGGCGGATTTATATCGGTTGTCCAACAGAGATCCACTGACAAATTTGCTTAATCGCAATGGCTTTCTCAAGCATCTCAACAATTTGATAGACACCACACGTGCCCTAGATAACTCGCTCGCCCTTCTATTTATCGACTTAGACGGATTCAAGCAAGTTAACGACAGTTTAGGACATAAAGTCGGCGATATTGTCCTTGCCGAAATTGCCAACAGACTTCGTAACTATATGGAAGAAAATCACCTGGGAAGATGGGGAGGAGACGAATTCGTCGCCGTAATTCCTTATGCTAATGTTGATACCGCAAAGGCCGTAGCACACGCTATGCGCAGTGGCGTCACTATTCCCATTATTGCGAACGACAATCAGGTAACGTTAGACGCCACTATCGGCATCGCTATGTTCCCCGTCCATGGCGACAGCGCTGTTGATTTAATTCAACAGGCCGACCTGACTATGTATGATCAAAAGCGTAAGCAAAGAGGCTCTATTGGCGTATTTAATGAAACGTTGCACAACGAAATAAAGCGAGAGCAGCGCCTTTGTGAACGCTTAAGATTAGCCATTGAAAATAGTGAGTTTACTGTTTTTTATCAACCTATCATTGACGTCACGACAAACTCCTTGTCGTCAGTAGAAGCGCTTTTACGGTGGAACTGCGACGGAGAAAACATCTCTCCTGCGGTGTTTATCCCCCTTGCAGAGCGCAGCGGGCTAATGCCTGAAATAGGTGCGTGGGTATTAAATAGAGCGCTTATCGACCTTTCACATTGGCAGTTCAAACCCGGCCTCGCAATGTCGATAAATGTATCAGTCGCGCAGCTGCTCGATGACAGCTTCTTTAAAGTTTTAGACAATGCCCTCAGCACAACTAAAATTTCACCAGAACGCCTCTATCTAGAAATAACTGAAAGCGTATTCGCTATTGATAAAGATCTAGTGACTAAGCGAGTGAGCGAACTCGTAGCCCGTGATGTCAAAATATCAATTGATGACTTTGGTACAGGTTATTCATCTTTAAACCGTCTTCAATCTATGCCATTCAATTTTATTAAAATTGACCGCTCTTTTATACAGAATAGCTCTGAAGAGAGTGATACCATAATAAGAGCAACACTTTTAATGGCTAAAGAGTTTGGCTGTAAAACCATTGCAGAGGGCATCGAAACTGAGCAGCAAAGGCAACATTTGTCGCAGCTTGGAACCGACTATTTGCAAGGCTTTTACTTCGCTAGACCAATGAACGCCAACGACCTTATTTCTTGGTATAACGAAAACTACTAATAACCATGGCTCAACTTTATTTTTATTACTCTGCAATGAACGCAGGGAAGTCTACATCACTCCTCCAATCAGCTTATAACTACCGTGAACGCGGTATGCATTCAGTGATTTATACCGCAGCGCTTGATGATCGATACGGCGTTGGGAAAGTCACTTCTCGTATCGGCTTACAAGCAGATGCCAAGCTATACGCAAAAGGCGATGATTTGTTTGCCTCAATAAGCAAAGACTGCGAAGCGTTAAAGCCCGACTGCATTTTTATTGACGAAGCACAGTTCTTAACAAAGGCACAAGTAAAGCAGCTAGTGGACGTAGTTGATGAACTTGATGTGCCGGTACTAGCCTACGGCCTGCGTACCGACTTTTTAGGTGAAACTTTTGAAGGCAGTCATTATTTGCTGGCTTGGGCAGATAAACTATCTGAACTAAAAACCGTTTGCCATTGCGGTAAAAAAGCAAGTTTCGTGGTGCGTTTAGACGAAAATGGCAATGCTGTAAAAAATGGTGATCAAGTACAAATTGGCGGCAACGACACCTATGAATCAATGTGTCGCAAGCACTTTAAAGAACTGGTTTGGGACTAAATCCCAACGTCAAGTAACCTAACTAAAATAAGCGGTCACTGAACCTCATATCTGTTGCGGGCTATAGCATTTATTGTCCGCTTCTCATTCTCTCAAAAATTTGCCACTCCCCCTTCTGCCCTTTGCCAGATTTCAATCGGCGTTATCCAAACTTTCTCGGTACTATCTAGAGGTAGCAAGAAAAAGCATTAAGCATTCTTGCTAGCCACGAATAGCCGTTTATGACCTGTATTTGAAAACACTTTTCTTAAACAATTAAGAAAACACTTGCGTATGAGTAAAACAACTACTATTGTTAAAACGTTGTAAATAATAAAACCTTTGTTTAACACACTCAGCAAGGTATGACTCATGAAGCACACCAGTACGTTTAAACCTGCGTTAATCGCTATTTCAATTACCGCCGCCCTTAACAGCGGTTCAGTAGTAGCACAAGACACACCAGACGACGAACAAGTAGAAATTATTCAAGTTTCGGGTATTCGAGGCTCTTTGATGCGCGCCCAAGCGGTGAAAATGGACAACGATTCCATTGTTGAGGCCATTTCCGCAGAAGACATCGGTAAGCTTCCAGACTCTTCAATCGCAGAATCACTTGCCCGCTTGCCAGGCCTATCAGGTGAGCGCGTAGGCGGACGAACGTCGGGTATTTCGGTACGTGGCTTCAAAGAAGACTTTACCGGCACCTCGCTGAACGGACGAGAGCTTATCGGTATTGGCGATAACCGTGGCGTAGAGTACGACTTATACCCTGCTGAAATCATGACAGGCGCCACAATTTACAAAACCTCTGACGCGTCGCTTATTGTCCAAGGTATTGGCGGTACAGTAGACTTGCAAACAGTACGCCCTCTAGCAGCCCAGGAAACCCTTACCGTCACTGGGGTCTATGAACTTGGTGGCAACGATTCAGATAATCCAGAGTTCGACAATAGCGGCAACCGTTTTGCCCTTTCTTTTGTAGAAAAGTTTGCCGATGACACTGTGGGTCTCGCACTTGCCATTGCATCAACGGAGTCCCCCAGAAACGAGAGAAAATACGGTGTTTGGGGTTATGGTGAGAATGACGATGGTCAGGTGCTTCCGTTTGGTTTAGACACTCAGGCAATTAGCCGCGTGCTAGAACGCGACACGATTTCAGCCATTCTTCAATGGCGTCCCACCGATAGACTAGACATTGTTTTTGATGCGCTAGATATTGATTATTCCGACTCAGGTGTTATTCGCGGTTTCATCGAACCCTTCGCTGCGGCAAATGTAAGTGGTACAGGCATTAACAACTCGGGCACGCAAGTTAACGCGAATCCAGTACTGCGTACAGATCCCGCGCAAAAAGATGGCGAGCTTCAAACCTTCGGTTTAAATATCAAATACGACATAACCGATGAGTGGTCTCTTACTTTAGACGTGGCGGACAGTGAGTCGAACAAACGTGACTTGCGTGGTGAATCATACGCTGGTTTAGCGCGTTCTGGTGCGCTCGGCGAAGGGCAATTAGGTTCACGTCAATTCGAAATGAGCACTGATGGTATTTACTTTACCGGCAGTAGCGGCCTTGATGCATTCTCTGATCCCACCATGTTACAGCTTGCGGGTCCTCAAGTTTGGGGGGGCGGTATGGCTAACATTGCCGATCAGTTTACCACCGATGTGTTACAGGCAAATGGTCAACCTTACAGCTATTTCAACGCCCAAGATGGCTTCCTGAACTTTGCTGATTTTGAAGAAGAGCTGACCACAATACGTTTTGAGGCAGTTGGTTATGTAGATTGGGGAATCTTCAACACTTTTACGGCCGGCGTAAACTATAGCGACCGATACAAAGCAAAAGATAACAAAGGCTTCTTCGCAACCGCATCATCTTATCCATTTTCTGAAGCGATCCCTGAGCAGTATCTCTACAACGGCTTAGCTGACTTAACCTGGGCTGGCATGGGTTACGTTGTAGCCTACGACGGCTTTGCCCCTTACAACGATGGTGAATACACGCTTAATGATGCAGGGCTTCTAGAGCCTGATCGTTTAGGTGATACCTACACCATTGATGAAGAAGTAACTACATTGTACGCCCAGCTAGACTTTGAGACTGAAGTTCAAGGTTTCAATGTAAAAGGTAACGTGGGTGCACAATATGTACAAACGGACCAAAGCTCAACGGGTTTCATTGGTATTGTAGGCCCGAACTTTGCCGTGTGTGACGACGATGGCAACCAAATGGTTGATGCAGACTGTATTATTACCGATGGCGACGATTACTCTCACTTCCTGCCTAGCCTGAACGTAAGTGTCGAACTTAATGAGAATCGCTACTTGCGTTTGGCGGCATCGAAAACCATTAGTCGAGCGCGTATCGACCAAATGAAAGCATCGGGCTTTGTTAAGTTTGATCAAAATATTGAGCTGATTGCCACAGAAAATTCTGAGGCAGCGGTGAGAGAGTTCGGGTCGCCTTGGTCTAAATTTACGGGTAACCCAACCCTTCGTCCGTTAGAAGCCAACAACTTTGACATTTCATTTGAAAACTACTTCGATGAAGAAGGTTATGTCTCAATTGCGCTTTTCTATAAAGATTTGGTTAATTGGACCCGCGACGGCAACCAGCTTATTGATTTCACGAATGACGTGACCAATGACGGTGCTAACTACTTCATCCCTGGATTCCATGACAGGATCGTGGACGTTGCTGGTAACTACGGCCCGCAAGACACGCCTTACGAAGTGGGCGATTTAGTAACTCCGCCAGACCAGGGCTTCTATTCATTCTTCGAAGATGGCCTAAAAGGTGAAATGAAAGGGGTTGAGCTAACGGCCAATGTTCCTTTGAGAATGCTCACTGACTCTCTGGATGGATTTGGTATTGCCGCTTCTGCGACAATCCTAGATGCGGAGCTTGAAGATGGCACAGCCATTCCAGGCCAATCAGACAATACGTACAGCATTACAGCGTACTATGAGATGAACGGCTTTGAGATTAGGGTTGCGGCAACCGATCGTTCTGAGTTCCTCACATATCAGCGTGGAGGTTCAAACAAAATTGAGCCAGCAACTCGTAACGCCGTTACCCAAGTCGATGCTCAAATTAGCTACGATTTTGCAGATAGCGGAATTGAGTACTTGGAAGGGCTAAGAGTGTCGTTACAAGGCGTCAACCTGACTGATGAGAAAGAAGAAACCATTGATGATGCGGGCATTGTTACGCTTCGCCGCGAGTTTGGCCCTTCTTATATGCTAAACCTCAACTATTCGTTCTATTAAAAGGGACCATCCCTTTTGAACGTACGAAAATAATGGCACGCATCTTTAGATAGTGGATACGTGCCTTGCATTACTGCCATGTAAAGTGTGGCAGTAATGCGCAACTCTGATACTGTTTAATTTCACCCTTCTTTTATTGCAGAGCCTTTAATGACAACACCACACCGAATTGTTATTGCGGGAGGCGGCACAGCAGGTTGGATGGCTGCCAACCTTTTAGCTCACCGCTGGGCTAATCAAGCTGTGACCATCACACTCATAGAATCAGAAGACATTGGCACTATAGGCGTAGGCGAAGGCTCGACACCTACTCTCAAACGTTTTTTCCAAACTCTTGATATTCCTGAGTATGATTGGATGGAAGAGTGCCAAGCAACGTATAAAGTTAATATCAAGTTCACGGGCTGGAATGGCAATAATTCACACAGCTACTCTCACCCCTTTATTAGCCAGCTAGATGTTTTTAGTGAACGAGCATTTCACGTTAATGCCTTAACCAGAAGGCTGGGTCTCGATGTTGAAACTCGACCTGATAAGTTTCTTATGGCGGGGTATTTGGCAAAGAAAAACCTTGCCCCTCTTCCCTCACATAATTTTCCATTCGATATAGAATACGGCTACCACTTTGACTCTCTAAGACTTGGACGATTCTTACGCGAGCGCGCTAAATCAAAAGGCGTATATCACGTTGTTGGTAATATTGAATCGGTGCATACCTCACCATCTGGCGACATTTCACATCTCGTTTGTCAAGACGGACAAAAACTTGATGGAGATCTGTTCATAGATTGCACGGGTTTTTCAGGACTCCTTTTACAAAAGACGCTAGGCGTACCGTTTAGGGACTTTAGTGACAACCTATTCAATGACTCGGCCGTTGTGTTGCCTACACCAGCATGCGCTAATTTACCGGTTGAAACCGAGTCGGTTGCCATGTCGAACGGTTGGCGTTGGCAGATACCCCTTCGCAACCGCACGGGAAACGGATATGTGTATAGTCAGCAGTACCAAGAGAAAGACGCTGCAGAATGTGAATTGCGACGCGCATTGGGGATGGAAAATACCGATGTTGAAGCAAAGCACTTGTCTATGCGTGTAGGTCAATGTGAAAGGCATTGGGAGAAGAATTGTCTTGCACTAGGCTTGTCGCAAGGGTTTATTGAACCTTTAGAAGCAACGGCACTACACCTAGTTCAAACGAGCATCGAGCTTTTCGCGGACAACTATTCTTTCAACGAAAATAGTGCTCAACAGAGACAGGCGTTTAATCAGGAAGTTTCAGAGCGCTTTGAACGCGTCCGAGATTATATCGTGTGTCATTACAAGCTAAACGGGCGCAACGACAGTGACTATTGGAGAGACAACAGAGCTAACATGAATCTGTCCGAATCACTGCTAAGTTTACTTGATGTGTGGTACAGAAAAGGGGATATTGTTGAGGAAATAAAGCGGCAAGGTATTGGTCGACATTTCAGCACTACGTCGTGGCACTGTTTGTTGTCTGGCTATGGTGTATTCCCGCCACCGGCACTCAATCAGCCCGCTTCTTTGAAGGAAAGCGGCGATCTTTTTGAAGAAAAGAAACTTGCCGCATTTTTTAATCGCTGCTCGTTAAACTTTGATAAGCAATCTACCTTATTTAACGCGGGCTGAACCTCTTGGCTCAGCCTATACCGTCTCGCCGACTTGCAATTCAAAAGGCAGCGTACTCTTTGCTGTTACTTGATTAAGCAGTGCTTTTGTTGCTTCTACGCCTTTGCCACTGCTGGATTGGCAAACTGTAGTAAGACGCGGGCGCGCACGCTCGGCTTCCCCAATACCATCAAACCCTGTAATTTTCAGCTCTTCCGGTACCTTAATATTCATATCCAAGGCTAAGTGAAGTAGCTCAAGGGCTATAATGTCACTCATACACAAAACCACATTAGGTCTTGGAGAGCTGGTCAGGACTTCTTTGGCTGCCTGTCTTGCAAAGTGTCTGTCACTTTCTGGAAGGTGCCAAATACGCTCATTGCTTATCGTGATGTTCTTTTCTTCAGCGGCCCTTAAATAACCATCAAGTCGACGGTGAGCAATTGAGCTGTCTACGTCAATCAACGGACTATCGTAAATACGACATGTAGAAGGCGAGTCAATCAGGCGAAGCCCAAAGATTGCCACATTGTCACCTTCATTTAACGCATGAGACGCAACGCGATAGGCCGCCTCTTCGTTATCAATATTAATAGATGGCTTGTCTTCGATATCAAAGTCAACGGTGACCACAGGTTTTGGCGACACTGCCAACTCCGCTACCAAGTTGCTGTTGCGCGGTTGTCCGTAACAGATAAAACCATCAACAAAATCTACAACATCAAGAATGCTGTCAGAGTCGCCCGCGTACAGCAACAAATGCTTGCCATTTTCTTGAAGCGCAGAAGAAACACCTTTAATAAAAGTACTCGCGACGGGGTCACTCACCATATATGAAATGCTGTCGGCTAATACTAAAGCCACAATATTTGATGTGCCCTTTCTGAGGATCTGTGCTGCTTTATTGGGGCCGCTGTAACCAATCTTTTTGCACTGCGCTAAAATCTCTTCGCGCTTCGCTTTTGATAATTGGTCCGGGCGGTTAAATGCATTTGAAATGGTTGCCGTTGAAACGCCCAACTGTTCAGCAACATCTTTTAGGGTAAGTTTTGTTTTATTCATTATTTTTAGCTCTTTTCACGAAACTAACTACCCAGATTTAAAAACAAAAAAGGGTAGCAAGCGTGCGCTCTGACTACCCTCTGACTATATCATTAACTTAAACGTTTAACGCGTGAAATTTAGCGCTAATTCGATGAGTTGTGTAACAAATTGCTCAATGGCTTAATTTTTAGAGATTTTCGCTCTTAGCGCGTGCCAAAGATTTTGTCTCCAGCATCTCCTAATCCCGGTAGGATATAGCCTTTCTCATTCAATCTATCATCGATTGCGGCGGTAAAGATATCAACATCAGGGTGTGCTTCAACAACGGCTTTAATGCCTTCAGGCGCAGCAACAAGGAATAGTCCCATTATTCTTCGACAGCCTTTCTTTTTCAGAAGGTCGATTGTTGCAATCAACGTACCGCCTGTTGCCAGCATTGGGTCAACAATCAGTGCGGTACGTTCATCAATGTTTTTTACTACCTTGTCAAAATAGGCTACTGGCTGCAGTGTATCTTCATCACGGTACAGACCGACTACACTAATCTTCGCATTTGGAATAAGTTCCAGTACGCCTTCAAGCATACCTAAGCCAGCACGTAGAATAGGGACAACAGTTATTTTCTTACCTTTAATTTGTCTTACTTCTACCTCATCCCCCGACCAACTTTTAATCGTCGCTCTTTCCGTAGGCAGTGTTCGCGTTGCTTCATAAGTCAGAAGGTTCCCTACTTCAGAGGCAAGCTCGCGAAAGTCTTTGCT
>JYMV01010205.1_pt1 | contig 172268 bp, 178 predicted proteins | sample 338911 | NCBI WGS metagenome assembly JYMV01 (sample SAMN03354496, study PRJNA234377) | hydrothermal vent metagenome | biome: Deep sea; feature: Hydrothermal plumes at the Eastern Lau Spreading Center, Western Pacific Ocean; material: Seawater | place: Tonga | collected 2009 | depth 2000 m m
AGGTGGCGTGTCTTGTGATTTTTTAGGCCAAATGGAATGCATTGCCAGCGGATCAGACTGAGTAAAAGTTACAGAAAATGACAAATAGTGATACGATTTCAAGCTTCGGGGTGTAGCTCAGCCTGGTAGAGTACTGCCTTCGGGAGGCAGGGGCCCGGGGTTCAAATCCCCGCACCCCGACCAGTTTAATTCGGCCCCATTGGTTTCTGCATTCCCTTGTTTCTAAGCAATGCGAGATTAAACGCAATAGAAATTTGATCTTCATTCGATGAATTGATTTCGACGCCATTCCCTAACCATGCTGGAAACAGCAGCAGGTCACCGTCTCTTGGCTGCACTCTAACGGTATAGGGATTCATGTGGTTCGGTTCTTGAAATGGCAACACGAGATAGCGCAAAGGGCGATGAAAATCTTCGATCACAAACTGTCCGCTGTTTGCCGGAATCTTCACATAATAGGTGCCGCTTAAAACCAGCGGGTTAGGCATACCACAGGGCGATTGATGCGAATGAATAGCGGTTAACTTACGCTTGATTAGCTGCCTTAATGCGCCAAACTCTGGCTTCATGTGCAACTTGCATGTCCCCGGAATTTGGAATTACTTGAACAACGCATCTAGGATCGGGCAGTCATCAATGCTGTAGTTCCCCCCTTTGCATCGGGCGGCCATCGTCGTTAATGCTTTTTGCAACCTTTTCAGGTCGTCGATCTTTTCCTGAATAGTGCGAGCCTGCAACATTGCCATACCTCGGACCTCGCCGCAGGCATGATCGGGTTCGTCGATGAAGCGCAATAGCGCTTTGACTTGCTCGACCGGGAAGCCAAGGTCTCGGCTACGGCGGATAAAAAACATCCGCTTTAGGTGGTCGAGGGAATAGATGCGGTGACCCCCTTCGGTGCGCGGTGGGTCGGGCATGAGTCCGGCTTTCTCGTAATAGCGCACCGTTTCAACTTTACAGCCGCTTTGCGTGGCGAGATCGCCAACCGTAAATCGTGTTTTTTCCTGAATCGACATAATCCACCCTTGAACCTGTAGTTACTACAGGTTCTATACTAGCTCATATATTAACCATTGGGAGTTAAAAGTGACGGAAATCGTGTTGGATTCGGAGTTAACCTGCCCGCAGTGCGGACACAAAAAGATGGAAGCCATGCCCACGGATAATTGTCAGTTTTACTATGAGTGTAGCGGCTGTGGTGTGATGCTCAAGCCGTTGAAGGGCGACTGTTGTGTGTTTTGTTCCTACGGCACCGTGCCTTGTCCGCCGATTCAAGAGGCTCGTGGCAGGGTTCAGCAGAGTGATTGCGGTGATTAGACAGGGTTTTGCATCGTCTTCCAGCGTGAGCTGGTTGGCCCTGTTCGTTTCGACGGGCACAGCGCCCGGTTTTTATTATTGCCGTTGCGTAACGGGTTAGGTGTTTGAGGAGCTATGGTGTGAAAAATGTATATGTCATCGCGTTACTTGGATTGGCGTGGGTGAATTCATCATCTGCCGGACAACTTGAGATTGAAGTCCATGGCATGACTTGCGCGTTCTGCGTTGACAGCTTGCAGCGTAATCTAGGCAAGCTGCCCGATATTGTAGCGGCAGAAGTGAGTCTAAAACACAAGAAAGTGCGCATCGAAACCACCGACGATGCGGTGGATATCGAACGTATCCGGCAAACGGTTCTGGACTCCGGCTTTACGCCAATAAAGATCACGTCCCGCGTCGATGAAAATTAGACATGGATTACCGTTTCTATTAGTTGGGTGGATTCTCGCCGCCCAGTCGACGCAGGCCATGGGCTTGCGCTCGTTTGTCGCATTGCCAGTCGACAAGGGCGGACAAGTTGCGCGCCTGCAGTATCAGCGCAACACGGATGCCAATGCCGATGTTTTGGTTGCCACTGCGGCGCTAGGCCTTGGCCGCAAGCAGACCCTGTTATTGGGCCTGCCTTATCGATTATCTCCCGGCGGTGTGAATCGTACCGGTGATCTGGGCGTCTTGTATCGTCATATCCTTTGGCAAGACGACAGGGCTACAGGTACGCGTCGTTTTGGTCTGCTGGGGGGTGCTGTGATTCCGACCGACAGTGATCGCGATGCGCGGCTTCAGATTGGCGGTGTGGCGACCTTCTATATAGATCGAACGGAATGGGATATTGATGCCCTGTGGGTTCAGGGGTTGGGTGACGCCGGCAACCGTGCCCGATATGACATCGCTTGGCAGTATCGACTCAGTCCTGCGGTCTATCCGGACTGGGGTATCGAGCGTGAGTGGGCGCTTGATCTGGAACTGGGTGGGCGTTGGCAGCAGGGCAATACCCTGGTGCATCAGGTAACCGTCGGTGTTCAATCTATCCATCGCCGGTGGGTGTTCGAGGCGGGTGTTGTACAAGATCTGAACGGCGCAGATGACACGCAGCTGATCGTTAGTACACGGGTGCATTTTTAAGGGGAACTTAGCCGTAGAAACACGGACTAAATGGGTATCGTTTGTTAGATCGATAACTTGCAACGGGGTGGAACTTCATCAATACTAAAAATCTATGCAGCTAAAAATCAACAAATTCGCTGCTTCCCTGCTGACTCTATTGCTAGCGTTAACCCCATTGCAGGGGGTTGTGGCCGCAACGGCAGCCGCTGGCGATGCGCATGTAATGATGATGGCTGAGGGTGAGCCAATGCATCATGTAGACGCCGAGGCAGCCGCCGCATTTAGTCGTTCTTGCGGTGTGTCACCCGCTACGCATGAATCCTATGTCGCTCTACCCAGCTTTCAATTCTCTCTGCAAATGATTGAATTGTTATTTAAACCACCCAAGGCCTGATCTTCTCTTAGATCGTCTTCGTTAAGCACAGACGATCCCATTTATCCACGTTATTGAATCGTCAACAGCACGACCGTGTCCGTTGTTGATGAATAGAGGAATATTTCAGTATGTCCAAATTACTTTTACCTTCAGCAGGTGCTGTTTCACTGTCTCGTCGTCGCTTTGTACAGGGCTTGGCGGCGGGTGGGGCGCTGATGGGTCTGGGACTTGATCCACGACTCAGTCACGCGGCCACGCGAAATCCTTATGCGGGTCCGGAAACGTTGAGCGGCACTCAGTTTGATCTCACCTACAGTCCGGTACCAGTTAACTTCACGGGCAAAGAGCGCTTTGCGACGGCCATCAATGGATCCGTGCCTGCACCGACGCTGCGGTGGCGCGAGGGTGACACCGTTACGTTGAATGTGATTAATAATCTGGCTGAAGATACCTCCATTCATTGGCACGGGATGATCCTGCCCAGTGCTCAAGATGGTGTGCCCAACATCAGTGCCGGCTTCAAGGGCATCAAGCCGGGTGAAACGTTTACTTATCGTTTTCCGGTCATTCAAAGCGGTACTTACTGGTATCACAGTCATTCAGGCTTTCAGGAACCGACCGGTGCCTACGGTGCCATCGTCATCGATCCGCAAGAAGCGGATCCGGTCAGCTATGACCGTGACCATGTGGTGATGGTTTCCGACTGGAGCGACGAGCAACCCACGGATATCTATAAAAAGCTGAAGAAGGTCAGCCACTATTATAATTTCCGTGAACGCACCATTGGCGAAGCATTGGACGAGGTGCGTGATGTTGGCTGGGACAAGTTTTGGCAGAAACGGGGTATGTGGAACGAAATGCGCATGTCCGATCGGGATATTTCCGACGTAACGGGATACACCTACACCTATTTGATGAACGGCGTCACGCCTGCCAGTGGTTGGAAGGGGCTGTTCAAGAAGGGTGAAAAGGTGCGATTGCGATTTATTAATTCGTCGTCGATGAGCTTTTTCGATGTTCGAATTCCGGGTTTGAAAATGACGGTGGTAGCAGCCGATGGGCAGAACGTGGAACCCTTTACCGTGGATGAATTTCGCTTTGGTACGGCTGAGACCTATGACGTGGTTGTCGAACCGAACGATGACCGGGCCTACACGATATTCGTTCAGTCCATTGATCGGACCGGTTATGCCTTGGGTACGTTGACCCCGGATCTGAGTTTGTCGGCTGAAGTCCCAGCGATGGATGCAGCGCCCATATTAACCATGGGTGACATGGGAATGAAAATGGGCGAAGGCGCGTGCGGTGGCATGACCAATATGAGCAAAATGCGCGAAGGTTCCTGCGGCGGTATGAAAGGCAGTAAGGGCACGGGCAAGATGAGTGAAGGTTCTTGTGGTGGCATGAAAGGCATGGCCGGCATGGGCAAGGTGAGTGAAGGTTCCTGCGGTGGCATGAAGGTGATGGATCAAAGCAAGATGGCCGTGGTTCCAGCCTACGGTTCGGGTAAAGCCGGTTTTGGCAGTAATCGCGATATTGTGCACGCCGATACAGAATATGGGCCCCACATTGATATGCGTGCCGATGGCGCACAATATAAGATCGATGACCCGGGCATAGGTTTGCGTAATAGCAATCGACGGGTTCTGGTTTATTCGGACCTGAAGAATCTTTATCCCACCCCTGACCCGCGCGAGCCAGAGCGTGAAATTGACCTGCACTTAACCGGCAACATGAGTCGATACATGTGGTCGATGAATGGCATCAAGTTTGCCGACGCGGATCCCTTGCAGCTCAAATTCGGTGAGCGAGTTCGATTTAACTTCATTAACGACACGATGATGAATCATCCCATGCACCTGCACGGTATGTGGAGCGATTTGGAAACCGGCGATCCTGATCGGATTCCACGAAAACACACGGTTATCGTACAGCCGGGGTCGAGGGCCAGTTACCTGGTCACGGCCGACGCGATGGGGCCGTGGGCCTTCCACTGCCACTTGGTTTTTCACATGCTGGGCATGTTCCGAAAAGTGGTCGTGAGCTAAGGGGAAATGACATGATTAGAAGACTACTAATAACACTAGTTTCCAGCAGTTTAGGTCTGCCTGTCTTCGCAGGAGGGATGGATGACGACCCGCTCATCGGTAAAGTCATGATTGGCCAATTTGAAACACGATCGACCGATGGTTCCAATCCACTGGTCCTTGAAGCGCACGGTTGGCTTGGTAAAGATTTGCAGAAACTCTGGATCAAGACCGATATAGAGCGGGCTGATGGTGACAACGAAGAAGTGGAAGTTCAGGCGCTATACAGTCGAGCGATTGCACCGTATTGGGATTTTCAGGTTGGCTGGCGTCATGACAGTAGGCCCGAGCCTGATAGAGACTGGGCGGTCATCGGGTTCCAGGGCGTAGCCCCATACTGGTTTGAAATTGACGCCGCTGTATTCATCGGGGAGAGCGGTCAGACAGCTGTGCGTCTGGAAGCCGAGTATGAGGCGTTGTTCACCCAGCAACTTATCCTGACCCCAGAGGTAAAGATGAATGTTTTTGGCAGGGATGATGCAGCGACAGGCATTGGGTCCGGTCTATCCGACATTGAACTGGGTGTTCGTCTTCGCTATGAGATCAAACGCGAGTTTGCACCTTATATCGGTGTTAACTGGACAAAACTGTACGGCGATACCGCAGACTTTGCGCGTGCGGAGGGAGAGGACGTCGACGATGTGCAATTCGTCGTGGGCGTGCGGGCGTGGTTCTAGTGGGGATCGAAGAGCGGGGGACAGGCCACAGCTTTCCTCACAGTGCAAGATAAGCGCTGTGAGGAAAAGATTGGGGCAACCGGGAAACCGTGGTTTACCCCTTGTTCTTCAGCGGGAGTGAGCAGCTGTCGGGCTAACTTACGTGGATAGCACTAAACTTAAAGCAAGATGTCATACTGGCCGATGAAGTTGTAATGCCTCCAATCGGGAACGGATAGGTGCTTTTCTGGCTATGTTGATACACTACAACTTATGTTACGTGCGCTGATTCTCGGTTGGCTGATTGTTTGTACCTTTGGGTATGGTTCGGTAATGGCGTTCGATATCCATATCGATGCACCGGATCAGCACGAAAATCACGCTGGCACCTCGTCTAATCACGCAGATGACAGTGAAGACCAGCCCGGCTGTGATCACTGCTGCCATTCCTCTGCCCATGCGACTGGGTTGGCATCGGATCGGCCAGTGGTTGGTGCGCTGCGTGCGGATATTGGCCTGTCGTCTTATTACGTCGCTTATTATCGCCTCCCCTCCGATCCCCCTGATCACCCTCCTCGAAGCTAAGTCTCTTTCTGTTTGACCGGTTTATTGCCGGTACATTGTGTTGCCCGTTAGGTGGTAACACTTGCTATGGCTTACTCTCAAGGATTCAACCATGTTGAATAAATCAGGTTCATGGGCGGCGATATTGGCCTCTCTGTTGCTGTCTTCGCTTGTCTTGGCGGATGGTAGGGGTACATCGGGTATGGCCGTATCGAATTGGATCGGTACCGTCCTTATTGGCAATCCCGATGTTCAGGCGGGTCAGGCAGCCGTAGACGCGGCGCTTGCGCGCGCAAGCGCCGCGGATCAACCGCTGTTTAACCCCGAGCTGGAATTCGACTACGAGCGCACAGACATCAATATCTCGTCACTCGGCCTTAGTCAAACCATCGACTGGTCAAACAAACGCGGGGCACACAAAGCAATCGCGGAGGTCGGTGTGCGAACGGCGAGAGTTGAGTTGTCGCAGCGACGTCAGCTGCTCGCAGCTGAGCTGTTGTCTAAACTATCTGCATTTCAGGCGGCTGGTGAGCTTGAGAAGATCGCCCGTTCCGGCAGTCAGTTAATGACGCGTTTTGCGGACTTGTCACAGCGACGTTGGGAGGCGGGGGATGTTGGCCAGATCGAGCTTGATTTAGCCAGGTTGGCAACGGCGGAAGCCGATTTTGCGCTGGCGAGTGCTTCGTCGCAACGAATTATTCAGAAGCAAGCCTTGAGGGCGCTTGCGGGGCTTATTCAAATCGACGTGCCGATGTTGCCGGAATTACCGCCGCTGATCGAATCCGCGGAGCGTAATAAAGAGTCCTTGATGGCGGCATTACCATCCGTGCAGTCAACGCGAGCGCGCATGGACTCGGCTCGCTCTGAGGTTGATCTGAGGCTGCGTGAGAAACGCCCGGATCCCACGGTGGGATTCCGAATCGGAAAAGAGGATCAAGAGTCGCTCGCGGGTGTGACGCTATCCATCCCTCTGTTCGTTCGCAATACGTTCAATGCCGAAGTTGAGGCGGCCAATGCGGACCTGATTCAGGCGCAGCAAGAAGCGCTGAATACTCAGCGACAAACCAGCGCTCGATACGACGCCTCGGCGCAACGATACCAAGTGATGCGCGATAGTTGGCAAGTGTGGAAAGCGGGTGGCCAGGCCAGTCTTGACCCGCAGTCAAGTGTGCTGGAGCGCCTGTGGCGGGCAGGTGAGCTGAGCACCACCGACTATCTCGTACAAGTGAAGCAGGTAATGGAAACACAAGCAGGTGCTATCGAACAACATGGCCAGATGTGGCAGGCCTGGGTTGAGTGGCTTATCGCCTCCGGTCAGGTCGAGCAATGGCTCAATTTATCAGGAGCACAGTAATGAAATCGTTGACCAACTGGGTATTAACCTTTCTTTTGGGGTCTGGGATATCGTCATTGACGATGGCCGGCGAAGGGTATGATCTGGAGCGCGGACACGGCGAGCGTGGCGCGGAAACGCAAGGCCACGAAGAGGAAGGTGGGGTCACCTTGACTGAACAACAGAAGAATGCCGCGGGGATTGTGAGCGAGCCTCTGTCGCCGCGCCGTGTTGTCTCGCAGTTGCGCGCGCCGGGTGAAACACAGCTCAACGCCTATGCGACGATCAAGGTCACGCCACGCATTGCCGCCCAGATTATCGAGCGTCATGTTGTGTTGGGTGATGCGGTGGATGTCGGACAGCCTTTGGTGACCTTGTCCAGCGTCGATATGGCACAGGCACAGGGAGATCTCTTGGTCGCCGCACGTGAATGGCGACGGGTGAAGAAGCTAGGCCGTGACATGGTATCTGAGCAACGTTATACCGAGGCGCGCGTCGAACGCGAACAGGCTCGTGCCCGCGCGCAAGCGTATGGCATGACCGCGAAGCAAGTGGATAAGCTGGTTGAGAGTGGTAACGCAGCTATGGCTAATGGCCGCTTTCAATTGTTGGCATCACAGGCGGGCACGGTGATCAGCGATGATTTCATTGTCGGCGCATTGGTTGCAGCAGGCCAGGTTCTGTTCGAAGTGAGTGATGAATCCATGCTGTGGGTTGAGGCGCGTTTAATGCCGGAGCAGGCGGATCAAGTGCGAGTGGGAGCATCGGCCAGTGTCGTGATTAGAGGTAAGCCGATATTGGGGGAAGTGATTCAGGTGTTCCATGCGTTGGACGAGCGGACGCGAACCTTGGGTGTTCGCATCCAAATTCCGAATCTGGATGATCGCTTGCACCCCGGCCTGTTTGTGCAGGCATTGATAGACGCGTCTGCTACCGAGCAGGCGTTAGTGATACCGACCAACGCCATACTGCGTAGCCCGGATGGTGATTGGCAGGTGTTCATTGAACATGAGCCTAATGAATTTGAGCATCGCGAAATTAAGATCATTCGTTCCGCAGGTGACCTTAGCGTGATCGAAGGCCTTGATCCGGGCGTTAATGTCGTTGTGCAAGGTGTCTTTTTTCTTCAATCCGAGTTGGCCAAGTCAGGCTTTTCGATACATAACCACTAGAGGTCGATATGTTAAATAGATTGATTGATCTCGGTGTGCAGAACCGTCTGATGGTGGTTCTGGCGCTGCTGGCGATGCTGGTGGCGAGCAGTCTCATTCTGCCGAAACTAAATCTGGATGCGTTTCCGGATGTCACCAACATACAGGTGCAAATCAACACCGAGGCGCGTGGTCTGGCCGCTGAAGAAGTGGAACAGTTGATCACCTTTCCGATTGAGTCCGTCATGTATGCCCTGCCTGATGTGGAAGAAGTGCGTTCTATCTCCAAGACGGGACTATCGGTGATTACCGTGGTGTTCAAGGAAGGCACGGATATTTACTTCGCGCGCCAGTTGGTATTTGAACGCTTGCAGACCGCGCGTGAACAAATACCGGACGGTATAGGAACACCCGGACTGGGTCCCAATACATCGGGTCTTGGACAGATGTATCAGTATATTCTGCGAGCGGATGACCCCCAGAAGTACGATGCCATCGCGCTACGTAGTCTGAACGACTGGGTGGTGAAATTATTGTTGATGCCTGTCGATGGGGTCACTGAGGTACTCTCGTTTGGTGGTGAAGTGCGTCAGTATCAGGTGCAACTCGATCCACAACGACTGCTTTCCCATAAGCTACGCGTCGATGATGTGGTAGAAGCGGTAGAAGCGAACAATCGTAACGCGGGTGGTTGGTATCTCGATCGTGGCGCGGAGCAATTGGTGATTCGTGGTGTGGGTTGGTTGCGTAGTGGCGAAGATGGTTTGCGTGACATCGGGAACATCCCGTTAAAGGATGTCGATGGTGTCCCGGTACGCGTGAGTGATATCGCTGACGTACAATTCGGTCCAGAGATTCGCCAAGGCGCGGTGACCATGACGCGTCGAGATGCGGAGGGTCGTCCCATGCCGTTGGGCGAGGTGGTCGCGGGTGTCGTTTTGAAGCGTATGGGTGCCAATACCAAAGCCGCAATTGATGGGGTTAGGGATCGTTTACCGACGATTCAAATGGCCTTGCCTGAGGGGGTGACGCTAGAGCCGGTATACGATCAGTCCACTCTGGTCGATCAGGCCGTTAACACGGTCAGTAAGGCCTTATTGGAAGCCTTTGTGTTAATCATCATAGTGCTAATGTTGTTTTTGGTGAATTTACGCGCCAGTTTTCTGGTCCTTATTTCGGTGCCAATTTCCATCGGACTGGCGTTGATGGCTATGGCGCAGTGGGGTGTGTCGGCTAACCTGATGTCGTTGGGTGGTTTAGCGATTGCAATTGGCATGATGGTGGATGGCTCGGTAGTGATGATGGAGCATATTTTTAGTCACCTGACTCGTCCGGATAAAGATCACTTTGATGAGGCGAGCCAACAGTCTGGCAGTGAAACACCCTATGATGCGGCCCACGATAGGCATGGCATTGCGTTGCGTATTCAAGAGGCGGCACGCGAAGTCGGTCGACCGGTGTTCTTCGCCGTGTTGATCATCATTATTGTGTTTGCGCCATTGTTCAGCCTTGAAGGTGTCGAAGGCAAGTTATTTCAACCAATGGCGGTTTCCATTGTGTTGGCTATGCTGGCGTCGTTGTTTGTCGCATTGATGGTTGTGCCGGCGTTGGCGACTTACTTGTTTCGACGTGGGGTGGCGCACAGGGAAGGGCTGATTATGCCGTTATTATCGAGCCTGTATCGCCGCGGACTGGATGGGGCGCTCAAGCGTCGCAGTCTCGTGGTGACTTCGGCGGCCGCGCTGTTCGTTGGCTCCTTGATGCTGGTCCCATTGCTCGGGACAGAGTTTGTTCCTGAGTTGGAGGAGGGTACGCTCAATATTCGAGTGACATTAGCGCCGTCATCAAGTCTGGATACCTCGTTGCAAGTTTCTCAGAAACTTGAGGCGCGGTTAATGACGTTTCCAGAGGTTTTGTATACCTTCAGTCGAGTGGGCCGCGCAGAGATCGGTGGTGACCCCGAGCCGGTGTCGAATATCGAAATATTTGTCGGTATGAAACCCGTATCCGAATGGACCAGTGCGCTGGATCGCAAGGCGTTGCAAGTCCTGATGGAGGAAAAAATGTCGGTGCATCCAGGTCTGTTGTTTTCATTCTCGCAGCCAATCGCCACTCGCGTAGATGAGTTGCTATCCGGGGTTAAGGCGCAGCTTGCGATCAAGTTATTTGGCCCAGACCTCGATGGGTTGGCGACGACCGGAAAAGCCATCGAGGCATTAGTGCGAAACGTTGAAGGGACTCGTGGCGTCGAATTGGAGCAGATTGCCGGCGAGGCGCAACTGGTTGTGCGCCCGGATCGGGATGCGTTGGCACGCTATGGAATACCAGTCGCTCAGGTGATGGATCTGGTCGCAGACGCGATTGGTGGGCGCGACGCGGGACAAGTTATTAACGGTAATGAGCGTTACGATATTTACGTGCGTTTGAACGAGGGCAGTCGTAACCGCGTGGAGGCGATTCGTCGCCTCATCTTGCAGGCACCCAATGGCGCATGGGTAGAGCTGGGCGATGTCTCGAAGGTATCGATCGAATCCGGTCCGCCACAGATTCGCCGTGATGACGTACAACGGCGCGTGGTGATTCAGGCCAATGTTGATGGTCGTGATATGGGTGGCTTGGTGAAAGAGCTACGCGAACGTATCGCCGATGAGATAGATATTCCACCCGGTTACAGTGTCGTGTTTGGTGGTCAGTTCGAGAATCAGGAGCGCGCTCAAGCACGTTTGATGATCGTGGTGCCATTGTCACTCGGGCTGATCTTCTTGCTGTTGTACTTCGCGTTTAATTCCGTCGGCCAGGCATTGTTGATTATGATCAATGTACCGTTGGCGTTGATTGGTGGTATTGCGGCCCTGTTTTTCTCGGGCCAATATTTGTCAGTGCCGAGTTCCATTGGTTTCATTGCGCTGTTTGGGGTGGCGGTGTTGAATGGCGTCGTCATGGTGGCCTCGATTAATCAACGCTTGAGCGGTGGCTTGTCGGAGGCCGAAGCAGTATTCGCAGGCGCATTTTCGCGCTTAAGGCCGGTGCTAATGACAGCGAGCATAGCGGCGCTGGGTTTGATCCCCATGCTGTTGTCTAACGGGGTCGGTTCAGAGGTGCAACGCCCACTGGCCACCGTGGTGGTCGGCGGACTGTTTTCATCTACGTTGCTGACGTTGTTCGTATTGCCCTCGTTGTATGGTGTGTTTTCAAAGAGCGTCATTTCACATAAATAGGAAAAATGTCGCGCCTTTTCTTAGCGCAAGCTCGCGTCAGAAACCATGGGTACGAACGTTCGTGGTTAGGGGTCACCGTCCCTGTTTCCGGGGAAACCATACCTGCGTATAAAACCACCAAAAAACAGCAGGTTGGAGTATGTGGGTTGGTGCGGGTGTAAGAATGCTGACGCCAATAAAACGCGATTGACCAAATATCTCGGTTTCGATCAACTGATAGGATCCGCCGCCGCCAAGACGATACGGGTCCCATTGGAAGACAAAGCAGTAGCGACATCCACGCCACAGATTTCCTGACCGTCGCGCTCAGCCAGAAACCGGCCCGCCCGGCTAACCCAGCAGAATGTTTCTGCGTTACGTGGGTTACGGCCAAGTGCGGATTCGCCAAGGTGTCCTAATGGTGGTGGATGTGATGAGCGGTGATGACCCCTCCCGCGCTCATTTTTGACCAAACCCAGACATTCAGATTATCACTGCCCGCATTTAGCTATTCTATAGCCCGTAGAGCCTCTATATATAAGGTGAACTGTAATATTAGCGTTTGCCAATACATAATTGTCCAAGGTGCTTTTTAACTAAGTCAGTTAGATATATAATGCTCGCGTTAAATCAGTAGAACAGCTATTGGGGACCTGAGAGAAAGCGTCTATTCGTTTTCTCTTTTTCGCACTCCGCATGATTTTTTGCGGACTCCAGGTGTTTTTTCGCTGGAAGTCGCATTGTCCGGGGCTCTTAAGCTTGTGGTGGTGAGGGCGTAAACCGCTAGGTTGCGGGGGCACGCTGTATCATTCGAACGTCTGGGATAGTCACTGGTGTTTGAGGCGGGTATACCGTCTTGGCTTGGTTCGCTAACAACTGCTAACAATTATGAGGATAAGTTAATGTTTATGAGCAATCCCTTCTCCGAACTTTCGGAGTTCATCCCGGCTGCTGTCATGCAGGCGTATGTCGTGTTAATGATCCTCTTGGTCATCGGCGGTACCGTGCTTGACATGATGCACAAGAAAAGTGCGCAGTACTTTTTCAAAAATGCGAAAAAAGCACAGAAAGCAGCAAAGCGTACCGTTAGCGGTGGAGAAAAAGTATCGCTTGCAATTTCAACTGTAGCAAACGAAGTCTTAACTTCTTCTGAATTCTGTAATACACGTCGCAGAATTTCGCATCTGTTCACTATGTATGGCTTCATTATCTTCATGGCGACTACCGCTATTATGATCTTTGCCTACCCAACGCCGGCGACAGCTACACCTGTAATTGTTCCAATTCTCTGGCATATCGGGGCCGCGATGCTTTGCTTTGGTGGCTACTGGTTCTGGTTTTCTATTCGGGTTGACGTGGCTGCGGAAGGCGTTCGTTGGTATCGACTGGAACGTGCGGACTTGTTTATTGTCTCGATACTCGCAACCGCGACCTTCGGATTGATTTGGTCTTATCTGCAGTCGTCAGGCGCCGGTGATTTCATGACCATGCTAGGTTTTGTTTTGTTCATCGCCTCAAGCACGACATTGTTTGGCTCCGTACTGTGGTCGAAGTTTGCTCATATGTTCTTCAAGCCTGCAGCGGCTTACCAGAAGAAGATAACCAAGGCAGATGGTTCGAGAGAGAATCTACCCGCTGATTTCGTTTTGTCAGATCCTGCCACCCAGAAACGGTTTCCTGATATCCCCCAATATATGGGCGACAACCCACCTAACATGGGTCTTGGTATCAAACGCGAAGCTCCAAACCACTACTAACAGTTATTTAACTAATTTTTAAAGAGACAAATATTATGCCTACTTTTGTATATATGACTCGTTGTGATGGTTGTGGCGAGTGCGTCGACATCTGTCCATCAGACATCATGCACATTGATAAGACACTTCGACGTGCTTACAACATTGAACCTAACATGTGCTGGGAGTGTTACTCCTGTGTCAAGGCATGCCCACATCAAGCAATTGACGTGCGTGGTTATGCTGACTTCGCGCCACTTGGCCACAGTGTTCGTGTTATTCGTGATGAGGAAAAAGGTACCATTGCTTGGCGCATCAAGTTCCGCAACGGTAAAAAAGATATGGATCTGCTGGCCCCTATCACGACCAAGCCTTGGGGCACATGTATTCCTCAGCTCGCGGATGAGGCTGCTCCTAGCCAGGAGATGCGCGACAGCCATTTGCTGTACAACGAACCCAAGTACATTCGTCTCGATGATGGTGGTCTTCACACTCTCGAGTCTAATGGCCTGACATTGAAAGAAGGGGTGTACTACTAATGGCTTACAAAACTATTATTGAAGATGATATCGACGTCCTGATTGCAGGTGCGGGCCTCGGTGGTACCGGTGCTGCGTTTGAAGCAAGACATTGGGGCAAGGACAAGAAAATTGTCATTGCAGAAAAAGCAAACATCGATCGTTCTGGTGCGGTAGCTCAGGGTCTTTACGCGATTAACTGTTACATGGGTACGCGCTGGGGTGAAAATAACCCTGAAGATCACGTGCGCTATGCCCGTATGGATCTGATGGGTATGGTTCGTGAGGATCTTGCCTTTGATATGGCTCGTCACGTAGATTCAGCTGTTCACCAGTTCGAAGACTGGGGCCTGCCAATTATGAAAGATGCTAAGACTGGTACTTATCTTCGTGAAGGTCGCTGGCAGATTATGATTCACGGTGAATCATACAAGCCGATTGTTGCAGAAGCAGCGAAAAAATCTGCGGATAAAGTATTCAACCGTATCTGCGTAACTCATATGCTAATGGATGATGCTAAAGAGAACCGCGTTGCAGGTGCTGTAGGCTTTAACGTTCGAACCGGTAATTACCACGTCTTTAAAGCCAAAACGGTTATTGTTGGTGCGGGTGGCGCGTCTAACATCTTTAAACCACGTTCAGTGGGTGAAGGTGCGGGTCGTGTCTGGTATGCACCATGGTCATCCGGTTCTGCGTATGGGCTTATGATTGGCGCAGGCGCGAAGATGACTCAAATGGAAAACCGTATCGTACTGGCTCGATTCAAGGATGGTTACGGTCCTGTAGGCGCATACTTCTTGCATCTCAAGACTTATACCCAAAATGGTATGGGTGAAGAGTATGAATCCAAGTGGTTCCCAGCGCTAACGGAAATGGTAGGTAAAGAATATCTGGATACCGAAAATCAGCATTTGTCCCACAAACCAATCCCAACCTGTTTACGTAACCATGCATTTATCAATGAGGTAAATGCTGGTCGCGGTCCCATTCACATGGTCACTATGGAAGCATTCCAGGATCCTCATCTTGAAGAGATCGGCTGGCACAACTTCTTAGGTATGACCGTTGGTCAGGCGGTACTTTGGGCTGCAACTGATGTTGATCCTAAATACGAAAACCCTGAATTAACTACTTCTGAGCCATACGTAATGGGTTCACACGCAACGGGTTGTGGTGCATGGTGCTCAGGTCCGGAAGATGTATCACCAGATGAATACTTCTGGGGCTACAACCGTATGACCACAGTAGAAGGTATGTTTGGCGCGGGTGATGCGGTTGGTGGTACACCTCACGCATTCTCTTCAGGTTCTTTCACTGAAGGTCGTCTTGCAGCTAAAGCCGCTTGTCAATACATTGACGATGGCAAAGCCGAAGGCATCCGGGTTTCTGACGAGCAAATTGCAGATCTGAAAGAAACGATCTACAAGCCAATGGAAACTTATACTGTTTATCGTAACGAAATTGTGGCTGGCGATGTCAATCCAAATTACATCAATCCAAGACAAGGCCTTGATCGTCTGCAGAAACTGATGGACGAGTACTGTGCTGGTTTTGGTGTTAACTACATGACCAACGAAAAGCTTCTACAAATCGGACTCAAGAAAATGGGTATTTTTGCAGAAGATCTGGAAAACATTGCTGCAGAAGACATACACGAGTTACTGCGTGCATGGGAATTGAAGCATCGTTTTCTTACTTCTGAAGCTGTGTTCCAACATACATTATTCCGTAAGGAAACTCGTTGGCCTGGTTACTATTACCGCGGTGATGCCATGAAGCTTGATGATGAGAACTGGCATGTATTGACCGTTTCACATCGTGATCGTCAAACCGGCGAATATACAATGGCGAAAGCTCCTTGTTATCACTTGGTTAGCGAAGGCGAAGAGTAATAAACTAGACGAAGATTTAAGCTGGTTTTTACTGGTATTAGGAAAAGGACCAACCGTTTTACGTTGGTCCTTTTTTTATTTATAGGGCGAATTCACTGCTACGAAAAAACCCTTTAAAGATGAAATTATTATGAATATTATTGAAAAAAGTGACGAAGAGATATTAGAGCTAGCTCACCCTATGTGGGAAGATCTAATTAAATTCTCTAATGAAGAAAATTACGGTGCATTTACCCGTAATTTTTCCGCATCGATGATGTTGGGTGCAAACGAAATTGAGATGGGTAAACAATTTGCAAGAAGTAAATTAACAAAAAACCTGTCTGAACAATATGACTACCTTGGCATGATACGTCGCGGTGAGTATGTAACGATTGTTTACAAACAAACCAACACTAAAAAAGAAGGAGAATGGCTTGGCAGGCTGGTTCTCGGTTATGAAAAAGAAAAGGTAAGAATTTTTGGTGCTACGCTGTTCTAAGGCCAGTTTATCTAAAACAGAGTTTTCTAGTTATGTCAGATACTATCCAAAACGAAAAATTCGTTGAATTGAATTATAAGGTCGTCGATGTAAAAACCGGCGATGTCCTCGTTACTATTGATTATCCTCTAGGTTATGTTCATGGGATTAATGATGTTTTGTCTGAACAGGTGACCAAAGAACTGGATGGTAAGAAAGTTGGTGATATCATCGAGATACCGGTTGACACTGAACAGCTATACGGTGAGAGAGACGAATCGCTGGTATTTACCGATAGCATTAAAAATGTACCGGAAGAATACCGACAAATTGGTATGACTATCACGATGGAAAATGACCAAGGCGCACCTAAAAATTTTATCGTCACGCGTTTTGATGATCAAACGCTGACGGTGGATGGCAATAATCCACTGTGTGGCAGGGAGGTGGTTTTCATGCTGGAAGTATTGACAGTGCGTGAAGCTACCGATGAAGAAGTCGACTTAGGCGGCGCGGTTGGCGCCAATCCGGATCTCCATGAAATTCTCCAATAGCTATATTTTTTATCCCGATAATCGGGCGCTTGTACAGGCGATCGATCACTATAAGCGTTTACTTGATAATCAAGTAGCTGAAGATGATGCGCCTGATACTACGGTGTCGGTTCGGGATAACTTTCTTCATACGCGGGGTAACTTTGAGCTGCGCCGTTATAGCGCCAATGTACTTGAAGGTGCGCGCGAGACGCTTGAGGCCATGCTGTCTGACGAGGGTCGTAAACAAGCGCCTCTGGATTGGGCGGCGATCAATAATAGCCTGGGTAATGTATTCGCAGCCCTTGGACAACTGCGCAGAGATGAAGAGTTATTTAAAAAAGCCATTGCCTCGTTTGATCATGCCCTTGAGGAATTCGCACAGGAAAAGACACCGCTGGACTGGGCGGCAACGCAATATAATATGGGCACGGCTATGCAGGCGTTGGGCGGGCAATTGCATGACTCCAAATTGTTAAAGGCATCCGTGGATGCCTACACCAATGCGCTATTGGAATGGACTCGAGAACAGGCGCCCAAAGAATGGGCATCTACCATGCATCAGCTGGGCGCGGCCTTTTATGCGCATGGAATACTTCTCAAAGGTAACCGTACGTTTCAAAAGTCTGTTGTAGCCTTTAAGAATGCGCTGTTAGAGCTCGATGCAGATAATGATGCTCTGGAGTTAGCCGCTACGCACAACAGTCGCGGTGTCGTGTTACACAATTTGGGTGAGTCAGAAGAAAATACGGAGCGCCTCAAAGAGGCAATCAGATCGTACGAGACGGCAATGACTGTCTGCATGGAGCAACAGCTGCCCATCCATTTGGCCGTATTGTGCAGGGTGAACCGGGCAACCGCCAAAGGCGTGCTGGCGGGGCTAACGAAAGATCCCGCTATTGCGGAAGAGACGGCAGATGACTTTGAGGTGATTGTTGAGTTGTTTCACAACGCCTGCCAACCACTCTGTTTGAAGCATTGCGAAGCACAGTTAGGCCACGCGCAATCAATGGTGGTGGAGTTTAGTGGCAGTGGCGGCGAAGCCAGTAGCGTTTAGTCGACCAGCAAGTTTAGTTCAAACCCGCTCGGATAGTTGATACTCCACATCAATAAACGCGCCAATGTCCGCCAGAAAGCGGATGGTTCGAGCACCGAATCCAACGTCGGGGCATGTCTTACCGTCATCAACAGACAAAACCAGAACAACGCCAATTCTAGGCGACAGGTTACGGCTTTCAGTGAGCTGCAGGATCTTTTCCTTGATGGGCTCCAGTTGTTTGATGATGATGTCCGTCAGCGCATAAACGTCCAGATCCTCAGTCACGTTATCGGTCGATAACTCCCAAGTACTGAGTACAGGCTTGTCCAATCCACTGTTTGCGCCAGCGCTGTTGACTGCAGTGGGTTCTAGGCCAAGTGCACTAGTGATGTCATCGGGATGGAAATGATAACCAGCAAGCATGAAGTAAGCCCGCCCTTTATTAGATGCCAAGATATTGACCTCATCGATTAACCGTAGATATGGCCAAAGATTATAACGTATAGGTCGAATCGATGTGGCCAGCCAGATGCTGAAATCCACGGGCTAAAACTTACGCGGGTTCTCCCACATCGGCAAAAAAAAGGTCTATTATAGATTGAGAAGCAGCCACACCATCTCCTCACTGTTATCGTTTGAGGGATCGCATGACAAATCGATCATACCGCCTTGTTTTTGGGTTTATTATCTTGATGGGCCTCTATTTTGAAGCGCCCATGGTGCTGTATGCGCTGATTGGACTTGCCCTGATCGAGGGCCGCACCAGTCTGTGCATCCCGCCGCTGGCGGGAGAAGGCTCACTGGGCCTACGTTGGCTAGGGTTCCGTCAGTGAATACCAGCGCGATAAATCTGCACACCAAAATTACCGGTATCGTATTTTGGGGTCTGGCACTGATCGGAATTATCGCCTGCGTGGTCTTGATGCAGATCGTCGAACCCGTGGTTACCGAACGTTATAATAAACATTTTTATGAGGCATCGGTACGTTCCGAGTTTCTGTTGCAGACCAATCCTGACTTGAGTAGTGAGCGATTGCGGGCGGAACTCGATTTTGTACGCAAGGATACCGGCGTTGATGCGTTTGAAATATCCAGTGGGATGGATATCATTGTCATTGGCAAGATCCATCCTGAGGCTGGTAGTCGTTCCATTCTGATTCAATATGCCAACAATGAGGCGAGCCCGGAGAACCACGAACTGGTTGTTGTGATGTACCAGCCATCGGCTGCCGACACCTTGGCCAACATTCGTAAAAACGTAATTATGGGAATGGCTGCCCTGTTTTTTCTGTTTGGCATGGTGTTGCAAAAAATCTTGCGACGGATGCTCACCAATCCGTATGCTCGCATGATAAAGATTGCCAGTGGGTTCATTGATAACCCAGACGGACGCTTTGATGATAGCCGCGGCGACGAATTCGGATTTTTGGCCAGTTTCATCAACAAGGCATTGGACGATCTTGTGGCCAAACAGCACGAACTCGAGTCTGCTCTGACCCGAGCGGTAGATTCGGAACGCGCTCTGTTCGCGGAAAAGGAACATGCGGAAGTCACTCTCAGTTCAATTGCAGATGCCGTGGTCACAACTGATGAAAACGGTGAGATAGCCTATGTTAACCCTGTCTCAGAGGCCCTTCTGGGTTGTGATCTGGCATCGATTCGTGGCAAGCGACTTAGTGATGTGGTTGACTTGTTCAGTGAAGAAACCGACCTGCTGGTGGACGACAGCTGCATCGAATGCATTCGCACCAACAGTATTGTCCGCGATCAAGGTACACAGCGATTGGTGCGCCGGGATGGAACCTATCTGGAGGTGCAGACTTCGGCTGCACCTTTAAGGGATGGTATCGGTGAGGTGATTGGTGCAGTGCTAGTGCTTCACGATGTGCATGAGGCACATGTGCTGGCACGCCAGTTGAGCTATCAGGCCAGTCACGATCCATTGACCAATCTGATCAATCGACGTGAGTTTGAAAATCAGATACACGACGTACTCGAAAGCTCGACCATGCGGGGCATTGGTTGTGCTTTGTGCTATCTGGACCTTGATCAGTTCAAAATTGTCAATGACACCTGCGGCCATATTGCTGGCGATGAACTGTTGCGTCAACTCACCCACCAACTCAGCACCATAATTCGAGATACTGATACGTTGGCACGCCTCGGTGGTGACGAATTCGGGGTATTGTTGCGCGGTTGCTCGACAGCGGATGCAACACGGATTGCCGACTCGATGTGTCAGTTGGTCAAAGAATTTCGCTTTGCCTGGGAAGACAAGTCGTTTGATATCGGGGTGAGTATTGGCTTGGTACCATTGCATGAGACGACCATGGATATGGTGGGGGCACTGAGCGCAGCGGATGTGGCTTGTTATGCAGCAAAAGACCATGGCCGCGGTCGTGTGTACGTCTACGAATCGAATGATATGGAGTTGGAGCGGCGTCGTGGTGAACTGGTCTGGGCAACGCAGATAAGCGATGCGTTACAAGAAGACCGCTTCCGACTGTATTTTCAGCCCATCGTGCCGTTGTCATCGCGCGACACGTTATCCAGCCACTGCGAGATTCTGTTGCGGGGTGTAGATAAAAATGGAAAAATTATTCCACCGGGTGCGTTTCTACCCGCAGCCGAACGCTATAAATTGATGCCGGCGATCGATCGCTGGGTGATCAACACTCTGTTTTTACACTATGGTGATGACATTCGTAATCGTCATGCCAAGGCACGCTTCTCGGGTACCGGCAAGCACACCGGACCGATTTCGGTAAACCTTTCCGGTGCCAGTATAAACGAAGCGGGTTTTCTCGACTTTATTCGCAAGAAGATCGAAAAATTCAATATTCCACCAGCCGCATTATGTTTTGAGATCACTGAGACAGTGGCGGTTGCCAATCTGGTCGAGGCATCGGAGTTTATTCATGACCTCAAACGCATTGGTTGCAGTTTCGCGCTGGATGACTTTGGTAGCGGCATGTCGTCGTTCTCCTATCTCAAAAACCTCGATGTCGACTATCTGAAAATCGATGGCAGCTATGTCAAAGACCTGGTGCATGATCCGATTGACCGTGCGATGGTCGAGGCCGTCAACCAGATTGGACATGCCATGGGTATCGCAACGATTGCCGAGTATGTCGAGGATGAGGCCATATTTGGTGCGCTGTCGGCGATGGGCGTGGATTATGCCCAAGGCTATGGTATCGCCAGACCCGCCCCAATTGACGGCCTGTTTGCCAAGGATCGAAGCCAGACCATCGAGGTTTTGGCGTAACGTCCAGCGCCAGATCAGAAAGAGATTGCTAAATATGAGGGACTTAAATCAGGTTCTTCGGCCAGTGATGCAGCTTCGATAATGGCGCCCTTGCACGTCATCATGGTGTGGCCAATAGGCAGGGTAATACCAGTAGATGCTTTCGATTCACATCAATAATTCTCCGCGTGGCGGATGATTGCAGATCAGTCGCTGGTCTGCGGTTGATGGGCGAAAAAGTACAGCTGTGAATCAGGGCTGACTAAGGTCAAGTATCGCGTGAACATCTGCCGGGGGTTGCGCCATGGATGTTCAATAATGAATGCACAATTAGGGTCAGATCCCGGTTTCCGTTAATATTAGCGTTAATTGGGATCTGACCTCTACGTTTTAGGTGTAACGCTTATGGTGGATATGAAGTGTCCATTTTCAACCGTGCAGGCCTCGGGCGTCTGCCAGTGTGGTCAGGCACGGGAGGTTATTCGCCGCGGTGGTTCTGAATACGATTGTACCCAGAGTGATTATTGGCCCGTTTGTCAGTCGCTGGTGACGCATCTGAATGCTACGGCATTGCCGGTGCTGGGCCATGTGGACGACCTGACGTTGACACCAAAAAGTGTTTACGATCGGGTGCTGCTCGGTGGGTTACAGGGGCTGCGCCAGACGGTTGATCCGCAAGACGATGCGCTGGAAACGTCGGATATCTGGCCGGTTATCGACAATGCCAAAACACGGGTAGGTTCGTTTGACTCATTACCGAGCGCCGATTTTCTTCCTGCTATACAAGCCTGCAAGCTCAGGCGACGCAGACCTGCGAAGTGAAAATCATGCCCACGGATAACACGCAGCTGCTTTTCGGTGCGCGCGCATTTCCAGGTAACCAGCCAGGGTCTGCCCCGACCTGTTTATATTTGTATATTAGAGAAAACCGGGATCTGCCCCCAGTTGTTCGATCACGTCGTTCCACGCCACCTTGATGTTCTCCAGATTGTACCCGCCACCACCCATGGCAAGCAGTCGGCCTTGGCAATGCTGGTTGGCAATGATCGACAGACGACCGGCAACGAAGGCATGAAAGTCAGAAGTCAGGTTCAGCTGAGTGATGGGGTCGCCTTCGAGGCTGTCGGCGCCGCACTGGAATAGAATAAACTCGGGTTCAGCCTGTCGCAGAAATTGTTCCGCATGTTGCCATAATTCCTTGGCGGTTTGGTCAACACAGTTGGGGGGTAGGGGGATATTGAGTTTCGTGCCGGCGGCATGACCTTTGCCCGTCTCTTCGATATAACCGGTACCTGGATACAGCGTTCGACCATCTTGATGGAAATCCACAAACACCAGATCTGGGTCAGACTCAAAACTGTAAAACACCCCGTCACCATGATGGGCATCGATATCGACGTAGGCGATGCGCTGAAGCTTGTATCGCTGGCGAAGGTAGTTGATCGCAATACCACAATCATTGAACACACAAAAACCAGCAGCGGAATCTGGCGTCGCATGATGCAAACCGGCAATCGGAGTAAATGCGCAGACGCAATCACCGTTCATGATGTGATCAATTGCCGCGAGTGTGGTGCCGACTATCGTACAGGCCGGCGCATAGATCCCTTTGCGCGCGGGGGTGTCGCCACAATCAAGAAAACCGGAACCGGCATCTGACAGTGTTTTGGCTTTATTGATATAGTCTTGGGTTTGAAATAACTTGAGCTGTGCCTCCGATGCAACTTGGGGTGAATACAGCGATACTAATGCGGATAAATTTCTGCGCTCGAATTCCTCTTTGAAGGCCCAGTAGCGTTTTGGGCCGAATGGGTGATCCTGGCCGAAATGATATTCCGCCAGCTCATCGCCGAACATAATACCGAGTTTTTTTCTCGCATCCATAGACTTAGTTTAGACGCCAGGGGTGGATAGGATCGGGGGTTCTCCGCATAAGCTCATTACGGTTTATGTTCGTTACCCCACTGACGACGATTGATGGCGTAGTCTTTCACCTTGCCGATGAATGGAATGGCCAGCATGCCGGGTAGCCAACTGCACCACTTGTCTTCGCGGAAGGTGTGGATGCCGATGGTCATGCCTTCGTGTCCAGCGCGCGGCTGTGCACGATAGGTGCCAAACAAACGATCCCACCACGGCAGATTAAAACCAAAGTTGCTGTTGGTTTCGTCATCTTCCACGGAATGGTGTACCCGGTGCATATCCGGTGTTACGACAATCAACCGCAGATATCGATCCAGCGTTTCGGGCAGTCGCACATTGCCGTGATTAAACATGGAGGTTGCATTAAGCAGCACTTCGAAAACGATGACGGCGATGATCGGGGGGCCGAGTAGCACAATCACGGTGAATTTTATCAGCATCGAGAGCAAGATCTCCAAAGGATGAAACCGTGCCCCGGTGGTGACGTCGTAGTCCAGGTCCGCATGATGTACTCGGTGCAAACGCCAGAGCATCGGCACCGCATGCACCATCACGTGCTGCAGCCAGACAAAAAAATCCAGAATGATAACCGATGCCAGTACCGCTATCGGGAACGAGGCGTCAATGAGGTTAAAGAGTCCCCAGTGGCGCTCACTGGCCAGCACGGCAACGCCTACCGCGGCAGCCGGGAAGATCAGTCGCAGCACTGCGCTGTTCAGCATCACCAACCCGAGATTATTGGCCCAGCGCACGGTCTTAGATCTCTGCAATAGGCGTCGGGGGCTGATGACTTCCCAGAGTGCGATAATCGCAAAGACCCCGAGGAAAAACCCCAGCCGAATGGGGATTTCATTGGCCAACATTAAGTCATTGAAATTCATAATAAGTTTTCGACCTGAGGAGAAAAATTGCCTATCACGTGGCTCCTGCTATACTCAAAGTTGGGCCTTAACAAGTATTCAATAGTTTAGTTGAATATAATTCTAGTAGCTTAGGAATGTATGTCAAGCCACGACTTTAAACAGGAATTATTCGCACAATTTGCCCGTGTTGGAAAGGCGCTAGGCAACGGCAATCGGCTCGAGTTGTTGGAGTTTATCGCACAGGGGCAGCGTAGTGTGGATGAACTAGCCAAGATAACGGGATTGACGGCCGCCAACACCTCGCAGCACCTCCAGCAGTTACGACAAGTGGGTTTGGTTGAATGTCGAAAACAAGGCTTGAAGGTATATTACACCCTGAGCAGCGACGATGTGATCGGTCTGCTGGATGCGCTGCGAGGCGTTGCTGAGCGACACGTGGCCGATGTTGACCGGTTAATCACGACCTACCTGACGGTCAAAGATGAGTTGGAACCCCTGCCTCGCGAGGAACTCCTTGCGCGGGCGCATGACGGGCTAGTGACGGTGCTGGATGTTCGGCCCGCCGAAGAATACGCGGCCGGACATGTTGCGGGCGCAGTGAATATTCCTCTCGCTGAACTGGAACATTGTTTGAAAGACCTCGATCTGGATCGAGAGATTGTGGCCTACTGTCGGGGGCCTCATTGTGTACTGGCGTTTGATGCGGTAGCGCGTTTGAGAAAGCTGGGTTTAAAGGCGCGACGTCTGGAAGATGGTTATCCAGAGTGGAAGACGGCGGGGCTACCGATCGAAACGGGTGAGATGATGGACAAACATGATTGATTTTGAAGAACTGGATTATCAGAAGACCCCCTTGGGCGAGATTAGTTTGCGGCGGCGAGCGGAGCCTAGGTTGGGCGGGAAAATTCTTTATGAGGTGAAACTCGGGGATGAATTTTTGATGTCCAGTCTGTTTACCGAGGCCGAGATACAGCTTGCTCGGATTGGGTTGGACGCGGTGGATGCCCCCGATCTTGATGTCGTGGTCGGTGGATTAGGTTTAGGTTATACCGCGGTGGCTGCATTGGAACACCCATCCGTTAGATCCCTGCGCGTTATTGATGTGATGGAGCCCGTTATCGACTGGCATCAACGCGAACTGGTACCGATGGGCAAGGTCCTGTTGTCGGATTCCCGATGTACGCTCGTGCACGCAGATTTTTTTGCGCTGGTCGCATCGACCGATGGTGGTTTTGCAGGAACAGGATCGGATGAACGGGTTCACGCGGTGTTGCTGGATATTGATCACTCACCACGTCATTGGCTTAATCAAGGAAACCGCTCATTTTATTCAGAGATAGGGCTCAGGAATTTGTCTGCCAAGCTTCACCCGGGGGGTGTCTTTGCATTGTGGTCGAATGATCCCCCCGATGCCGAGTTCACCCGCTTGCTGGATGCTGTGTTTCAATCGGCCGAATCCCATGTGGTCACGTTCCCCAACCCGTACACGGGTGGTGAATCAACCAATACTGTTTACGTAGCGAAATGCCGGTAAAGGCACTGCGCCTAAACAGACGTGTTTAACCAAGAAACACGCCCTTAAGAAAATAGAAAATCACGATCGATAATATTGCACCGGCTGGTAGTGTGATGACCCATGACATGAAAATAGTTCGTACCACATTCATGTTGAGCGCGGCGATACCGCGCGCCAGACCAACGCCCAGCACGCCGCCAACCAGTGTATGAGTGGTTGAGATCGGCAGTCCGGTACCGGAGGCAATAACAACCGTTATGGCGGCCGCCAGAGTTGCGGCGAAACCACGACTGGGCGTCAGTTCCGTAATGCCGGTTCCGATCGTGGCCATGACCTTGTGTCCGTAGGTGACCAGACCGACAACAATGCCTGCCCCACCCAGAATGAGAATCCACACGGGCATCACCGTGGTTTGAGAAACCTGTCCACCACTCTCCACAATGCCAACTATTGCCGCTAACGGTCCAACGGCATTGGCTACATCATTAGAGCCGTGTGCAAAGGCCATCGCACAGGCAGTAAAGATCATTAGTACGCCGAATACTTTTTCGACGTTGGTGAAGTGAAAGTCCTTATCGGCCGCCGGGTCAAAGTGCATGCGTCGGATAAAAAAGGTGCCAATAAGCATGGCGATGAGACCACCAGCGATTGCCAGCATGTAATTTTGGTAGGTGCTGAACTCCAGCCCGATGTGTTTCAGGCCTTTCAGTAGCGTGACCAGCGAGATGATAAAGCCGACTAAAAAGATGTAGCCGGGCACATATTTTTTCGCGTTATTGAGTGGGGATTCCGTGTTTAAGATTAATCTTTGTACACTGCTGAATAGCCCGTACGCGATAATGCCAGACAGTGCGGGGGAGATGAGCCAACTCATCGCGATCTTGCCGACCTTACCCCAATTCACGGCATCAAATCCAATGCCCACCGCGGCAAAGCCAACAATGGCACCGACAATGGAATGGGTCGTCGATACCGGCCAGCCGAGGCTGGATGCGACCAGCAACCAGATGGCCGCTGCAAGTAGCGCCGAGAGCATTCCGAACACCAGAAGGTCAGGCGAATTGGCCAGCAGCGTCGGGTCAAGCATGCCCTTGCGGATTGTCTGGGTGACCTGTCCACCGGCAAGATAGGCGCCGGCGAATTCAAATATGGCGGCGATTAATATCGCCTGTTTAACCGTGACTGCTTTGGAGCCAACCGACGTACCCATCGCGTTGGCCACGTCGTTTGCACCAACACCCCAGGCCATAAAGGCCCCGAACGCGCAGGCGAGCACCAGATAAATGTATGCATTCTCCACCCAGGTTACCTCGCTAGCAACAACTGTAAACGGCTGCCAACTTTTTGGGCCCGGTCGGCCAGGTTACCCACCCACTCGATAACCTTGTACATGAACATCACATCAACGGGGGGGAGGTCAGCCTCCCGCTTGAACAGATATTTTTTGAGTTGCTTTTGCTTCTTGTCGGTGTCGCCTTCTATTTTATCCAAATCCCGGATCATGTTCTCAACAACGGTCACTTCGACACCACGAAAACCCGTTTCAACCAATTCGTCCAGTTCATGGATGGCCCGCTTTGCCTGTGCCGAGGCATCCACGCAGCGGTTGGTAAACTCCAGCAGTTTCTCGCCCATTGTATCCGGGAAAATCATCTTGCGACTGAGAACCAGGCCGGCAATGTCTTTTGCACGGTTAGCAATGGTGTCCTGCATGGTGAGCACTTCGAGCAGGTCGCGGCGCGGTACCGGCATGAACAAACTGTTGGGGAGATGCAAACGAAGGTCTTTCTTTAGTTTGTCTGCCTTTCGTTCGAGCTTGGCGATGTGGGTGTAGTGCTCTTTGGCTTCGGTCCAGTTTTCTGCCAAGGCGGACTCGAAGAACGGCGTGATATTTTTCACGCAGTCATGAACTTTGCTCATGTGGTTCTGCAGTGGGGTAACAGGCGAGTTGCCGAACAGGCTTGATATGGTTGTGCGTGCCAAGGATTTATCCTCCAGTCCTAGTTGGGAGCCTCATTGCCATCCCGATTTTATTGTCGAGTAGTATGACTTAGTAGGTACGACTGACGCAGAAATGAACGAGATCAATCAGTGCGTCCCGAAACGAAGAATTCGGGATGTTCGCTAATGCATCTTCGGCCAAACTGGCGTGCTTACGTGCGAGATTCGCAGTGTAATCCATCGAACCGGTGTTGTGGATAGTTTTTTTAACCAACTCGATCCGCTCGCGTTGGCCATTTTTGATGGCCTCGCGCAGCAGTTGGACCTGTTCTGGCGAGCCATTTTGCATCGCATTGATAAGGGGTAGCGTGGGTTTGCCTTCGGCGAGATCGTCACCAACGTTTTTGCCAATGTCCTGTGACGAATCAGAATAATCGAGCAGGTCGTCGACCAACTGGTAGGCGATGCCGAGATGTTGGCCATACTGGGCCATGCCTTCAATCACCTCATCGCTGGCGCCGCTAATGATCGCGCCGATGCGGGTTCCGGCCTGAAACAACTGGGCGGTTTTACGCTGAATCACCTCCAGATATTCGGCCTCGGTCGTATCGGGGTTGCCGCAGTTGATTAGTTGCAGCACCTCGCCCTCGGCGATTTTGTTGGTGGTGTGGGACATCACGTCCATGACCCGCATATCACCGATCGCCACCATCATTTCAAAGGCACGCGAGTAGACGAAATCACCGACCAGTACTGCGGCTTCGTTGCCCCAGTGGGCGTTGGCAGTTTCCTTGCCGCGGCGTAGGTCAGAGCCATCGACGACATCATCATGAAGCAGGGTCGCAGTGTGGATAAACTCAATAACAGCTGCTAAATCAATGTATTGCGATGATTTACAGGCGCATGCCCTGGCTGCAAGAAGGACCACGATCGGGCGCAGGCGTTTGCCGCCGCTGTTCACGATATATTCGCCGAGGTCATTAACCAGTCCCACATCGGAGCGTAACTGGGTACGAATGACCTCGTTGACCGCGTCTAGGTCGGTTTTGACCAGCGCCTGAATAGAATCCAGGTCTACCGATCGGGCAGATGCGGGACGCGCGGAGATTTGGCTTGGGGCACTCACGACGGGATACTGTTTCTCAGGCCACAATTTAGGGGCAATATAGCCATTATATAGTTGAATAGGCCATGCTAGAAGTCCCCATAGGGACTGTCAAGAACCGGGTGGCCAGTATCGGGAATCTGGCGCAGAAAGGGGTTGTGGAGATTTTGTCGCCCAGAATGTTGACCAACCGCCGCCTCAGGACTAAAATTGTCGGTCGTTTGATCTCATTTTTGGTGTGAGCCGGATCTTAGAGAGCTTTAGATTTAGAACGTGGAGAACACAGAATGTACGCGGTAATCGCAACAGGCGGTAAGCAGTATCGGGTTGAAGAAGGCGAGACCTTGCGTGTCGAAACGCTGTCTGCCGATGAAGGTGCGACCGTCGAATTCGACAATGTACTCATGGTTGGTGAGGGCAAGGACGTTGCCGTCGGTACGCCTTATGTAGACGGTAGCAAGGTCACTGCGACGGTCAAGGCGCACGGTCGCGGCAAAAAGGTTACGATCATCAAGTTTCGTCGACGCAAACACCACATGAAGCGCGCGGGACACCGACAGAATTACACCGAGGTGGAGATTACCTCTATCAAGGCAAGCTAAAAGGGTTTTTGCAATGGCACATAAAAAAGCAGGTGGTAGCACCCGGAACGGTCGCGATTCGGAGTCGAAACGACTCGGTGTGAAGCGTTTCGGCGGAGAGCAGGTGTTATCAGGTAATATTCTGGTTCGCCAGCGTGGTACTAAATACCATCCGGGATTGAATGTTGGCTGTGGCCGTGACCACACCTTATTCGCGAAGTCGGATGGGGCAGTACGCTTTGTAAAGCGGGGACCAAAAATGAGAATGTTTGTCGAGATTGTTGCCGCTGAATAGCGCAGCATTTTGACAAGCATTCAAAAAACCCCGTCACGACACGGGGTTTTTTTATGGTCAGGATGTACGGTATGTCGCAAGGAGCTAGGGATGGCGGTGCGACGATGGTCAGGATAGGTATAGTTAGCTTATGAAATTTGTCGATGAAGCCAGAATAAGGGTGCAGGCCGGAAACGGTGGAGACGGTTGCGCGTCATTTCGGCGTGAACGCTGCATACCGCTTGGTGGTCCCGACGGTGGTGATGGCGGTGATGGCGGCAGCGTCTATCTGGTTGCGGATGACGGCTTTAACACGCTGGCCGACTTTCGCAATCGCAAGACCTACAAGGCCGAACGTGGCACCGATGGCATGAGCCGTAACAAAACCGGCAGCTCAGGGAGCGATAATATGATTCCTGTGCCGGTCGGAACGCTGGTATTTGACGACGACACAGATGAAGAGATTGGTGATTTGGTGCGCAGCGGTCAGCGTATCAAGGTGGCGCGAGGTGGCTTTCACGGGATTGGCAATACCCGTTACAAGTCCAGCACCAACCGTTCGCCACGCCAGTTCAAAAAGGGCACCCAGGGTGAGGCGCGGGACCTGCGTCTGGAGCTAAAGTTATTGGCGGATGTCGGCCTGCTAGGGTTCCCCAATGCGGGTAAGTCCAGTTTGATAAGAAAGATCTCGTCGGCTCGGCCGAGGGTAGCGGATTATCCATTTACCACCTTGCATCCAAATTTAGGTGTCGTCAGTGTCGGCGAGCACTCCAGTTTTGTGGTGGCGGACATCCCCGGTGTTATCGAAGGCGCTGCGGAGGGTGCGGGGCTTGGGATACAGTTTCTGAAGCATTTGTCGCGTACCCGGTTTCTGTGGCATTTAGTCGATATTGCACCGCTGGATCAAAGTGTTAAACCGGCCGATCAGGTGAAGAAAATTGCAGCGGAATTGGTCAAGTTTAGTCCCGAATTGGCGATGCGGGAGCGCTGGTTGGTGATCAATAAAACCGACTTGCTGCCCACTGATGAAATCGAGTCGGTACGAGATGCGTTGGTCGATGAGCTGCAGTGGGATGGCCCAGTGTTCACGTTGTCGGCGGTTACCGGGCAGGGTACTGACGTACTTGTCGCGGCGGCGATGGAGGCCTTGACCGTCATCAAGGCCGATGAGTTGGAAGCCGCCAGCAGCGAATAGCGACTGACGCTTATGGGCACCACTGTTGTACTATGCACGAATACGACATTAGAAAACCATAACCATGAATTCGAGAGAAAAACTGGCGGCATCGAAACGCTGGGTCGTAAAGATCGGCAGTTCATTGCTGACCGCGAATGGTCGCGGCCTAGATAAGGCGGCGATTGCCCGTTGGGTGGCGCAGATCGCGGCGCTGCGTAATAAAGGCTGTGATGTGGTGCTGGTTTCATCCGGTGCGGTTGCCGAGGGTGTGAGTCGTTTGGGCTGGGATAGTCGGCCTAGGGCGTTGCACGAATTGCAGGCCGCTGCCGCGATTGGCCAGATGGGGCTGGTGCAGGTGTATGAAGCCAACTTCTCACAACATGATCTGCACACCGCGCAGATTCTTTTGACACACGACGACTTGTCCAATCGTCGGCGTTATCTCAATGCCCGCAGCAGTCTCAATACGCTGCTTGATCTCGGTGTCGTGCCGGTGGTGAATGAAAACGATACGGTGGCGACTGACGAGATTCGTTTGGGTGATAACGATACGCTGGCGGCGCTGGTGGCGAATTTGATCGAGGCCGATGCGCTGGTCATTCTTACTGACCAAGATGGGCTGTTTACGGCAGACCCCGGCCGCGATCCCGACGCCACGTTGATCGACGAAGTTGAAATGCACGATAGTCGATTGGAGGCTATGGCGGGCGACAGTCGTAGCGGATTGGGCCGAGGCGGTATGCGTACCAAGATCGAAGCCGCGCGGCTGGCTGCGCGCTGTGGTGCGGCGACGGTGATTGTCGGTGGTCGCATTGACGATGTGATCGGCAAGCTATCGAGTGGAGAGAATGTCGGCACACTGCTTGCCCCGACCTGCGAACCGGTGGCCGCACGCAAGCAATGGTTGGCTGCGCATTTGCAGGAGGCAGGCAAAGTAGTCCTCGATTCTGGTGCCGCCAAGGTATTAAGGGATTCGGGCGGCAGTCTGCTCGCGGTCGGAGTGGTTGCGGTACAGGGTCAGTTCCAGCGTGGCGAGTTGGTGAGCTGTATCGATGAGCAGGGGCGGGTCGTTGCGCGTGGACTGATTAATTACGATGCCAACGAAACCACGCAGATCATGGGTCTGCCGAGCCAGAAAATAGAGTCAGTGTTGGGGTATGTCGATGAATCGGAATTGATTCATCGGGACAATCTTGTTTTGGTCTAGCAGGGCCGGGCCCGCCAGACCAAAACTGCAATCACATTGCGCGCACGGACTTGTTCAGGCGGCTTTTATGTCGCGCCGCCTTGTGCGCATGGATTAGCCCTTTGCCAGCCATTTTATCGATCATCGGCGCGGCGGCTTTGTAGAATACCTGCGCGGCGTCTTTATCGCCTTCGAGGATAGCCTTGTTCACCTTTTTCATTGAGGTGCGCAGGCTACTGCGAAGACCGGCATTGTGTTGCCGACGGGTTTCCGACTGGCGGGCACGTTTTCTTGCTTGAGGTGAGTTTGCCAAGGGGGCGATCTCCCATAAATTCGGTTTCGAGAAACGTGCAATTGTGGGCAAAACCGGTTCCAATGTCAATATGAGTGTATCAGGACGAATCAGTATGCGATGCGGTGAGGCTTCAAGACGTAGGATGATTGCGGGTTATTTGCGAGTGGTTATCGCCGGATTGGCGTTGATGCAGCCAATCTCCGGGTTGGCGGGGGATGAAACCTCAGCCGATGTCGCCTTTTCGACACCCGCCGAAACCCCGGATTTACGCTCCGCCGACTGGGTCTCGCAGGGTATTCGCCATCAAGATTCTCGGCCTGACGCGGATTTAGCCGTGGCACTGGATCAGCAACAGTACGCAATGCTGACGCCATTAATTCAGGAGTTTGCCCGCGAGCACAATCTGAAAATTGCCGTCACTCTGGGTACTTGCGGCATTTCAGCGGGTATGTTGTCGAAGAAGCAGATCGATGTCGGTGGTTTTTGTTGTCCGCCAGGCTCCAGTGATCGTTTGCCAGAGTTACAGTTTCATACCATCGGTATTTCCTCTATAGCGCTGCTCACGCACCCGGATAACTTCACCGAAACGGTGACGTTGACGGAGGCGCGGAGGCTGTTTAGCGGTATAACGGCTGACTGGAGCACATTGGAGCCCATCCGGGCCGAAGGCCCGGTGGTACCCGTGGGGCGATTGCATTGCAAACTGCGCCCCGGACACTGGCGTTTGTTGCTGCCGGATGACGACCGGTTTAGTCCGTGGTTGCTTGAGGTTGGATCGATTCAGGACATGATCGTGCAGGCGGGCAGCAGTCCCGAGTCGATTGGTTACGAAACGGTCTTTATGGCCAATACCTTTAAAGGGGACAGGGGTATCAAGATGTTGGCGATCAGTGGCTATCGACCTGACGACCTGAGTGCGCTCGCTGCGGGCCGCTATCCCTTGTATCGAACCTACAATTTAACCACATGGAAGGGAGCGGCGAGTAATCCCAAGGCCGAGGAGTTGGTGGTCTATCTGACGCAAACCATTGATGAGTATGCCAAGGAATATTCCATTGTTTCCGCGAAACGATTGCGCGCCAACAAGTGGAAATTTGTAGACGATGAATTGATTGGGGCGCCGCGCTGAGTCGCTGATCAGGACAACGACACTGAGTACTCGACTGTTTAAATCGACCGCTGTGGTCGGGCTGATGACGCTGATATCCCGCGTGCTGGGCTTTGTCCGCGACATGATGTTTGCGCAGATTTTTGGCGTGGGCGCGGCGACCGACGCATTTTTTGTCGCCTTCAAGATACCGAATTTTATGCGCCGTCTGTTCGCGGAAGGGGCTTTTTCGCAGGCCTTTGTGCCGGTGTTGTCTGAGGTTCGAGAAACCGGGTCGCATACCAACGTCACCGACTTTGTCGACCGGGTTGCCGGTACCTTGGGCGGAATATTGACCGTGGTTACGATTGTCGGGGTGCTGGCCGCGCCGGTTCTTATTGCCATCTTTGCGCCGGGTTTTGTCGGTGACGAGCAAAAGTATTTGCTGGCCGTCGATATGCTGCGGTTGACCTTCCCTTATCTATTGTTTATCTCGCTGACCGCGTTGGCCGGTGGCATTCTCAATACCTTTGGAAGATTCGCAGTGCCGGCCTTTACGCCAGTGTTTCTAAATTTGGTGTTGATCGCCGCCTCCCTGTGGTTGGCGCCGCAGATGGATGAACCCGTGGTTGCACTGGCTTGGGGCGTGCTGGTCGCTGGCATCGTTCAGTTGTTGTTTCAGTTTCCATTTCTGCGCCAAATCCATTTATTGCCGCGACCCAGATGGGGTTGGCACGACAGTGGGGTGCGTAAGATATTGCGTCTGATGGGGCCTGCCTTGTTTGGTGTTTCAGTGACGCAGATCAATCTGTTGATCGATACCTTGATTGCGTCATTTTTGGTGACCGGCAGTGTGACCTGGTTGTATTACTCTGATCGACTGGTCGAGTTTCCATTGGGTCTTTTTGGTGTCGCGCTGGCAACGGTGATTTTGCCAGGTTTGTCGAAGAAACATGCCGAGGCCTCGTCCGAGGCATTTTCCGATACGCTGGATTGGGCGTTGCGATGGGTCTCGCTGATTGTCCCCGCGGCGATGGTGGGTTTATTTTTGTTATCGGCACCGATACTCACTACCTTGTTTCAATACGATCAGTTTACCGAGCACGATGTGGTGATGTCGGCGCGCAGTCTGATGGCTTATACCCTGGGGCTTGCGGGTTTCGTGTTGATCAAGATACTCGCGACCGGTTTTTTTGCGCGACAGGACACCCGTACGCCGGTGCGCATTGCGGTCATAGCGATGTTATGTAACCTGATGTTGAATCTGATATTGGTCGTGCCGTTAGCCCACGCGGGATTGGCATTGGCAACGGCCCTTGCGGCAACGGTGAACGCCAGTTTGTTGTATCGAGCGTTGCGTCGTCAGGGGGTGTATCGTCCGCGCCCGGGTTGGGGTCGATTGGCCTTGCAGGTGATGTTCGCCAACGCGGTATTGGCGGCGACCCTGATTACATTGGCCGCACCGGTACAGGTGTGGTTTGAGTGGTCTGGTTGGGAGCGAGGCACAGAATTATTGCTCTGTGTCGGCGCCGGTCTGTTGGTTTATGTTGCCAGTTTGTTGCTGGTGGGTATCCGGCCTCGACAATTTATGGGTTCTCACTGATGGAGGTCATTCGCGGACTATATAATCTGCAACCACGCCATCGCGGTTGTGTCGCAACCATCGGTAATTTCGATGGCGTGCATCTGGGTCATCAGGCCGTGATCGAGGATTTGGCAGCGTGTGCGCGCGCGATCGGGCTGCCTTCCGTTTTGATCACTTTTGAGCCACAGCCGGCCGAGTATTTTGCACCGGCGTCGGCGCCTGCGCGTTTGACTCGTCTGCGTGAGAAACTCATCGCATTGAGTGACGCCTCGATTGACCGGGTGTTGGTGCTGCGCTTTGATGAGACGCTGGCAAGTCTTGAGGCGCAGATTTTTGTGCAAACGATATTGGTCGAGGGGCTCGGAATTCGCCATTTGATCGTCGGCGATGATTTTCGTTTTGGCGCCGGTCGTGCCGGCGATACCGATCTGTTGCGACGCATGGGGGTGGAGGCCGGTTTTTCGGTGGGCGATGTCAAAACCCATGTCCTCGATGGTGAACGGGTCAGCAGTACCCGAATTCGTTCGGCGCTTGAATCCGGTGATATGAGGTTCGCCGCGCAGCTGCTGGGGCGCGGCTACCGCTTGAGTGGACATGTGGTACACGGCGACAAGCGTGGCCGAACCATTGGCTTCCCAACCGCAAATGTGATGCTCAAGCGCAGCGTCAGCCCGGTTCGCGGCGTTTTTGCAGTGACCTTGTATGGCATTGATGGGCAATCGCTACCGGGTGTCGCCAATATCGGTACGCGCCCAACGGTCGATGGCCGCCCCCGGATTCTGCTGGAAACCCACCTGTTTGATTTCGACCACGACATTTACGGGCGTCCGGTCGAGGTCGAATTGAACGCCCGTTTGCGCGATGAAAAGAAGTTTGACTCCTTCGATGCACTGCGTGAGCAAATTGAGCTCGATTCGGCCGCAGCCAGAGCCTTTTTTGTGGCATCATGACCAGTCTTGGAGACCTGAGCCCCAACACGACAACGGCATGACTGACTACAAAGACACCCTGAACCTTCCCAAAACCGATTTTGCGATGCGTGGCAATCTTGCTAATCGTGAGCCGGAACGCTTGAAACAATGGCAGTCTATGGATCTGTATGGGCAGATTCGCGAGCACTGTCAGGGTCGACCCAAGTTTATTCTGCATGATGGTCCGCCGTACGCGAACGGCCAGATCCACATTGGTCACGCCGTTAACAAGGTTCTGAAAGACATCATCGTCAAGAGCAAGACCCTGAGTGGCTTTGATGCGCCCTATGTACCCGGTTGGGACTGTCATGGGCTACCGATTGAGTTGATGGTCGAGAAAAAGATTGGCAAGGCGGGCGTCAAGGTCAGCGCGAGTGAGTTTCGCCAGTCCTGTCGTGACTATGCAGGCAAGCAGGTCGCCGCGCAGAAAGACGATTTTAAACGTCTGGGCGTATTCGGTGAGTGGGACAATCCCTATCTGACCATGGATTTTCAGACCGAGGCCGACATCATTCGGTCGCTGGGGCGCATTATTGAGCGAGGCCATCTGCTGCAAGGCTCGAAGCCGGTGCACTGGTGTATCGATTGTGGTTCGGCGTTGGCCGAGGCCGAGGTGGAACATGAAGACAAGGTCTCGCCCGCGATCGATGTTCGTTTCAAGGTGGTTGATTACGCTGATCTTGCCGCGCGTTGCCGTGGGCTTGACGATGAGATGCCGGTGTCGGTGGTGATCTGGACGACCACCCCCTGGACCCTACCCGCGAATCAGGCCGTGGCATTAAACCCGAACTACGATTACGTGATTGTTGCCGCTACCACAGCACAAGGCCGTGAGGCGCTGATTCTTGCAGAGCCATTAGCCGAGGCTGCACTCGAACGCTACGGCGTGGAAGATCACAAGATCATTTCCCGCTGCACGGGCGAACAACTCGAAGGCCTGTTATTGGCGCATCCGTTTGTCGATCGGCAAGTGCCGGTTATTCTGGGCGACCACGTCACACTGGAAGCGGGTACCGGTGCCGTACACACGGCTCCTGGACACGGGCAGGACGATTACGCGGTGGGTTTGAAATACGATCTGCCGGTGTACAACCCGGTCGGCAGTAACGGCTGTTTTCTGCCCGACACCGAACACTTTGCGGGCCAGCATGTGTTTAAAGCCAATGACGCAGTGGTTGAGTTGTTGCGCGAGCGCGGCTGCCTGGTGCATTTTACGAAAATGAATCACAGCTACCCGCATTGCTGGCGCCATAAAACCCCGATTATCTTTCGCGCCACGCCGCAGTGGTTTATCAGCATGGATCAGGCCGGGCTGCGCGAGCAGGCCAATGCCGCGGTCAAGCGGGCCAAGTGGATGCCGGACTGGGGTCTGGCCCGGATCGAGGGCATGATTGCGAACCGGCCGGATTGGTGTATTTCCCGGCAGCGAACCTGGGGTGTGCCGATTCCTATTTTTGTACATAAACAGACCGGTGAGTTGCATCCTGATACGGCAGATCTGATCGAACAGGTCGCGGTGAAGGTTGAAGTCAAAGGCATCGACGCGTGGTTCGAACTGAGTGCCGATGAACTGCTTGGTGATGCCGCGGATGACTATGACAAGGTCAGTGACACGTTAGATGTCTGGTTTGACTCGGGTGTGACCCATGCCAGTGTGCTGGAACGGCGCGAAGGGCTCGACTTGCCTGCAGACCTTTATCTGGAAGGATCGGACCAACATCGTGGCTGGTTCCAGTCCTCTTTGCTCAGCGCCTGTGCGATGCGCGGCGTGGCGCCCTACAAGGCGGTGTTGACGCATGGCTTTACCGTCGATGCGAAGGGCAAGAAGATGTCCAAGTCCAAGGGCAACGTGGTCGCACCGCAGAAGATCATGAATTCGATGGGTGCCGATATTCTTCGTCTTTGGGTCGCAGCAACCGACTACAGTGGCGAGATGACCGTATCGGACGAAATCCTGAAACGCAACGCCGATGCTTATCGTCGACTGCGTAATACGTCACGCTTCCTGTTGGCCAATCTCGATGGCTTTGATCCAACAATCGATCAGGTGGCAGCGAACGATATGCTGGCCTTAGATCGTTGGGCGGTTGATCGTGCCTGGCAGCTACAACAGACCGTGCAACAGGCCTACGATAGTTACCAGTTTCTTCAGATCGTGCAGAGCGTGCATAATTTTTGTGCCATCGACATGGGTAGTGTGTATCTCGACATCATCAAGGATCGTCAGTACACCACACAGAGTAACAGCATCGCGAGACGCTCAGCGCAGACCGCTCTGTATCACATCGTCGAGGCATTGAGTCGTTGGTTTGCACCGATCTTGAGCTTTACTGCAGAAGAGATATGGGAACACATGCCGGGTGAGCGCGGCAATTCCGTGTTTCTCGAAACCTGGTATGAAGGGCTTTTCCCACTTGATGATAGCGATGCACTGTCGCGCGAAGACTGGGTAAAAATTCTGGAGGTAAGACAGGCAGTCAGCAAGGTCATGGAGCCATTGCGAGCCGATGGTGTGGTGGGGTCGTCGCTGGATGCACAGATTGATTTACACTGCTCCGATTCTGTTTTTGCCACGCTGGAGTCTCTGGATGATGAGTTGCGCTTTGTGCTGATCAGTTCCTATGCCCGACTCATGCATGCCGACAGTTGTCCGGAGAGCGCCGTCGATACCGACGTAGACGGTTTGTGGGTATCGATCAGCGCATCGGATGCCGTCAAGTGTGTGCGCTGTTGGCACCATCGCGATGATGTTGGGTCGCACGACCAGCATCCCGAATTATGTGGTCGCTGCGTTGATAATATTGAGGGCCCCGGTGAGCGCCGCCACTACGCTTGAGCAGTTACGAACCCGCTGGTTCGGTGTTGCGTTGATTGTCATTGGGCTAGATCAGCTCAGCAAGAATGCTGCGAACAAGCTTCTTGATTTGTATCAGCCAGTTCCGGTCACGTCGTTTTTTAACTGGACGTTGGCGTATAACGAAGGCGCGGCCTTTAGTTTTTTAAGTGACGCGGGTGGTTGGCAGCGCTGGTTGTTTGTTGGCCTTGCCTTGTCGATTTCCCTGTTTCTGGTTTTACGTATCCGCACGCTGACACGCGCGCATGCCCTCGAAGCTTGGGCCTTGAGCCTGATTTTAGGTGGCGCAATCGGCAACGTGATTGATCGTCTGGTGTTTGGCCACGTGATCGACTTTGTGCAACTGCATTATCAGGACTGGTATTGGCCAGCTTTTAATGTGGCGGACAGTGCGATTAGTGTGGGTGTGGTGCTGCTGATCGTTGATGTGATGCGCGGTAATCCCGACTCACCGTAGGAGTGGGCTTGCCGGCGAACTGTTCATGCCGTGGGATGACGGAATCGCGGGCAAAGCTTCCACATCCACGCTTACGCCCTTTATCTACGTCTGGCGATATAAATCAGCTTCACCTTCCGGGCGATTCTTGAATCGCTTATGCGACCAGATGTATTGGCTGGGATACTGATACAGATACTTTTCAATCGACTGATTGATGCGGGTGGCGTCCTGCAAGTCATCACCGCAGGGGAAATTTTCCAGCGGCGGGTCAATGATCAGGGTGTAACCACTACCGTCTTCATTGCGCTGCGGAAAAAACGGTAGCATCGGAGCGCCCGATACTTTCGCTATGCGTGCGCCAGCGACGATTGTGGCGGCAGGGATCCCCATAAAGGGCGCAAACACGTTACGTTCACGCGTGAAGTTTTGGTCCGGCGCATACCATGTGGGCAGGTTTGCCTTGAGCCCCCTCAACAACTGACGCGTTCGTTGTCGAGGAATCATTTGGGTGAGGTAGCGTTCGCGTTGCATGGTCAGAAAACTGTCGAACAGCTTATTGGGCTGGGTTCGGTACATGGCTTGCAGGGGGGCATACAGTGAAAAAAGACGGCCACCGATTTCCAGGCTGGTGAAATGTCCGGTGACCAGAATAACCCCTTTGCCGAGTTTAAGTGCCTCGTGTACATGCTCCAGGCCTTCGATGGTTACCAAACGTCGCAAGCGGCGATCTGACCACCACCAGCACATGGCGGTTTCCATTAACGAAATGGCAATATTCTGATAGCTCAGGCCACGAATTTCTGCGCGCTCATCATCCGACTTATCCGGGAAACAAAGTCGTAAGTTAATGTCCATGATGTGGGCGCGACTGATGCCGGACCATACGATGAAGCGACCCAGCGCACGTCCGATTCCGAGCAACGCGGAGTAGGGGAGCAAGGCGAGCAGCCGCAGCACAAACAGCGTAAACCATGGCCCGATATAGCGCGGGTGCAAAAAACGCCAGAAGGCGAAGGGAATTGATGCCTCGCGGTTGTCCATGTGGATGTCGTGATTCGGTAATAGGGTCAGCGGGAATTATACCAGCGAAGAAAACGGGGGTCAGATCCGAGTTTTCAAATCAGCTTGATTAATGGGTTGGTTTTGGCGACAAATCCATTAATTCTGCACGGATAACGAGCCACAAACCTGAGCAATACCTTCAAGAATGCGACTACTCGGGCGGCTCAAAAAGTCAGGATTTACATGGATCAATCGTTTTCCATTGACCGCGGGGATATCGGGGAAACGGGCCCAAGAGGCGAGATCACCGGGATGGTTAGTGGGCGCAATAATAACCTCGGGCCGGGCGGCGAGAACCGCTTCGGTGCTGATGGTGGGCGCCAGCAACTCCATGTCGGCGAACACGTTATGTGCATTACACACAGCCAGTGCCTGACTGATGAGGTGTTGGCTATTCACGGTCATCAAGGGTTGCGGCCAGATTTGTATGAACGTTTTTCGTGCTGGCAAAGATCGGTATTGCTCGCGTAATTGATTCAGTTTTTGTTCGAAGGCGAGCGCGGTGGCATTGGCTTGAGTGCTTGTTCCAGTCAGTCGTCCGAGTGACCGTAGGTGTTGTGGGATATCCTCCAGGGTACGCGGTTCTGATACGTAGACGGGGATGCCATGAGACTCCAGTCGTCGAATATCATCGGGCGAGTTTCCGCTACCCCAGGCGACCGCGAGATCCGGTTGTAGCGCAATAACCTTTTCGAGGTTGATATGTCGGGCATTGCCAATGACTGGCACAGTGCGCGCGGCCGGAGGATAGTCACTGAAGGACACGGTGCCAACGACCCGTTCGCCGGCGCCGATTTCAAATAGCCATTCAATTGCGTGTGGAGCCAGTGTGATGATCCGTTGAATCGGCGCGGTCGCATTGATACGTTGTTTGCGATCGTCGTATACGCCAGTATCCGCAGACACCTGAGCGTGTGCGCAGAGCAATAACGCCGACAGCAGGATGGCTCGGATCACAGGTCGGCCAAGGTCGCTAACCCGTGATGAAGTAGTTCGGGTGGGCGTTCAGCGCTAAAGCGCAAACGGGTAATGGAGGCAGACGGAACGGAAACTCGATAGAGATCGCTGGGACTGGTTTTCAGGATCATACTGATGGCCGCCCGAATCACACCGGCGTGGGTGACAATCAGCACGTGCCTTGCCGGGTGTTGATCGGCAATGTCGCCAAGCGCTGCTGCGACTCGAGCGCAAAAGCCAGCGAGTATCTCTGCACCTTCCGGTCGATGTCGGACCGGGTCTTGATAAAAGCCAAAAAATTGCTCGGCGTTGACCTGTTTTAGTTCGGCCGCCGTCTTGCCTTCCCATGCGCCGAAACCCACCTCGCGCAGGCGATCATCTTGCGCCAGTGATATCTGATGGCGCTCGCAAAGTGCCTCGGCAAATGCTCGACAACGGTCCATCGGTGAGCTGATAACGTGATTCCAGAGTGGCTCGTCGCCGACCGTATGCCACATCTGTTGCCAACCCCGTTCGCTGAGTGGGTCATCGATACTCCCGCGATACCGACGTCCCCCCTCGGGTTCTCCGTGCCGAAGCAGATCGATAAGGGTTGTTTTTGGCGCCTCTTTTTCCATCCCCATATTCTATAGGGTATTGATTATTACAGGAAATTATCGGTTTTTTCTGCGATCAGTCGAGTTCTGTGCCACACATTGGAACCATTACAGTTTGCTTGGTCGAGGGCCGTTAACCGCTGTAGGGCCGGTGAAAGTTCGATGCGGCGCTGTGAATTCACAAAAATGCGAGCAGTTTCACGCACGTGGGCAAGACCACTACCGATAAAAACAGCAGGCAATTAAGGCAGTCATATGATTCAAGGCGACGACAACGTGATGACACTGGGGCAGGAAGACGACCGTGTCTCCCCAAGTACGCACGACAATGCGTTGGTTACGCTGTGTCGTAACACGCTGAAACGACATTTGCTCCAATTGGTGCAGGACTTCTTTGACCAGGTAGATGACGTGTTGTTTGAGATGTCGGAGAAAGCCGACAGCAATCAGTCGCAGACCCTGTATTTTGACGCGATGCGCGAAGTGCGGATGAAGCGTGAGTCGGTCGAAGTCAGCTTTGACACCGGTGTGTTCGACCGGTTCGACCGGTTCTGGCGTGCAGACTATAGTTGGGTGGCATCCAGTGAACAGCATGTGCCTACGTCAGGTGATGAGTTGTCATTGGTTAACGAGAGCGATCTGGAACAGAGTCTGGCTGTGACCAACATGATTGCCAAAGGCGAGAACCAGTTTCAGGGTGAGCTGTATGCGCTGGAGCAGCGTCTGGCAGACATGGGAAAAGGTCTGAACGTCGATGAGCTTACCAACCCACTGGCGCCGAATGCCTTGTGTCATGCCTTCGAGGACGCCGCGAATCTGATGACAATCGACGACGAGGTTCGTCTGGTCGTCTACAAATTATTTGATACCGTATTATTGAGCGCACTGGGTGGTGTCTACGATGACGTCAATCAGTTGCTGGCGCTATCGGGCGTATTGCCACATATTGCGGCCAAGACCCATAAAGTAGGTAGCTCTGGCAGTGCCGCAGCGGGTATTGGCGCATCGGCTGGTGCCGTGGTGGATGACGGTGGCGATGTAAGCCCTGAAGTCGCTGCGGCCATGGCGGCGCAGAGGGGGCAAGTCGGACAGGTTGATCCGAACCTGTTTGCGACCATGCAGGGCCTGCTCTCGAGCAACCGTGGGCCGGTAGGTCCGGTACCGACCGTGCCTCAGGTGTCCTACCCAGTGGGTGATGTGCTGTCGGCCCTGTCGCAGATGCAACACGCGATGCCCGCCAGTGCTGCAGGCCATGCGGACCCCATGACCATTGATCAACTGCGTTCTGGTTTGTCGACACAGATTCAGGGGGTCTACCGTGGCTCAGAGACCGCAGTCGTCAGTCAGGTTGAAGAAGACACGATTGATGTCGTGGGCATGTTGTTCGAGTTCATTCTCGATGACCGCAATCTGTCTGATCGTCTCAAGGCATTAATTAGTCGATTGCAGATACCGGTTCTCAAGGTCGCGATAACCGACAAGACATTTTTTGGGCTAAAAAATCACCCGGCGCGCCGTCTGTTGAATGAGCTTGCCCAAGCGGGCCTCGGTGTGGCTGATACCGAGGAACAGTCTGCGGCCATGTTCGACGAGATCGAACATATCGTAGACCGGGTGTTGAATGAATTTCAGGATGACAGTTCGATCTTCGGGCAGATGGTGGATGAGCTACACGATCTGCTATCGAAAGATGTGCGCCAGTCAGATGTAGCTGAATCAAGAACGTGCAAGGTGCTTGAGGGTAAGGAACAGCTTGAACTGTCTCGCAGGCAGGTTGCCAGTGAAATATCTCGGCGTACAAAGGATAAGAACCTGCCTTCAGCGGTTACCCGTATTCTCGATGAGGCATGGAAGGACGTGATGTTGCTGGCACACTTGCGTCAAGGTGTGAACAGCCTGGAGTGGGCTGATTCGGTGAAGGTGATCGACGTTCTGATCTGGAGTGTTGACCCACTGGTCGGTGCAACGGATCGGGAGCGATTGTTAAAGACGATCCCGGGTCTGCTGAAATCCATGCGTGAAGGCTTGGATAATATTTCTTTTGAACCGCATCGCCTTGAGGTGTTGTTTCAGGCATTGCAGGAGTGTCACCTTAGCTCAATGAAAGGTGAGTCGCCTGAAGTGCACGAGGGGCGCGCGGAGTTTATCGACTCAGCCGACGCGATCGAGCCCATATCGACTGATGCAGTTGATGTGGACGAGACACCCTCGATCACGATTTCAGAATCGTTGCTGGAAGGCAGCGGCGAGGTTGATTCGGGATCCGAGGCGTCGGTTTATGACGGATTGTCCAACCCCCCTGATTTTCCCCTCGACCAACTGGTTGATGATGACGAAGAAATTGTTTTGGTATCCGCTCCGGGCTTTGATGACGCGGAGTCGGAAGATGAGGCCGATGAGTTTGATCAGCTGGTGAAGGACGTCGAAGTCGGTACCTGGGTAGAGTTTATCGAGGAGGCGGATCCGGCTCTCCGAGCCAAACTGGCATGGAAAAGCGAGGCCTCGGGTAATTGTGTGTTTGTTAATCGCAAGGGTGCCAAGGTCGAGGAGCTCACGTTTCAGGGTTTAGCGGCCGAGTTCAGACGCGGGTCGATCCGCATGCTCAATACGGTTCCGCTGATGGATCGGGCATTGGACGCAATGATGAATGCGTTACAGCGTTCGGCCGATGGTGACGACGAGCCGACAGATGGCGTGGACGAGGACGCGATCGAGTAGTCGGCTATCGCGATCGCTGGGGCGATCGCTTATGATGGGGCTTTGATAGTCAGGGTCGCCGTCGGAATTGTGTCTCCACCACTCGATTTTTTCAGCCAGTTAATCCGTTCTGGGGATATTGGGCCTTGGGCCTTCAAAGGCATTTCTGCTGCTTTAATACTGTTGGTTGCCTACACGCTGGCCGAACTCACTTGGGTTGCCGTGTCGGATTCGGTAGACACGAGCCGGAATGACCTCCCTTTGTCTTCAGCGCCGGCCGATGTTCCAGGGGTTGGTGTCGGCACGAATACCGCCGTTCAGAATCTCAGTCAGCAACATTTGTTTGGTAAGCAGCAGACCCGCAGCGGTGAGCGGGTGTCGGTTCGAACGGTAGAAAAGACACGACTAAAGCTGGTGTTGCGTGGTCTGATCGTCACTGACGACGAGCAGTCCGCGCGCGCGATCATCTCCATGCCATCTGGAAAAGAAGACTTCTATGGCATCGGTGATGAGTTGCCGAAGTCGGGGGTCAGTATTGATTCTATTTATTCAGACCACGTGGTGTTGAGTCACAACGGTAAGCTTGAAGCGCTCTATCTAACCAAGGAACGTACTACGATCAATCTCTCAAAGGATCACGGTGAACGGGAAATATATCGTGATACGGGCTATGCCAGTAGCGCAGACTCCAGAGCGGCGTTGTACGCATTGCGCGATGCCTGGCGCAAGGGCACCAACCATATGATGCAGACCCTAGGGCCGCGCCCAGTCACGGAGGGGGGTGAACTTCTGGGGTATGAGATTACGGCGCCGCGCGGAAACCTCGCTGAGCGTTTAGGATTGCGCAAGGGTGATGTGATACGCCAGATTAACGGTGTTGATATCGGTGAAACCGCTGAGATTAGAATGCTGATCCGCAAGCTACCCAAGGCCGCTCAAATTGAACTCTTGATCAATCGTGACGGTGGCCCACAGACGCTGGTGATGGGGAGATGAATGAGCTGATTCAGACGCTAACCGAGCAAACGGGTGTGATTGCCGGCCACTTGTGGGGTATCCCGTCTATTGTCATTCTGGTTGGAACCGGGGTCTATCTTACTTGGCGTTTGCGGCTGATTCAGCTGCGCGGTTTTCGGCACGCAGTGAGTTTGGTTTCGGGTCGTTACGACAAGGCCGACGATCCCGGAGAGGTGACTCACTTTCAGGCGCTGTCCACCGCGTTGTCGGCCACGGTGGGTACCGGCAACATTGCAGGTGTGGCAACAGCAATTGCCTTCGGTGGTCCGGGGGCGGTGTTCTGGATGTGGGTGACGGCGTTTGTTGGCATGGCAACAAAGTATTGTTCTTGTACGCTCGCCTTGAAGTATCGTGAGGTACACCCGGACGGCAGTATTTCTGGCGGTCCAATGTATACATTGAAGTATGGCCTCAATATGCCCCGTTTGGCCGCAGCGTTTGCATTTTTTGCTCTGATTGCGTCGTTTGGAATCGGTAACATGGTACAGGCGAACTCGGTCGTTGATGGTCTGGCGTTCCTGATGCCCGACATTGCCGATCACAAAATCCTGGTCGGGGTGATTATGGCCATTGCGGTGGGTGGCGTCATTCTGGGCGGTATTCAGCGTATCGCACAGGTCGCATCCGCGATCGTGCCGTTTATGGCGGTGGCCTATATTGTCGCGGCGGCCGTGATTTTGGTCATCCACGCGGCCGAGATTCCCTCTGCGTTTGCGACCATTTTTAATCTTGCGTTAAACCCGTGGGCAGCGGGTGGTGGCGCGATCGGTGCAGCGATTCAATATGGCGTTGCGCGCGGTGTATTTTCGAACGAGGCGGGTTTGGGTTCGGCACCGATGGCGCACGCAGCGGCACGCACAACAGAACCCGTACGCGAAGGTCTGGTGGCTCTGCTCGAGCCATTTATCGATACCTTGGTGATCTGCACAATGACGGCTTTGGTGATCGTGGTGATGGGTGTCTGGGGCGATGCCCGCCCGCAAGAGTTGCAAGGGGCGGCGCTGTCGGCCTACGCATTCCGAGAAGGACTAGGTGAGATAGGCGGGTGGATAGTCGGTATTGGACTGAGCTTTTTCGCGTTTTCCACCATGATTGCATGGTCTTATTATGGTGATCGTTGTGCGCGATTTTTGTTCGGCGAAGCCGCCGTGTTGCCGTACCGCTTGATCTACGCTTGTTTGGTCGCGGTCGGTGCGAGCATCCCGTTGCAACTGGTCTGGAATCTGGCCGATATTGCCAATATCTTGATGGCGGTACCTAATCTAATCAGTTTGGTATTGCTGGCGGGTCTAGTGCAGCGATTATCAGAAGACTATTTTTCCCGCAGCCATACTCCCGAGTAGGCACTCATGGTGGAAATCGATCCGTCAGAGATAGCTAAACTGGTGCGCCGGGTTCTGGAAGAGGATGTGGGGACTGGCGATCTGACGGCCGACTTGATTGCCGATGACGCCCTTGCCTCCGCCAGTGTGATCGCGCGCGAACCGGCGCTGGTCTGCGGAATCGATTGGTTCAATGCGGTGTTTCACCAGCTTGATACGGATATTACGATTGAATGGGAGGTTGCCGAAGGTGATACCGTGGACGCAAATCAACAACTGTGTGATCTGCACGGGCGCGCTCGTGGCTTGTTGACAGGGGAACGCGCGGCGTTAAACCTGTTGCAGACCCTGTCGGGTACGGCCACATTGGCGCGGCAATACGCGGATGCGATAACGGGTCTTGATGTGCAGATACTGGATACACGCAAAACCATCCCGGGTTTACGTCTGGCGCAAAAATATGCGGTGCGTTGTGGTGGTTGCAGCAATCACCGGGTCGGTTTGTTTGATGCCATATTGATTAAGGAAAATCACATCGCAGCAGCCGGGTCGATTGTTGCCGCGATAGAAAATGCGCGCAGCCGTCATCCCGGCATCAAGGTTGAAGTTGAAGTTGAAACGCTGGATGAGTTGGATCAGGCCTTGGGTACCGATGTTGATCAGGTGCTGCTCGATAATTTCAGTAATGATGATTTACGGCTTGCGGTGCAAAGAGGCGCAGGCAAGACGATTCTGGAGGCCTCAGGTGGCGTATCGCTTGACAGTATTCGGGCCATTGCCGAAACCGGAGTTGATTGCATTTCAGTCGGTGCGTTAACCAAGGATGTCATCGCGCTGGATCTGTCCATGCGCTTTAATCTGTAGTCGCGCAATCGTCTACGCAGGTTTTTTCTACACTAAAAAGATCGTCGCCAAACCAAGGAAAACAAAAAAACCAACCACATCGGTGACGGTGGTCAGAATCACATTGCCGGCGATTGCGGGGTCGATCCCGAGTCGTTTCATAATCAGCGGTATGCTGACACCCGCGAGTGCAGCGAAGCCAAGGTTTACGATCAATGCAGCGGCCATGATCGCACCGATGGCGACGTCGCCAAACCATATCGTTACCACCGATGCCATTACACCCGCCCAGATCACACCGTTCAACAGGCCCACGGATATTTCCCTGAACAGTAACCAGCGCGCGTTCGCTTCGCTGGTTTGACCCATGGCCAAGCCACGGATCATCAGGATCAGCGTTTGGCTGCCGGCAATGCCACCCATGCTGGCGATGATGGGCATCAGTACAGCCAGCACCACAATCTTGTCGAGCGTGGCTTCAAATAACCCAATTACCGCAGAGGCCAGGATGGCGGTCAGCAGGTTCAGGCCGAGCCACACGCCACGTCGCCGTGTGCTGAGCAGGATAGGGGCGAACATGTCGTCTTCTTGATCCAGGCCGGCCATGCTCATCAACGAGTGTTCGCCTTCGTCACGGATCACGTCAACCACATCATCAATGGTGATACGGCCGAGCAACCGGTTATCATCCGAGACCACCGGAGCTGAGATAAGGTCACGGTGCTCAAACAGATTGGCGACCTTTGTGGCCGGCATATCGGCCCGAATCGGGTCAAGCTCGGAGGTCATCGTCTGGGCGACTGTTTGGCTAGGATCGGTCGTTAACAACAAGCTCAGCGGCAGTACTCCGAGGTACTGGTCATTGCGACTGACGACGATCAGGCTATCGGTTTGCTCAGGGATATCACCGCGCAGACGAAGATAACGTAGCACGACATCCAGAGTGACATCGGTGCGCACGGTAATGGTGTCGATGTTCATCAGACCGCCGGCGCTGTCTTCGTCATAAGACAGAACGGATTCGAGTCGGCCCCGATCCTGTTGCCCCATCGAATGCAGTACCTGTTGGGTGACCGCATTCGGTAAATCTTGCAGGATATCAGCCAGATCGTCTGTTTCCAGCCCTTCGGTGGCGGCAAGCAGTGCGGCGGTTCCCATTTCCTTGATCAGACCCGCTCGCACTTCATCACTGACTTCGACCAGAACATCGCCTCGATTGTCCGGTTCGACCAGTTCCCAAACGATGGATCGCTCAGCGGGTGGCAGTGATTCCAGAAGTTTGGATATCTCGGCGGGATACAGGTTGTTCAACATTCCGCGTACCGGTTGCAGGGTGCCAGCCTCCAGCGCCTGAGTTAGCAGGTGAAGTGTGTCACGGAAGGGATGTTGGGTGGTGTGAGGCATGGCCTATTGAGGTTCTCCAAACCGGTTCCCAATCAAGTCCTTGAGGCTGTCCATGGTTTCCTGCTCATCGTTGCCATCGGTGGTGACGGTAATCACGGTGCCTTGGCTGGCTGCCAACATCATTACGCCCATGATGCTCTTGCCATTGACCTCCTGACCTTCACGGGCAATGTGTACAGACGATTCAAACCCGCTTGCGCAACTGACGAACTTCGTTGCGGCCCGAGCATGCAGGCCGAGTTTGTTAACGATGGTGATGTCTTGTTTCAGCATAATATTTCATCAATCGTGTTTGGCGCGACAGAAAATGACACCTTCTCGACCTCCGCTCAATGCCTTTTCCGTGAGTTCTTCCAGATCCAGAGTGGGATAGTTGAGGATACGGATTAGCATGGGAAGATTAATTCCGGCGACGATATTGACATGCCCCTCTTTGGCAAGTCGATGGGCGATATTGCTGGGTGTAGAACCATACATATCGGTCAGAACCAATACTCCCTTGCCTTGATCAAGCAGGTCAATTGCGTCCATGGCTTGTGCATCTGCCGTATCGGTGTCGAAATCAGTGGGCACCATAATCGTCGTTACATTTAACGGGCACACACCCAACATGGCCTCTGCGGTATGCAGTAGTTCGTCGCCTATGCAGCTATGGGCAATAATTAGCAGGCCGATTTTCATCCGAGTTCCCTGTGCACAGCCATCACGTGGTTTTCGGTTTGACGAAATTCAGCAGCGAGTTTTTCACAAAGATACACAGATCGGTGTTGTCCGCCTGTGCAGCCGATAGCCACGGTCAGATAGCTCCGGTTTTGTTCGGTAAAACGGGGAATCCATTGGCGTAAAAAATCAGTTAAATTCTGTTTGAGTTCGTTAACCAGTGGTTGGTCGTCGAGAAAGGCAATGACAGCATCGTCGCGCCCCGTCAGTGGACGCAGACTGGTCTCCCAAAATGGATTGGGCAGGCAGCGTGCGTCAAATACGAAGTCGACATCTGAAGGTACGCCATTTTTATAGCCGAAGGATTCAAATACCAATGAACAGCCTGACTCGTTGTGTGCCGTTATGCGTTCGCGTACCAGTTGACGTAGCTGATGCAGATTGGTCTGAGTGGTATCGATATAGATCTGAGCACTGGCGGCGATGGGCTCGAGCAAGATACGTTCGTCAGAAATGGCCTGGCTAAGCGCGATCCCGTGGCCGGTCAGCGGATGTTTGCGTCGGGTTTCACTGAATCGTTTCAGCAGCGTCGGCGTTTCGGTCTGCAGGAATACCACGCGGACGCTGATCCCACTGTTGCTGAGCGATTGGGCAATATCCGGAAAGCTTTTGAAGTCGTCGGCGACGCTACGCGCATCGATACCAATCGCGGCATGCTCGTAATGAGCCGAATCAGATTCGGCCAGACTGCGCGCAACCGTTCCCAGTAGCGACGCAGGGAGATTATCGATGCAGTAATAGCCAAGGTCTTCGAGCATGTTCAATGCGATGCTCTTCCCTGACCCTGACAAACCGCTGATCAGTACTAGATCCATGGCTGAAACTAAGTGCAGGTTCTCGGGAGGCTAGAGTAACAAAATTATCCCCCAATAACTGCCTATCTTTTTAAGGAGTCAATCAGAGGAATTCAGTATCAACTCTTGTTGGCGTTTGGCCAGCTGTTCGTCTGCGGCATAGCCTTTGGTGCGAAGAATCTGATCGCGGACGGCGACCTCGATAAGGACCGCGAGGTTGCGGCCAGGTGCGACCGGTAAGGTAATTTCGTCGATGCCGATACCGAGCACAAAGCGTCGGTTGCGCAGGCCGCTTAAACGATTGGCCTCGCACAAATCGTCGCTTGATGAGGTAATCAGGTTAATGATCAGTTTGAGATTCTTGGATAGCTTGATGACACTGTCGCCAAACATTGCGCGCACATTGAGAATGCCAAGCCCCCGTACCTCAAGAAAATCTTGTAGTACGTCTGGACAGGTTCCCTGCAGCATAGTGGGCCCAATCTGCACGAATTCAGGCGCGTCATCGGCGATCAGACGATGTCCCCGGCTGATGAGTTCGAGTGCCAGTTCACTTTTACCCACCGCGCAATCACCTGCGAGCAGGATTCCCATCCCCATGACTTCCATGAAGACCCCGTGCACAGTCTCGCGGTCGGCAACCAGTGTTTGCAGGTAATACTGCAAATCGCTGATCAGCGGACTGGCGCGAAGGCTCGTTGATAGTAGGGGAGTTGAGGTGCTGTCGGCGGCCTCAAAAATCAAATGGGGTGCCGGCTCATTGTTGGCAAGAATAACCATCGCCGGTTTGCAGTCGAAGAGTCGATGGATCAGGTCGTTAAGCGCATGGCCGTCGACGCCATTGAGGTAGTGGAGTTCCTGCGAACCGAGGATCTGAATGCGATACGAATGGATAAAGTTCGTGCGGCCAATCAGAGTGCTGTCTTGTTGATCCGGGTCACGGACAAGACGATCAGCGCCCCGCTTGCCCGCAATCCAGGTCAGATGTAACTGTTGGTTGAGTGAGTCGAACAGCTTCCCGGTAGTAACTGCTTTACTCATAATTTTTCCTGCTGGGTTAAGAGGCGACCTGTGCCGGTGGTGCTTCCGTCAGTACCGCGAGCAGCTCCGAGCTGGAGTGGCAGCGGCGCAACTGTTCACAGACTACCGGGTTATTCAGGCGAGTGGCGAGTTGGGCAAGAATCTGCAGATGCTCAGCGGTTGATTCTTCCGGTACAACAAGACCAAATACTAGATCGACCGGCTGGTTATCGGGGGCATCAAAATCGACGCCATCATGGATCAGGGCAAATGCCCCGATGGGTCGTTTGCTCTGTTTTATGCGTCCATGAGGAATCGCGATGCCATTTCCGAGGCCGGTACTGCCGAGGCGCTCACGTTCAAACAGACTGTCGAATATCGCTGATGTCGGGGCATCATTCTGATCGTGGCCCATGAGTTCGCTCATGAGCTCTAGCACACGCTTCTTGCTCGTTACATCAGCGTTGCAGGCAATCCGTTTAATTTCTATGATATCGCTAATTTCCACGTTGGCACCCAGAAGTGGTTATTTCAATAATGTTGCAGACTCTAATGCGCTATCGGTAATTATTCCAGTTAATTCAGTACATGGGTCACAAAAAATAGACCTAGGTCTCGTCGTTGGGCGGTTCGGTTTTCAAGCTGTCCGCGCCACGATGATGATTGGTGATTTTCTCCTTGTGTTTTTTGACCTGGCGATCGAGCTTGTCGACCAATGCATCAATCGCCGCATACATGTCTTCCTGAGTATCGTCGGCGAAGATTTTGTTGCCGCTCATGTTGATGGTGGCTTCTGCCTTTTGACGTACTTTTTCCACGCTGAGGACGACGTGGGCGTTGGTTACGTGGTCGAAATGTCGCTCCAGCCGGTCCAGTTTGGTCTGCACATAGTTGCGCAGCGAGTCGGTAACTTCAAGATGTTGACCTGTGACACTTATTTGCATGTTGGCCTCCTATCAGATCCAGAATCAGGGGATCCCGGTTTGATGGTTCTGTAAGATTATGTTTTCTAAAGCAATCGTTTGCGCTCACTTGAAGACGGGATCGACATGGCTTCGCGGTACTTGGCAACGGTTCGGCGTGCGACCTTGATGCCCTGTTCCGAAAGAATGATCGCGATCTTGTTGTCGCTGAGCGGTTTCTTGGGCAATTCGGCCCCTACCAGTTTGCGAATAAAGGCACGGATGGCGGTGGACGAGCATTCGCCCCCCGCATTCGTGGTGACATGACTGGAGAAGAAATACTTGAATTCGAAGATACCCGCAGGCGTATGCATGTACTTGTTGGTGGTCACGCGCGAGATGGTGGATTCATGCATGTCGACACTGAGGGCAACGTCGCGCAGTACCAACGGTTTCATCGCCTCTTCCCCTAACTCGAAGAAATTGATTTGATGCTCAAGAATGCTGTTGGCAACCTTGATCAGGGTTTCATTGCGACTTTGAATGCTCTTCAAAAACCAACGTGCTTCTTGCAGGTGGTTTTTGAGGAATGTATTGGCTTCGCTGCCATCTCCGCGTCGAACCATACCCGCGTAGCCCGCGTTGATGCGCAGCTTAGGAACGGTCTCCGCATTGAGTGTGACCACCCACTTGTCACCGTCTTTACGGATAAACACATCGGGAATGATGTACTGCGACTGAGACTGCTCAATCAGGCTGCCAGGGCGGGGATGCAGAGAGCGGATAAGGGCGATGATTCCCGGCAGGTCATCCATGGTCACTTTTAGCTTGCGCCGCAGCTGAACCAAATCCTGACTCGCCAGCAGATCGAGATGTTCGCTGGCCAGTAGTTGGGCTTCTGCCAGCCATTCCGTGTTTGGGCTCAATTGGTGCAACTGGATATTCAGGCACTCCCCCGGATCGCGCGCGCCTACGCCAAGCGGATCAAAATTCTGAATCAGGTGTAAAACTGCTTCGGCTTCATCCATTTCGACCGGCTCCACCTCGGCCGAAAATAGACCTTCATAAATATCGCTAAGGGGGGCGGTGACGTAGCCATCGGGGTTGATCGAGTCAATGATGGCGAGCGCAATCGTATGGTCTCGCGGGGTCATTTCGATGAAATTTAACTGCGAAATCAAATGATCAGAGAGCGACTCGGCGGCACTGCGCTGGGTTTCAAACTCGGCTGTGTCGGGTGTACCCATCCCTGGTTGTGCCGCGAGATTGTCATAGACCTCATCCCAGGTGGTGTCGATGGCCAGTTCATCGGGAATATCAGCTTCGCTGGAGGTGCTAATGGCGTCCGGTTCCGCGGTGTTATCGGTGGGTGCGGGCGCATCGACATCGGCGTTACCGGAGACATCGTCTTCCGTCCGCTCCAAAAGAGGATTGGCCTCGAGTGCTTCCTGAACCTCGACCTGTAACTCCAGGGTTGAAAGCTGCAACAGCCGTATGGCCTGTTGCAGTTGTGGGGTCATGGCAAGATGCTGGCTGAGATTCAGTTGCAGCGACTGCTTCATATCGTGATTATAATCCTTATATATCAATGGATTATGTTCTATCTGTCGGCCCATCATGGCGATAGTTGCAGACCGAACAGATAAAAACCTTTCTATGATTAAGTCTAGCGCAAATTTCGTGCCATAAAAGGTTATTTTACATTTTGAAGTCGTGGCCCAGATATACGTCGCGTACCTGACGGTCGGCGAGGATGGTTTCGGCATTGCCCTCGGCGATGACTTGCCCCTCACTAATAATATAGGCGCGGTCACAGCTACCAAGGGTTTCGCGTACATTGTGATCGGTGATCAGAACCCCGATGCCTCGTTCTGTCAGGGCCTTCACGATACGTTGAATGTCGATCACCGAGATCGGGTCGACTCCGGCAAAGGGTTCATCAAGCAGAATGAACTGTGGGTTGGCGGCCAATGCGCGGGCGATTTCCAGACGTCGTCTTTCCCCGCCCGACAGGCTCAGGGCAAGCGAGTCACGCAGATGTCCGATGTGAAAATCATGCAGCAGACCATCCAGAGTTTCCTGCTGTTCATCGTCGTTCGCATCCTTGTTGAGTTCAATAATCGCTCGCAGATTATCTTCGACGGTGAGTTTACGGAAGATGGAGGGTTCTTGGGGCAGATAACCCACTCCCAAGCGTGCCCTGACATGCATTGGATGCCCGGTGATGTCCATCTCGTCGAGGAAAATCGCACCGGCGTCGGCGTTCACTAATCCGACAATCATGTAAAAGCAGGTCGTCTTGCCGGCACCGTTTGGACCCAGTAGCCCAACAACCTCGCCACTGCGAACCGAGACCGATACCTCATTGACGACGCGACGATCTGCGTAGGACTTGACCAGATGCTCGGCAGACAACTCGCTCATGGGGGTGGGGAGGCCTCATCGGAGCGTGGATGAATAACACTGGTGACACGGCTGTTGCTGGACGCGGCTTGGCCCGCTGTGACCACGGCATTGCGGGTGTCGTAGCGGATGCGTTCGCTGGTGAAGGTATTTTGACCTTGGGTGATGCTGGCATCGACTTCGAGTACGAGTATGCCTTCGTCGAGCAGATAACGCGCCTTTTTCCCCTGACCGTGAATTTCCTCGGCGCCATCTGCGGGTTGCTGGTGAAACACGGCCGGATTACCCGTGGCAACGATACTGTCGATGTTCTGATGGCGTACCAGAGTGAGTTGATCGGCGTGCAGTTCGAAGCCACCCTGAACGGCAGTGACGTCACCGCTGTACGTCGCCGTACCCTTGAGGTCGTCAATACGGACACTGTCCGACGTGATTTCTATGGGTTGTTGTCCGCTGTCGGCCTGAACATTGATGCAGGCGACAAATAGGATAAGCAACAGGTTAAGAGTGAGGCGGTGTCGATACAGTCTGTTCATGATGGTTATGCGTTAGCTGGTGGAATCGGTGGGGTGTAGGGACCGGATGTGGGTTTCGACATCGGCTTTGATATGCAATTCCAGTACAGGGCTGAGTCGTCCATTCATTCCGGTGCCCGTGGTGACATCGCCGGGACGCGAAATTCGCACAGCCGCGACGGTGTGAAAGGTCTCCTGTTGCGGTTTGAGCGTCAGATCGCGCGTATGGATGGTGGTCTGCTCCGCGGTGTTCACCGCTTGATTGTCGATTTTTACCGCGCCCGTAAACTTGACCGTATTTTTGTCCGGCGAGACCCAGCCCTGATCGGACACAATGCGCCACGCCGCGTTGTTTTCGCGGTACAGGGTCATCACCGGGTGTTCGAGCGTATGGCTACCGTCGTCCCAGTAGTGGTGCATGGTGTCCGCCTGTAACCGTCGATGCAGTCGTCCCTGTGTATCGGTAACATCAACCGTCATACCAGTGATGATCGTATCGGGAATATGGCGTATTGCGATCGTAGTCGAATCTGTTTCGTTATATTGGGTTGAAAGCAACCAGCTGCAGGCCACCAGCGTTGCCAACAACAGGGAATAAGCGGTATCGCGTGCCGATATCACTGCGTTATTGAGAAAGGCTGAGCGTGGATGACTCAGGTGCAAGATAGCGCGACAACGCGGCGTTAAAGGTGTCCTGAGCTCGCATGATCAATTCGCAAGTATCACGCCCCGCACCCCGGCCTCCGTAGCTGGGTGTTTGCCAGTGGGAATGGCTCTTGACGACCGGATGGGCATCCGCTGTTGCGATGGACAATCCGACCTCGGTCATCACCGGGAGATCAATCAGGTCATCGCCGACATAGGCAATTTGTGTATGTTCCAGCCCCAGGGCCGCGCGCATTTTTTCGTAGCCCGCGCGTTTGTCCAACTGACCCTGATAGACGTGTTTAATGCCCAGGCTTTGCATGCGCACGGCGACCACATTGGAGGTGCGGGCGGTGATGATGCCGATGTCGATGCCGCTGGCCAATAGCATGGTCATGCCGAGGCCATCACGGGAGTTAAACGCCTTGTATTCGAGACCGTCATCGCCGAGGAAAAGGCTGCCGTCCGTCAGCACGCCATCAACATCAAAAATAACCAGTTTGATCAGCGCCGCCCTGGCAATAACGTCTTCCATCAGAGCACGCCGGCCAGCAGCAAGTCGTGCATATTCAGTGCGCCAACCAAATGGTCATCGTCATCGACAATCAGCAGGGCATTGATTTTGTGTTCTTGCATTAGTTTCAGACCTTCTGCAGCCAGCATATTGGCGCGACCCGTCTTGCAGTTTCGCGTCATCACCGCACCCACCTGCGTGTGGTGAATGTCGATGGCCGCATCCAGTACGCGACGCAAATCACCATCGGTGAAAATCCCCAGCATTTTATTGTCGGCGTCGGCCACGGCGGTCATGCCGAGGCCCTTGTGGGTGACTTCAACCAACGCGTCGCGCAAAAGCGCCTGTTCACCGACGATCGGAATCCCCGTGCCAGTATGCATTATATCACTGATCAACAGCAGCAAACGGCGGCCCAGAGAGCCACCGGGGTGGGAGCGGGCAAAGTCTTCTTCGGTAAAACCGCGGTGTTCCAATAACGAAATGGCCATCGCATCGCCCATGGCCAGTGCGGCCGTGGTGCTGGCGGTGGGGGCCAGCCCTAATGGGCAGGCCTCTTTTTCGACGCTGACGTCGATATTGACGGTCGCTTCGCGCGCCATCCGTGACGCGGGATCTCCCGTCAGTGAGATGAAGGGTATGCCGAGACGCTTGATGAGGGGCAAAATAGCCAGAATTTCGCCGGTTTCACCCGAATTGGATATCGCTACCACCACATCTTTGTCGGTGATCATACCCAGATCACCATGACTCGCCTCGCCCGGATGAACAAAGAAGGAGGGGCTGCCGGTACTGGCTAATGTGGCGGCGATTTTGCTGCCGATGTGGCCGGATTTACCCATGCCGGTGACGACAATACGGCCCTCGCATTCGAGCAGATAACCACAGGCGAGGGCGAAGTTGGCATCGACTCTGGAGAGTAGCGCTGAGACGGCTTCGGCTTCGGTCTCCAGTACCGCTCGACCCAACTCCAGCAGCTTGTCGGTTTGAATATTATTCATTCAGTTATCAGCCTGCAATCGTCGAAAATAAAAAGAACTGGTATCCGCAGAAGACGCTCAGCAGCACCATACCCTCGCCGCGATTGATACGGCCACCGCTGCGGCTCATCAAACCCAGAGCAAGGGTGAGCGCGACCATCAAGCCGTAGTCTCGCCACAGTACCTGATCTAGGATGGGGACCGCAGTCGGGTGAATCAATCCCGGCACACACATCACGGCGAGAAGATTATATATATTGGAACCGATGACGTTGCCGATCGCAATATCATTTTCATTTTTGAGAACCCCGGCGACGGTGGCCGCGAGTTCGGGCAGACTGGTACCCACCGCGACGATAGTCAAACCAATAATCAGGTCACTGATGCCAAAGGCGTGGGCAACATCGACGGCGCCCCAAACCAGAACGCGGGAGCTGAGTAGCAGTGCGATCAGTCCGATAAACAGCCACATCAAGGCGCTGGCCGTGCTGGTATTCTGGGGGATTTCGCTCTCGTATTCACTCACAATCGGGTCACTATTGCGGCCGCGTAGTCCCAGATAGACGAATAATCCCAGCACCGCGATTTGGGTCGTTAACAGAATCAGGCCATCGTCAAAATCGAGTTGGTTATCAACGGCCACCAGACCCAGCGCCAGAGCGGTGACAAGGACCAAAACCCAGTATTCACGACGCAGTATCCGGGAATGGATCATCAGCGGCCTGATTAACGCCGCGATGCCGAGAATCAGAGCGATATTGGCGATATTGGAGCCCAACGCATTACCCACGGCCAGTTCCGGGTTACCTTGCAAAGACGCGGTCGCCGACACCAGGATTTCAGGCACCGAGGTGCCAAAGCCGACGATGGTCAGGCCGATGATTAGCGGTGAGACACCGAGATTGCATGCGAGGGCGGAGGCACCGATGACAAACCGGTCGGCACCCCAGACCAGTAGCGCCAGTCCACCCAAAATGGCGAGTGTGGATATCAGCATGATTACGTGCTGCGGGTTTCCGTCTTGCCGCAGCGAGAACAGCGTTGCGTAGTCACCAGCTGTCCCGCTTTGGTGTCAAATACCGGTTGCTTGTCGATGACCCACTTATGAAAACCACGTCGACACAGGGTGTCGCCTTGGTTGCGTGCTTTCGCGGTGCGGTCGGGGAACTGTACGATGTTGCTCATGGTCGGGTGATTATACATGGAGGAAACTCCCCACGCGTCACCCAATTTGGATACAATCGTACCCCTAATGACGTCTACCGATGACAATTTGATCGAGATTCGAGAATTGCGTTTTGCGCATGGTCCGCGGGTGATTTTCGACGGCATCGACCTGTCTGTACCGCGCGGTAAAGTGACCGCGATCATGGGGCCCAGTGGTACCGGCAAGACCACGTTGCTGCGCCTGATCGGTGGGCAGATCGCGCCGGATGCCGGTGCGATTAAAGTGGATGGGCTCGATGTTACAGGTCTTGATAACAAGGGACTGTATGCGCTACGCCGACGCATAGGTATGTTGTTTCAGGGTGGCGCGCTGCTGACCGATCTTAACGTTTACGAAAATGTTGCCTTCCCTTTGCGTGAACATACCGACCTGAATGAGTCGCTGATCCGTGCGCTGGTATTGATCAAGCTTCAGTCGGTCGGCCTGCGCGGTGCTCAGATGCTGATGCCCTCCGAGCTTTCTGGTGGCATGGCGCGACGGGTCGCACTGGCGCGTGCGATTGCGCTGGATCCAATGATGGTGATGTACGACGAGCCCTTTGCGGGTCAGGATCCCATTTCTATGGGTGTGTTGGTCAAGCTGATTCGGGAATTGAATGATGCGCTTGGACTGACCAGTATTATTGTGTCCCACGACGTTGCTGAGGCCCTGGCGATTGCCGATTACGTTTATATGATTTCCAATGGTCGCGTGGTTCAGGGTGGGCCAGCCAACGAGTTGGCTGATTCATCATCCGAGTGGGTCAGGCAATTTATGGGTGGACTCTCGGATGGTCCGGTGCCATTTCACTATCCCGCGCGCGACTATGCCGAGGAGTTGCTCGAGCGATGACGGGTGCAATACAACAATTGGGTATTGATACCCTCAACAGTCTCGCACGCCTTGGGCGTCGCGCGCAGTTTCTGCTGCAAACCTTATCCGGTATCGGCAGCCTTTTATGGCGCCCGGGTCTGGTGGTGGCCCAGTTGGAGTCCGTGGGTGTTCGTTCGCTGGTGATCATCGTAGTGTCGGGGCTGTTTGTCGGTATGGTTCTGGGTTTGCAAGGTTACAACACGCTGGTTGATTTCGGTGCCGAGGAATCACTCGGTGTGGTGGTGGCGTTGTCGTTGGTGCGGGAGTTGGGGCCAGTGGTAGCAGCACTGTTATTTGCAGGGCGAGCGGGCTCTGCCTTGGCCGCCGAGATCGGTTTAATGAAAGCGACCGAGCAGCTCGATGGTATGGCCATGATGGCAGTGGATCCGGTTAAACGAGTGATTGCCCCTCGATTTCTGGCGGCGTTTATTGCCATGCCTCTGTTGGCGGCGGTATTTAGCGCGGTGGGTGTGTTGGGTGGATATGTAGTGGGTGTTGAGTGGCTGGGCGTCGATGGGGGTGCCTACTGGTCGCAGATGCAGGGTAAGGTGGATCTGTACGAAGATGTTTATAATGGTGTGATCAAGAGCATCGTGTTTGGGTTTGCGATCGCTTGGCTCGCGACCTTTGAGGGTTATGACGCGCAACCGACCGCAGAAGGTGTCGCCAAGGCGACAACGCGCACGGTGGTGCAGTCGGCATTGGTTGTGCTCATGCTCGACTTTATTCTTACCGCACTGATGTTTGGAGAGATTTAATAAATGAACACGCGTGCAACGGAAATTGGTGTCGGTCTGTTTGTATTATTGGGTTTGTTGGCGCTTGGGTTTCTTGCCGTTCAGGTAAGCAACCTGAGTTCAATGGGTAATGGTGATGGATATCGGGTCACGGCAAGGTTTGAGAATATCGGTGGATTGAAGGTCCGTTCTCCGGTGACGGTCGGGGGTGTTCGTGTGGGTAAGGTCCATGCAATCAACTACGACATGCACACGTTTGAAGCGGTGGTGGTTATGGACATACAGCCGCAGTACACCCTGTTTCCTGAGGACACCTCGGCGAGTATTTTTACCGCGGGCCTGTTAGGTGAACAGTACATCAGCCTTGAGCCCGGTGGTGCCGAAGCCATATTGCAGGCGGGGGATCAGATCATGTTGACGCAGTCGGCGTTGGTGCTGGAGCAGATTATTGGCCAGTTCCTGTTTGGCAAGGCATCAGAGTCCGGAGACCTGTAGTCATGATTGAGCGAGTTCTGCAACAGACGAGTTGGTTGGCGTTGTTGTTGGCGTCGCTGATCGCCAGTCCGGCATTGGCGGATATTAACGGTGATCTGCATCCCGCACAGACGTTGATTAAACAGACGACGAGCGAGGTTCTGACCGTGTTGCACGATCATCGTGAGTTGATGGAAAGTGATCGTCAGGCAGTTTATAAGCTGATATCGGACAAGATTGTCCCGCATTTTGATTTTAAACGGATTTCTTCCCTGGTTCTTGGGCGTTACGGACGTCGTGCCAGCGTTGCAGAGAGGCAGAACTTTCAGCAGCAATTTGAACGTCTCCTGATACGTGGCTATGCCACTGCGCTGCTCGATTTTATTGATGCGCCGATCAACGTGTTGCCGGTTCGCTCGTCTGCCGAGGACCGCGAGGTATTGGTCAGGGTCGAGGTCAAACCGCTCGGCGCGCCGTCAGTGCAGGTGCATTATCGAATCTACGAAGATCACGGCGTGTGGAAAATATTTGACGTCCGGGTCGACGGAATCAGTCTGGTGACCAATTACAGAACCAGTTTTGGTGGAGTCATTCGACGCCATGGGATTGCCGGGCTGATTGACCAGCTAGCTGAGCGCAATGCCCGGGTGACGACGCGGTGAGTGCGGGTCTTGAGCAAGTTGAGACCGGACGCTATCGTTTATACGGCGAGTTGGACTTGTCTACCATCCGCGAGTTGTCACTGGCAGGCGCCAAGTTGTTTGCCGTGTTGCCGCGCTGTGATATCGATCTTGCGGAGGTGAAACACAGCAGCAGTGCAGGTCTGGCGCTATTGATCGAATGGATGAAGTTCGCGCGTGCTCGCGAATGCGACCTGAATCTAATCAATCTTCCCGCGCAGCTTCAGCGCATGGCTCGTCTGAGTGGTCTAGAGCGGGTTCTTCCGGTCGATAGCATTTGAACGCCTTGCGTTGACTATGTAATGACCGCGATCGTATTTTCAAACGTGTACAAGCGGTTTGGTCGGCTGGAAGCGTTGTCCAACATTAATTTTACCGTGCCCGAGGGGTCTTTTTTTGGCTTGTTGGGTCCGAATGGTGCGGGCAAGTCGACGTTAATTAACCTCAGCGCCGGTTTGGCGCGTGCCAGCCAAGGCTCGGTTAGCGTACTCGGCAACGATGTGCAGCGCGACTATCGCAAGACCCGTCAGGCGCTGGGTGTTGTGCCGCAGGAGTTGGTTTATGACCCGTTCTTCAGTGTGCGTGAGATGTTGCGTTTGCAGGCGGGATATTTCGGATGTCCCCCCAGCAGTCATTCCTATATCGATGAGTTAATCGAACGCCTGGATCTCATCGACAAGGCCGATACCAATTTGCACGACTTATCCGGTGGTATGAAACGGCGTGTACTGGTGGCCCAAGCGCTGGTACATCGGCCGCAAGTCGTGATCCTGGATGAGCCTACCGCCGGTGTTGACGTCGAGTTACGCAAGAACCTGTGGCAGTTTGTGTCGGAGTTGCATCGCGAGGGTCGAACCATTGTGTTGACCACGCACTATCTGGAAGAGGCTGAGAGTCTGTGTGATCAGATCGCGATTTTGAACCATGGTCGGGTGGTGGCGATGGATGAAAAAGAGCGGCTGTTGGCACGTCACCCGCATCAGTTCCTGTGTCTGACGCTGGGATGTGAGGGCAAGCCGTTACCCTCGGCATTGGCGCCACTGGTGGTTAAGCAAGACGGTTGCGAGTTAACGCTCAAGCTAAAGCGCGACCAAGACAAAATCGGTGCGGTGCTTGATGCGTTGCGTGACGTCGATATCCCGATACTGGAGTTGCATACGCGTGACCCGGGTTTGGAGGAGGTCTTTATCGATATTACCGCGCAGACAAACGAGGTGACTCATGGGTGAGGTCTACAATCCACGTGGTATGCGTACCCTGTTTGAGAAAGAGGTGCGTCGCTTTCTCAAAGTTAGCATCCAGACCGTGCTTGCCCCCTGTGTTACCACGTTGTTGTATCTATTGGTGTTTGCCAGTGTGCTGGAAGACCATATTAAGGTGTACGACGGTGTCAGTTATCTGGCTTTTCTGGTTCCTGGTTTGATTATGATGACGGTAATCCAGAATGCCTTTGCCAATGCCTCGTCGAGTCTGATTCAGTCGAAGATGACCGGTAACCTGGTGTTTTTGTTGTTGTCGCCTATATCGGGGGTGGAAATGGTGGTGGCCTTTGTGGCGGCCGCCGTGGTGCGGGGGATTCTGGTTGGCTTGTGCGTGTGGTTGGTGGCGCTGGTTTTTGTCGACGTACCGCTGGTTTCGCTGACGACGGTGTTGTTGTTCCTAGTCCTGTCGAGCGCGGTATTGGGGGCGGTGGGTTTGATCGCCGGTCTGTGGGCCGACAAGTTTGATCAACTGAGTGCGTTCCAGAATTTCATTATTGTGCCCCTGTCGTTTCTGAGTGGGGTGTTTTACTCGGTTGAGTCGTTGCCCGATATCTGGCAGGCAATATCCCGTTTTAACCCGTTTTTCTATATGATAGATGGCTTCAGGTATGGATTTTTTGGTGTATCGGACGTTGACCCTGAGCTGAGTCTGGTCGTCACGCTGGCATTTTTGTTGCTGGTGAGTGGGGTTTCTCTGCTTCTGGTCCGTATCGGCTACAAAATCAGACAGTAGGCAATAATGGATAGACTCATGATAACCGGCGGTGTTTCGCTACAGGGCGAGATCCGTATTTCGGGTTCCAAGAATGCGGCGTTGCCGATTTTGGCCGCGACGCTGTTGAGCGAAACTCGCGTGACCATCAGCAATGTCCCGCATCTGCAGGATGTGACCACGACGATGGAGGTCCTTGGGCGTATGGGTGTCGATCTGACCATTGATGAGTCGATGGGGATCGAGGTGGATACAAGCACCATTCACGATTTTTCTGCGCCCTACGAGTTGGTTAAGACCATGCGCGCGTCAATTTTGGTGCTGGGGCCGTTACTGGCACGCTTTGGCCAAGCCGACGTATCGCTGCCCGGTGGTTGTGCGATTGGGTCTCGCCCAGTCAATATTCATATCGATGGCTTGCGTGCCATGGGTGCGGATATCTCGGTTGATGGGGGTTACATTCGAGCCCGTGCAGAGCACCTTAAGGGCGCGCATATCTGCATGGATATCGTCACGGTTACCGGCACCGAAAACCTGATGATGGCCGCCGCGCTCGCACGGGGTACCACGGTGCTGGAAAACGCGGCACGAGAACCCGAGGTGGTCGATCTTGCCAAATTTTTAATTAGTATGGGCGCCAATATTTCTGGGGCAGGCACCGATACGATTACGATCGAGGGGGTGGCTTCTCTACACGGTACGACCTATCGGGTGTTGCCAGATCGAATCGAAGCGGGCACCTATCTGGTTGCGGCGGCGGTCACACGCGGCAAGGTATTGCTTAAAGATACGCAACCGGAAATGCTGGAATCGGTTATTTCGAAATTGCGCGAGGCCGGTGCCGATATTTCGCTTGGCCCCGACTGGATTGAATTGGACATGAAAGGCAAACGTCCCCGTGCGGTGCAGATTAGTACCGCGCCTTATCCCGCGTTCCCGACCGATATGCAGGCGCAATTTACGTTGCTCAATGTGATTGCAGAAGGCAGCGGTACGATTACTGAGACGATTTTTGAAAACCGCTTCATGCATGTCTATGAAATGCAGAGAATGGGCGCCGATATTCAGCTTGAAGGCAACACAGCGATTAGCAACGGCGTTGACAAGATTACCGCCGCACCGGTTATGGCGACGGATCTACGTGCGTCTGCCAGTCTGGTCTTGGCGGGGTTGGTGGCCGAAGGCGTTACGGTGGTTGATCGTATTTATCATATCGATCGAGGGTATGAGTCGATCGAAGAAAAACTGGCGCGTCTGGGCGCGCGTATTCGTCGGGTGCCGGGTAATGTGGTGATCGATGAGCTATCCAACGATAACGAATCAGAGAAGGCCGACGCATGAGCAATGATTCTCCACTTGTGATCGCCCTGTCAAAGGGACGAATCTTCAAGGAAACTCTGCCACTGCTGGCGCAGGCTGGAATTGAACCGATCGATGACCCCGAAACAAGCCGCAAGCTAATTTTGGACACCAATCAAGAGAATGTGAAGGTGGTGATTATCCGTGCAACGGATGTGCCGACCTACGTGCAGCACGGCGCGGCAGATGTGGGTGTTGCTGGCAAGGATGTGTTGATGGAGCATGGTGGTGATGGTTTGTATGAGCCATTGGATTTAAAGATCGCGTGTTGCCGCCTGATGGTTGCAGGTCCTGTGGATGCGCAACCGGTGCAGGGGCGCTTGCGCATCGCGACAAAATTCATCAACACCACACGTGACTATTATGCGCGCAAGGGCGAGCAGGTAGAGTTAATCAAACTGTATGGTTCGATGGAGCTTGCGCCACTAGCCGGGTTGTCTGATCGTATTGTCGATGTCGTCGACACGGGAAATACACTCAAGGCCAATGGGCTTGAGCCACAGGAACATATCGCTGATATCAGCTCGCGCCTGGTGGTTAATAAGGCCTCTTTGAAGATTAAACACGCGGCAATCAAACGATTGATCGCCGATCTCACGGCCGCAGTAAACGGCTAGCATCATGGCCGAGATAGCAAAACTGAAAAGCTCGGATGGCGATTTTCGTGCGCAGCTTGACGTCCTGTTGGCTTGGGAAGGTGTGGCGGATGATGGCGTTATCAGTACGGTACAGTCGATTCTCACCGATGTGCGCGAGCGTGGTGATGTGGCTGTGGTCGAGTACACCAACCGGTTTGATCGTTGTGATGCGGAGTCAATGGCGGGGTTGGAGATACCCGCTGAACGGATGGCATCGGCACACGCAGGACTTGATCAGGCGCAGCGCGACGCATTACAGATCGCCGCTAATCGTATTCGTCGTTACGCAGAAAATCAGCGGTTGGACTCGTGGGACTTTGATGAGGCCGATGGCACCGTGTTAGGGCAGGCTGTGCACCCGTTGGATCGAGTGGGTTTGTATGTGCCGGGTGGCAAGGCCGCGTATCCTTCGTCGGTGTTGATGAATGCATTACCGGCACGGGTCGCCGGTGTCGGTGAGTTGGTGATGGTGGTGCCAACGCCAGATGGCGAGGTTAACGAGTTAGTGTTGGCTGCAGCACACGTTGCCGGCGTAGATTGCATGTTTACCATTGGCGGGGCGCAAGCCATTGCGGCGCTCGCGTACGGCACTGAGACGGTCCCGGCAGTTGACAAGATTGTTGGCCCAGGAAATATTTATGTCGCCGCTGCCAAGCGTTTGGTTTTTGGTCAGGTCGGCATCGATATGATCGCAGGTCCATCGGAGATCCTGGTGGTATGCGATGGCGAAACCGATCCCGACTGGATCGCAATGGACTTGTTTTCACAAGCCGAGCACGATGAGGATGCGCAGGCGATTCTTTTGTGTCCAGATGCGGGCTTCATTGCCGCAGTGGAGGCCAGTATTGACCGCTTGCTGCCGGACATGGAGCGGGTTGATATTATCAAGGAGGCACTGCAGTCGCGTGGTGCATTGATTGAGGTTAAGGATCTTGATGAGGCCATTGAGTTGGCGAACCACATCGCGCCAGAACATCTCGAATTGTCCATCGCAGAGCCTGAAAAAGCGGCGGCTCGTATCCGCCACGCTGGAGCGATTTTCATGGGTCGTTATACCGCAGAGGCCTTGGGTGACTATTGTGCCGGGCCCAATCACGTGTTGCCGACGTCGCGCACCGCACGTTTTTCATCGCCACTGGGTGTCTACGATTTTCAGAAACGCACCAGCATCATCAATTGTTCAGCAGCAGGTGCTAGCGAACTGGGCAAGACCGCATCGATATTGGCTCGAGGTGAGGGTTTGACCGCACATGCGCGCTCGGCTGAATACCGGATTCGTAAGGATTCCTGATGTCAGGCAAGACGGCAGCTGACTGGATTCGCCCAGAAATTCAGGCACTCAGTGCCTATCATGTCAACGAGCATGCGGGGTTGATCAAGCTCGATGCGATGGAGAATCCTTATTCCTGGTCGGAAGACCTTGTCGACCAGTGGTTGGAATTACTGCGTCGCGTTGAATTGAATCGTTATCCCGATCCGGAGGCGGAGGTTGTCCGGCATGCCTTGCGTGACTCCATGGCGGTGCCAGATGCGGCCTCGATGGTGTTAGGCAATGGTTCGGATGAATTGATTCAGATGATTCTGCTGAGTCTTGCCGGTGAGGGCCGGTGCGTACTCACACCGCAACCCGGTTTCGTGATGTATCGCTTGTCCGCGACCGTGACCGGGCTTGAATACGTCGGGGTGCCGTTACGTAATGACGACTTTCAGCTCGATATGCCGGCCATGCGCGCGGCTATCGCGCAGCATAATCCAGCAGTCATTTTTATCGCTTGTCCGAATAATCCAACGGGTAACGGTTTCTCGCGCAGCGATATTCTGGAGCTGATCGATCTGGCCCCCGGGCTGATTGTGTTGGACGAGGCGTATGCGCCGTTTACCGAACAGACCTTTATCGCGGATGTCGTTGATTTTGACAATCTGCTGGTGATGCGCACGGTATCGAAAATGGGTCTGGCCGGTTTGCGACTGGGGTTGCTGGTCGGTAATGCCCAATGGATCGACGAAATCAACAAGACCCGGTTGCCATACAATATTAATGTTCTGACTCAGGCCAGTAGTCTGTTCGCATTGCAGCATTCCGAGTTATTCGACCAGCAGGCCGCGCAGATTCGTGCCGATCGGAAGAAACTGGTCGTAGAACTGATGGCGCATCAGCGTTTGCAGGTGTTCCCGAGCGAGGCCAATTTCATATTGTTGCGCACGCCAGTGGGTCGTGCCGATGAGATTTTCGATCGTGTGAAAGACTTGGGCGTGTTAATCAAGAACCTGCATGGGTCCGATCCGGCACTGGCGGATTGTCTGCGCGTGACAGTCGGGTCGGCGGCCGAAAACAAGGCCTTCCTCAACGCGCTCGCTACGGCGCTTTAGGACTCCCGTCATTGCCCGGTTGGGCGTTGTCCTACCTGAGCCGACACAATCAGCTCGTTGCCGCCCCGTAGTCCCCGAAGTTCGACTGAGTCTCCAGGCTTGGTATTGGCGATGATATTCAGCAAGTCGCTGCGATCATTGATGGGCCGATCATTGATACTTGAGAGCAAGTCTCCGGGTTGTAGCCCCGCGGAAGCCGCGGGACCGCGGCGTAGCACGCCGGCGACGACGACTCCGGAGGCCGAGCCGATATTGAGAGCCTCGGCGAGTTCCGCGGTCAATTGTTGTACCTCGATGCCGAGCCAACCTCGAATCGCGTGGCCATGTTCAATAATCTGGGTCATCACATCGACCGCGAGATCGCTGGGGATGGCGAAGCCGATGCCCTGGGAGCCCCCGGATTTGGAAAATATCGCGGTATTGATCCCGATCAGTTCGCCATAGGCGTTGATCAGCGCACCGCCCGAGTTACCGGGGTTAATCGCGGCATCGGTCTGGATAAAATTCTCGAAGGTATTGATGCCGAGCTGATTGCGGCCGGTGGCGCTGATAATGCCCATGGTGACGGTTTGGCCAATGCCGAACGGGTTGCCGATGGCAAGCGCGACGTCGCCGACCTGGAGAATGTCGGAATTACCCAAGGTGATGGCAGGCAGACCGTCCAGTTCGATCCAAAGTACAGCCAGATCCGTATCCGCGTCGCTGCCGATGAGGGTGGCCGGTGTACTGCGCCCGTCTGCCAGCAGAATCTGGATCTTGTCGGCACCCTGAACCACGTGGTGATTGGTCAGCAGATAGCCTTGAGAGCTGATCAACACGCCGGAGCCGAGACTGGTTTCAACCCGCTGCCGGGTCCTGGATTGCACCCGGTTGCCGAAAAAGCGCCGAATCACGGGGTCGTCGAACAACGAGTTAATTCGTTCGGTTACGACCTTGGCGGTGTAAATATTGACCACCGCGGGAATGGCATGTTCGACCGCACGCGCATAGGATGCGGGTCCGGTCGGAACCAACGGTTGTCCGGGGGCTAATGGGGCGACGGGGGCACGGCCCGTTTGCGTGATGGTGACCACCGGGCGGTCGGGCTGCAAGAACCCAGGGCCGACCAGCACGATCATAAAGGCAACCGCCAGCCCGAGGGTAACCCAGCGTACCAGATAGTGAAAACCTTTCATGGGCAGAACCTATCATGTTGATGCAGGGCTGTCAGTCTAACTGGCATCAGCCGACCATGGATTTCCAACGTTTACCTTGCCTTTTTTCGGGCGATGGTTGAAAATGCGGCGTTTATTTCAAGTAAAGTCAGGGGTAGCTGTCAGTTCTCTGGCCCAACTTTCCAGTTTGTTCAGGAGACTCGTATATGAGTACGGATGGCGTGGATCTAAAGAAGCGACGGTTCCTTACTCTCGCAACAACGGCGGTTGGTGCGGTTGGCGCTGGTTTTGTAGCGGTTCCTTTTATTGCGTCGATGCAGCCGAGTGCACGGGCCCGTGCCGCAGGTGCCCCGGTAGAGGCGGATATAAGCAAACTCGAACCTGGGCAATTGATGCGTGTTGAGTGGCGCGGTAAACCGGTATGGATCGTTCGTCGAACCGCGGAAGCGCTCGAGACCCTGGCCAAGCTTGAATCCAAGCTCGCCGATCCCGCCTCAGATGAGTCAGCGCAGCCGCAAAACGCCAAGAATGCACACCGCTCGATCAAGGAAGAGTATTTCATCGCGGTGGGTATCTGTACCCATCTGGGTTGTTCGCCTTCATTTGTTCCGGATCCCGGCGGGGATCTGGGCTCGGATTGGTTAGGGGGTTTCTTCTGCCCCTGTCACGGGTCGCGTTTTGACATAGCCGGTCGCGTGTATGCGGGTGTTCCGGCGCCGTTGAATCTGGAAGTGCCTCCGCATACTTATATTAGTGACAGTCGAATTGTGATTGGTGACGTTGGGGGGGCAGCCTGATGAGCAAGACAATGACCAACTTTGTTGGTTGGATTGATGATCGATTCCCTCTGACCAAGGTGTGGAATGAGCATCTGGCTCAGTATTACGCACCCAGGAACTTCAACTTCTGGTATTTCTTCGGTTCGTTGGCGATATTGATGCTGGTGAATCAGATTGTGACCGGTATTTGGCTTACCATGCATTACAAGCCCGATGCGGCGATGGCATTTGCCTCCGTTGAGTACATCATGCGTGATGTGGAGTGGGGTTGGTTGTTGCGTTACCTGCATTCCACCGGCGCTTCGATGTTTTTTGTCGTGATTTATCTACATATGTTTCGAGCCCTGCTGTATGGCTCCTACAAGCAACCCCGTGAATTGCTGTGGATATTTGGCATGGTGATTTATGTGGCGCTGATGGCTGAGGCCTTTATGGGTTATCTGTTGCCTTGGGGTCAGATGTCATTCTGGGGTGCGCAGGTCATTATTTCGCTGTTTGGCGCGATCCCGTATGTGGGTGAGGGTCTTGCGCAGTGGATTCGCGGCGACTTTGTTATTTCTGATGCGACCTTGAATCGTTTCTTCGCCTTCCATGTGATCGCCGTACCCCTGGTGCTGTGTGCCTTGGTCTTCCTGCACATCGTCGCGCTGCATAAGGTTGGTTCCAACAACCCGGATGGTGTCGAGATCAAAAATAACAAGGATGAAAACGGCATACCCCTGGATGGCATCCCGTTCCATCCGTATTACTCGGTGAAGGATATTGCCGGCGTTGTGGTGTTCCTGTTCGTGTTCAGCATCATTGTATTTTTTGCGCCTGAGATGAACGGTTACTTCCTTGAGAAGGACAACTTTGTACCAGCCAATCCGCTGAAGACACCAGAGCATATCGCGCCGCTGTGGTATTTCACTCCGTTCTACGCCATTTTACGTGCGGTGCCTGACAAACTAGGTGGCGTGATTGCGATGGGTGGTGCGATAGCCATCTTGTTCGTACTGCCGTGGCTGGATCGTAGTCCGGTGAAGTCGATGCGTTATCGCGGTATGTTGTCTAAGTTGGCGCTGGGAATATTCGTTATCAGTTTCTTTGCTCTGGGATGGCTGGGGATGCAAGCGGCGACGCCAGAGTTTACGATATTGGCCCGAATCTTTTCGTTGATCTATTTCGCATTTTTCATCTTGATGCCGTTTTATACAAAAATGGAAACCACGAAGCCGGTTCCGGAGCGAGTGACATAATCATGAGAAAACTGATTGTAATGTTGTTCGTGTGTCTGCCGAGTCTGGGTTTTGCCAGTGGTGGTGGGGGCCCGATGATGTCAGCCAATGTCGACGTTACCAACACCGCGTCGTTGCAGCGTGGCGCGCAGACCTTTGTTAATTACTGCTTGAGTTGTCACTCCGCACAGTACATGCGCTATAATCGGTTGGCTGAGGATCTTGGCCTGACAGAAGATCAGGTGATGGAGAATCTGAATTTCACTGGCCACAAAATCGGTGAGCAGATGAAGATCGCAATGACCGGTGATGATGCCCAGCGTTGGTTTGGTACTGCGATTCCTGATCTGTCGGTGATTGCACGTTCGCGTGGAGCCGATTGGCTGTATACTTATTTGATGACGTTTTATGTCGATGAAAGCCGTCCGTTCGGTGTGAACAATGTGCGTTTCCCCGATGTTGGCATGCCACATGTGTTGTCTGAGTTGCAGGGCGTTACCCACGCGGTGTTTCATGAAGAAGTCGATGAGCATGGTCAGACCCACAGTACATTCGAAGAGATTGAGATCCTGAGTCCAGGTAGCCAGACTGAGGACGAGTACGAACGTACAGTTCTGGATTTGGTTAACTATCTGGTTTACATGGGCGAACCGGCGCAGGTTTATCGACGTAGTCTTGGTGTTAAGGTGTTGTTGTTCCTTGCCATATTTTTCGTGTTCGCCTACATGCTTAAGAGGGAATACTGGCGCGATATTCATTAAGGAATATCAAACCGCGTAGTTCCTGTTCATTTTTAGCAATTTTAGAGGCTCCCTATGGCTGTTGTTGCCCATAAACGTTCCGTAATGACCATGTACTCATCGCCTGTTTGTGCGTTGAGTCATCGTGCACGGTTTGTGCTGTGCGAAAAAAATATTGCGGTAGAAATTATTTCGGCAGATGTCCACTGTCTGCCAGAAGATCTGGTTGACCTGAATCCCTATGGCACCTTGCCGACGCTGGTTGATCGCGACTTGGTGTTGTATGAATCGCGGGTCATTATGGAGTATCTGGACGACCGTTTTCCGCATCCACCCCTGTTGCCGATTGATCCTGTGTCTCGGGCACAGTCGCGTCAGCTGATGTATCGTATTGATAACGATTGGTACACACTGATGAAGGACTCTGAATCTCGCAGTGAGCGTAAGGCGACTCAGGCTCGCGATCAGTTACGCGAGGCGTTAACACTGGCTGCCCCTATTTTTGGTGCCAAACCTTTTTTTATGAGCGACGATTTCTCGCTCGTTGATTGCACCATCGCACCCGTACTGTGGCGACTACCCTCCTTGGGTATTGAGTTGCCTCGTCAGGCAAAACCGGTGATGGAATACGCCAAACGCCTGTTTGAGCGCGAGTCTTTTCAGGCAAGCCTGACTGAGGAAGAGCGTGAATTGCGTGAGATGGCTACGGCCTGACCGCGCAGCTCGTTAGCAAAGGGCATCGAGAAGACGTCCTCTGGTTCCTTATGATTCCTACTCGTCCCTATCTGATACGAGCCCTCTATGAATGGATCGTGGATAACGACTGGACGCCGCATGTGTTGATTGATGCGGCGGTAGACGACGTCAATGTACCGCCGAACTCGGTAAACGAGGAAGGTCGGGTGGTGTTGAATATCGGTCCGGGTGCTGTCGAGGGTTTGGTCATGAACAACGACGGGATCAGTTTTAGTGCGCGCTTTGGCGGGGTTGCGACCCCGGTATCGGTTCCAACTATGTCGGTTATTGGTATCTATGCGCGTGAGAACGGCAAGGGTATGGTATTCGGCGAAGACGACGGGCCCGATGGCGATGGCTCACCGACGGAACCGACAGATCCCAAGCCCGACAAGACCCGCCCGGCACTCAAGATCGTAAAGTAGATTTTTGTTTTAATTCATAATCCAGCGCTGTCCGCCCATTTCTAATAATTCCAGTGTTGTCCCCAACATTGTGACGTACCCAGGATGGCGTTCGCCATCCTGTACGCTGTATTCAAAGCGGTAGGTGCGGCGAAACTTTAGATTGCCGTTACTGGTTCGGGCGGGACGCATTTTGTCCAGGGCGACGGTGGCATCCAGAAACTGAGCCCTGTTCTGTCGACAGGTCTCAACCGCGATTCCACTGGCGATTTCTCGCGCGCGCATGTTGACCAGCCACAGCCAGACGCCGGATCCAACTACTACGAGTGCGACTATACTGCCAAAATCCATAGCGCCATTGTAGCCGTATCTGATCGCGATCTGTATGCAACCTTGTTAGAGTAATCGACAGAGAATTTAACCGATTTCAGGAGACAGTTATGCCAAGCTATACCGTGGTTACATCGGAAACAAGCCAGATCTGGGACAATCATATAGCGGTGGCGGACACCCCGGATGGCTTTACCGTAAGGACGACTTACCCCACTAATCCAGATGGGGTTGAAGTGATGCTGGAGAAATGGGAGGCGGGCACCGCTGAGCCAATCCATTCGCACCCAGGCGACGATATGACCGTGGTCATCGAGGGCAAAATGGTGATTCAGTTTTACACCCGTCAAGGTGATGAACTGGTGGCAGATGGTGAACCGGTGATCTTAAATAAGGGCGACACCGGTTACATTAAGGCGAACCGTATTCACGATGCAAAATACATCGAATCCTGCAAGCTGGTGTTCGTACACGACAAGGCGTTTGGTTTTACCGCAGAGTAGTTTGATTCTCAGCCGCCTTTGCTGCGGCTGTTTTCAGGTCGCTATGGGCACCCACGCGACCTCGGCTCACACGGCGGAGTTTACCGGCATCACCTTGCGGGCTTCAGTGCTAATTTGACTACACCTCGATCCACATCACTGCGGTACCGCTCCCGGCGGCGGCCTGGTTAGTTGCTTCCGGAATGATCGGGTTAACCGGAGGAGTAGTGTGGTTTAGAGTGCCCCTGGCTCGTCAAACACAGGTACGACGCGTTGCACACCCCCCACATTGCGGGCAATCTCGACCGCGGCATCGGATTCCGTCGCGTTGAGAATCCCCATCAGGAATACCGTGCCGTTCTCGGTGATCACTTTGACTCGGGATGCCGAAACCGGCGATAGACTCGAAGAGATCAGCATGGCGGTTTTGATATGCGCGGTGATCAGCGTGTCGCTGGCACGTGAACTCATGGCGCTCGGTGCCGCAATGGTTATCTGATTGTGCAGCTTGCGGATGGTCCCGAGGCCGCGAATCAGGCGTTCGGCTCGTTGCCGCAGGTCGTTGGACGGCGCCTCACCACTTAGCAGCACGATCTGGTTGTAACTGGTCACATTGACGTGAGAGGTGTTGTAGAGGGTCTTGTCCTGAAACATAGCCTTGAGCGCATTGAGCTCAAAGCCCTCATCATCGACCATTGTATCCATGCTGCGACGGTCGGTGACCACGGCCGTGCCAGCGGCAACGCCACCCACCAGTGCGGTGGCACAGCCTTGCAGCAGTCCGAGCAGTACGATAAGAATAAGGGTAGATTGGCGAGTGATCATGACATGGTTCCTAATAACTGTTGGTCAACGAGATCGCACAGGCAGTGCAATATCAAAAGATGGGTTTCCTGAATCCGGGCCGTATTGGTCGCGGGTACGCGCAACTCGTAGTCTTGTTCCTGCAACTGGTGGCCCATCATGCCACCATCGCGACCCGACAGCGCGATAACGCTCATTTCTCGCTCATGCGCCGCGTCAACCGCGGCACAAACATTTTCCGAGTTACCGCTGGTCGATATGGCCAGCAAGATGTCGCCGGGTTGTCCCAGCGCCTGAATCTGGCGCGAGAAGATCGCGCTGAACTGATCGTCGTTGGCGATTGAGGTGAGGGTGGAGGTATCGGTGGTCAATGCAATCGCCGGTAGCCCGGGTCGCTCGAGTTCAAAGCGATTCAACATTTCGGAGGAAAAGTGTTGTGCGTCACCAGCCGAACCGCCATTGCCGCAGCTAAGAATCTTGTTGCCCGACACCAGACAGGTAAGAATTCGCTCAGATGCCATCGCGATCACCGGTGCAAGAACGTCCGCAGCCTCCTGCTTGGTGCGAATGCTGTCAGAAAAATTGTTGTGAATGCGTGAAACCAGATCCATAGTGTTTATAGGCCCTAGTCTGCCTGAAATGCGTTAGGTATCCACCGGAGATGCTCGTGTTTGAGTTCCGGGCCGATGGCAATAATATCAAATCGCGCGGGTAATTTGTTCATTTGGGGGTGTCGCGCAAGGTAATGTCTTGCGGTGATTAAAATTCGTCGTTGTTTACTAGGACCGACACTCTCGGCGGCCGTTCCATAAAGAGGATTGCAGCGGTAGCGAACTTCGGTAAAGATCAGGGTATCACGGTGCGTCAGAATCAGGTCGATTTCACCAAATCGGCAGTGGTAGTTGCGATCCAGCAGTCGCATACCGCGTTCTTGCAGAAAGGCCAGTGCCATGGTTTCGGCTTGTTGCCCGCGCGCCAGTGTGGTGGGCTTGTCGCTCATGATGAACCTCCGTGTTCATCGGGGATAAGATCACCACAGCATAGGCCGAAAACCGGAGTCCGGCTGTCAGAAATCGACTCGCGCGGTGGCTTCGGATTCTGCGTTGATCTCAATGGTGGGCGAGTAACCCTTGATCACCGGAACGCCGCGTTCAAACCGTGCCCAGATCATTTGCCGTTGAAAACGGTCGTGGCGGTCCAGTGACAGGCGTCCAGTCGCGCCTTCGACGGTACGTTCGGGATCGTGCTGCAATCGCGCCAGACGCGGGATCAATTGATAGGCGTCCTTACCCAAAGCGATCAGTCGTGGATTGAAGCCGCGTGATTCCGGGGGTGTCTGGTTACCGTCGGTTCGCAACAAGCGAGGCATATCACAAAACATCAGATCATTGAGATCGCGATCCTTGTCGGCATCGCGGATACCGGCGTACACGTGGGACGTGGCGTACAGCGGCAGCGACGATGCGTGATGGAATTTGAACTGCGGGCGAATCAGACGGGCTTGCCGAGGGTGAGCAGCGATAAACACCGCATCGACATCTTGGCGCCGGCGCGGTTCAAAGCTGAGTTTTTCTCCCAGGGTTCGCACCAATGTGCGGCGCCGTTGTGTACTCTGGTCAATATTCAGTAGCCGTTTGATTTGTGGACCGAAATCATTGGATGTCGGTGGATATTCCTGCACCTCAAGCTGTATTCCTCCGAGCATCTCCCAGCGCCGCGCAAAGGCCACTCGCAGACGTTTACCCCACGCACCCTGCGGTACCAGCAGCAGCATGCGACGCTGGCCGTCGAGCCAGGCGCGATCGGCAGCCTGGATCGCCTCATCTTCTGGCGACAGGCCGAGTTGGAAGAAGGACTTAGGCTGGAGGAAATCGTTGGTGTCGGCGTCCTCCAGCCGGTTCAATGCCAAAACCGGGATACTCAACTCCGCGTTCTGGTACAGGATTTGCACCGCCTGTTTTTGCAAGGGGCCCAGTATCATCTCGATATCACCCGCGCGGATGTCTGCCAGTACCTGCGGCAGAGTCGTGAGATCGGTGGAGTCCGTAAAGGTCAGTTGCGGTTTGGTGGCACTGCCGTCCGTGTAGTAGGCCTGCAAAATACCGGCGCGAATGGCGTTGGCCGCGTTTGCATAACGCCCACTTTGCGGCAACATAATCGCAATTTTATTCGGTATTCGGCCAAATAAGCGGGTGTCGGCGACGAGCGCTTCGATCAGATCGGCAGCAATCTTGAGATCGGGGTGTTGCGATTGCCACTGTTGCAGTTGACCGCGTAGCTGCTGGTCATTTTGGGGCGTGTTGTCGAGTGTGTGCTGCAGTGCGATCCAGGCCCGCACGTCGGTGGATGCATGGTCGGCCAACGCTGTCAGCATGTGCGGTGAGAGTTGGCCAAGGATGTCGATGAACTGTCGTTCATTGCCAAGGCGTCGCTCGTCATCGAGCAAGGCGTCCAAGGTGATTCTTTGCAGGACGCTGTCGCCAAAGTTGCCCGCGTCATGAAAGGCATCGGCCAACAGCCTGTGGTAGCGTGCGTTGACGCGGCGAGGCGCATTTTGTGGTGGAGATGGCAATACCAGCGCGTAGTCGATGCGCCCGAGTGCAAATTGTGCTTCGGCTTGTGTCAGGCTGTGAGTAAACTGCTGTGTCGGCATCAGACCATTTGCGTTGATCTGGCTGAGTAGCCGCAGAGCCTCACTCGGTTGGGCTGCCCGGACCAAGTAATCCGCCGCTTCAAGGCGTTGGCGTTGTTGAATATCGCCGGCGCTGGTGTGGGCAAGGTGGAGCAGGTAATTGGCAGCAGCCAGGGGTTGGTTCTGTTGCAGCAGGCGTTGGACGACGATATCTTCAGCACCGCCCGCATGGCGGCTGTCACTGGGGCCGGTTGGGGTCGACGCGCAACCGCTCAATAGCACTGCGATCAGCGCCATGATCGCGCCTGTGTGTCTGCAGGGGTGTGTGGTCAGCATGGGCGACAGTATCTGGTTAGGGGTTAGGAGTGTCAATGAGTGTGGGTAGTCTGTATATCGTTGCAACGCCAATCGGCAATCTTGCGGATATTACACGGCGCGCGGTTGAGGTGCTGGAATCGGTGGCGTGGATAGCCGCTGAGGATACGCGACACAGTGGACGTCTGCTCAAGGCTTTGGGCATTACCACGCGCCAGTTTGCGCTGCATGAGCACAATGAAGGGCGCGCCAGCGAACGCGTGTTGCGGTATCTGGCGGAGGGTGCCGACATCGCGTTGATTACGGATGCCGGCACTCCGTTGATCAGCGATCCCGGTTACGCGGTGGTGCGAGCCGCGCGAGCCGCTGGTTACCCAGTGCTGGCAGTTCCGGGTCCCAGTGCGGTGATAGCGGCGCTCAGCGTGTCGGGTCTGGCGTGTGATCATTTTCGCTTTAATGGGTTTTTGCCACGCAAGGCGGGGGAGCGTCGAACCTGTCTGCGTCAGTTTGCGGCGGACTCGGCGACCCTGGTGTTTTATGAATCACCGCACCGAATTGTCGACAGCCTGATCGATTGTGTCGAGGTTTTCGGCGGTACTCGGCAAGCCGTGATTGCGCGAGAATTGACCAAGACCTTTGAAACCGTGCAGGGTGGTACGCTGGAGGAGTTGCTGGTGTGGATTCAGGCCGATTCGGATCAGCAGCGTGGTGAGTTTGTGCTGTTGATCACCGGTGCTGAGCCAAGCCAGGCGGTCGATATCGATATTGATCAGACGCTGCGTCTGCTGCTGGAGGAGTTGCCGGCCTCGCGAGCCGCCGCGTTGGCCTCGCGGATGAGCGGTTTACCGCGAAAAGATCTGTATAAACGCTGTCTCGCGCTTAGTGGTGAGTAACTTGGTATCATGTCATTGGGAGTCGGCCAGGCAATCGCGGTTCTATTTTATATAGAGCGGAGGAAAGTCCGGGCTCCACAGGGTAAGGTGCCAGGTAACGCCTGGGGGACGTGAGTCCACGGAAAGTGCCACAGAAAATATACCGCCAACTCGCTTGCGGGTCGGTAAGGGTGAAATGGTGCGGTAAGAGCGCACCGCGCGTCTGGCAACAGGCGTGGCAGGGTAAACCCCACCTGGAGCAAGACCAAATAGGGGAGCAGCATCGGTTTGCGCTGGATGCACGTATGGCCCATACGGTTCCCGGGTAGGTCGCTTGAGGCCCGCGGTGACGCGTGTCCAGATGAATGATTGCCCACGACAGAACCCGGCTTATCGGCCGACTCCCTTTTTATCGATTTCGATGTTCAAAATAGCTGTTTGGACACCCTTGCGACGCAGATTCCGTGCAAAACTTTCTTCACTCCTAACAATCTACTTTAACTACTGCTGTTCAACCCCATGATTTTGAAATCCTTCTTCGTTTTCAATAACTGAAAAATGCGCTAAGTTACTGTCCTTAAAGGAAGAAATCTTAAATTCTGCCTTGAAATTGCCCCGTCCATTTTCTATAGTATGTAGACAAGTGGGGATAAGTGGGGATAAGTGGAAGATCTTTCCATGTAATGGCTATGTTTCGCGGAGTTCACAATCTGTCGCTCGATGGCAAAGGCCGAATGGCTATCCCATCACGCTATCGCGAGCGCCTGCATGATGAGTGCGGCGGCCGCATGGTCTTGACCATCAATCCTGACGAGCCCTGTCTGTGGCTCTACCCGCTCAACGAATGGGAGCCGATCGAGGCTCAGCTGACCCAACTTCCACGTTCTGATCGATTCGGGCAGCAGCTCAAGCGTCGTCTGATGCGCTATGCATCCGATTGTCAGTTGGACGGGTCGGGACGGATTTTATTACCGCCCATGCTGCGTGAGTTTGGCGAGTTGGAAAAAAGCATGGTGCTGTTTGGTGTCAGCAACAAGTTTGAAATATGGAGTGAGGCCCACTGGCTGGAGAGTGAGGCCGTGATGGAGCAAGGGGAAATTGATGAGTCGCAGGCGACTGAGGCTTCGTTGAAGCTGGTTCTGTGACCCCGTCCGATGACGTAGAGCATCAGCCGGTTATGCTCGGCGAAGTGCTCGAGGGGCTAAATATTGATGCAACCGGGCGCTATGTCGATGCCACATTTGGTCGCGGAGGCCACAGTCGCGCCATCCTCTCGAGTTTGTCCGCCGAGGGTCGCTTGCTCGGCCTTGATCGGGATCCGCTGGCAGTGGCGGCAGGACAAGGCCTGGCAGCCGAAGATAGTCGCTTCAGTATGAAATACGCGCGATTTTCTCAGTTGGAAGGCGTGCTGGCAGAACAGGGGTGGAACCGCATTGATGGCGTGCTGCTGGATGTTGGCGTGTCGTCGCCACAGCTGGACGAAGCGCAGCGGGGCTTTAGCTTTATGCGGGATGGTCCATTGGATATGCGCATGGACCCGAGTCAGGGCCCGAGCGCAGAACAGTGGCTTGCCAAGGCGAGTGAGGACGAAATAACCGAGGTGCTGAAGACCTACGGCGAAGAACGTTTCGGACGACGCATAGCGCGAGCGGTGGTGGAGACGCGTGAGACTTGCCCGCTGCAGACCACCCGACAGCTGGTGCAGTTGGTGGAGACCGCGCAGCCGGTAAAAGAAAAACACAAACATCCGGCAACCCGGACGTTTCAGGCGATTCGAATTTTTATCAATAACGAACTGGATGAACTAGTGATGGCACTGCGTCAGTCGCTGTCTGTGTTGGCGCCAGGCGGTCGATTGGCAGTGATCAGTTTTCATTCGCTTGAAGATCGAATCGTGAAGCGATTTTTTCGCGATCAGGCGAAAGGCAAGCCGTTGCCGCGAGGTCTGCCAGTAACAGACGATCAGTTGGAGCGAGGATTAAAACTGGTGAGCAAGGCAGTTCGAGCTAGCGAGGCCGAGATCAATGTAAACCCGCGAGCGCGTAGCGCGGTGTTGCGAGTTGCCGAGCGCTTGGCATGACCGCGCGGTCACTATGGCTCACGGGGTTTTTGCTGATATCGATTTTGAGCAGCGCACTGGCCATGGCCTGGACGCGGTTCGAGATTCATCGCGAGTATGCGCAGCTACATAATTTGCGGATGCACCGCGATGCGTTGGATGACGAGTGGGGTCGCTTGTTACTGGAGCAGGCCACCTGGGCAACATCCAGTCGCATTGAGCGAATCGCGCATGAGCGTTTGGGCTTGAAGGCGTTGCAGCAGTCGTCGGTGGTGATGATTCGAATGCAGGATTTCATTGGTGAGTAAGCAGGGTATCTTTCCGGGTTGGCGTTCCGCCAGGACGCCACTTGAGTATGCCGGCCGACGCCGCTTCGTGCTGCTCGGTTTGCTGTCCGTGGTGTTTGCGTTGAGCTGGCGTGCGGTCGAGTTGCACGTGATCGACGGGGAGTTTTACCGCAGCGAAGGAGATGCGCGCCAGATTCGCGCGCTGACCATACCATCTCACCGCGGCGTCATTTCCGACCGCAATGGAGAACCGCTGGCCATTAGTACCCCGGTCAAGTCGGTATGGATCAATCCGCAGGTGTCGGGGATGGATCCGGTTGGCCTTGACCAGGTCGCCCAATTACTGGATCTGCGGTTGGAACCTTTGCGGTCGATGCTGCAAAAGCGCGCACAAAAGTCATTTGTGTATCTCAAACGTCAGGTATCACCTGAGTTGGCCGAGCAGGTCGCACAGATTGGCGTGACCGGTCTGGGGTTAAGTCGCGAATATCGTCGCTTTTATCCATCCGGCGAGGTGAGCGCGCATCTGATTGGATTTACGGACATCGATCATCGTGGTCAGGAGGGCCTGGAGCGTGCCTACGATCATCAGCTGAGAGGCGAGGATGGCAGTGCGCGGGTGGTTCGTGATGGCGCCCGTCGGGTGATCGCGCATATGGGTCATGATCGTGCGCCGCGAGATGGTGGCAATCTGACTCTGAGCATTGATCGTCGTCTGCAGTATCTGGCTTACCGGGAGCTGAAGTCAGCGGTCATCGAGCACCAGGCACGCAGTGGCTCTGCGGTGTTGATGGACGCGCATACGGGCGAGGTGTTGGCGATGGTGAACCAACCCGCCTACAACCCCAATTCCCGCAAGAACCTGAAGGGTAATCGCTATCGTAACCGTGCGGTAACCGATGTATTTGAACCCGGTTCTACGGTGAAACCGTTCGTGATCGCGAGTGGGCTGGAAAGTGGTCAGTATTACCCGCACAGCAAAATCGACACCACGCCGGGTCAGTGGCAAGTTGGTGGTGGCACCATTCGTGACCATCGTGATTATGGCGTGATGGATTTGGGCTTGATTTTAAGTAAATCGAGCAATATTGGTGCGGCCAAAATTGCCAGTTCAATGGCCCCGGAAACGCTCTGGGCTGCGTTTGCCGGCCTAGGTTTTGGCGTGCCGACCAACAGCGGTTACCCGGGCGAAAGTGCCGGCGTGTTACCCGACTTTTCAAATTGGCAGCCGCTGGATCATGCCACTTTGGGTTTTGGTTACGGCTTGTCGACCACGGCATTGCAGTTGGCCCAAGCCTACTCGGTGCTTGCGGCCGATGGTTATCGTCACCTGCCCAGCGTGGTGCGTGTGGATCAGCCGGTGGAGGGGCAGCAGGTATTTTCAGCGGCAACCGTGTTGGAGGTGACCACCATGCTGGAGGGTGTGGTTAGCGAGGAGGGAACCGGCCGCCTTGCCCAGATCCCGGGTTATAGGGTGGCAGGCAAGACCGGTACCGTACGCAAGGCCGAGCTGGGTGGTTATTCTGACGATCGCTATGTGGCGCTGTTTGCCGGCTATGCGCCTGCGTCTGCGCCCCGTTTGGTGTTGGTGGTGGTGGTTGATGAGCCCAGTGCCGATGTGTACTACGGTGGGCAGGTTGCTGCCCCGGTGTTTGCCCGAATCATGGGCGGTGCCTTGCGCTTGCTGGATATCTCCCCAGATGCGTTATCGCTAAGGGATATCTCATGATGGCGATCAAGCGTGCAAGCGATACTCTCGATCTGGCGCAACTGCTGGATGGTTTTGCCGAGGTGCCGGTTGACGCCAATATTGTGGTGAGTGGCCTCGCCAGCGACAGTCGTCGACTGCTCGCGGGCGATATTTTTATTGCCTGTGCCGGCATACAGACACACGGACTGGATTTTGCAGCCGTCGCCATCGACTCGGGTGCGGCGGCAATTCTTTGGGAACCTGATGCGCGATGGGATCGCACCCGCATCAACCAGCTTTGCTCGGCTGGCGTTGCGTTGGTGGCGGTTGATCATTTGTCATCGTTGCTTGGCCGGATTGGCGCTCGTTTTTATGATCATCCCTCACATGATCTCGAAGTGATCGCGGTAACCGGCACCAACGGCAAGACCTCGGTGTGTCAGTTTATTGCGCAAGCGCTGGCGGCGGGTGACCCGCTGAGTTGCGCCACGATTGGCACTCTGGGTTACGGGGTTACCGGTGCGCTGCAAGCGGCGACGCACACGACGCCGGACGCATTGACGTTGCAATCCTTGTTGGCCGGTTTTCGCAATGACAAGGTCGCATGTGTGGCAATGGAAGCCTCCTCTCATGGCCTTGCCCAGCATCGCTTGCAGGGTACCGAGATCGATATCGCGGTGTTCACCAATTTAACGCGCGATCATCTTGATTATCACGCGACCATGGATGCGTACGGCGAGGCAAAAAAACAACTCTTTATCCATCCTGGGCTAAAGACCGCGGTGATCAATCTCGACGATGATTTTGGTCGAGAACTGATCGCCGCCTTGCCGGATGATGTCGAGCAGATTACCTACGGCTTGAACCGCGATGGTTCGCAGCCGGTCGCGCCTGATTTATGTGCGACCCATTTACAGATGGGCTCATCAGGTCTCAGTTTCGATCTGCATTGGCGCGGACAATCGGCAGCGCTGCAAACGGGGTTGCTCGGTCGTTTTAACGCCCACAACCTGATGGCTGCGTTCGCCGCCTTGCTGGCGCAGGGGATCGCGTTTGATGATTTGCTGCATCGCTTCGGGTCTGTTGCCAGTTTGCCGGGTCGAATGGAGCGTTTTTCTGCAACAGGGAAGGCGCTGGTGGTGGTGGATTTTGCGCATACCCCGGACGCGCTACAACAGGTGCTGAAGGCATTGCGACACCACTGCGCTGGGTCGTTGTGGGTGGTATTTGGCTGTGGTGGCAATCGTGATGCAGGCAAACGCCCGCTGATGGCGACCGTCGCCGAGCAATATGCCGATCAGATCGTCATCACCGATGACAATCCGCGCTTGGAAGATGGCGATCAAATTGTCACCGATATTGTTGCTGGTTTGACGGAGGTTGAATCAGCACATATTCAGCGCGATCGCGCCGGAGCGATCGCCTATGCCGTCACCCATGCCGCAGCGGGTGATCTGATACTAGTTGCGGGCAAAGGCCATGAGACGACCCAGCAACTCGGCGAACTCAAGATCCCGTTCAGTGATCGTGACGTGGTAAACGCGCTGCTTGGCAGCGCCGAGTCGGCAGGGGGGCGCTAGTGGCGACGATGGGATTGATGAACGCAGCCCAGCTTCTTGATGGACACTATAACGGGCCAGATCTCGATTTTGGCAGCGTCAGTACCGATACCCGCTCGTTGTTGCCGGGTGATGTATTTGTTGCGCTCAAGGGCCCCAACTTTGATGGCCATGGTTTTGTCGATAAGGCCAGAAACAGTGGCGCCATCGCCGCCGTGATTAGCGATAGCGTCGATGTCGACATGCCGCTGATTACTGTCGGTGACACCGGTAAGGCGTTGATGAAGTTGGCGCAGGAATGGCGTCGCCAACATCCGATCCCAACGGTAGCCATCACCGGCAGCAATGGCAAAACCACGGTCAAGGAGATGGTCGCCGCCATTTTATCTTGTCGTGGCAAGGTATTGGCGACGCGCGGTAACTTCAATAACGAGATCGGTCTGCCCTTAACCTTGTTTCGGCTCAGTGATGACGACGAATACGCGGTGCTTGAGTTAGGCGCGAGTGCGCTGGGTGAAATCGGTCGACTGGTTACTGTTGCGATGCCACAGGTAGCGGTATTGACCAATGCAGGTCCGGCTCATTTGCAGGGTTTTGGTTCAATCGATCGGGTCGCAACCGCCAAGGGTGAGATCTTTTCCACGCTGACAGCAGGTGACACGGCTATTATCAATGCGGATGACGTTTATGCGCCGCAGTGGCGAGATACCGTTGCCAGTGATGTGAACATCCTTACATTTGGATGGCAGGGTGATGCAGATGTGCATCTGCGTGATCAGGCGCTTGCAACCCGGTTGGTGGATGGCGCGTTCGAGACGCGTTTTGGGCTGGCCCATAACGATGAAGCCGTGGATGTCATTTTGCATCTGGCGGGTCTCCACAACGTGTCCAATGCGCTGGCCGCGGCCGCGGCATGTCTGGCGTTGGGCGTCGATCTGAAAACCATTGTCCGGGGTTTGAAGCAGTTGTTGCCGGTCTCTGGGCGTTTGGCACCCTTGGCCGGCCGTAGCGGTGCGCAGATTATCGATGACAGTTACAACGCCAACCCGGGTTCCGTGGATGCCGCGATAAAGTTGCTGGCGGCGTGTCAGGGTGAGCGTTGGTTGGTATTGGGTGACATGGGCGATCTGGGCCAAGGCGCGAGTGAACTGCATCACGATATTGGCGTCGTCGCACGTGAGATGGGCATCGATCGCTTGTATGCCTGCGGTACATTGAGTGCCCATGCGGTGAGCGGGTTCGGTGACGCTGGCCATCACTTCGATAGTCGTGAGGCGTTGGTTGCCGCACTGCAGCCACAGTTAGGCGAGTCGGTCGTGTTGTTGGTCAAGGGGTCTCGTTCGGCAGCTATGGATCGTGTCGTGACGGCATTGTCCGCCGAGCCGACCGGGGAGGGTTGCTGATGCTATTGTATCTGGCCGACTACCTTGCTCAATATCACAGCGGGTTTAATGTATTCCAGTACTTGACGTTGCGTGCGATTTTTGGGGCACTGACCGCATTGCTAATTTCGTTTTTCGTCGGTCCCGTGATGATTCGTCGTTTGCGACATCACCAGATTGGTCAGACGGTGCGCAGTGATGGACCGGAAAGCCATTTTTCCAAGGCCGGGACTCCGACCATGGGGGGCACGCTGATTCTGGTGGCGATCGCCACATCAACTTTGTTGTGGTCAGACCTGTCGAACCGGTATGTATGGATCATCGTTGGTGTGACGCTCGCGTTTGGATGCATTGGTTGGGTCGATGACTATCGCAAGCTGGTGTTGAATGACAGTCGCGGTCTGCCCGGGCGATACAAGTATTTTTGGCAGTCGGTCGTGGGTCTTGGCGCCGCAGTCGTATTATTCCAGGGGGCAACTACGCCGGCGGAAACGGCGTTGATCGTGCCGTTCTTCAAGAATATATCCATCGAAATGGGCTGGGGTTTTATCGCTTTGACCTATTTCGTCATCGTCGGTAGCAGCAACGCCGTTAATCTAACCGATGGTTTGGATGGTCTCGCCATTATGCCGACCGTACTGGTGGGTGGCGCTCTCGGTTTGTTTGCTTATCTTTCCGGCCACGTCAAGTTTGCTTCCTATTTGGCTATCCCCTATGTGCCGGGTGCCGGCGAGGCGGTGATTTTCTGTGGCGCACTGGTCGGGTCAGGTCTCGGGTTTTTGTGGTTCAACGCCTATCCCGCGCAGGTGTTCATGGGTGATGTCGGCGCGTTGGCATTGGGTGCGGCACTGGGCGTGGTAGCCGTAGTGGTTCGTCAGGAGTTGATTTTGATGATTATGGGCGGCGTATTCGTGATGGAAACCGTTTCAGTCGTTATGCAGGTGACCTCCTACAAGTTGACCGGCAAACGAATTTTTCGCATGGCGCCGTTACACCATCATTTCGAGTTAAAGGGCTGGCCCGAACCGAGGGTCATTGTGCGTTTCTGGATCATCACCGTCATTCTGGTGTTGGTCGGGCTGGCATCACTGAAGATTCGATGAGGGTATACACATAGATGGTTGAACACATGGACACAGCAGAAAACGATCGCCCGCTGCCCGTGGCGGGCAGTCGCGCGTTGATTGTGGGTCTGGGTGTGACCGGTCTGTCGTGTGCGCGATTTTTGTCTGATCTGGGCATCGAAGTGGCGGTAACGGATACCCGTGAACAACCACCACAACTGGATACCTTAGTGGATGAGTTTCCCGATATGGCCCTGTTCCTGGGTGGCTTCCCGCTGGATACCTTGCATGTGCCGGATCTGGTCGTGATCAGCCCCGGCGTCAGTGTTAACGAGCCCTTTATTGTTCGCTGTGTGGAACGCGGCGCCGAGCTGGTGGGTGATGTGGAGTTGTTTGCACGCGCGATTAAAACGCCCGTGGTTGCGATCACCGGATCCAACGGTAAAAGCACAGTAACTGAATTAATAGGGCGAATGGCGCGGCGTGCCGGGGTCGGTGTTGAAGTGGGTGGCAATATTGGTGTGCCGGCATTGGAATTGTTGAAGCGTGATCACGCTGAACTGTATGTGCTCGAATTATCAAGCTTTCAGCTTGAGACCACCCACTCGCTGAACGCGGCGGTGGCAACGGTATTGAACATCAGTGCGGACCATCTCGATCGTTATGCGGATATGGCTGCTTACACGGCCGCCAAGCAACGTGTGTTTCGGGGTGATGGGGTGATGGTGTTGAACTCTGATGACCAGCAGGTAAGTCAGTGGGATGACACGGATCGACCGGTCGTGTGGTTCGGCTTGTCTGAGCCAGGTATTGGCGAGTGGGGTATTCGCACCGTGGGAACAGAGGTTTGGCTGTGCAATGGCGAGCGCGAATTGCTGCCGGTCTCCGATCTGAAAATAAAGGGTCGGCAGAATATCGCTAACGCATTGGTGGCATTGGCGATCGGTGATGCGATCGATCTTGGTATGGCTCCGATGCTTGATGAGTTACGCAGCTTTGGCGGTCTGGAGCATCGTATGCAGTGGGTTGCAGAGATCGCTGGTGTGTCATTCTTTAACGACTCGAAGGCGACCAATGTTGGCGCAACCCTTGCGGCTCTGGAGGGGCTCGAAGGCAAAACGGTATTGATCGCCGGCGGTGATAGCAAGGGCGCGGATCTTTCACCCTTGGCGTCAGTGGTGGCGCGCAAGGCAAGGGCCGTGGTGTTGATTGGACGGGATGCCGACTTGCTTGAGGCAGTGCTGGATAAACAAGTACCGGTGGCGCGCGCCGAGGATATGAATGCCGCTGTCCGGTTCGCCGCCTCAATGGCAGAAACGGGTGACTCGGTGTTGTTGTCGCCTGCCTGTGCCAGTCTCGATATGTATCACGATTTTGCGGAGCGCGGCCGTAGCTTCGTGGCGGCAATCAAGGATATGAAAGCATGATAATGCGTGCAGAGTGCACGGAATTGCCGGGGCGCAGATCGCGAGGACGCGATTTGGTCTGGGCTCAGCTCGACTGGCCATTGTTGCTGATCGCAGGTTTGTTACTGTTTATTGGCTTGGTGTTCGTCGCATCGTCTTCACTAAACCTTGCTGATCGCCAGTATCAGCAGCCGTTTTTCTTTCTCATGCGTCAGGGAATTTTTACCTGTGTCGCGGTGGGGCTTGGACTGTTGATGTGGCGAGTGCCGATGTCGGTCTGGGAACGCCTCGGTGTTCCACTGTTGTTGGTCGCCTTTGTGATGTTGGTCGTGGTGTTGATTCCGGGCGTTGGGCGAGAAGTGAACGGCAGTGTTCGCTGGTTGTCCTTGGGGCCGGTTAATTTACAGGTGTCGGAGTTGGTCAAACTGTTTTTCATTATTTTTATGGCGGGCTATCTGGTGCGTCGTGATGAAGAGGTGAAACAGAGCGTGAGGGGTTTCGCCAAGCCCATGCTACTGCTGGCGATTGTGGGAGGTTTGTTGTTGCAGCAACCCGACCTCGGTGCGACTGCGGTGTTGCTGGTTACCGTTGCAGGGATGTTGTTTCTTGCCGGTGCGCGGCTCTGGCAGTTTACGGTGTTGCTGGGAACGTCGGGATTGATGTTTACCTGTCTGGTATTGGCAGCGCCGTATCGTATGGCGCGGGTTACCTCATTCATGGACCCTTGGTCGCACGCCTATGACAGTGGATTTCAGCTGACCCAATCACTGATCGCATTTGGTCGAGGTGACTGGTTGGGTGTTGGGCTTGGGGGTAGCGTGCAAAAGCTGTCTTATCTGCCCGAGGCGCATACCGACTTTATTTTCGCAGTGATTGCCGAAGAAGGTGGTTTGTTCGCCACGCTGACCGTGATTCTGCTGTTCACATTATTGGTCTGGCGAGCCTTTGCGATCGCCCGGATGGCGCAGATGGCAGGCCTGCGGTTTACCGCGAACCTTAGTTACGGTCTGGGACTGGTGTTGGGTATCCAGGCCTTCGTCAATATTGGTGTGAACATGGGGTTGTTGCCGACCAAGGGCTTGACCTTGCCGCTGATGAGTTACGGCGGCAGCAGTTTGTTGGTTTCCTGTGCTGCCATCGCGTTGTTGCTGCGGGCGGCTTTCGAGGCGCGTCAGGCGCTGGGGTCAGATGCACTGGAGCGCCAACGATGGGTACGCGCGTGATGATCATGGCAGGCGGAACCGGCGGACATATTTTTCCGGCACTCGCGGTGGCGGATGATCTGCGCGAACGCGGCCATGACATCGTGTGGATGGGTACGCCTACGGGTATGGAAGCCGATCTTGTGCCGAAGGCCGGCTATCCGATCGAGTGGATATCGGTGCGTGGTGTGCGTGGAGGCGGCTTGCTACGACGTTTAGCTTCACCTTTTCGACTGTTGCGCGCGATGTGGCAAGCCGCGGCGGTGATGCGTCGACAACGCCCGGCGGTGTTGCTTGGTATGGGTGGTTTTGCCTCGGGTCCGGGTGGCTTAGTCGGTCGTTTGATGGGCGTACCGCTGGTGATTCACGAACAGAATGCGGTAGCCGGCATGACCAACCGATTGTTGGCGAGGGTGGCAACCCGTGTGCTGCAAGCCTTTCCGGATAGCCTCGGTAACAACGCGGCGGTGACCGGCAACCCGGTACGTAAAAGTATTCGAGCATTGGCGCAACCGGCAGATCGCTTTGCGCAACGCAGCGACCGATTTCGTTTGCTGGTGCTGGGTGGCAGCCAAGGCGCGGCCAGCCTGAACCAGACTCTGCCTAAAATGGTGCGTGCTCTCGGCGGTGATCAGGTACTACAAGTGCGTCATCAATGTGGGCAACGTCATCACGACGTTACGGTGCAAGCCTATGCATCTCTAAATATCGAAGCGCAGGTCGAGGCCTTTATCACGGACATGGATGCGGCCTACGCGTGGGCAGATCTGGTTATTTGTCGTGCCGGTGCACTCACCATTGCCGAGCTTGCGGTTGCGGGTGTCGGCGCGGTGCTGATTCCCTATCCGCACGCGGTGGATGATCATCAAACTCACAATGCGGCATTTCTTGCGGATGCCGGCGCGGCAGTGGTGGTGCAGGAACATGAACTCGGGGTCGAGCGATTGTTACAGATCATGTCACCGTTGTTGCAGCGTGATGGTCGCACGATGCAAATGGCGGAAGCGGCTCGCGGTCTGGCACAACCCGATGCGGCGCGTCAGGTAGCCGATGTGTGTCTCGAATTGGCTGATTCGGAGGCATGCCCATGAGCAACACCGAACACCGCAAGAAGCAGGATCGGCGAGCCGCCAATCCGATGAGTCACATTGGACGGATCCACATGATCGGCATTGGTGGCGTCGGTATGGCGGGTATTGCGGAGGTATTGATCAATCTCGGCTATCAGGTTAGTGGTTCTGATTTGCTCGAAGGGGCAACCACGCGACGCTTGGCCGAACTGGGTGCGAGCATCCGGATTGGGCACGATGGTGAGCATGTCACAGGCGTCGATGTGGTGGTGGTATCGAGCGCAATTGATGAAGTAAACCCCGAAATTGTCGCGGCCAGAGCGCAGAGAATTCCGGTTATACCCAGAGCGGAGATGCTTGCCGAACTGATGCGATTTCGTTTTGGCATCGCGATAGCAGGCACGCATGGCAAGACCACGACGACCAGCCTGGTGGCCAGTCTGTTGGGTGAGGGTGGGCTGGATCCAACCTTCGTGATCGGTGGGCGCCTTAACAGCGCGGGAACCAATGCGCGACTGGGTGCCGGGGGTTATTTGGTTGCCGAGGCGGATGAGAGTGATGCATCGTTTTTGTATTTGCAGCCGATGCTTGCAGTGGTGACCAATATCGATGCCGACCACATGGACACCTATGGCGGTGACTTCGGTCGATTGATGGATACATTCGGAGAGTTTCTGCATCACCTGCCGTTTTATGGCAAGGCGATCATGTGTGTTGATGATGAACACGTTAAGGAATTATTGCCGCGTGTCACCCGCCCCATTGTCACTTATGGTTTTTCGGCAGACGCAGATATTCGCGGTTCCGACTTGAATCAGTATGGCGACGAAACCCGTTTCACGGTCTCTCGTCCCGGCTGTGAAGATTGGCTTAACGTTAAACTCGCCATCCCTGGGCGCCACAATGCGCTTAATGCGTTGGCGGCGATTGCGGTCGCGCATGAACTTGGGGTTGATGACGATTCCATATTGACCGGCCTTGAACAATTTCAGGGTATTGCCAGACGTTTCCAGATGTGCGGTGAGCTACAGACCGAAGCCGGTTCGGTGTTGATGATTGATGACTATGGTCACCACCCGAGTGAGATCGAGGCGACGGTAGACGCAGTGCGATCGGGGTGGCCTGATCGGCGTCTGGTGGTCGCGTTCCAGCCACATCGCTACTCGCGCACCCGGGATTTGTTTGAGGATTTTGTTGAGGCGCTATCGCTGGCCGATGTATTGCTGTTGTCGGACGTCTATGCCGCCGGTGAAGCGATTATTGCAGGTGCGGATGGTCGAGCCTTGTGCCGGGCGGTTCGCTCGCGCGGTGAGGTTGAACCCGTTTTTGTTGAGAAGATTGAAGATCTGTCGCGCGTGTTGCCAAGCGTGCTTCACGATGGCGATGTGTTGTTGACCTTGGGTGCAGGCAGTATCGGTGCGGTATCCGCTGCGTTGCCAGAGCAGTTGTCGAGAGGGGTGCCGCAATGATGGCGATGTCCGAGACAACGACCCTGCGTGGTGAGATGCGGTATGACGAGCCCATGTCGCGTCATACCAGTCTGCGGGTGGGTGGGGTTGCTCGCCGTTACTACCAACCGGCTGATCGTGATGATCTCGCGATTTTTCTTGCGACCTTGCCGGCCGATGAACCGCTGTTCTGGCTGGGTTTGGGCAGTAACCTTTTGGTGCGTGATGGCGGTCTGGACGCCACGGTAATTGCCTTGCAGGGACGGCTTGATTCAATTATTGAACTGGACGGTGAGCGCATCTATGCCGAGGCGGGCGCTACCTGCGCCAAGGTCGCGCGTGTTAGCTCTCGCAATGGCTATGTTGGCTGTCAGTTTCTGGCCGGAATTCCAGGCTTGATTGGTGGTGCATTGGCAATGAACGCGGGGGCCTTTGGTGGCGAAACCTGGGCCAGTGTCGAAACCGTTGAAACCGTGGATCGTCGTGGCGACATTCATGTGCGTGAGGTGTCGGATTACGAGATTGCTTATCGCCAGGTGAATGGACGCTATGACGAATGGTTTGTGGCGGCGACGTTTGGATTTACTCAGGGCAATCCCGATGAGTTGCAGCAACAGATCCGTGACTTGTTGCGCAAGCGTTCAGATACCCAGCCGACCAATAAACCCAGTTGTGGCTCAGTATTTCGTAATCCCAAGGGTGACCATGCGGCACGACTGATTGAGGCGGCGGGTCTGAAAGGTCTGCGCATTGGCGGTGCCTGTGTTTCTGACAAACACGCCAACTTTATTCTAAATGACAGTGATGCCAGTGCAGACGACATCGAACGGCTGATAGATCGAGTTCGTGATCGAGTATTTGTCAGTAGCGGCATCGATTTAATACCCGAAGTACACGTGGTTGGAAAGGCGGGTTAACGCGATGAGCCACGTACAGCAAGCACAAGACTTTGGCCGGGTTGCGGTACTGATGGGAGGGCTGTCGGCGGAGCGGGATATTTCACTCGTGAGCGGCACGGCCGTGTACGAGGCCCTGTGCCGACGTGAAGTTGATGCGCATTCAGTTGATGTGGATGCGTCAATTGTGTCAACGCTTGAAAATGGAAATTTTGATCGCGCCTTTATTGTCCTGCATGGACGCGGTGGTGAAGACGGCACCATTCAAGGTGCGCTGGAGACGCTGGGTTTACCGTATACCGGTAGCAATGTACTCGGGTCTGCGGTCGCGATGCACAAGCTGGTTTGCAAGCGCGTATGGCAAGGGGCGGGATTGGCAACGCCGGCCTGTGTGGTGCTCGAACCGGGCATTGATTTGCAAGCGGTACTGGATGAATTGAACGGTAGGGTCATGGTTAAGCCGGTGAGCGAGGGGTCGAGTATTGGCATGGCCAGTGCCTCCTCGGTCGAGGAATTACACCAAGCCTGGAAAGATGCTGCCAAGTATGACGAAACTGTATTCGCCGAACAATGGATCAGTGGCACCGAGTACACCGTTGCGGTATTGCAGAGTGATGTATTGCCCGCGATCCGATTGCAAACACCAAACGAATTTTATGATTTCGAGGCCAAGTATCAGTCCGATGCCACTGAGTATCGCTGTCCTTGCGGTCTCGATGCCGACGCCGAAACTGCGTTGGCGACATTGTCGTTAAAGGCCTATCAAGAGGTGGGCGCGAGTGGTTGGGGGCGCGTCGATTTGATGGTCGATGGTGACAACAAGGCCTGGTTAATCGAAATCAACACGGTGCCGGGTATGACCGATCACAGTCTTGTGCCGATGGCGGCGCGCGCGGCGGGCATCGAGTTTGATGAACTGGTGTGGCGGATTCTGGAGACCGCGCAATGAGTATGTCACCGATGAAGCGGGGTTTTAGCTCACGGCGTTGGGTCGTGTCATTGGGTTCGCTGGGCGGTTTGCTCGTGATGATGGTGGTGCTGATGGCCTATGTTCGGCAACCCGATGTATTGCCGGTCGAGGTGGTTGAGATTGAGGGTGATTTTCGCCATCAGGATGAGGCGCGACTGCAGGCGGCTATTGAGCCTTGGGTGAGCAGTGGGTTTTTTACCATCGACATGCATTCAGTGCGAGTTGCTGTCGAGCAACTGCCTTGGATCAGTAAGGCCAAGGTGCGACGGGTGTGGCCATCGACGCTGAAAATTACCATCTCGGAGCATCAAGTGCTTGCGTACTGGAACCAGGACGCGCTAGTGAGTCTGCGCGGCAAGGTATTTCGACCCGACGTGGCCAGTTTCCCCGAAGACCTGCCGCGTTTGGTCGGCGTGCAGGGTCGCGCAGCCGAAATGGTTGAGCGCTTTGTACAGTGGCGCGCGCAGTTGGCGGACAGTGAACTGAGGTTGAACACCTTGTCGATGGATCGGCGCGGGGCTTGGGAGATGAGGCTCGAACATGATGTATTGATTCGCGTTGGACGCAGGGATATGCCGTCACGCATTCGTCGTTTTATTGCTTCATTACCGTATTTGAATGAGTCACAAAGGGCGCGGATAGCGAAAGTGGATTTGCGTTACGTCAATGGTTTCGCGATTGCGTGGCGTGAAGCGGGGGCAGAAACAGAGATCTCAGTGTAGATCCGGGATGTTGGAAGAGTGCTATGTCAAAGAAAAGTGAAAAAAATATGATAGTGAGTCTGGATATCGGTACCTCGAAGGTCGTTGCCGTGGTGGCAGAGATCGGTCCCGATGACAGTATCGAAGTGGTGGGTATCGGGTCGTGTCCATCGCATGGCATGAAAAAGGGTGTGGTCGTCAATATCGAATCGACGGTGCATTCCATTCAGCGTGCCGTCGAAGAGGCGGAGTTGATGGCGGGTTGCCAGGTGCAGTCGGTGTACGCCGGTATTGCGGGCAGTCATATTCGCAGCATGAATTCGCACGGCATTGTTGCGATTCGTGACAAGGAAGTCAGTAGCGGCGACGTTGATCGAGTGATCGATGCTGCGCGTGCCGTGGCGATACCGGCAGACCAAAAGATTCTGCATATCCTGCCACAGGAGTTCATCATTGATGAACAGGACGGCATTCGCGAACCCGTTGGTATGTTCGGTGTCCGACTTGAGACCAAAGTGCATCTGGTTTCGGGTGCGGTCAGTGCGGCGCAAAACATCATCAAGTGTGTGCGCCGCTGCGGTCTGGAAGTGGACGATATTATTCTTGAACAACTCGCGTCGAGCTATTCGGTGCTAACCGATGATGAGCGCGACTTGGGTGTTTGTCTGGTCGACATTGGCGGCGGCACGGCAGACATCGTGGTGTTTACAGACGGATCGATTCGTCATACCGCCGTTATTCCGATTGCCGGTGATCAGGTCACTAATGACATCGCCGTTGCGTTGCGAACCCCTACGCCAAATGCGGAAGACATCAAGATACGTTATGCCTGCGCCACCGCCAATCTGGCGCGTGCGGATGAGTCGATCGAGGTTCCCGGTATTGGTGATCGCCCCCCGCGTCGGTTGGCGAGGCAGACATTGGCCGAAGTGGTGGAGCCACGCTACGACGAGTTGTTGGCGCTGATTCAGGCGGAGTTGCGACGCAGCGGTTTTGAAGATTTGGTTGCGGCCGGTGTGGTGTTGACCGGTGGCGGTTCAAAGATGGAAGGCCTGATTGAATTGGCCGAGGAGATTTTTCATATGCCGGTACGTTTGGGGCTCCCCGATGGCGTTACCGGTTTGTCCGATGTGGTGAGTAATCCAATTTATGCCACCAGTGTTGGATTGTTGCTGTTTGGTCACCAGACCCGCAGCGCACGTCAGTTCGAGTATGCGTCATCAGCCGGTATAGGGGCGGTGTTTGGACGTGTCAGGACCTGGTTCCAGGGGAATTTTTAGACGATGTTTTATTTGGTTTTCGATTTCAACCATCAGCCGTCCGCCTTTACGTCAGGTGTGATGGCTCGCGAAGACGGATCGCTGATTGTTGAGGGGAAAGCCGTTAATCACTCAAGTAAGGAGAAAAAGCCATGTTCGAATTAATGGATGCATATAGTCAGAATGCTGTCATCAAGGTAATGGGTGTTGGTGGCGGTGGGGGTAATGCGTTGGAGCACATGTTCAAAGCCGATATTGAAGGCGTTGACTATCTGTGTGCAAATACCGATGCGCAGGCGCTAAAAAATAGCTCTGTGGGAACGTGTTTACAGTTGGGTCCCAATGTGACCAAGGGGCTAGGTGCAGGTGCCAACCCCCAAATAGGGCGAGATGCCGCACTCGAAGATCGTGATCGCATTCAAGAGGCGATCGAAGGCGCAGACATGTTGTTCATTACCGCCGGAATGGGTGGTGGTACCGGCACCGGTGCGGCCCCGGTGGTTGCCGAGGTCGCACGCGAAATGGGAATTTTGACGGTCGCCGTGGTAACCAAGCCATTTCCATTTGAAGGCAACAAGCGTCTGATGATCGCGGATCGTGGTATTCAGGAGTTGGCGCAATATGTTGATTCCCTGATTACGATTCCCAATCAAAAACTGTTGTCCGTGTTGGGTAAGGACACGGCCTTGCTCGACGCGTTTGCGGCGGCCAACGATGTATTGTTGGGCGCGGTGCAGGGTATCGCCGAGTTGATTACCCGACCGGGCCTCATCAATGTTGATTTCGCCGATGTGCGTACGGTGATGTCGGAGATGGGTATGGCGATGATGGGAACCGGAATCGCATCGGGTCCGGATCGTGCGCAGGAGGCCGCAGAGCATGCGATTTCCAGCCCCTTGTTGGAAGACGTCAATTTGGCCGGCGCGCGGGGTATTTTGGTGAACATCACTGCGGGTATGGATATGGCCATCGGCGAGTTCGAAGAGGTCGGTAATACGGTAAAGAGTTTTGCCTCGGATGAAGCGACGGTGGTTGTCGGTACCGTGATCGATCAGGACATGAAGGACAAGATGCGGGTCACCGTGGTCGCGACCGGGTTGGGCGGGCAGAATGTCCAGCGCCAGGACCCTCCTGTACATTTGGTTCAGCATCGGGTGGTGGGTGGTGATATTGCGCCGGGTCGTGAGGCCGCCGAGGGTGCGGTAGCGGCGGAGTCCGTGATCCAGGAAAAGTCAGCCCGAGTGGGTAACGGAAATCTCGATTATCTGGATATTCCGGCCTTTTTGCGTCGTCAGGCCGACTAGGACCCGATGCGTAACCACGCTAACGCCCCGGGTGTCGCCGTCGTGAGAGCGGACATTAACCTCCGTCATCCCGGCGATGGTCGGGATCCATCGGCGATGGTGGGTGGCGATGTTCTGACTATATTATATAGGGGTGGCATTCCGTGGTTCGTAGAGCTGTGATAACATCCATCGCGCCAGCCGGTGGCGCGCTCGGATGCGCAGACCCCGTAATGGGTCATTCCATAGCGGAGATAGCTATATAGCCACATTACGGTTGTATTATTATAATTAACTGCTAATATACTAATCATTAAGATGGGTTGGCGTATTCCCCGATGGAATAACGGCCCACATATATGGAGACTAGCGGTCTGATGATACGCCAACGTACCCTTAAAAATATGATTCGCGCCACGGGCGTCGGCTTGCACACCGGAGACAAGGTCTATCTGACCCTGCGACCCGCAGCACCGGACACCGGTATCGTGTTTCGTCGTGTTGATTTGCCCGAGCCGGTAGAGATTCCGGCGCGTTCTGAATTTGTCGGTGACACCAGTCTGTCGACGACGTTAGAGCGGGACGGGGTCAAGGTATCGACGGTTGAACATCTGTTGTCCGCCTTTGCCGGTCTCGGCATCGACAATGCCTATGTTGACGTGAGCGCCCCGGAAGTACCGATTATGGATGGCAGTGCCGGGCCATTCGTGTTTTTGATTCAGTCTGCCGGTGTTGAAGAGCAGGCCGCGCCAAAGAAATTCGTGCGTATCAAGCGCACCGTTCGGGTCGAAGAAGACGGAAAATCGGCGACTTTTGAGCCGTTTAATGGCTTCAAGGTCGGATTTGGTATCGACTTTGACCATCCAGTCTTTCGCAACAGCGCGAACCGGGCGGAGATGGATTTTTCATCAACCTCCTTCGTAAAAGAAATCAGCCGTGCGCGAACCTTTGGTTTTATGCGCGACATCGAGATGCTGCGACAGCATAATCTGGCGCGCGGCGGCAGTCTGAGTAACGCGATCGTGGTCGATGACTTCCAGGTGATGAATGAGGACGGATTACGTTACGAAGATGAGTTCGTAAAACACAAAATTCTTGATGCGATTGGCGATCTGTATTTGTTGGGACACAGTTTGATTGGTTCGTTTCAGGGCTACAAATCGGGTCACGCGCTGAATAACAAGCTACTGCGTGAATTGCTAGCCGACGAATCGGCATGGGAAGAAGTGACCTTTGATGTCGATTCGGAAGCACCCATATCCTATATGACCCCGGCGGGCGCGCACTGAGTTGAATTTTACTTCTGGTGTTTTGCCAGTCGCAGCAGGGCGTCGCGCAGCTCTGGAGCGTCTAGATATTGTGCGGTGGACCTGATCAGTTCGGCATTGGTCTGGCTTAGCTGCGGTTTGGGTTGTCGGCGCGGTCTCATCGGGCTTGGAATGTTCGGGATAACCCGAACCTGAAGGGATTCGACGGGTTGTTGGGTGGTGTCGCGAGCCTGTTGCAGTAGGCGCTCGGCGTCGAAGCGGATACGGGTGGCCCACGCCGACGTATCGGCAAATAGCTTGAGCTGGTTACGGATAATTTCGGCGCCCAGACAGTGACTGGATACGGCGGCAGGTAATACCTGCTGCAGCGATTGGAGTAGGGCCAGACGGTCGTCGATTCCAGCCGCAAGTGCAGCAACGGGTCCCTCGGTCTGACGCATCCAGCGGGCCACGGATAGAGGTTTTGCGGGTTTTTTAGTTGATGCCATCTTTCTTGAATGTGCAGCCATAATTTGTGATTATAATTGAACGTGCGGATAAAATCGTAGATATGTATCAACAACCACAGTTTCGTCATGCGTCCGCGCCGGTGTATCGGTTAAGACATCTTCCTATCTGTCGATTATACGGAGTAATGCCCGGTACGGTATCCGTAGGTTTACACAACCCACTAAAACCCCGGTTCTTGGCTTCTGTGCCCGGTCAGCCATCATGAATAACCGCAGCAGTTGGCTATTGGCGAGGATCTGGTGTCGGCCTCAAGTGATCTTGCCGTTGCTGGTATCGGTGCTGATGTTGGCGGGCGTGGCCTACTTGGTCGGCGTGCAAGTGGGCGCCTCGCGCCAGACGGTGGTCGAGATCGATTCGTTGCGGGCGCAGTGGGAAGTGGATCGAGAGAGCATCGCTGATTTGCGGCAGAGCACGCGCGATGACCTGGATGCGCTGGCGTCACGAGTCGGGCAGGCGCATGCGCACCTGATTCGTCTCGATGCTCTGGGCGAACGTCTCACCGAGATCGCCTCTCTGGATCAGGCCGAGTTTGATTTCAGCCATAGCCCGGCTCAGGGTGGTCCTGAAGAGGCCGAAGGCAGTTCAGTCATGGCGACTGACCCGCTGCTGGCGGTCCTCGATGAACTGGACCTTGCGCTGGGCGAACGAGAACAAAAATTGAGCGCGCTGGAGTCGCTGTTGTCCTCACATAATCTAGCGGCCGAGAGTCGGCCCGAAGGTCGTCCCGTGACCGGTGGCTGGATATCATCTTATTTCGGCAAACGTACCGACCCGTTTACCGGCAAGCAAGCCACACACCACGGCATGGATTTCGCCGGCAAACAGAGTTCGGATGTGGTCGCGGTGGCCGCTGGCGTGGTGTCGTCCGCAGGCAAACGCTCGGGTTACGGCAACATGGTGGAACTGCGCCACGGCGGCGGTTTTGTGACCCGCTACGGGCATAATGAACAGAATCTTGTTACAGTAGGTGACCGGGTTGAGAAGGGTCAGGTCATCGCACTGATGGGCTCCACGGGCCGATCTACCGGGCCGCATGTACATTTTGAAGTCGTACGCCACGGTAACGTTGTCGATCCGTCAAGGTACCTCCGCGTTTCCCACTGACGGGTCATCATAGTGCGGTATTATCACCGCTTCTTTTAAATCATATGGTTGTTTTGGTGAATCATGGTCGCTGGCCTGGTAAGAAAAATTTTTGGTAGTCGTAATGATCGCGCGGTAAAGCGCCTGCGCAAATTAGTTGCGAAAGTGGGTGGTTTGGAAGAGTCGACCGCCGCGTTAACTGACGCTGAACTGAAGTCAAAAACCGATGAATTCCGCCAGCGTGTCGCTGAAGGTGAGACCCTGGATCAGATGATGGCCGAGGCCTTTGCCGTGGTGCGTGAGGCCGGCAAGCGGGTGATGCAGATGCGTCACTTTGACGAACAGTTGATCGGTGGCGCAGTTCTGCATAGCGGCAAGATTGCCGAGATGCGAACCGGTGAGGGCAAGACCCTAGTTGCCACGTTGGCGGCCTATCTGAATGCCTTGTCGGGCAAGGGTGTCCATGTCGTTACCGTCAATGACTATCTGGCGCGTCGCGATTCGGAATGGATGGGACGGCTGTATACCTTTCTGGGTATGACGGTGGGCGTGATCGTCGGTGGCTTGCCACCGGAAGACCGGGCGGTCGCGTACGCGGCCGACATTACCTACGGTACCAATAACGAGTTCGGTTTTGATTTTCTACGGGACAATATGGTGTTCACTCGTGAGCAGAAGGTTCAGCGTGAATTGAACTTTGCGATCGTCGATGAGGTCGATTCGATCCTGATCGATGAGGCGCGTACGCCGCTGGTTATCTCCGGTCCCACCGATGACAACTCCGAGTTGTACAGCAAGATGAATGATCTGATTCCCGAGCTGCAGCGTCAGGAAGAGGAAGATGGTCCCGGCGACTATGGTGTTGATGAGAAAGGTAAACAGGTTTATCTGACGGAAGACGGCCATCAAGCGGTTGAAGACCTGTTGTCGGACGCGGGTCTGCTGGCAGAAGGTACGAGTCTGTATGACGCCGCCAATATTATGTTGATGCACCATATTAATGCGGCTCTGCGCGCCCATGTATTGTTCGAGCGCGATGTTGAATACATCGTGCAGGCTGATCAGATTGTTATTGTTGATGAGTTCACCGGACGTACCATGCAGGGACGTCGTTGGGGTGAGGGTTTGCATCAGGCGATAGAGGCCAAGGAAGGGGTCGAGATTCGCAATGAGAACCAGACCCTTGCATCGATCACATTCCAGAACTATTTCCGCATGTTCGACAAGTTGGCGGGTATGACCGGTACTGCAGATACAGAGGCATTTGAATTTCAGCAGATTTATGGGCTTGAGGTACTGGTCATCCCTACCCATCTGGATATGGTTCGAGAGGATATGGGCGACCTGGTCTATCTGACGCCAGATGAGAAGTACGCGGCCATTAGCGAGGATATTGCGGACTGTGTTGAACGCGGACAGCCGGCACTGGTGGGTACGGCGTCGATTGAAGTCTCTGAAACCATATCTGATTTGCTGACAAAGCAGGGTGTGAAGCATGAGGTTCTGAATGCCAAGCAGCATGAAAAAGAAGCGGGGATCATCGCTCAGGCGGGCCAGCCGGGGGCGGTGACGGTTGCCACCAATATGGCGGGTCGTGGTACGGATATCGTATTGGGAGGCAGTTTGGAGGTCGAGCTGGCCACGTTGGGCGGCGCTGCCGGTGATACCGATGTAGAACGCGTACGAGCGGAGTGGCAGACCCGACACGATCAGGTGGTCGCCAATGGTGGCTTGCATGTGATCGGTACTGAGCGGCATGAGTCTCGTCGTATTGATAACCAGTTGCGCGGACGTTCCGGGCGACAGGGTGATCCGGGTTCCAGCCGGTTCTATTTGTCACTCGAAGACAGCCTGATGCGTATTTTTGCCTCTGATCGGGTTGCCGGTCTGATGCAAAAACTGGGCATGGAAGAGGGTGAGGCAATCGAACACCCCTGGGTAAGTAAGGCGATCGAGAACGCGCAGCGCAAGGTTGAAGGACGGAACTTTGATATCCGCAAAAGCTTGCTTGAATTTGATGATGTTGCGAATGATCAGCGCAAGGTGATTTACGAGCAGCGTAATGACTTGATGGAGGCGGATGAAGTTTCTGCCACGATTGAGGCGCTGCGTTACGATATTGTGAACTCCGCTATTGACACCTATATAGTGCCGCAGTCACTGGAAGAGCAGTGGGATATCCCCGGGTTGAGTGATGCCATCGAGCATGAGTTTGCGACCTCTGTGGATATTCAGTCGTGGCTCCATGAAGACGATGATCTGCATGAAGAAAGCTTGCGCGACCGAATACTGGAAGACATTATTACCCGCTATCAGGAGAAGGAAACGCAAGCGGGTTCTGAGTCGATGCGCCATTTCGAGAAGGCGGTCATGTTGCAGGTGGTCGATAACCTGTGGAAAGAACATCTATCCAGCATGGACTATCTGCGTAAGAGCATTCATCTGCGTGGTTACGCGCAAAAGAATCCGAAACAGGAATACAAGCGCGAAGCCTTTGATATGTTTTCTCAGCTGCTCGACAATGTAAAGATTGAAGTGATCAGCGTGTTGTCCAAGGTGCAGATCCGTAATCCGGAAGATGCTGAAATGGAAGAGCAGAAGCCTTCTCCATCGGACGGAGTAAAGTTTCAGCACGACAATCCGAAAGTGATGCAAGATGGTTCTGGCAATCGCGTGGAGTCGGAAGAAGAATTTTCCCGCAAGGAAAAAGCTATTGCGCGTAAGGTCGGTCGTAACAAGCCGTGTCCTTGTGGTTCGGGCAAGAAGTTCAAGCATTGTCATGGTAAGTTGGCCTGATCGGCGTCGACTATGCCCGTTGGTTTGATTGCACCCGAGTCGCTTGATCCTGTCAAAGGCATACAATTGGCCACCGGTTTTGCCGGTGTTCGCAAGTCGGGAACCGACGATCTGACGTTGATGGCGCTGTGCGAGGGCTCCAGCACCGCCGCTGTATTTACCCGCAATGCCTTTTGTGCGGCCCCAGTGCTGATTGCACGCCAATACCTCGCGCAACAGTCCCCCCGTTTTTTAATGATCAATGCCGGTAACGCGAATGCGGGTACTGGTGACGCTGGCATGCGTGATGCGCATGGTCTTTGTCAGCATCTGGCCGACACTGCTGGCTGCGAAGCGCGACAGGTGTTACCTTTTTCGACGGGTGTGATCGGTGAGCGCCTGCCGTGCGACTCGATGCTGGCGGCGATCCCGGATACCGTGGCGAAATTGGGTGATGACAACTGGCTGGCGGCGGCACACGCGATTATGACTACTGATATTGTGCCCAAGGGTTTGTCACGCAAGCTTGATCTCGATGGCCTGTCGATATCCATTACCGGCATCGCCAAAGGCTCCGGTATGATCCGTCCGGATATGGCGACCATGTTGTCGTTTATCGGCACCGATGTCGCGGTCAGTCCGGCGCTGCTTCAGCAGTGTCTCGAACACGCAGTGGAGCGTTCGTTTAATCGCATTACCGTTGACGGCGAGACCTCGACCAATGACGCCTGCGTGCTGGTGGCTACTGGCAAGGCCGGAAATCCAAACATTGATTCAGATACCCATCCTCATTTTGCCTTATTGCAACAGGCGATCGATGAGGTCTGTGTGTGGCTGGCGCAGGCTATTGTGCGCGACGGTGAGGGCGCAACACGCTTTGTCACTGTCACAGTCGATGAGGCACGGACGCGGGATGAGGCCTGTGCCGTCGCCTACACGATAGCCCATTCACCGTTGGTGAAGACCGCCATATTTGGCCAGGATCCGAATTGGGGTCGTATCCTCGCAGCCGTTGGACGCGCCGGTGTGGATGACTTGCAAATTGATGATGTAAAAATTCATCTGGGTGATGTCTGTATCGTGCGTGATGGTGGCCGTGACCCTGACTACACCGAGGAAATGGGGTTGCGTGTGATGGCTGAGTCCGAGATATCCATTCGCGTTGCGCTAGGGCGAGGGAATGTCACTGACACCGTGTGGACATCGGACCTGTCATACGACTACGTTAAGATTAATGCGGACTACCGAACCTGACAAGAACACAATCCACGTTGTTGCCGCGGCGATTGTGGATGCCGATGCACGCGTACTGATTTCTCGGCGTGCGGAGGATTCGCATCAGGGCGGCTTGTGGGAGTTTCCCGGTGGCAAAATTGAGTCGGGGGAAACCCCCGAGGACGCGCTGCGACGAGAGCTTGCCGAAGAGCTCGGTATCGAGCTGGTCAATGCCCGTCGATTGATTCGGGTGCCGCATGATTATGCCGACAAGTCGATCATACTTGATGTGTGGAAGGTCGATCGATATCGAGGCGATGCGCAGGGACGGGAGGGGCAGCCGCTGGCATGGGTAGCCATCGATGATTTGTCACAGTATGAGTTTCCAACGGCGGATGCACCGGTCATTCGGGCGCTGGATTTGCCGGAGTTGTTGTCCATTACGCCACGTCCCGGTGCCAGTACCACTGAATTTCTGGAGCAGCTGAGACGCACGTTGGAGTCCGGTGTGCGTCTGGTTCAGCTGCGATCTTTGGCGATGGAAGATCGACGCAGTTTTCATCTTGCCCAGCAATCGATCGAGCTTTGCCATCAGTATGGGGCGAGAATGGTCCTGAATTCGGCGCCGGAATGGGTTATGAAACTGGGTGCGGATGGATTGCATTTGAGCAGTAAGCGTCTGTACGCGACGCACGAGCGACCCGTCGGTGCTGATCTATTGCTGAGCGCTTCGTGTCATAGTCAGGCTGAATTGCGTTATGCGCAGTCGATTGGGGCAGATTTTGCGTTGTTGAGTCCCGTACAGAAAACCACCACGCATCCGGGTGTGAGTGCCTTGGGTTGGACAAAGTTTCAGGACACGATTGAACCGATTATCTGTCCGGTTTATGCCTTGGGTGGTATGCAACCCGAAGATGTGTCGAAGGCTTGGTCATACGGCGCTCAGGGTATCGCCGGTATCCGTTCTCTATGGGGTTAGCCCGCGGCTGTTAGATCGTACAGCAGGTTAGTTCGAAGTTAATATCCTGTTCCACCTTGCGTGGGTGCCCATTTTCTTCAATGCGCATAAAGCGAACCGTAAAGCGGTGCTTGCCGCCGCTGATTTCTGGAAAGTACGGGTCGGCCGGGGCGACCGCGACACGAATCAACTGCACTGGCATCGACCCATCCAGTGAATGGGTAAAAAACCCATCCACGGCTTGTTCGTTGGTTGGGGTCGAGCTGTTGCGTGTCAGGTGCAGAATCATATTGACGGCACGTGAATACAGCGCAAAGGCATCAAGCCAGCCTTCCAATGAATCTTTGCGCTGCTGATCGGGCAGATTTAACCAATGGTGATAGCCGGGCAGATCGAACGAGCAGGTACCGCCAGGGATCGCGCTGCGTTGCATAATGCTGGAGAAAAACTCATTGCTTCTCAGATGTGCGGCGACTTGACCTTTTTGTTGCACAAATGCCTGGTGCATTTCATGCAGTTCGGTAAGCAGGGTATTGAGTCGGGTTGGGTCGACGCCGGGGCTCTGTGCCATGCGGCCAAGACTGGTCGAGTGACGCTCGAGCTCTTTGATCATTTCGGTCTTGAGATCTGAACGTCCAAGCAGATTGACGGTGTCGAGCAAACAGTTGATGACCGCACGCGAATCCCAGCGGGTTGACCCCTGCATGTGGTGTGTAGTCCGTTCAAACAAATGCTCAAGGCGCAGAAACGTCCGGATGCGTTCGTTGATCGGTTGTTCGTAATAGATTCGGTGAACCACGTTAGCCATCATAGTCGAAATGTTGTGACATTCTCTATCAGTTCCGGGATTGTCGCAAATTCCTTTTCAGGTGGCTGCAAACAGTTGGTGCAGGGTCTGGATCTGGGTTTGAAGATCGGTGGTGTCGGTGCTGTTTTGGATAATGTGATCGGCGCGCGACCGGCGTTCGGCGGCGGGGGTCTGCGAGTCGATAATGGCGCGAATGGTGCGCTCATCGAGGCCATCGCGCGCCTGTACCCGTGCAATCTGTTGTTGATCAGCGACATCGATAACCACGATTTGATCGACCATATCGGTCATTTTTGCCTCAAAAAGGAGGGGGATAACGGCGATTGCATAGGCTTCGCCTGTCTCTGACAGTTGTTGCAGTTGGGCGTTGATTTCGGTGCGCACGCGTGGATGGATGATGGCTTCGAGTTGTTGTCGTTGGATGGGGTCGGTGAAGACGTGTTGGCGCAAGGCGGCACGATCAAGGTGTCCGCTGGCGTCAATGACCTTGGCGAACTGTTGGCTGATTTCGGCCAGTGCCGGTTGCCCGGGTTCAACGAGTGCATGGGCGATTTTGTCGGCATCGATAATCGGTGCGCCTAAATCAGAGAATAGGTCGGCAACCGTTGATTTTCCGCTACCAATACCGCCTGTCAGGCCTATAACTCGCATCGGGTCAAGATACGCTGTCTTGGGGTGGGGAGCCAGTGGATGGTCGCTGGGGTCCAGTGTGGACCGCACAGGCTCCCCGTCGGCCAGATTCATCACCACACTAGTCCCCTCTCCCTGCGGGAGAAGGTTAGGATGAGGGGCTTTAATAATACCTACAACACCGTATTAAGATACGTCTCGGTAATCTCCTGGCCCCACAGCAGCGCAATCCAACCCGCCCCTGCGAGGTAGGGACCGAAGGGGATGGGGATGTTGCGATCGCGTCCGCGGAGCACAATCAGGCCGATACCGACGACGGCACCGACCAGAGAGGATAGCAGCACGATGACGGGTAGCATTTGCCAGCCCATCCACGCGCCGAGCAGGGCCAGTAGCTTGAAGTCGCCGTAGCCCATGCCTTCCTTGCCGGTGGCCAGCTTGAACAACCAGTAGAGGGTCCACAGACTCAGGTAGCCGGCAACGGCCCCCACGACACTGCTGGCGCCGTCGGTAAAGACGTCATTCAGATTCAGGACCAGTCCCAGCCACAAGAAGGGCAGGGTGATCGAGTCCGGCAACAGTTGGTGATCGAAATCGATCATGGAGGCGGCGATCAGCGCCCATGTCAGGGCGAGTGCGGCGGCGGCTTGTATGCCAAAGCCGAAGTGCCACGCAATCATCAATGAGGCCAGTGCGGTAAACAGCTCAATGATGGGATATCGGGCAGCGATGGGTTGTTGGCAGTTGGAACATTTGCGACCCAATAGCAGCCAGCTGATGACCGGGATATTCTCCAGCGCGGTGATCATGTGGCCACAGTGTGGGCAACGCGACCGTGGGCGGCTCAAGTTGAACGGTTCGGGTTCGGGGAGTTCAGTTTCCGGATCGTTGAACTGGGCCAGTTCAAACTGCCATTCGCGGTCTATCATGATGGGCAGTCGATGGATGACCACGTTCAGAAAGCTGCCGACCGTCAGGCCGATGAGTCCACACAGAATAATAAACGCGGTGGGGTTCGCGGCCAGATAGTCGAGTATCAACATGAACTCCGAGAGTTTCTAGTTAGCCAAGCAACAGTATAGCTCCTGCCGGGAGTAGTTATATCACCGACCCCATTTTGAAAATCGGCAGGTACATCGCCACGATCAAACCACCGACAAGCACGCCGAGCACGGACATGATGATGGGTTCGAGCAAGCTGCTCAATGAATCGACCGCATCATCGACTTCTTGTTCGTAGAAATCGGCGACCTTGCTCAGCATCGCATCAAGCGAACCCGATTCTTCGCCAATCGCAATCATCTGCACCACCATGTTGGGGAACAGGTCAGTATCGCGCACGGCAACTTGCAGTTGTTGACCGGTCGAGACGTCTTCTCGCATCTGCATGATCGCATCGTGGTAGATAATATTGCCAGACGCGCCGGCGACAGACTCCATCGCCTCGACCAGTGGCACACCCGCAGCAAACATGGTTGACAGGGTGCGTGCAAAACGAGCGATGGTGGCCTTGGTGACGATGGGGCCAATAATCGGTGCCTGTAGGGTCAGGCGGTCGAGTGTGTGATTAAAGGCGCGCGATTGTCGTTTTGCGCGTTTGAAAAAGAAACTGCCAATACCCAGCACACCGAGTACGACCCACCAATTTGCTTGCATCCATTCAGACAGACCGATCACAAACTTGGTAAACGCAGGCAGGTCAGCGCCGAAGCCATTAAACAGCGCTTCGAATTGAGGCACGACAAAAATCAACAGGATCGCGGTCACAATAAAGGCCACGACTACCACCGCAATGGGATAGGTTAAGGCCTTCTTGATCTTCGACTTCATCAGCTCGGTTTTTTCCTGATAGTCGGCGATCTTTTTCAGCAGAGATTCCAGAATACCGGCTTGCTCTCCGGCGTTAACCAGATTGCAGTACAGTTCATCGAACTGCAGTGGATGCTTTGCCAGCGACTCGGTCAGGGTTGCACCCGCCTCGACATCGGCTTTGATGTTCATTAGCAGTTCTTGCATCGACGCATTTTCATGGCCGCGTCCAACGATTTCAAAGGCTTGTACCAACGGCACGCCCGCGCCCATCATGGTCGCCAGTTGGCGCGAGAAGATGCAGATATCCTTGGCCATAATCGGTGGCTTTGGGGTTGGGAACAGGGGCTTGCCCTTTTTCTTGACCTTGGTGGTCGCGATGCCTTGGCGGCGCAGTTCGGCCTTGACCACGGCCATGTTCCGGCCCGCGGTTTCACCCTTCTTCTTTTTGCCCCGATGGTCAGTGCCTTCCCATTTGAAGGTGTCGAGTTGTACGGCAGCTTGGCTCATGAGTTACTCCTGTTCTATTCCTTGGTCACGCGGTTGATTTCTTCGAGACTGGTAAAGCCTTGTTTGGCTTTGTTGAGCCCCGAGCGTCGCAGGTCGTTCACCCCGTCTTTACGTGCTTGGTCCGCAAGATCCATTGAGTTACCACCCCGCATGATGATGCGTCCCATCTCTTCGGTGATCGGCATCACCTGATAAATACCGACTCGACCTTTGTATCCGCCCGCGCAGTGGTCGCAGCCAACGGGTTTGTACAGTTCCAGACCATCGACTTCGTCTTCTAGGAAGCCCTCTTTAAGTAGCGCTTCGCGGGGTACCGAATCAGGCTCTTTGCACTGTGTACACAGTCGGCGTGCCAGACGTTGAGCGAGAATCAGAATCACCGCCGAGGCGATGTTGAACGGGGGTATGCCCATGTTGGCCAGTCGGCTTAAGGTTTGCGGTGCGTCGTTGGTATGTAGGGTGGACAAAACCAGATGGCCGGTTTGGGCAGCCTTGACCGAAATCTCGGCGGTTTCAAGGTCACGGATCTCACCGACCATGATGACGTCTGGATCTTGGCGCAAAAACGCGCGCAGGGCGGTTGCGAAATCCATGCCGGTCTTGAGATTCATGTTGACCTGATTGATACCGGGGACGTTGATCTCGACCGGGTCTTCGGCGGTCGATATGTTGATTTCTGGTGTGTTCAGCATATTCAGGCCGGTATACAGTGACACCGTCTTACCACTACCGGTTGGTCCGGTGACCAGCACCATGCCATACGGTTTTTTAATCGCCGCTTCAAACAGGCGTTGCTGCTCGGGTTCGAAGCCCAGCATCTCAATACCCATCTCGGCATTGGTGGGGTCGAGAATACGCAGCACTACTTTTTCGCCGTACAGGGTCGGGCAGGTGTTCACACGAAAATCGATGGCACGATTCTTCGATAGCTTCATGCGGATACGTCCATCCTGTGGGACACGACGTTCGGCGATGTCCATTTTCGACATGACCTTGAGTCGCGCGATCATGCGCAGGGCCATGCTTTGCGGTGGTTGGGTTACCTCGTACAGCATGCCGTCTTGACGGAAGCGTACGCGGAAAAACTTTTCGTAAGGTTCAAAGTGAATGTCGGATGCGCCCTTGTTAATCGCATCGAGTAATACCTTGTTGACGAAGCGCACAATCGGCGTGTCGTCAATGTCCAGATTGCCAGACTCATCGGCGCTGGCGTGATCTTCCTCGCTGGTGATTTCGAGATTGTCCAGATCTTCATCGAGAAGATCGGTTATCGAGGTGTCGTTGGCTTCGAGACTGGAGTCAATCGCCTTGCGGAGTTTGGTTTCATCCACCAGAATCGTGGCGGTATTGAGGCCGGTGTGAAATTTTATTTCATCCAGCGCCTGTAGATTGGTCGGGTCGGAGACCGCGACAAACAAGCGTGAACCGCGTTTAAACAGGGGCAGGGCATGGTGCTGGTTAATGAGTTTTTCATTGACCAGACCAATCGGTGCCATTTCCAGATCCATGCAATCGATATCGAATACTGGGATGCCGAATTCCTGCGAGCCCGTCCAGGCGATATCTGCACTGCGTACCAAGTCGTTTTCGACCAGATAACTGACAAACGGTCGATTCGCTTTCAGGGCTTGTTGGGTCGCTTCTTCGGCGGCCGACTCAGTGATCAGTTCATCCTGAATCAGGCGTCGTGCCAGTCCACCCAAGCCCATGGGTTGTGTTGCGGTTGCCATAATCTCTTTTGCTTCCTTGAAAGAAAAAAGCCCCTTGCTCGGCAAGGGGCTTCAGTCTTTAACCTGAAGGGGTTAGTGCCCCTGGGGTATCAGGTGTTACTTACACCAGCCCTTGGCTAGGCAAGAACCAGTCTGCGCCCAGGTGACCGAACCTGAATTGGTGGTTGGTGTGATGATGAAGTCTATGGCATCCCCCTCGACGCTTACGGTTGAGACAATGGTGATCACGCCATCGGTTACCGTCATCGAGAAGACGTTGGTAGGGGCGGTATCCGCCGCAGGAACACCGTTTGAGCCAGCGGAACAACCTACATTAGTGCCTAGATCATCCATACACAAGCTGACGGTCGTCTTGAATGAGTTGCCGACGGAGATCACCTCAGCGAACTTAGCCTTCTTGGTGTAGTCGCTGTACGTTGGAATCGCGATGGCGGCCAAAATACCGATAATCGCGACAACGATCATCAGCTCGATCAATGTAAAACCCTGTTGCAATTTGTTTGTCTTTGACATGTTACTGTTCTCCTCGAAAAAAATTCTGTTGCGCTGTGCAACCTGTATATCGGACCGTGGCCCATAATCTTTAGATCACTGACACCGGGCCATGGCACTGTGTCTGCTTGCCTGTACAGGTTGCAGGGAGCGTGCCAACTTCGCGGGATTTGTCAGTTGCGACTATTTTTACGGCTTTCCCGCGTGAGTTCTGTGGCATCCGTCACACTTTTTTCGGTGTTCTGTTGGCTCGGGAGGGTCGGTTGTGGTGTAGGCGATGCTCGAGAGGGGCTGAAGGCCAAAATTTTCTAACGTAGGCCGTCACAAAGTGACGTAGAGCGTCACTTTTGCGTCCGGGGTTGGCGTGTTATCGCGGAATCAGCGGAGGATACGTTTCTATAAAACGTTACTCCATTCCGAGCTTTGCCAATCGGTAGCGCAGCGCACGAAACGTTATCCCCAGCTGTTTCGCGGCGGCGGTTTTATTACCCTTCGTATCCGTGAGTACACTGTTAATCGCATCGCGCTCGATGGACTGTAGATAGGTCTCCAAGGTCATGTCATGACTGAGTTCGGTAACCGGGGTGTCCACGGAGGGTAATTGCAGATCATGCAGCTGAATCATGTCCTGTTCACACAAGGTCATCGCGCGTTCGAGGATGTTTTCCAGTTCGCGCACGTTGCCGGGAAAGGGATACCCCCGCAGTGCACGCAGGGCGTCGCCGTCAATGTGGGGCGGCGGCATGTCCATGCGCCGTGCCAGCTTGGCAAGGATGTGATCAGTCAATCCAGGGATATCATTATCGCGGCTGCGCAGCGGCGGGACCTTGAGTTCGATCACGTTGAGGCGGTAGAACAAATCCTCTCGAAATCCGCCAGCCTCAACCAGAGTCTTGAGATCCTTGTGGGTGGCGCTCAAGATACGCACGTCGATGAGTTGTTCCTGCGTCGCCCCGACCGGGCGAATTGATTTCTCCTGAATCGCGCGCAGCAGTTTGACCTGCATCGCCAGCGACAGGTCGGCGACCTCATCGAGAAACAGCGTACCGCCATGCGCGGCCTGAAACAGACCATCCTTGTTGCCGACGGCACCGGTGAAGCTGCCTTTGCGATGACCAAAGAACTCACTTTCCATTAGCTCCTGCGGCACCGCCCCGCAGTTGACCGGCACGAACGGTTGCGTCGCACGCGGTCCCTTGTCGTGAATCAGACGCGCGACCAGCTCCTTGCCGGTACCAGATTCGCCACTTATATAGATAGGCGCCTGACTGCGGGCGAGTTTGGCGATGGCACCACGAATGGCCTTCATTTGTGACGAATCGCCAAGCAAACTATCGCGGCTGCGGCGATCCATACCCTGCGCGGTTGAGGTCGATAGTTTCAGCGTGCTTTGAATCAGAGTGCGCAGTTGCTGCAGGTCGATGGGCTTGGACAAAAAGTCGAAGGCGCCGGCTTTGAGTGCGGATACGGCGAGTTCCATACTGCCAAACGCGGTGATAACGGCGGTAGGCGTGTCGGGATAGTTGTGCTGAATGTGTTTGACCAGATCGATGCCATCGCCATCCGGCAGGCGCATATCAGTGAGGCAGATCTGGTACTCATGCGCGGCGAGCAGTTCATGCGCCGACGCGATGTCGGCCGCCGCATGGGTTTCAATACCCATGCGTGACAGTGTCATGTCCAGAAGCTCCCGAATATCCGGTTCGTCATCAACGATAAGGGCGGCAGGCTGGGTCATTACACAGGGTATCTAGGCGGCTCGGGCGACAATGCGAAAACAGTTGCCGTTGCCACCGGTATTGGTATAGATCAGTTCCGCGCCATTGGTACGACACAGTTCGCGCGAAATATACAAGCCGAGTCCCGTACCGTGGGTTCCGGTCGTGAAGAAGGGTTCAAACATTTTTTCCGCGATCTCGTCGGCGATCAGAACCCCGGTATCGATGACGTCGAGTACGATCTGGTTATCCGCCCCTTGATGCGCGTGTACCTTGACACTCAAGGGTCGTTGGTACGCGGTGCCATGATGGTTGGCATTGGAACACAAATTCTCCAGTATTCGATAGAGATGAGTGGGATCAAAATTAATAGCCGTAAGACCGGACTCGGTTTTTATCGATGGGCGAGGTAGTGCTGTATCGCCTGCATCGGAAACCTGGTCACAAAACATATTCAGCCACGCATCCAGATTCAGTGGTTGCGGCGCAGGTGTTTGGTCGCGCGACATGGACAGGATTCTGTCGACGATTTCATCCAGTCGTTGGCAGTGGTTGGTGATGATCTCGGTGAGTCGCCGGTCATTGGGTACGACGTCCTTGGATTCCGCTAGCAACTGTGCCGCGTGACTGATCGCGCCCAGCGGGTTGCGTATTTCGTGCGCAATGGTAGCGCTAAGGTGACCGAGACTCGCAAGCTTCAGTTGCTGCGCGTGTTGTGTGACCAGATAGTTGTCATCCAGAAATATCAGTACGGTGGATTGTTTGTGGTCGCCGATTCTCTGGAAGCGGCAGATCAACCGTTTGTCGCCGTGCTCGACGATGACCGGATCGCTACGACTGGTTGCGCGCCAGATCTCCAATTCCTCATTCAGCTTGTTGCTGAGTCGCTCGAGGCTAGTGCCTTCCTGTTGGACTGGACATTGCAATAGTTGCCATGCCGATGAGTTTCCCAGTAGTAGCTGATCATCGTGATCAACCGCGAGTACGCCGGACTCCATCCGATCGATGATGTGTTCGTTCAGTTGTTCCAGACTGCTGAGTTCAGATTGTTGACGCACGGCGACGGCTTCGACGACCCGGAGCCGGGTTCCCGCCAATTGGGCCAGCATCGTGACTGCAAAAAAAGCCACCCCGAGAAGCCCCGAGTAGGTGTAATTCACCTGCGATTCAAGCGTATGCAGCTGCGTATAGAGTTGTTCACTTAATAAGGCGATGCTGGATAGTGCCGCCATGGCTAAGGCGTTTCTTCTGTCCAGCAATAGACTGCCGCCTGACAGTGAGACCAGCAGGAGTATGCCCAGGCCACTACTGGCACCACCGCTGGCGTGAACCAGTAAGCTGATGGTGAGAATATCGACCACCAGGGCGCCGCCAATCTGGTTGCTGATACTGCCGATCTCGCGTACCAGACACAGCATGGAAAATACAACCAGACACAGATAGATACCGGACACGCTTTGGTAGAGCATCGGATCGGCTTGGCCAAGCCCCAATGCATCGCCGGCGGTTAAGCCAATCACGATCAATACCGTGGCCAGTATCATGCGGTAGCCATGAAAGGCGTATAAGGTTTGGTTTGCAGTGGTGTCGCGAGCAGGGATCAAGGTACTCATTTTCCCGTTGATTTCAATTACTTGGCCCAAATAGGGCTAACTTAAGTGTTATCGGCTCAAGCGGGGTATACCTTTATATGTAAATGAGGGGGGAAGGCGTCAGTCGGAATCGCTGGCGCTGAGATGCTCGATACTGCAAAAGAAGCGCTCGCCCTGGGCGATGGCGTCTTTTTTGGGGATATGGGTGCCGCAGTGGGCGCAGCGTACCGTGGCCTTGTAATCACCCGAGGGCGGCTTGGGTTTGCGTCGCGACAGCAGGTGTCGAACGATCAAAATAATACCGATGACGGCAACGGCGATGAGGAGAGTGCGACCCATGCACAGAAGTCTCGCCGTTTGCGGTTGTGCTTGCAAGCGGTCTGGTTGTATCGTGTGCATCCAAGACTATGAATTTGCACGAATATCAAGCCAAAGACCTGTTTCGACGGTACCAGATTCCGGTGCCTGCGGGCGCGGTTGTGAGCAGCCCGGAAGAGGTTACCGCGGCGCTGCAGGGATTATCGACCGCACCGTGGGTAGTCAAGGCACAGGTGCATGCCGGCGGGCGCGGTAAAGGTGGCGGTATTCAAGTCGTCGCCGACGACGTCGAGTTGGGTGCAGCGGTGGTGGCGCTACTGGGGTCGCAGCTGGTGACGCCACAGACCGATGCCGTCGGACTACCGGTTAACACCGTACTGATTGAAGAGGCCACCGCGATTGAGCGTGAGCTGTATCTGGGTCTGCTGATTGATCGAGCGGAAAAGAAGCTGGTGGTGATGGCGTCGGCGGCCGGGGGTATGGATATTGAGGCGGTGGCGGCATCGACCCCAGACAAGATTCTGACCGCAGTGATTGATCCAGTGACCGGTTTGCAGGGTTATCAAGTGCGTGATATCGGCTTTGGTTTGGGGCTATCCATGACTCAGATCCGTCAGTTGCATCCCTTGTTGATGGCTCTGGAGCGGTTGTTTCATGAGCAGGATGCATCTTTGGTCGAAATAAACCCTCTGGTGATCAATAAAAATGGTGATCTGCTAGCACTGGACGCGAAGATCAATCTGGATGACAGCGCGGTGTATCGCCACGCCGATTTTCAGTCACTGCAAGACCCTTCGCAGGAAGATACGCGGGAAGCCAAGGCCCAGTCGCTGGGACTGAATTACATTACCTTGGACGGCAATATTGGCTGTCTGGTCAACGGCGCTGGTTTGGCCATGGCGACCATGGATTTGGTGCAACTGGAGGGGGGCAAGCCTGCCAATTTCCTTGATGTGGGCGGTGGCGCGACGGCAGAACGGGTGGCCGAGGCGTTCAAGCTGATACTCTCGGATGCCAAGGTCAACACGATTTTAGTCAATATCTTTGGCGGTATCGTGCGCTGTGATTTAATCGCCGAAGGTATCCTCGCGGCGGTGCGACAGGAAAAACTGGACGTTCCGGTCATCGTGCGGCTTGAAGGCACCAACGTGGAACTTGGTAAGCAGCTGATCGCTGACAGCGGTCTCGATGTGATCGTAGCCGACGACCTTACCGATGCAGCAACACAAGCGGTGCAACTCGCGGGTACTCGCGCATGAGTATTTTGATCGACTCGCAAACACGCGTGATCGTGCAGGGCTTCACCGGGAAGCAGGGCAGCTTTCATGCCGAGCAGGCGATTGCCTATGGCACCCGGGTGGTGGGTGGAGTGACACCGGGCAAAGGTGGCGGCATGCACATGGACCGACCGGTATTTAATACGGTGCGCGATGCCGTGGCCGCGACCGATGCCAATGCGAGCATGATCTATGTGCCGGCCGCGTTTGCGGCAGATGCCATTTTAGAAGCTGCCGCGGCCGGTATCGCCGTGATTGCCTGTATCACCGAAGGTATACCGGTACTCGATATGCTCAAGGTCAAGGCGGCCTTGCAAGGCAGTGGCGTATACGTGATCGGACCGAACTGTCCCGGCTTGATTACCCCGGGGCAGTGCAAGCTGGGCATTATGCCCGGATTTATTCACCAACCGGGTTCAGTGGGTGTCGTGTCGCGCTCGGGTACGCTGACCTATGAAGCCGTGCATCAGACCTCGCAGGTGGGGCTGGGTCAGAGTACCTGTGTGGGTATTGGCGGCGATCCGATTCAAGGCATGGATTTTATCGATTGCCTGAGTTTGTTTGAGGCCGACCCGGAGACCAGCGGGATTATTATGGTGGGTGAAATTGGGGGTTCTGCTGAGGAGTCGGCGGCGGCCTATATTCATGACCATGTCAGCAAGCCGGTGGTTGCCTACATCGCCGGCGTGACCGCGCCCAAGGGTAAGCGCATGGGCCATGCCGGTGCCATTATCTCGGGTGGGTCCGGTACCGCGGAAGGCAAGTTTGCCGCCCTCGAAGAGGCGGGAGTGACCACGGTGCGTTCGCCTGCGGCAATGGGTCGCGCGATGGCTGAGTTGCTGAACGGTTAGCCTGTCCTGATGTCCTGTCGCATAGTCATGGCACAGCTCAACCTGTGGGTAGGTTCGCTGGCAACCAACGCCAACACGATCCTCGCCGCGATCGAACGTGCGCGCGATGAACTGCAGGCCGATGCCATCATTTTTCCAGAACTGACACTGACCGGCTATCCGCCGGAGGATCTGTTATTGCGCCCGGGTTTTTTGCGTGACGTCGAAGCAACACTGCAACGGATTACTGAGTCGGTTGCCGGTGTTGATGTGATCGTCGGTTACCCTGAATCCGACGCCGACCAGTTATATAACAGTGCCTGTTTATTGCGCGATGGCAAACGCGTGTCGGTGTATCGCAAGTGGCATTTGCCGAACTACAGTGTGTTCGATGAGAAGCGCTACTTTCACGAGGGTAATCAACCCTGTGTGGTGACGATTGCGGAGGTGCCGGTTGGGATTACCATTTGCGAAGACATTTGGTATGAAGAGCCGGCTCGCGCTGCGGCTGATGCCGGGGCGCGCTTGCTGATTAACATGAATGCATCGCCATTTGATCGCGACAAATTTTCGCAGCGGCAGAAAACCCTGTTCGATCGTACCCGCTCCGTGGGCCTGCCGGTTTTGTATGTCAATCAGGTGGGTGGCCAGGACGAGTTGGTGTTCGACGGCGGCTCATTGGTGGTCGCTGCCGATGGCGGCGTGGTGCAACGAGGCCCGGTGTTTGATGAGGCCCTGATCGTGGTGGATATCGATACTGACGGTAGCCCACTGCTGTCGCCAGAGACGCCGGATTCGGCGGCCGACGATGTCGATGAACTCGCCTGTGTGTACCGAGCATTGGTGATGGGCACACGAGACTATATTCACAAAAATGGATTCAAGGGCGTGGTGTTGGGATTATCAGGCGGCATCGATTCGGCTTTGGTGCTGGCCATTGCCAGTGACGCGATCGGCGCCGACCGGGTCAAGGCCGTGATGATGCCTTCGCGTTATTCCGCAGACATGAGCCTTGACGATGCGAAGCGGGAAGCCGATGCGCTGGGCGTTGCCTATGAGGCAATCCCCATTGAGTCGGTGTACACGGCATTTCTACAATTGCTGGAGCCATTATTGGCTAACCGACCCGCCGACACCACCGAGCAAAATTTGCAGGCGCGGTGTCGTGGCATGATCTTGATGGCGATTTCGAATCGTGAAGGCAGGATCTTGTTGACGACGGGTAACAAGAGTGAAATGGCGGTCGGTTACTCTACACTCTATGGCGATATGGCGGGTGGGTTTGCGCCGATCAAGGACGTCCCCAAACAACTGGTCTACCAGCTTGCGCGGTATCGCAATTCAGTTTCCGATGTGATTCCTGAGCGTGTGATTACCCGGCCACCCTCGGCGGAACTTGCCGAAGACCAGGTGGATGAAGACAACCTGCCACCGTATGAGGTACTCGACCCGATACTTGAGGCTTACGTTGAACGGGATCTTGGCGTAGCGGAGATTGTCGCGATGGGTTTTGATGAGGCGACGGTGCAGCGCGTGGTTCGACTGGTGGATTTTAACGAGTACAAACGCCGTCAGGCACCACCCGGTGTGCGTATCACACAGCGAGCCTTTGGCCGCGATCGTCGCTATCCAATCACCTCGGGCTATCGTTCGGGTTAGTTGCTCGCTATTCGTCGAGCCCTAAACGCTCCCACCACGAGCGTAGCTCCCGATCGGCGACTTGTCCGGGGCTGGCGACACCGGGGTGATCGGGGTAATTCAGGGTCAGCACGGACATCGCGTCATCGGCCAAGTCGTGCAGTTCCAGTTTTTGATAGCTGGCGACCAATATGCTGAGGGCATCGGAGGTCGCTGGAGTTCCCTGGAAATGTTCGATCACGTATTTCGCGCGGTTGGCGGCGGCTTCAAACGCTCCCCGCTTGATGTAGTAACGCCCGACATGGACCTCGTAACCCGCAATCCGATTTTTCAGGTGCAGCATGCGCTGACGTGCATCGCCGGCGTAATGACTGTCGGGGAAGCGATGCAGCAGCATGGAGAAGTCTTCAAAGGAATCCAGTGCCAGACCGGGATCGCGTTGTGTGTCATCGCGCGGGAATATCTCGTCGAAAAACCCAAACCCTCGATTAAAGTTGGTCAGGCCTTTTAGATAGTAGGCATAGTCGGCGTGTGGATGACGGGGATTCTGGCGCAAAAAGCGGTCCAGCGTGACCAGTGCGGAGTCGGGTTCATCGGTACGATAGTAGATATAGCCCAGTTCCAGTTGCGATTGTTGGGCATAAGAGCCAAACGGGAAGCGCGCCTCAATGATGTTGTAATAACGAATGGCCTTTTCGTAGTCGCCACTGGCAAGCGCGGTGTGCGCATCGGAATAGATTCTGTCGACGGGCCAGTCACGTGTTTCGTCGGGCGGATTGTCGCCCAGCCAAGAGCAACCACTCAGGCTGACGAGGACAAAAATCAGTAGCAGGCGCACAGACATAGGTTTACTTTGAGTGAAGTGGGTTCATTGCCGAGTGATTTTACGGCGTTTCGGTCCCGTTGTCAGTCGTGGCTTGTTTTTCCGGTTAATTACCTAGTAAAATACTTGGTAATATCTTCAGATTGGGTAAGGGCACTAGACAATGGAAGCAATCGTAAACGGCAAGACCATTCAGTTGAGCGAGGCCGGTTGGCTTGACAATCTGGAAGAGTGGAGCGAAGAACTGGCTCATGAAATCTCCAAGAATGAGAAGATTAACGGTTTGACCGACGAGCACTGGGACATCATCAACGAGGCGCGCACGTACTTTACTGACAATGGCACGGTGTGTGAGCCTCGCGCATTCACCAAGCTGATGAAGGCAAAATACGGCAAGGACCGCAGTAGTCAAAAATACATATACTCCTTGTTTCCAACCGGTCTGATCAAGTGCGCGAACAAGATAGCAGGTTTGCCACGTCCCAAGGGTTGTAGCTAGCCTAGGCCCGCTCCCGCGGCGACTTTGCAGCGACCATGCCAATCGGTATGGTGGGTCCATATGGACGTTGAACTCGATACCGAAATTCCTGATGATCTGATTGGCAGCCGCCTCGACCAGGCGCTTGCATCGCTGTTTCCTGATTATTCCCGCAGTCGTTTGACGCAGTGGATTCGCGCCGGCGAGGTAACCGTCGACGGTCATGTGCGGCGTCCCAAAGACAAGGTTTCGGGTGGCGAACAGATCGTGGTTCGCGCCCATGTCGAAATCGAACGTCCCCCGGTTGCACAGGCGATCGAACTCGATATCGTTTTTCACGACGAACATCTGTTGGTGTTGAACAAACCGGCGGGCTTGGTGGTACACCCGGGCGCCGGAAACTCGGATGGTACCTTGGCCAATGCGCTGCTGCATTTTGATGCGCAGTTGGCCGACTTGCCGCGTGCCGGCATTGTGCATCGGTTGGACAAGGACACCAGTGGGTTGATGGTGGTCGCGCGTTCGTTGGTTGCGCATAAATATCTGACCGAACAAATTCAGGCGCGCGAGGTTCATCGCGAGTATCTTGCCGTGGTGCACGGCGTGGTGACGGGCGGGGGTCGCGTTGAGGCACCGATCGCGCGGCACCGGGTGCATCGCACGCGCATGGCCGTGGCCGAAGACGGTCGCTATGCGGCAACCGAGTATCGTATTGGACAGCGTTATCGAATCCACACGGAGCTTCGCTGCAAGCTCGAGACGGGGCGGACCCATCAGATCCGAGTGCACATGTCGCATATTCGTTATCCGCTGGTTGGTGACCCAGTCTATGGCGGGCGACCCCGCATCCCGCGAGATGCGAGTGATTCTTTTATTGCAGTGCTCAGAGGGTTTCGACGCCAAGCCCTGCATGCGACGCGCTTGGGTCTTCAGCATCCGATCAGTGGCGAAGAGCTTTTCTGGGAGTGTCCTCCGCCTGCCGATTATTGTGATTTGATTGAGGCGATGAAAATCGATCAGGCGGATCATGCCGGATAGCTGGTTGCCCGCGGACTGGCCGGTGGCTGAGCATATCGTTGCAGGTACCAGTTTACGTAGCGGTGGCGCCAGTTTGCCGCCCTACGACTCATTTAATCTCGCCGATCATGTCGGCGATGATCCGCAGGCAGTCTGCCGCAATCGCGAGCGTTTTACTTCATTACTCATGCTGCCGACACAACCTGTATGGTTGTGCCAGCAGCACACCACTACGGTTGTCGATCTTTCTCACGCGGATCCACCATCGATCGCCGATGCCAGCGTGTCTTCGGCCGCGGATCGTGTGTGCGTGGTGTTAACCGCGGATTGTTTGCCGCTGCTGATGTGTGACCAGCGCGGCACGGTGGTCGCTGCGGCACATGCGGGTTGGCGAGGACTCGTGAACGGAGTGATCGAGAAAACGGTTTCTGCAATGAAGGTTGATGGGCAGGATATTTTGGTGTGGCTGGGGCCGGCAATCGGACCCCAGGCATTTGCCGTGGGCAACGATGTGCGCGAGATTTTTGTTGCTCACAGTGAGGAGGCCGAGCAGGCGTTTGTCTCTTGCCAGCCGGATAAATGGCATGCCGATTTGTATGCTTTGGCTCGACAGCGATTGCACGCCTGTGGTGTGACCCAAGTATTTGGTGGTGATCACTGTACCTTTGGTGATGCCTCGAGATTCTATTCGTTTCGTCGTGATGGCACGACCGGGCGTATGGCCAGCGTCATTTGGATGCGCTCACCATGAGCGACGGCTGGTTTTATCTCTTTTCATTCAGCGCGCTGATCGTGATGCTTGTCTGGCGTCTGTATCACGCGGGCATGCAAGCCAATCGAGTTGACTGGGGTGGTCGCTGGGTCAACTGTTTTGATGGTCTGATTCGAATATTCTGTCTGCGCTTCCATCGCTTTGAGTTTGAACCCATCGAACTGCCTGCGCACGGCGGGGCGATTGTCGTGTGTAATCATATTTCCGGACTTGATCCACTCTTGTTGCAAGTGGCTTGTCGCCGACCTTTGCGTTTTATTATTGCGCAGGAACAGCATGACCGGCCGGGTTTGCGGCGTCTGTTTGACGCGATGGGTTGTATCTCGATTGATCGGAAGGGTCGGCCCGAGTTGGCCATGCGCCAGGCACTGCGGCAATTACTCGATGGAGAGGTGATTGCAATATTTCCGCAGGGGGGAATTCACCCCAGCGGTGGTCCACCAGGCCGACTCAAACGCGGCGCCGCACGCTTGGCCACGATGGCACGCTGCCCAGTCTATCCGGCCCGTATTTCCGGGGTGGGTGGCGAGGGGCACGTTCTGAGAGCGTTGCTACACCGCAGCCATGCCCGTCTGGTTACACTAAATCCACATTTGCCCGATAACCTGACGAGTGACGAATTACACGAACTATTGGTAGGGCAGTTGATGGGTCAGGTGTCCGCAGTTGACGAAACGTCGTCCGGGTCTTGAAATCCGGCGCGGATAGCCCCATCCAGTAGATAGGCTCTGGGCAGTTCATCGAATCCTCTCGTCATTCCGGCGTATGCCAGAATGACGCTGGTGCTACCTATAGCGGGATGACGCTGGCACTACATAACTGGGAGAGACCTACATGCGGATGGATAAACTGACAAGCAAGTTTCAGATTGCGCTGGGGGATGCCCAGAGTCTGGCGGTCGGTCGCGATCATCAATTTATCGATCCCCAACACGTACTGACTGCGCTGCTGGATCAGGAGGGCGGCACCGTCCGTCACCTGTTGGTACAGGCCGGTGTGAATGTCAATCAGTTGCGTTCCCTGCTGGGGGAGTCGCTGGAACGCCTGCCGCAAATCAAAGGTTCGGATGGTGACGTCTTGCTGGGTAACGATCTTGGTCGTGTGCTGAATATTGCCGACAAGTTGTCCCAGCAACGCGATGATCAATATATTTCCAGTGAGTTATTTATTCTCGCACTGGTGGACGACAAGAGTGCCACCGGTGACATGTTGCGCAAGTCTGGCGCGAGCAACCTGTTGGTGAGCAAAGCCATAGACGCTATGCGTGGCGGTCAAAGCGTCGATGATCCCAATGCCGAGGATCAGCGTCAGGCGTTGGAACGTTATACGATTGATGTGACCGAGCGTGCCGAACAAGGCAAGCTGGATCCCGTGATTGGGCGTGACGATGAGATTCGTCGCACCATACAAGTGTTGCAGAGACGTACTAAAAACAATCCGGTATTGATCGGCGAGCCAGGTGTTGGCAAAACTGCGATTGTTGAAGGACTCGCGCAGCGGATCATTAATGGTGAGGTGCCGGAAGGTCTAAAACAAAAACGCCTGTTGTCGCTCGACATGGGTTCCTTGATCGCGGGTGCCAAGTTTCGTGGCGAGTTTGAAGAACGTTTAAAAGGCGTACTCAATGATCTGATCAAGCAGGAAGGGCAGGTGATCCTGTTTATCGATGAAATGCACACCATGGTCGGGGCAGGCAAAGGCGAGGGCGCAATGGATGCGGGTAATATGCTTAAACCCGCATTGGCACGTGGCGAACTGCACTGCATTGGCGCGACCACACTGGATGAATATCGTCGGTACGTTGAAAAGGATGCGGCGCTGGAACGACGTTTTCAGAAGGTTCTGGTTGAAGAGCCCTCGGTTGAAGATACCGTGGCGATTTTGCGCGGGCTGAAAGAACGTTACGAGGTGCATCACGGGGTGGATATAACGGATCCCGCGATTGTGTCAGCGGCGTCGTTGTCGCATCGCTATATTTCTGATCGCCAGTTGCCGGATAAGGCCATTGATCTGATCGACGAGGCGGCCAGTCGCATTCGTATGGAAATTGATTCCAAGCCCGAGGTTATGGATCGTCTGGAACGCCGCTTGATTCAACTCAAGATAGAACGTGAAGCCCTGAGCAAGGAGGATGATGACGCCTCGATTAAACGGTTGGCTGATCTGCAGCACGAGATAGACGTTTTGGATCGGGAGTTCTCTGATCTTGAGGAAATCTGGAACAGCGAAAAAGCGGCATTACAGGGTGCTACCCATATCAAGGAGGCGCTCGAGCGCGCGCGTCAGGATATGGAAACCGCACGCCGTGCCGGTGATTTAACCCGCATGTCGGAGCTGCAATACGGACGCATTCCAGAGTTGGAACAACAGCTCGACATGGCCGCACAGGCAGAAATGCAAGATACCCAGCTGTTGCGTAACAAGGTGACCGAAGAGGAAATTGCCGAAGTCGTGTCCAGATGGACCGGGATTCCTGTGACCAAGATGCTGGAATCCGAACGCGAGAAACTGTTGCACATGGAAGATGTCATGCATCAGCGATTGATTGGCCAACATCCGGCATTGAAAGCCGTGTCGGATGCTATTCGTCGGTCCCGGGCTGGGTTGTCGGACCCCGATCGACCCAATGGTTCATTCCTGTTTCTCGGCCCGACCGGTGTCGGTAAAACTGAACTGTGTAAGGCGCTGGCGTCGTTTCTGTTTGATACCGAAGAATCCATGGTGCGGATCGACATGTCTGAATACATGGAGAAGCATGCGGTGGCGCGTTTGATTGGCGCACCGCCCGGCTATGTTGGTTATGAAGCGGGTGGGCTGTTGACAGAAACCGTGCGCCGTCGACCCTATTCAGTCATTTTGTTAGACGAGGTAGAGAAGGCGCATCCCGACGTATTCAACGTGTTGTTGCAGGTTCTGGATGATGGCCGACTCACTGACGGTCAAGGTCGCACGGTCGATTTTCGCAACTGCGTGATCGTTATGACATCGAACCTCGGCAGTGAAAGCATTCAGGCAATGGCCGATGACAGCAGTTACGATGAAATGAAAGCCGTGGTGATGCAAAAGGTTGCGGAATATTTTCGTCCGGAGTTTATCAATCGCGTAGACGATGTGGTGGTGTTTCACCCTCTGGGTCGTGAGCACATTCGTGCGATTGCAGATATTCAGATCGAACAACTGCGCCAGCGTCTGTTGAGTCAAGAGATGGATCTTGAATTAACCGATGCCGCACTCGATCTTCTCGGAGAGGCTGGGTTTGATCCGGTTTATGGCGCGCGTCCATTGAAACGCGCGATTCAGACAGAGCTTGAAAACCCGTTGGCGCAACGCATTCTATCCGGTGAATACGCAGCCCCCGACCGTATCCATATTGATGTAAATGATCAGGGCTTGGTATTTAGCAAGGCCGAGTCCGCGCAAGATAGCTCAGCAGCATAAACCGGGGTCTGCCCCCTTTTCCCCCCAATCCTGTTAGAATATGCGGCCTTTGAGTCGCCCAAAGGCGGAAAAATCGCCTTTCCACGATTTCCTTGGCTGGAATCGCCGCGGACCCTGAGTCGCGCGGACTCAAATACGGTTTTCTTAACATTTTTTAACGGGGTATCCCATGGCAATAAAAGATCGTTTGCATCGTAGTGAACTCGCGGTTCCTGGCAGTAACACGCGCATGATTGAAAAGGCACCGGGCGCGGGCGCCGATATGGTATTTCTGGATCTGGAAGACGCGGTGGCACCAGATGACAAGGAGCAGGCTCGCAAGAATGTAATTGAGGGACTGAACGATTTGGATTGGTCTCATTGTGCGGTTGCGGTTCGCATCAACGGTCTGGACACGCATTATTGCTATCGTGACATCGTTGAACTGGTTGAACAGGCTGGCGACAAGATTGATTCAATCCTGATTCCGAAAGTGGGTTCATCCAAGGATATCTATTTCGTTTCCACGATGCTGGAACAGATCGAGGCCGCCAAGGGGCTTAAGCCGATTAACATCCACGTGCTGATCGAAACCGCGTTGGGTATGGCCAATGTAGAAGATATTGCACAGGCTTGTCCCGAGCGTATGGAAGCGATGGTCTTTGGTGTAGCCGATTACGCCGCATCGACTCAGGCTCGCGTGACCCACATGGGTGGTGCGAATGAACAGTACGGTATTCTCTCGCATCCAGACTCAGAGGGTAATCGTCAATATCATTGGGGTGATCAGTGGCACTTTGCTGCGTCGCGTCTGGTGGTGGCTTGTCGCGCCTACGGTCTGCGACCTATTGATGGTCCATTTGGTGATTTCTCCGATCCTGACGCATTTTTTGCGGCAGCCAACTCAATGGCCGCACTGGGTATGGAAGGCAAGTGGGCGATCCACCCATCGCAGATTGAACTCTGCCATCAGGTATTCAGCCCGGGCGAAGTCGAGGTGACACGAGCCCGTCGCATTATCGAGAAAATGGATCTTGCGGCGAAGGAAGGCAAGGGCGCCGTCAGTCTTGATGGTCGTCTGATCGATGCTGCATCCATTCGCCAAGCCGAGGTTTTGATCGCCAAGGTTGAACAGATCAACCGCGCGAACTCCTGACAGAATTCAATTTTAAAGAGAGGTAGTCAGTGAACATCCACGAGTATCAAGCCAAACAGCTTTTTCGTAATTACGGTATCGCCGTGCCGGATGGCAAGATCGCCGATACCGATGCAGCCGCTGCGGCTATAGCGGCTGATTTGGGCGGTGACCGCTGGGTCGTGAAGGCCCAGATTCATGCGGGTGGTCGAGGCAAGGCCGGTGGCGTGAAGGTCGTCGATAGCATCGACGAGGTTCGCAGGGCGGCGGACTCGATTATTGGCACGACTCTGGTGACACACCAGACAGGTAAGGGTGGTCGTCTGGTGCAGCGGGTTTTGGTCGAGAAGGCCAGTAACATCACCAAAGAGTTTTATCTTGGTATGGTGATTGATCGCGGCTCTCAACGTATTACTGTGATCGCATCGGCATCGGGTGGTATGGATATCGAGGAAGTCGCCAAGGTCAGTCCTGACAAGGTGATTAGCGAGGTGGTTGACCCTGCTGTGGGATTACTGGATTTTCAATCTCGTAAGATCGCTGCAGCGATCGGCATGTCGGGCAAGCAGATTTTTGCCGCCGCCAAAATGATGAAAGCCCTCTACCGTTGCTTCCGTGACAAAGATGCGAGCATGGTTGAGATCAACCCGTTGGCAGAAATTGATGGTGAAGGTCTGATGGCGGTGGATGCAAAGGTGTCATTTGATGACAATGCGTTGTTTCGTTTGTCCGACATCGCGGAATTGCGGGACTTCGATGAAGAAGATCCAAAAGAGGTTGTGGCCTCTGGCCATGGCCTGAACTACATCGCGCTCGACGGCAACGTCGGTTGTATTGTGAATGGCGCCGGTCTGGCGATGGGCACAATGGACGCGATTGCATTTCATGGTGGGTCGCCCGCCAACTTTCTCGACGTAGGTGGTGGTGCATCACCGGAGAAAATTGGCAACGCCTTTCGTATTGTGTTGGGAGACGTCAATGTGAAGGTCATTTTGGTGAATATTTTTGCCGGCATTAATCGTTGTGACTGGATTGCAGAAGGTCTGGTAAAGGCGATGCAGGAACAGAAAATCGAGACGCCGATTGTTGTGCGTCTGGCAGGAACCAATCTGGAAGCGGGCCAAAAAATTCTCGACGAGTCCAAGCTGGACTTCATTATGGCTGAGACACTGGACGATGCCGCGGCCAAGGTCGTGGACATCGCTGGGAAGAAATCATTATGAGCGTATTTGTACATAAAACATCGAAGGTCATTATTCAGGGGTTTACTGGTCAGCATGCGACCTTCCATGCCGAAGAGGCGATGGCGGGTGGAACCAACGTTGTGGGTGGCGTAACGCCGGGCAAGGGCGGTATGACCCATCTGGATCGCCCGGTTTTTCATACCGTTGCCGACGCCGTTGCCGAGACCGGCGCGGACGTATCCGGTGTGTTCGTACCCCCTCCGTTAGCTGCCGATGCCATTATGGAAGCGATCGATGCCGGAATTAAAGTCATTGTCGTGATCGCTGACGGTGTTCCGGTTCAGGATATGGTCAAGGTCAAACGTTACGTGCAGGGAAGAGACTGCGCGATTATCGGACCCAATACGCCGGGCATCATTACACCAGGCGCGTGCAAGGTCGGCATCATGCCGTCCAATATCTATACCCCGGGCCGCATTGGCGTGGTTTCCCGATCCGGAACGCTGAACTACGAAGCGGTCGCGCAAATGACGGCGTTGGGCCTGGGTCAGTCGACCAGCGTGGGTATCGGTGGTGATCCGGTGAATGGCACCGACTTTGTCACGGTGTTGCAGGCCTTTGAGAATGATCCTGAAACGGATGCGGTGGTGATGATCGGTGAGATCGGCGGGCCACAAGAGGTCGATGCCGCGCGCTGGGCCAAGGATAATCTAACCAAGCCGATTGTCGGTTTCGTTGCGGGTGTTTCGGCGCCTCCAGGACGTCGTATGGGTCATGCTGGCGCCATCATTTCGGGCGAGTCTGACACCGCGAGTGCGAAGATGGATGCGATGGAAGAGCTCGGGGTTCGCGTGGTTCGTAACCCGGCTGACATCGGCGCCACCGTTGCTGAGATGGTCAAGGCATAAGTCTGCCTCTGTTTGTCTGCCCCCTCTGTTGCTGCAACAGAGGGGGTATAATTCGATAACTATCTGTTTTTTCTTTGTTTTATCCATCAGTCTTGAGCTGATCCTGCGATATTGGCAGGTTAAGACTTCTCCCTTACTGCCGTCAAAGTCCCTATCCCCGGTATTGTGCCGGAGTTTGATCGTGGGCGCAGTTTGGCAGATCAGTTATGACAAACAAGGTATTTCTATTGATCGCGATGGTATGTGCCATCCTAGCGATGGTCGTAGCGTGGCCACGTACGGCTATCCAAGCCGATCAGCAGGTTTATCAGACCCCCTATCCGTGGATTGATTCGAGCAGCGGTGGCATGAACCCTATCCAGCCCGTGCCGCTGACAGTTGATCTGGATGAGCGGGCGGTGGCTCTGGGAGAAAAGCTGTTTCATGACCCACGTCTATCGGGTGGCGGCGCGGTCTCATGCTCGGTGTGTCATGTCATGGACAACGCCGGCATCGATGGACGAAAAACCTCAATGACCATGGTGGGCCAGTCCGACACCGCCAATACGCCAACGGTATTCAACAGCGGGCTGAACTACCACTTCCTCTGGAGTGGCTGCTTCGACACGCTGGAGGATCAGATTGAGGGTGTGATGCTGAGCCCACTGTATATGGATGCGCAATGGCCGGAGGTCATCTCTCGATTGGTCGTCGATCTGAATTATATGGAGATGTTTACCGACATCTATGATGACGGCATTACCCCCGCCAATATTCGTAATGCGATTGCGACGTTTGAACGTTCCTTGATTACCCCCAATGCCCCGTTTGACCGGTTTCTACGAGGTGAAGTAGACGCAATCAGTGCAGACCAGAAGGCCGGTTTCGTTTTGTTCCAGTCGTATGGCTGTGTCGCCTGTCATCAGGGCATCAATATTGGTGGTAACTTGATGGCACCGTTAGGGGTGTTTCAGCCGTACTTCGGTGCCGATGTCGAGCTGAGCGATACCGATATGGGGCATTTCTCGGTATCGGGGCAGGAACGCGACAGACATGTATTCAGGGTGCCGAGTTTGCGCAACATCGCTCGTACTGCGCCGTATTTTCATGATGGTTCGAAGGCAACCCTGCGCCAGGCCGTGGTGGCGATGGGCAAGTTTCAGGTCGGCCGCGACCTGCCCGAGGGTGATATCAGTCTGCTGGTGAATTTTCTGCACGCCTTGACGGGTGAGTACAAGGGGCGTCCGCTTTGAGTTGGGAGCAGATCAAATGGATGGTTCCGGGCATTGTGCTCGTTGCGCTGGTAACGTTCTTTAACAGTCAGGCCAGAGTCGATATATCTGCGCACGGCGAGGCGGTCACCACCTTGCTTACGTTGAGACAGTTGGATGCCGTAATCAACCAGGAAGTCGTGAAGGTTCAGAACGGGTTATCGAAAAACTACGACGTGCTGGCGACCACCCTGCATGAGATTTCACTGGTCACCGACAACATGACCCTATCGGGTAACAAACTCACCGCAGGGGAGGGCGGGTTTCTTGGTCAGGCCACAGATGAGCTACGACAACTGCTGGAGGAAAAGCGACTGCTGAGCCGCGAATTTATGCACGCCAATGCGGTCGTGAGCTTTTCGCCCCGTTATCTTCCGATGGCGGCACGTCGTCTGGTATTTAGTATTCATGAAGATACGTTTCTGAACAGGGGCCAACGCGCCTCGTTGGCCGATGATATTAATCGTCTGGTCGAAGATATTACCTTTTTCACTTTGTCAGGCGGCAGAGGAGCAAAAAAAGTACATCGACGCAATGCCCTGTTGAGAAACAAGCAGTCTGTTGTATCGGCCGAAAACGCGCAAGAGGTTGTGCAGCTAACCAACTACGTTGAGGTCCTGCTCGGCAACAGCGATCGCGTGGTCATGTTGGTAGGAGAGATCGTGAACTTGCCAACATCTCAGGCTATTGCCGAGTTGTATGAGGAATATCAGCATATTCGCTCGGCGATAATCGCGGACGCGGAAATGTACCGGGTTTTGTTGTACATGTTTACGATCGTACTGATCACCTATCTCGGTTTTGCGTTGTGGCGATTGAACCAGACGTCCAATGATCTCCACGACACCTTATCGGAAGTGGAAGTGCTCGCCAGATTCCCGGAAGAAAATCCTAATTGCGTGATGCGCATAGGCGTGGATGCAGTGATTCTCTATGCCAACCGGTCTGCATGGACATTTTTGGAACACTGGGGCGTATCCGTGGGCGCGATGGCGCCTCACTCAGTGCAGTTGCTGGTGACGTCCGCGTTGGAGCGTGGCGATACCCTGACCAGAATCGAAAAAATAGGCAGCCAGATTTTCCAGTTTGTCGTGAATCCCATTGTGGCGCTCGGCTATGTGAATCTCTATGTGACGGATATCACAGACTCCCAAGAGGCAGAGCAACAGTTGCAGCAGGCTAAGGAGTTAGCTGAGGTGACGCTACACTCCATCGGTGATGCCGTGATTACGACGGATGCCAACTGCCTGATTTCCTATATCAATCCGGTTGCAGAAAAACTGACGGGTTGGTCGATGATAGAAACAGAGGACCGGATGTTGACGGAGGTATTCGTGGTCACGGCTGAAAACGGATCACGCGATACCCTCAACCCTGCGAGTGAATGTCTGGGTTGCGATCATCCTGAGTCGCTGCAGCGAGATCTGATGTTGTACCATCGTACTGGAAGCCAGTATGTGATAGAGCAATCGGTCTCGCCGATCAAGAATGAACGCGGCCATTCGATTGGCACCGTCATTGTGTTTCGCGACGTGACAGGTCGTCGCAAGATGGAGCACCAGCTAACCTATCAGGCGACGCATGATGAGTTGACAGGGCTGATGAACCGGACGACATTTAAGGCTCGGTTGGAACATGGCCTCTCAGTAATCAGCCGTCACGGTCACGAGTACACGCTCTTGTATATTGATCTGGATCAATTCAAGGTCATTAATGATACCTGTGGGCATGGCGCGGGTGATGAGCTTTTGCAGCGGCTCAGTGGTGTATTAAAGCTGGCCGTCCGTGATACGGACAGCCTCTCGCGACTGGGAGGTGATGAGTTTGGCATACTGCTTGAGCAGTGCGGTGAGGAACGTGCATTAGACGTGGCCAAGAGTCTTCTGCAAGCAGTCAACAGCTTTAAATTCGACTGGGAAGGCAATCGTTTTGATATCGGCTGTAGTATCGGGTTGGTACCGGTGGTGGAGTCCAGTTCGTTAGAGGAGCTGATGAGTACTGCGGATATGGCTTGTTATATGGCCAAAGAGAATGGTCGTAACCGCATCCATGTGTTTGAGCCGGATGATAGCGAGCTGGCCAATCGACATGGCGAGATGCAGTGGATATCGGTCATACAAAAGGCGATGGATGAACATCGTATCAAGCTGTTTGTGCAACCCATTGTATCGCTTAGTTCAGAGGAGACTTCACACTACGAGGTGTTGATCCGAATGGAAGATGAGGCCGGTGACTTGATCCCTCCGGGCGTATTTATCCCGGCGGCTGAGCGATATAATCTGATGCCCGCCGTCGACCGCATGGTGATTCAAAAGCTCTGTCGTTTTTACTCGAAGCACAAACTGGGGACTTTACCCAGTACACCCCACTTTGCGATTAACCTTTCGGGTAATACCTTTACGGATTCCGCGATCAGCAGCTATATCGAAAAGCAGCTCCAGCGCTATGAAGTGCCGGCACATTGCATTACATTCGAGGTCACCGAGACGGCGGCGATTAGCCATCTTGGGGTTGCGGTAGATTTGATTTCCAGCCTCAAGCAGCTTGGCTGCAAATTTTCTCTGGACGACTTTGGCAGTGGTCTATCATCATTTGGTTATCTCAAAAATCTGCCCGTTGACTATCTCAAGATTGATGGCATCTTTGTGCGTAACATGGTTGACGATTCGATCGACCAGGCCATGGTTGAGGCGATCCACAAAGTCGGCCATGTGATGGGGATCAAGACCATTGCGGAGTTCGTTGAGAACGATGCAATACTGGACTGCCTGAAGAAAATTGGCGTCGACTATGCGCAGGGGTATGGGGTCGGAAGGCCAGCACCCATCGAGCAAGTGTTTTCTGGCAAGCAGGATTCCGCCCGGGCGGGTTAAACAACCTCGGGTCAAAGTTTACGTAAGACCCTGTCCATCAGTGTATCCGGTAACACACGCTTTAGTGTCGCCAGAAGGGTGGTCGGATAAGTGACGTGGTAGCGGGCCTTCGGCCGTCTATCTTCCAATGCACAAACCAACTTTTTCAGTACCGCTTCCGGTCCCAGTGTCCCCGGTGCAACCGGACCCGGTTCATTCAATCGCTCGACCGTTCGTTGATAACGCTCGCGGTGAACACTGTTGTCCATATCAATATTGGCTTCAAAGGCCCGTAGCGCATTGGCGCGAAATTCACTGTCGATTGGACCCGGTTCAATCAGCGACACGTGAATGCCGCTATCAGCCAGTTCGTAGCGCAGGGTATCACTGAGTCCTTCCAGCGCATATTTGCTCGCGTTATAGGCGCCTCGGTAACGCAGTGCGACGAGGCCAAGAATCGAGCTGTTTTGTATGATTCGCCCCTCGCCTTGTTGACGAAAGTGGCGAATAACCTTGCAAGTTAACTCGTGAGTACCGAACAGATTGGTCTCAAACTGCGCGCGCAAAACCTCGCGAGTCAGGTCCTCCACCGCACCCGGTTGGCCGTAGGCGCCGTTATTGAACAGGGCATATAGCCGGTTACCGGTAAAGTCGAATATTTGCTCGCAGGCACCGGAAATGGATTCAGATGAGCGCAGATCGAGCTGAAATACATCCATACCGAGCGACCTGAGTTGAGTCAACGAGGTTTCCCGTCGAGCCGTCGCGATAACCCGATATCCTAGATTTTTCAATCCTTTAGCGCAGTGTAAGCCGATGCCGCTAGAGCACCCGGTGATCAGGATAAAACGGTCATTGCGTGGCTTCATGGGCGTCGTTCGGTCGGCCTCAAAGGGTAAAGGTTTTGCGGGTTTTGTCCGCTAACCAGTGTATGGAAGTTGTCCCAAGCGTTGGGCGCGGGGCATAACAACCGACTAAAGAAAGATCTGGAGGTCTTAGTGGATATCGCAACTCTGGTTGGGCTACTCGGTGGTTTTGGCATCATCATAGCAGCCATCGCCTCGAGCGGCAGTGTGTTGTTGTTTGTCAACATTCCATCGATCGGAATTGTTGTGGGTGGCACCTTTATGGTCACCTTGATGATGTTTTCCCTGAAGGATTTTTTGGGCTCCTTCAAGGTTGGGATGAAGGCCTTTTTCAACAAGGCGGATGATCCGGTCGAGATGATCCAAGAGGCCATTGTATTGGCCGACGTCGCACGCAAAAACGGACTGCTGGCACTTGAGGATCAGGAAATCAGCAACGATTTCCTGCAGAAGGGGATTGGTCTGTGTGTCGATGGTCATGATCCAGCATTAGTACAGAAAATGCTGTCAGCCGACATCAACCTCGCCATCTCGCGTCACGAAGTGGGACAGAAAATGTTCAAGGCGATTGGTGACATGGCACCAGCAATGGGCATGATTGGCACCTTGGTCGGTCTGGTACAGATGTTGGCCAATATGTCGGACCCCGCCAGTATCGGTCCTGCGATGGCCGTGGCATTGTTGACGACACTTTATGGTGCGGTGATCGCGAATGCGTTTGCGCTACCGATATCGGATAAACTGGGGCGAATCTGCGAATTGGAGAACACCAATAAAAAACTGATTCTGGAAACCATTTCCGGAATTCAGGAAGGCATGAACCCGCGTGTTCTCGAAGTGTTGTTAAACACCTACATCCCAGAGAGCAAGCGCGTCTCAGGCGACGCGGAAGCGGCATAGTCCGATGGATGATGAATGCCCTAAATGTGCCCCCCCGGGACTGCCGGCATGGATGGGAACCTTTGCCGATTTGATGTCGTTGTTGATGTGTTTCTTTGTGTTGTTGTTGTCCTTTGCAGTGATGGATGCAGATAAATTTAAACAGATCGCGGGTTCGATGAAGGCGGCCTTCGGTGTGCAAAAGCAGATTGAAGCCGAGTCGATACCGATGGGTACCAGCGTGGTTAAGCAGGAGTTCAGTCACGGTACGCCCGACCCCACACCGCTGGATCAGATTCGTCAGCAGAGCGCAGAAGATCCGAAAGAGGCGCAGATGTCGCAGAAGGGTGGCGGTGCCGCGGACGCCGAATCCATGCAACAGATGATGCAGGCGATGGCCCAGGCTCAGGCCGAGGACAAGGCGCAAGAACTTCGAGAGGCGCTGAAAGAAGAGGTTGAAGACGGCACCATATCGGTCGATGTCGAAGGTGCCAAGGTGATTATTCGTGTCAATGAACAGGGTTCTTTTTCATCAGGCGGAGCCGATCTCAACGAGGACTTCATTCCGGTGATGGACACCATCGTTCTGGCGCTCAAGGATTCTACTGGCAAGATTGTGGTTACCGGGCATACCGATGATATTCCGATATCAACCGAGCGTTACCGCTCCAACTGGGAGCTGTCCGCTGCGCGTGCGGTAAACGTAGTGCACGCTCTTGCATCGGGTAATCTAATTGAGTCCAATCGGTTTTTGGTCGAAGGTCGTGCTGATACCGCACCACTAAATCCGAATGATTCCCGCAAGAATCGGGCGATCAACCGGCGTGTGGAAATTGTACTTGAGCAGGATGTGCCTGAAGCAGGTGAAGGTGCAGGCCTGGGTGACGGGGGCGTAGAAGGGGATATCAGTGAAAGCGGATCGTATGATGAAGCACCTTCTTTTTATCATCGTGAACCGATGACCGTCATCGGTTTGAACTTTGAGGGTGCAGCCAAGTCGACGCCGGGTCGTGGTGCGCGCATCGGCGGCATTTCCAAGTCGTTTAACAAGTAGGGGGCCTAGTGGTGACAAACGCGGATTTAAGTGCAGATGAACGACGTCGATTTTTTCGTATCGACGACAACATCATTTTTCGATACAAAACCATTCCGATCGAGGATCTGCCTAGTCGTGTGACCCGTCTCAAAGAAGGATTGCCGGATCAGTTTACGGTGAGTTCCAGTTTGGCGGCCATTGGTCACAGCATGACGTCACAGCTGAAACGCATCCGCGGCCGCAATCCTGATATTGCCGATTATCTGTCAACGCTGGATGAGAAAATCGACATGCTGGCTCGTGCGTTTCTCGCCCAGGAACAGGATTTATCGGAGCAGCCGGCGCACGAGGTGAATCTCAGCGGCACGGGTATGGCTTTTCGCGCCGCGAACGAGTTGGAGTTCGGCGCGATGGTTGAGCTCAAGCTGGTGTTATTTCCATCCTTTACCGGGATTTTGACCTACGGTGAGGTGGTTCGCTGTTTTCATGATCCCGAGGGCGACCCCGAATACCCCTACGATATTGCGATTGATTTTGCCTTTATCCGCGAAGATGACCGGGATTTGCTGATCAAGCATCTGATGGGTCGTCAGCTTGAGCAACTGCGCGACCATCGAGATGGTGACCGTGAAACGGTTGAGGAAGGTTGTTAGTCCTGCCCGAAATCGCATAAACACCCGATTTATCCCCTGTTTTTACACGAATTTTCCAGTAGACTACGCTATTCGTTTTTCGCGACGGTTGCTTGTGTGCGGTCGCTGCGATTCTAAGTTACAGAACATCAGGATTTGTTTAGGTGCCGATTTACGAATATCAGTGCGTTGATTGTGGTCATCGTCTGGAAAAAATACAGAAGTTCAGTGATGACCCGCTCAAGGATTGCCCCGAGTGTGGCCAGTCATCGCTGCAAAAGTTGATTTCTGCGGCGGGCTTCCGTCTCAAGGGTGGGGGTTGGTATGAGACCGATTTCAAGAGTGGCGGCAAGCGTAATCTGGTCGACGACGGTAAGTCTGAAACATCCTCAAACAAGAGTAGCGGCGGTTCCGACGAGCCCTCTTCCAAGGGTACGGCTGCGAAAAAATCTGGCAGCGATCAGGGTGGAAAATAGTTATGCGTAGTCATTATTGTGGACAAGTAACCGAAGCACAGCTGGACCAGGAGGTCGAGGTTTGTGGTTGGGTACACCGTCGTCGTGATCATGGTGGCGTGATCTTCCTCGATATGCGCGATCTCAAAGGTATCGTGCAGGTGGTGTTTGATCCCGATACGGTTGAGGCCTTTGGTTTGGCCGAGCGTGTTCGCAGTGAGTATGTGCTGCGGGTTCGAGGGCTAGTGCGTCCGCGACCGGAAGGCACCGTAAACTCAGACATGAACACCGGCGCGATCGAGATGCTGGGTCTCGAGCTGGAGATTTTGAATGCAGCCGAAACCCCGCCGATTCCAGTGGATGGCGTGATTGAGGTCAACGAAGAAACCAAGCTGCGTTATCGCTATATCGATTTGCGTCGGCCAGACAGCGCAGAGCGCCTGTTGTTTCGTTCGCGAGTGAGTTCTTATCTGCGACGTTACATGGATGATAATGAGTTTAACGAAATCGAAACGCCGATGTTGACCCGTGCAACGCCAGAAGGTGCTCGCGACTACGTGGTGCCCAGCCGCACCCATGATGGTTCCTTTTTTGCATTGCCGCAGTCGCCCCAGTTGTTCAAACAGTTGCTGATGATTAGCGGGTTCGACCGCTACTATCAGATTGTTCGCTGTTTCCGCGACGAAGATTTGCGTGCCGATCGTCAGCCCGAATTTACCCAGCTCGATGTCGAGACCTCATTCATGGATGAGGATGGAATTATGGGTCTGATGGAAGAGATGGTACGCGGTCTGTTTGCCGAATTGATTGATGTCGCGTTACCCGACCAGTTTCCTCGTATGACGTGGGCGGAGTGTATGTTTCGCTACGGCAGTGATCGTCCTGACTTGCGTATTCCGCTGGAGCTTGTCGATGTCGGCGACCTGATGACCGAGGTAGAGTTCAAGGTGTTTTCCGGCCCGGCCAAATCGTCGGATGGTCGTGTTGCAGCGCTGCGTCTGCCGGGTGGCTGTGAATTGTCGCGCAAGGATATTGACGGTTACACCAAGTATGTGGGTATCTATGGCGCCAAGGGCTTGGCCTACATCAAGGTCAATGATCCCGCCGCCGGGCGTGATGGTCTGCAGTCACCGATCCTGAAATTCCTGCCTGATGATGTCGTCGCGGAAATACTCAAGCGTACCGGTGCCGAAGCCGGTGATCTGATTTTCTTTGGTGCGGACAAGACCGCGGTGGTCAACGAGGCGCTGGGCGCGCTGCGCGTCAAGATGGGGCATGAGCGTGGCCTCGCGGAAGGCGACTGGAAACCACTTTGGGTGGTGGACTTTCCGATGTTTGACTGGGATGACGGTGCGAAGCGCTGGACCGCGTTGCACCACCCGTTCACCGCGCCGGCCGTCGATGATGTTGATGCGCTCAAGGCAGACCCCGGTAACGCCTTGTCGCGGGCCTACGATTTGGTACTTAACGGCACTGAGTTGGGTGGTGGCTCGATTCGTATTCATCAGTCTGAAATGCAGCAAACCGTATTGTCGTTGCTGGGCATGGGTGACGACGAGGTGCGTGACAAGTTTGGTTTTCTGGTTGATGCGTTGCGTTACGGTGCGCCACCGCACGGCGGTATGGCCTTTGGCCTTGATCGTTTGGTGATGTTAATGACCGGTTCGGACTCGATTCGTGATGTTATTGCGTTTCCAAAAACACAGACGGCGGCGTGTCCGCTGACGTCGGCCCCTGCGATGATTGATGATCGTCAGTTAAGAGAACTGGGGATTAAATTGCGCACGCTACCGAGTAAGGAAGAAGGCTAGACGCGGAACTCGTCGGAGGTCAGTTTGGAGTAGGTTTTTTTCAGTCCTTCAAACGTTGCATCACCAACGTTGCATTGGTCCCGCCAAACCCAAAGCTGTTCGACATCACGGTATTGAGCGTGACACCTTCGCGCAATTCACTCACGATCGGTGCATCGCCGGCTTCAGGGTCGAGTTCATTTATGTTCGCGGTCGCTGAGATGAAGTTATTTTCCATCATCAAGAGCGTATAGATCGCTTCGTTTACACCGGCTGCACCCAGCGCATGTCCCGTGAGTGATTTGGTGGAACTGACGGGCGGCATGTTGTCTCCGAATACCCCTCGCAATGCTTGTAACTCACGCATGTCGCCAGCCGGGGTGCTGGTGCCATGGGCATTGATGTAGTCGATGGATCCTTCGACGCCCTCCATGGCCATATTCATGCAGCGTTGAGCACCCTCGCCGGATGGCGCAACCATGTCGTAGCCATCCGAGGTGGCACCGTAGCCAACCACTTCTGCATAAATTTTCGCGCCGCGTGCACGGGCATGTTCCAGTTCTTCCAGAACCACGACACCCGCGCCGCCAGAGATCACAAAGCCATCTCGAGTGACATCGTAGGGACGCGATGCGGTGGTAGGCGCGTCATTGTACTTGGATGACAACGCACCCATCGCGTCGAACAGAACGGTCATGGTCCAGTGCACTTCCTCACCACCGCCGGCAAAGACAATATCCTGCTTGCCAAACTGAATGAGTTCGGCACCGTTACCAATGCAGTGAGCACTGGTCGCGCAGGCAGAACTGATGGTGTAATTTATACCCTTGATCTTGAATGGGGTCGCCAGACACGCCGAGTTGGTGCTGGACATGGTGCGGGTCACCATATAAGGCCCCACTTTTCGCAGACCCTTTGCCCGCAACGTATCCCAAGCCTGCAACAGGCTGGAAGTAGAGGGCCCACCCGAGCCCATGATCAGCCCCGAGCGAATATTGGATACCTGCGCTTCGCTGAGACCGGAATCCTCCACCGCTTGTTTCATTGCGATGTAGTTGTAGGCCGCACCCGCGCCCATAAAGCGGCGGATCTTGCGATCAATAAGGGATTCCACATCAATGTTGATGGGGCCGCAAACGTGGGAACGAAAACCCAGTTCGGCGTATTCGGGGTCGTTCGCGATGCCCGATCGTCCGCTGCGCAGACTGTCGGTAACCTCGGCACAATCGTTGCCGATACTGGAGACGACACCGATTCCGGTAATGACTACTCGTCGCATAGTACTATCCTCAAAATCCTTCGGTCGATGTAAACAAACCGACGCGTAAACCTTCTCCGGTGTAAATCACCTTGTCGTCGGCCTCCATCTTGGCATTGGCGATGCCAAGGCAAAGCTTGCGGGCGATGACACGGCGGATGTCGATGGTGTATTTAACCTTTTTGGTTGCCTGAGTGACCTGTCCGGTAAATTTGACCTCGCCGCAACCGAGCGCGCGCCCGTGGCCAGGATGGCCCAGCCAGCCGAGGTAGAAACCGATCAACTGCCACATTGCATCAAGCCCCAAACATCCTGGCATCACCGGGTCACCGATAAAATGGCAGTCGAAAAACCACAGATCGGGATTGATATCCAGTTCGGCGATGATCAGTCCTTTATCGAATTCACCGCCATCTTCCGTAATATGGGTGATGCGATCAAACATCAACATCGGCGGTACCGGCAACTGTGCATTTCCGGGGCCAAATAACTCACCTCGCCCACAGGCGAGAAGTTCTTCGTAAGACAGGCTGTTGGGCTGAGGCATGTGGGGCTATTTCGCTGAATCTGCCATCGGAAAATCCGGCGCAGATGTTAGTATGACTGAATGCGGGGGAGTATATCGGAAAGGCCGACACGGTGGAAACCAGTCGGGTGCGGTTCAATCATGCGGTTCGAGTTAAGAAGAAGAGTGTTGCACCACTTCCAGTGGTGGTATCGGGTGGGATGGGGCTTGGTGGTGGCGGTAATAGTCGGTTCGCTGGTACCTAGCATTCCGACGGCTGGAATTCCGTTAAGCGACAAGATTATGCACTTTACGGCTTACGGGGTACTGATGCTGTGGTTTAGCCAATTGTATTTGGGTTGGTCGAGAATACCGGTTGCGCTGTTATTGGTCGCGCTGGGTCTGGTCATGGAGGTCTGTCAGGGGCTGACCGGATACCGCCAGTATGACCCGGTGGATATGTTGGCCAACAGTATTGGGGTTGGGCTCGGGCTGGCGCTGGGGCTTACCCCGCTGGCGACCGCTCTGTCTTGGGTAGAAAGAAGGTTTTTACTTAATAACCCGGGGCCACGGTGATAGACTGAGTCGAGCCGATACCCGCTCGGTTTTTTGCTGCTCTTAACGCTGATTTTGAGAGAATACGATTTATGGCAGGACATAGTAAATGGGCCAATATTCAGCACCGCAAGGGCGCTCAGGATGCCAAACGAGGCAAGCTGTTTACCAAGCTGATTCGCGAAATTACCGTTGCTACGCGCATGGGGGGTGGCGATGCCGCGGCGAATCCACGCCTGCGAGCCGCGATCGATAAGGCCTTGTCCGGCAATATGACCAAGGATACCATCGAACGTGCGGTCAAACGTGGTTCGGGCGATGACGATGGTGCTGCGCTCGACGAGATTCGCTATGAGGGTTATGGCCCCGGTGGTACGGCTGTGATGGTGGATTGCATGACCGATAACAAGAACCGTACCGTTGCCGAGGTGCGGCACGCCTTCAGTAAAAGCGGGGGAAATCTGGGTTCTGACGGCTCGGTCTCGTATTTGTTTTCTCGCGTGGGTCTGATCAGTTTCCCCGTCGGTGGTGACGAAGATCAGATTATGGAAGCGGCTCTGGAGGCCGGAGCTGAGGACGTGGTCACCAATGATGACACTTCGATTGACGTACTTACCGATCCCGATGACTACATTGGTGTGAAGGATGGTCTGGTGGCGGCGGGTCTTGAGCCAGAGAGTGCAGAAGTGACCATGCGGGCATCAACGGGCGCTGAACTTAGCGCCGATGATGCACCGAAAATGTTGCGACTTATTGATATGCTGGAAGATCTGGATGATGTGCAAAATGTCTATTCCAATGCAGAAATCTCGGATGAGATCCTGGCCCAACTGTAAAACGGGGTTGTCGATTGTCCTCTAGGAGTTGCATTCGCGTACTTGGGATTGATCCCGGTTCACGGGTGACCGGCTATGGCATTGTGGAAATGGAAGCCAACCAGACGCATCGTATTGCCAGTGGCGTCGTCAACATTCCTGCCTTACCGATGCCACAGCGATTGAAGATTATTTTTGACGAGATAGGTGCGGTGGTTCGTGAGTTTCAGCCCGATAGAATGGCTGTTGAGCAAGTATTTGTGTCGCGGAACTTTGATTCCGCCATCAAACTCAGTCATGCGCGTGCCGCCGCGATTTGTGCAGGCGTGACCGCATCACTCGACATCGACGAGTACACTCCAAGACAAATCAAGCAGGCCATTGTCGGTAGTGGCGCGGCGGACAAATCCCAGGTGCAACATATGGTGCGAATATTGACGGGTTACAAGGATCCGATGCTGGAAGATGAATCGGATGCACTGGCGGTGGCGCTGTGTCATTGCCATACCAGTCAGACCCTGCATCATCTTCCGCATGCGACCGGCTTTCGCGCGGGGAGACATCGATGATCGGTTTGTTGCGCGGTATCCTCGCGGAAAAATCAGTACCGGGTGTATTGCTCGATGTGCAAGGCGTGGGTTACGAAGTCGAGGTGCCGACGTCGACCTTTTATGTGTTGCCCGAGACCGGCGAGGAAGTGGTTCTGTATACCCATCTGATCGTCCGTGAAGATGCGCAGTTATTGTATGGTTTTGCATCACAGTCTGAGCGAATCCTGTTTCGCAGCCTGATCAAGGTGAATGGCGTTGGTGCCAAATTGGCGGTGGGGATTCTGTCGGGTATTTCTGCCGAGGACTTTATTCGCTGTGTTGAATACGAAGATACCGCGCGATTGGTCAGTCTGCCGGGTATTGGCAAGAAAACAGCGGAGAGGCTGATTATTGAGATGCGTGATCGTCTGCCACAGATGGCGGCATCCGGCGGCGCAAACGGCGTGGCATCCTCGACGGCCACACTCGGGTCGCCGGTGAACGCAGTGGGCGATGCGGTGAGCGCGTTGGTGGCGCTGGGATACAGTCATGCCGAGGCTGGCAGGTTGGTCAAAGGTGTGGATCATGTCTCGTTGGCCAGCGATGAAATTATTCGTCAGGCCTTGCAGGCCGCGGGTAGTCGCTGATGACCGATATGGGCGAAGATCGTTTGATTGACGCGGCCGGCAAGCCGGAAGATACCGTACTGGATCGAGCCATCCGCCCGAAGACACTGGCAGACTACATCGGCCAAGAGGCGGTGCGAGAGCAGATGTCGATTTTTATCGAGGCCGCCCGTGGTCGTGGTGAGGCGCTCGACCATTGTTTGATCTTTGGGCCTCCCGGTTTGGGCAAGACCACGCTGGCCAATATCATCGCCTCGGAATTGGGCGCCAATCTACGCCATACATCAGGCCCAGTGCTTGAACGTGCCGGCGATCTGGCCGCACTGCTGACCAATCTTGAAGCCAATGATGTGTTGTTCGTGGACGAGATTCACCGCATGAGTCCGGTGATTGAAGAAATCCTGTATCCCGCGATGGAAGACTACCAGCTCGATATTATGATTGGTGAGGGGCCGGCGGCGCGCTCCATCAAGATCGATTTGCCGCCGTTTACCTTGGTGGGCGCAACCACACGAGCCGGGTTGCTGACCTCCCCGCTACGTGATCGGTTTGGTATCGTTCAGCGCCTCGAGTTTTATTCACCAGACGAGCTTGCCACCATCGTGCGGCGCTCAGCGGGCATACTCAACGTCGAACTGGATGATGAGGGCGCCAGACAGATAGCCGGACGATCCCGCGGTACCCCACGTATCGTCAATCGACTGCTGCGCCGCGTGCGCGATTTTGCTGACGTGCGTGCCGATGGAGTGATCAGTGCCGGGATAGCTGCCGAAGCGATGGACTTGTTCAAGGTCGATGCGCAGGGATTCGATGTGATGGATCGCAAGTTGTTGTCGGCGATTATCGAGAAATTTGACGGCGGGCCGGTGGGGGTTGATAGCCTGGCTGCCGCGATTGGTGAAGAGCGGGGTACTATCGAAGACGTATTGGAGCCCTATCTGATTCAACAAGGCTACTTGATGCGTACCGCACGGGGTCGAACCGCGACGAGTCAGGCGTATCGCCATTTTGGCTTGAAGGCACCAGCCGAGCGCGAGTCGATGCAGCCTGAAGCACTGTTTTAGACGGTGACGGAACTCCACTCATCCGACGATGTCTGAGCATTCAGATCGATTTTTCTGGCCGGTACGAATTTACTACGAGGACACCGATTCGGGTGGCGTGGTGTATTACGCCAATTACCTGAAATACATGGAGCGCGCGCGAACCGAATGGTTGCGCAGCCTCGGTTTTGAACAGGACGAGTTGATCGCCAAGGAAGGGATATTGTTTGCGGTACGCAGCGTGCAACTGGATTATCATCTGCCCGCTCAGTTCAATGACCACCTGCACGTGGGCGTCGAAATTGTTGAAAGTGGTCACGTGAGCGTTACCTTTGATCAGCGTATTTATCGTGATGACGAGCGACGGCCGCTGTTGTGTACCGGGCAAGTGCGTATCGCGTGTCTCGATGCGGTAACCTTTCGACCCAAACGTTTTCCCGAGGCATTATTGCCCAACGCATAGATTTAGGATAACCCGATACTCATGACTGCTGATCTTTCTATTGCTAATTTGGTGCTTGGCGCCAGTCCTATTGTTCAACTGGTGATGTTGGTCTTACTGGGCGCGTCACTGGCATCGTGGACCATGATCTTTGATCGTCGCAAGGTATTGCGTCGGGCCCAGCGCGCCGCCGATGTGTTTGAAACTGAGTTCTGGTCGGGTGGCGACATCAACAAGATCTACGCGAGGGTATCTAACGGCAAGAATCGGGCGCATGGACTGGAGAATATCTTTTCATCCGGTTTTAGCGAGTTTGTGCGTCTGCGGAAGCAGTCGGGCATTGAACCGATGGCGGTGGTCGAGGGGGCGCAGCGAACCATGCGCGTTGCATTATCGCGTGAACTGGATTATCTGGAGAATCACCTGTCGTTTTTGGCGACTGTGGGATCAACCAGCCCGTATATCGGTTTATTTGGGACCGTCTGGGGCATCATGAACTCGTTCCGTTCCCTCGGTTCTGTGCAGCAGGCAACGCTGGCGATTGTTGCCCCCGGTATTGCCGAGGCCTTGGTGGCGACCGCGATGGGTCTGTTCGCAGCCATACCGGCGGTTATCGCCTACAACCGGTTTGCCCATGATAGCGAGCGTTTGGGCAATCGTTATGAGGCGTTTATGGAGGAATTTTCCAACATCCTGCAGCGTCAGGCCCACAGCGATCTGGATTGAGCTGAGACTGACTAATGGCGCGTTCGCGAAATCATCGAAAACAGATGGCCGAAATCAATGTCGTGCCCTACATCGACGTGATGTTGGTGCTGCTGATCATTTTTATGATTACTGCACCGTTGTTGACGCAGGGGGTCAGCGTTGATTTGCCACAGGCCGATGCGGAGCCACTGCCGCAGAATTTGCCCGCACCGTTGGTCGCCTCAGTGGATCTGGAAGGCAACTTTTATCTCGACATTGGCGAGGACAACGACCAGCCGCTGGATTATGATACCTTGGTGAATCGGGTTGCGGCCGTGTTGCGTTACAAGCCGAGAACGCCGGTCATGGTGAAGGGTGATCAGGGTGTGGACTACGGGCGGGTCGTTATCCTGATGTCGCTATTGCAGCGAGCGGGTGCCCCCAGCATTGGCCTGATCACCGAGCCTGTCCCGGTCGCGGCCTCGAACTAGGCACTGAACGATGTGGCAGATACTGTTTAGGACGCCGACGGCCTTTGTTTGGGCGGTTATCGTCCATGCGGTTTTTTTTGGTCTGTTAGTGGTCAGTATGGAGTGGAAGATTGCGCCCATTGGTGGCGAGCCTAAGGTCGATATGGTTAAGGCGACGGTGGTTGACGCGGCGAAGATGGCGGCCGAAGTCGAGAAGCTAAAACAAGCGGATGCGGCGAAGAAAAAGGCAGAACAGCAGCGTCATGACAAGGAGAAAAAACGGCTGGCGGATCTGAAGAAGAAGCAGTCGGCAGAGAAGAAACAGTTGGCCGAGCTTGAAGCCAAACGTAAAGCGGCACAGGCGAAGAAGAAAAAGCAGGAGGCCGATGCGGCGAAGAAGGCGAAGGCGGCCAAGGTTGCACAAGCGGAGCAAGCGAAGAAACTCAAGGATCTGGAGAAAAAACAGCTGCAGGAAAAGGCGAAGCTGGAGGATTTGCGTAAGCAAAAGGACGCCCTGAAGAAAAAGCGTGAGTCGGAAGCAGCGCGTTTGGCGGAGGTTGAAAAGGCACGCGAACAAGCCGAACAGCAACAAAAACTCGAAGACCAGCGGCGTGCAGAGGTGGCCAGAAAACAGGCTGAGGAGGCCAAACGTATTGCCGCAGAGGCCGCTGCAAAGCAGGCCATCGAAAATGCCGCGCAGGATCGCAAGTTGGTGAATCGCTATGTGGCGCTGATTCGGCAAAAAATTGAACGTAACTGGTTGCGGCCGGTCAACTCAAAGGGTCTGTCATCAAGTTTGCGGGTGCGTCTGATTCCGGGTGGTGAGGTCGCGGATGTGCGCACCATCAAGAGCAGCGGTAACCCGGGGTTCGATCGCTCGGTTGAGGTTGCGGTGTACAAGGCATCGCCTCTGGATTTGCCGCCGGATCCAGAATTGTTTGGGCGGTTTCGTGAACTAACATTTTTGTTTAAGGGTGATGAGTAGCGTGATGTTAAGAACAGGTTTGTCGGTGTCATTAATGTTGTGGTCGCTTATGGCTCATGCGGTGCTTACGATCGAAATAACCGAAGGGGCCGCGGGCGCATTTCCGGTCGCGATCGTGCCGTTTGGCTGGGACGACGCTGGTGAGGTGCCATTGGACATCGCCGCGGTGGTGAGTGCCGATCTGGTGCGTAGCGGCAAGGTTCGCGCCTTGCCGAAAGACGACATGCTAGCGATGCCAACCTCGGCAGACCGTATCAATTTCAAGAACTGGCAGATTCTGGGGATGGAGAATCTGTTGATTGGCCGCGTGCGTGCGCAAGGTAAAGATAACTTCACGGTTCAGTTTCAGTTATTCGACGTGTTTCGGGAGCGGCAGTTGGCCGGATACAGCTTTCCGGTTCCGCGTCACGACTTTCGGCGTCTGGCCCATCACATCAGTGATCTGGTATATGAAACCTTGACCGGTTCCAAGGGGGTGTTCTCAACGCGTGTTGCGTATGTGGTATCGACGGACATCGCGACGGATGGGGCGCGCTATCTGCTTCAGGTTGCCGATGCCGATGGTTTCAATCCAAAAACCGTGGTGACGTCGTCGGAGCCCTTGATGTCTCCATCATGGTCTGCCGATGGTGCCAAGGTGGCGTATGTTTCCTTTGAGAAGGGCGGTTCGGCGATCTGGATGCAGGAGATCGCCAGCGGCAAGCGCGAGCAGATCGCCTCGTTCAAGGGGATTAACGGCGCACCCTCATGGTCACCCGATGGTCGCAAGTTGGCGGTCACGCTTTCGCGACACGGCAATGCGGATATATTCATCTACGATATTGTCGCCAAGACCTTCAGCCAACTGACCCGCCACTATGCGATTGATACCGAACCGGTGTGGTCGCCGGATGGATCGACCATCGTGTTTACATCGGATCGCGGAGGTAAACCCCAGTTGTATCGGGTGGACGTAGGGGGCGGTAAGGCCTCCCGCCTGACGTTTGAAGGCAGCTACAATGCGCGGGCCACGTTTTCTCCGGACGGCAGTCGTTTGGCGATGATTCATGGTGCCCGTGGACTGTTCCACATTGCCTTGCTGGACCTGAAAACCGGGATACTCGATGTATTGACTGATGGTCGGCTTGATGAGACCCCGAGTTTTGCGCCGAACGGCAGTATGATCATCTATGCCACTGTGCATCAGGATCAGGCGATGTTGGCCGCAGTTTCGGCAGATGGCCGTGTTCGGCAACGATTACAGCACACCGCCGGTGAAGTCAGAGAGCCGGCCTGGTCACCATTTCGCCCCTGATTTATCGGGAAGTAACAGGTACAATCGTCCCGGTATTCTCGTATCGTTCCATCTATATCGAATAAAAACTGGAGAGGAAATATGAATCGCACACTCAAATTACTGTTGGTTGCCCTGTTTGCTGCCGTGATGGCCGGCTGTAGTGGCACCGGTGGTACCAAGTCTGACTCGAGCGCCAGCACCGGTTCATCCTCAACGGGCGGCGCCGAGACCAATGCACTGATCGATAACGGCAGTTTTCGAGGCAGTGAGCTGGATGACCCCAACAGCATGCTGGCGACCCGTGTTCTGTATTTTGATTTCGACAAGTCCAATGTGCGATCCGAGTTTAACGATTTGCTCGCCGCGCATGCCAAATATCTGGCCGCCAATGCAAATGCCAGCATTGTGCTTGAAGGTCATGCGGATGAGCGGGGTTCACGCGAATACAACGTTGCATTGAGTGAGAAACGTGCAATAGCAGTGCAACAAATATTGACCGTGCAAGGCGCGCGTAACAGCCAGGTCGACGTGGTCGGTTATGGCGAAGAGCGTCCAGCTGCATCCGGGCACGACGAATCGGCATGGCGCGTTAATCGTCGTGTCGAGATGGTTTACGCACGCTAACGCGTGAGCCGATGACATCCATGCGTCGGATCTTGCGGACATTGCTGGTGACGAGTTTGCCGGTAACATCGGTGTACGCAGCGTCTCCGGTAGTGGATGTCAACGCCGCACCGGTTGCCCTTGAAGGTACTGCAGGTGCGCAGAGCAATGCCGGGATGGTGCAGTTGTTGATGCAGGTTCAGCGCCTGCAGGCGGAGTTGCAAGCCCTGCGTGGTGAGGTCGAGTTACAGACCCACATACTGGAGGGCGTGCGCAAACGTCAGCGTGACCTGTATCTGGATATGGATCGACGCTTGCATCGTGTGGAGAGCGGTTCACCGACATCTGTAGAAACTTTCGATAGTGATGATGGTGGTGTCTCGGTCGAGCTTGCTGCGCCCAATGGAACCTCAACCTCTGGGCTTAGTTCGGAGGAAGCCGACTATCAGGAAGCCTTCTCGTTATTAAAAGAGGGCCAATATGGGCGCGCCTCAAGTGCGTTCAAGGCCTTGCTGCTGCAATTTCCGGCAGGGAAATATGCGGCCAATGCACAATACTGGCTTGCCGAATCCAGCTACGTGACGCGTAATTTTGAACAGGCACTGATCGACTTTAAGGTCGTGGTGGATGGTTATTCGAGTAGCAATAAAGTGGCCGATGCCCTGCTCAAGATAGGCTATATCCAATACGAAAAAACCGCGTGGGCCGACTCGCGCATGGTGCTGGAAGACCTGCGCAGTCGTTACCCAAAATCCTCTGCCGCCAGGCTCGCGGGGCAACGTCTGGAACGTATGCGACAGGAAGGGCGCTAGCACCTCTGTTTGTTTGCGGGTAGGTTATCCATGGCTGACGAGTCCCGAGTTCGCATCACCGAAATATTCTATTCCCTGCAAGGGGAGTCTCGAACCGTTGGTTTGCCAACGGTTTTTGTGCGTCTGACTGGTTGTCCGTTGCGCTGTGGCTACTGCGATACCAGTTATGCCTTCACCGGTGGTTCATCGATGGCGCTGACCGATGTTCTCGAACAGGTCGCCTCCTATGGTCCGGCCTATGTCACGGTCACAGGTGGCGAACCGTTGGCGCAAAAGTCCTGCCTAAGGTTACTCACCGAATTATGCGATGTTGGTTATCACGTGTCGCTTGAGACCAGCGGCGCGATCGATGTCTCGACAGTGGATTCACGCGTGAGCAAGGTGATGGATCTGAAGACACCAGATTCGGGTGAGCAGGCAAAAAATCTGCTGTCGAATGTTGAGCATCTGCACGACCATGATCAGGTCAAATTTGTGATTTGCAGCCGCGAAGACTACGACTGGGCAAAATCACAGCTGGATCAGTTGGGTTTGGCCGGTCGCTGCGAAATACTGTTTTCGCCGGTTGTGCCCGACCAGAATCCGACCGAACTGGCGGACTGGATACTGGCTGATCGCCTCAGTGTGCGTTTTCAGATGCAGTTGCACAAGCAACTGTGGGGCGATGTTGCAGGCAAGTGATATGAGCAAGCGCGCAGTGATCCTCCTGTCCGGCGGTTTGGACTCGGCAACGGTGCTGGCAATGGCCGCAGAACAGGGATATGCGTGTTACACCCTGAGTTTTGATTATGGCCAGCGACACGCCGGTGAGCTTGCCGCCGCCGCAAGGATCGCTGACAAAGCAGGTGTTCGAGAACACAAGGTGTTGCACCTGGGGTTGGATGCGATTGGCGGTTCGGCGCTGACCGACGCTGCAATCGCGGTACCTGATCATCCGAGTGACGGTATCCCGGTTACCTATGTTCCGGCACGTAATACCATTTTCCTATCCTGCGCACTGGGATGGGCCGAGGTACTGGGCGCAAGACACATTTTTATCGGCGTCAATGCAGTAGATTATTCGGGCTATCCGGACTGCAGGCTGGAGTATATTCAGGCCTTTCAGGCGATGGCGGATCTGGCGACCAAGGCCGGCGTCGAGGGGGAAAAGACGGTTATTCATACGCCGTTGATTGAGTTGAGCAAGTCCGGGATCATCCAGCAGGGGGCTCGCCTGGGCATTGATTATGCGTCAACGGTGTCCTGCTATCGTGCCGATGATCGCGGTCGAGCCTGTGGCCGTTGTGAGGCCTGTCGTTTGCGTCGGGAGGGTTTTCTCGCGGCGGGGGAGGACGACCCCACTGTTTATCAGCATTAAGCATTAATACGGATATATTTGAGTTGTAATCATCACTAAATGGCCTTAGAGGCTATAATTCCATTATGATTTTCGACAGTTTTGCTTTCGCTCAAGACGTGTATCTGTGGGGTACTTTTGTCATCGCGGTGTTGATGGGCGCGGTGATTAACAAGACCAATTTTTGCACCATGGGTGCGGTGTCCGATTGGGTCAACATGGGAGATATGGGTCGTTTGCGCGCATGGATGTGGGCGATTGCCGTCTCCACACTGGGCATGGTGCTGCTGGAATGGTTTGGTGTACTCAATGTTGATAGTTCGTTTCCACCGTACCGCAGTGAGCGTTTTATCTGGATTGAGAATGTGATCGGTGGCTTGCTGTTTGGTGTCGGCATGACCTTTGCGGGCGGCTGCGGTAGCAAAAATCTGGTGCGGCTCGGCGCAGGCAATATCAAGTCACTGTTTGTGTTGTTGATCATCGGCGTGATTGCTTATTACATGACTAACCCCTTTCCGGGTTCTGATCAGACCTTGTATTCGTTGTTGTTCCTTGATTGGGCGGGACCGCTCGCGGTGAATCTCGGCACCACCCAGGACCTCGGTGCGTTGTTATCGACACCGGATGACGTGCTGGTGACACGACTGGTCATCGGTGTGGCCCTGGCCGCGGCACTGGTTCTGTTTTGTTTCCGCTCGTCGGATTTTCGCACCAGTTTTGATCTCGTGCTGTCCGGGTTGGTCGTCGGTCTGGCGGTACTAGGCGCTTGGTATATCACGGCGACCGCAAGCATTGATCTGGACGGCGAAACTTATACAGTGCAAGAGTATATCCAACAGTGGGACTTCTTGGCGGAGGATTCTGAGGACGTAAAACCGGCCGATAGTCGGCCTTATAACGCGCAGTCCTTTACCTTTGTTAATCCCGTCGGCCAGTCCGTCGGCTACGGTATGCAGGGTTTCCAACCATCCATGTTGACCTTTGGTGTGATGGCCACCGCTGGTGTACTGGTGGGGTCGTTTCTGTGGTCTCTGTTGTCGGGCACCTTTCGTATTGAATGGTTTGCATCGATCAGGGATGCCGCCGCCAATGTCGGCGGTGCGACGTTGATGGGTTTTGGTGGCGTGCTGGCACTAGGGTGTACCGTCGGCCAAGCCATCTCGGGGGTGTCGACGCTGGCTTTGGGATCATTTATTACCTTGGTCAGCATCATATTTGGTAGTGCCCTGACCATGAAAATCCAGCTCTACAGGATGGTTTACGAGGGCGCAGGCTTTTTCTCGGTGCTGATAGCCGCTCTGGCAGACTTTAAGCTACTACCCAACAGATTGCGCCGCCTCGACGCGGTTTAACTACCCTCCTAACTCCGGTATCATTCCGGTTTTCCCCTATATGGGCCGTTAGCTCAGTTGGTAGAGCACCGGACTTTTAATCCGATGGTCCCGCGTTCGAGTCGCGGACGGCCCACCATATTTATCAAGGGGTTACGATCAGTCGGCAGTCGCCATGATCGCAGGCAACAAACGACCACAATTAAGCTGAAATACTTGGGAATTGCCAAGTATCATTCGGCTGTGCCTGATCGTAAATTTCACATGGTTTTAGGGGTATCTGCCCGGTGGGCTTGCGCAGATTCTCAATCAGGTTAAAAGCCGCATTTTTTGCCCCTTCATCAAACGGCGATTTAAGAATATCTGTAACGATTATCATGAGCCTTGTTTTGCATATTGGGACAAGAAAACATTCATTAGACCACTCTAATCAGGCCGAGAATAGCTGAAACATCAGCACCCCAAGCGACACTAACCTAGTATTAACCGCCCCTATCGGGTCGCACAAAGCATAATACTTAACGCATTGATCTGGCCAGCGGGATCATTAAACCTTCTGCCAATATTATTTTCTATGGATTCCACATAATCCTGACTCGCAATTCGAATAGGGATGGCAACAACATTACGCCAACCGAGTTCCTGCAAGGTCTTAATATATTCGTGCGGTCTGATGCGACTCGGAGAACCCGGAAAGCTCATGGACCTAAATAACCAATTGGGATAACGATATATATTCAAGGGGTCAAAGTCACGAATCCATCGGGTGTGGGTCGATATATCTACTTCGGAAATCAGCACACCGCCAGGCTCCATGATATCGGTCAATTGCCGCAATATTGCTTCGTAGTCTTCAAATGCCTCGAATACAGCCTGACTAACAACGAGTCCTATCGACTCGTCTTTAAACCTTGTCAGGTCAAAGTCTTGATCGTGGACATAATTGATTAAGCCTTTCATACCTGCCTGAGCATCTCTAACCTCCTGACGTAAGGATCCAACATCCATACTGCATTCGCCATATTCATCCAACCGACTAAATAACCTGTCATAAAATTCGTCGGGCGTTTGATCTATAAGGTTATTCACATCTATCGAGTGGTAACTGCTCGCGCCTCTCGCCAGAAGAATCGCGGCGTTACCAAAATCCGCACCAGGCCCTAATTCCAGAACATTTTTACCCACAACCGAATACTCCGTGTCGGTGTAGCTTGCCAAGTAATGGCACCAAGAGCCAACAACACCGAAGTCGTAGTCAACACAACGCTCTAGATCGTCTACAGAGAATGTGCGGGGCGTAATATAGCCCTGAAGGTAATGACGCAACTTGTTTGCCATTAGAATTATCAGCCCAGAAACCCAACAAAAAAACTGGCTTCGTATTTCCGGTTCTATTTTCTTTTGTGGATAATCACCACGACAGTACTTATCGATACGATAATTATCTGCTTCGGCTACGCGAGATTGAGTAGACATCATAACGTTCCATCAAAAGACACCGGAACCTCAGAAGATCGACTCGGTGAACTATCCCTAAGGTCACCCTGCGTTGGATCCTGACCAACGTTGAAGTACGGTATGTTATCGATACGAACCGGCTTTCCAAGCAGGCTCCTAACCTTGTTTTCAAGAACCCACCTCGCCGGATGCTTAATGTATTTTTTCATCATCGGCGCAGCCGTACCCGTCATCCAACAGTTTTTCGGGCAAGTCCTAACCAGACCTCGCACTCGTTCAGCCTGCTCTCCATACCATAGTTCTTCAAACGTAGAGACCTCATGAATGTTACCCATTGTCTCTTTCCAGTACCTGTCCTCTAGTCCATTACAGGGGTATACATCGCCGTTTGGTTCGATGAAAAAATTTGCCGTACCTGCTTCACATGGCAGCATCCGGCGCCCTCCCTGTATATAGTTGATTAGGCCCAGGTTCATAAACGCACGAAACCAGCTTTTGGGAGAGTTCTCACGAAGCAATTTCTCCATGAGCAAGCGAAAACTCTCTATTACTGGCTCATCGTTCGTAATCTGATTGTCGTCCTTGTGAAAATAGTAGGAGTTATGAAAGGTTGCCGTAGCAAACTCCAACCCCAAATTTTGGGCGAGTCGATACAGTTCTAGCATGTCATCCGAATTATTGTTCGAGACAGTAATACCAAAACCGATATCCTTTAAACCCATCTCCTTTAACGACAGCAACGCCTTTAATGCACGGTCAAAACCACTTTGACGACCACGCAGTTCATCGTTTTTTGCTGACAGACCCTCAATACTGATACGAATACCGATATTCGGAAACCGCTCGGCCATTTCAATGATACGTTCAACGTGCCAACCGGATGTTGAGATCACAACGCGCGGGGCGCGAGAATAAGCCACTTCCACAATATCCGCCAAATCGCGTCGAATAAAAGGCTCTCCACCGGTTACGTTGATAAATTTTAGCTTAGGTAATATCTCCAGGTCTTTTGGAGTAATCTCTGTTTTTCGATCACTTGGGTTTTCCCAAATATTGCACATCTTGCACCGCATCTGACAACGATAGGTGGTGATGATTGATGCATCCGTCGGCATTAGCGCCTTGCTCATCGTGCTCATAGTGTTATCCAACTTCTAATTTTTCGTTTATGGCCTTCACCAGAAAGGCCCCTAATATTTCCGAAGACTACAACCTTACCTGGGACTACCTAACAGCCATTCCTTCTAAACGACACAGGAAGCTCTTGATTACGAAATAGTGTTTTTATCCTGCGCGCGAATACCCCATATGCCTTGCAGAACACCTCAATAACACCGGCATTTGTTTTCCCATCTATCACCATGACGTCAGTCGAAAATGAGACGTGGTGTAAGCCACATATTTTTGAATCACTTGGGATATGCCGACACACTTCCTGCTCTGCATACTCATGCTGACTTAGTGAGGTAACCTTGTTAATGACGATACCTTCGCCATATCGTGCGCCAATAATTTGCGCGGGCCGATACAATTCACCTGCGCATGTGAACAACGAACCTGCCGGCCTGATATCAGTAGAACCTTGTTTGACTGGATTCCCCCGATGTGGAATCCACGGCCCAAATAACGATTCCGCATGCCAGATGTACAGATGAGTATCCTGTTGTCCACCACCTTGAGTACCAAACAACCACCAACTGTCCTTATGACAAACCAGAGTAGGATCGACCAATGGAAAGTTTTCCACTAACGTACCGACTGCCTCCCATTGATCGGGAAAGTGACTTGCTTTAAACAAAATAGTTCTATTACTTTCCGAGTGCTCGGGAATACAATATATTTCACCCTCATGAGTGATGATAAATGGATACGACTGGTGAAATGGCGCGTCAAGAATCGTTTTTGGTTTTGACGCCTGCCAACTACCATTAACATGTTCTAGTTTTGAATACGCAATCTCCCCTGTCGCTGTCCAGTACGTAAACTTCTCGTAGAAAACATAATATTCACCCTCATGTTGGGTGATAAACGGGTCCGCGATATAGCCATCGACTGGCATATCAATCCAAAAGATCTCACCAAGCAGATCTTCTGATTTATCTAACAAATCTGCGGCATTGGCTACAACCACGCCAATCCTCCATTTGTCGTGATATACGATTCGAGCTAATATTGTTTTCAGGGTCATCATGGGTGCTACATTACCGCTAATGCAGCCTATCCGCGGATGCTTTTGATCCGTGTACAATTGCGACTTCCCGATATACCTTGTCGAGCTTAGTTACAATATCATCCCAATCAAAATGGGTCCTGACACGCAACACACTTCGCTCACTACACTTGGCGACAATGGATTCATCCTCGAGCATAGCCCCCATTTTTAACGCTAAACTTTCCACATCCCCTTGCTTGAACGATACACCCGCATTTCCTATTACATCTGTATTTGCCCTGATATCACTTACCAGGACAGCACAGCCATACGACATGGCCTCAAGCAACGCGATTGACGTACCTTCCGTTTCTGACGCAAGGATAAAAAAGCATGCGTTCTGATAGAGGTACGAAAGAGCTTCCGGGGTCTGATACCCAATAAAGTTCACGCCTTCTGACTGACTACCAAGTTTCATCAGACTGTCGACATATTCACCCGTGTAGCTCGAGTCGCCCGCGATAATCAGCTTCTTAGTCGTGTTAAGTTTTTGGTAGGCTTTAATGGCGTGGTGTATGCATTTTACTGGAACAAGTCTTGCGACGATTAAAATATAATCGTCTTTCTCATACTGATCAAACACCTCTTGCTTATCTTCCTCCTGGTTAATTATTGCCCCATTCGGAATATAGGTAACTTCTCTATGATAGCTCTTAGAAAGAAATTCGGTGTTGTCTTTAGAGACAGAAATTAAGCGGGAGGCGAAACGAGCCTGACAGTACTCACCCAGACGTAAGAAACTGCGCGCAACGACGCCCCATTTCCCATGAAAATAGTCCCGGCTATGATGCGTAGCAACAACCGGCAAGCGAGGCCTAAATATTCTTAACAGCGGTATTAACAGGGAAGGGCCTATCCCATGAAAGTGAACAATCTGAACTTCTCTGTTCAGTATCAGTGTTATCGTGGCGAATGCTGCGTAAGAAATCGCATCCAAATGTTTCGTAGCAATATTAGGCAAGCAACGAAGCTTCACACCTCTATATTCGGACCCAGCCGTTTCGCTATAACTTTTTCTGGTGAATACGGTGACTTCATGGCCCATTCCAACCAAACGCGTTGCCACTTCCTCGACATGTTTTTCGACCCCACCGCATACGGCGGGAATCCCCTTTTGCCCTAATATCGCAATATTCATTTTCCGTTAAACCGACTATTTCCTTTTCCTGATCATCAGTATGCAAGAATCATGCGAGAATATATGTTACTAACAGAATCAGTTAGTTATAAAACCCGCCTCAGTGCCGGATGCTTGCACCTGTAAAATTTCCTGACAGCCTTCAATGCCAAATTGTATTCCGTCAGCCCAAGTTGGACAAACTAGCCACGACGGGGTTTGGCAGTGCGTAATTCATGGCACACTAACGCGTAAATAAAGGCAATAACCGGCCATAACTGACGACAGGGTTTATGAGGTAGGCTGTTGTTTTTATTAATGTAGTTTGTTGTGGTGTGTCGTATAGGCGCGACTTTTAATCCGATGGTCCCGCGTTCGAGTCGCGGACGGCCCACCATATTTATCAAGGGGTTACGATCAGTCGGCAGTCGCCATGATCGCTAAATGCAGTCTTTTTCTATAAAATATTGCAGTAAAAATTGGATTTATTTTTTCCGTCTAGAAAGCCCGGCCATAAATAAGCAGCCGCTAGCCATTAACCAGATCGCCGCTGGTAGTGGAACAGTTGAAATGCTGGTTATGTTGCCCAGTAATGATGATGAACCAGTATGGAAGCCGCTATATGAGCTGCCACCAGCGCCAAAGGTTATTGCAGAATCCAATAAATAATCAGGCAGTTCTGACGGTAAACCGCTTGCAGTGTATAGGCCGCTAGCACCGGTATCAAAGCTAATGCCTACGCCGTACGAAGATCTAAGGTATACATCAGCGGAGGAATAACTGATTCTTGCGTAAGACCCATCGGCACTAACCGACCCGCTTAAGCCGGCAACATCTGATAGTTCATCAGTGCTGAATATGTTTTCGCCCACATTAACAACCAGTCTAGGCTGTCCAGGGTTTAATTCATCGATAGAATCATAGACAAATATACCGCTAAACAAAGTGCCTATTTCTATATTATTAAAAAGGCGATCGTAATTATAAGAGATATCTTCACTTGCTGATCTTTCATAGCTTTCGGTGATGACGCCTGAAAAATAATAGGTTGTTGCTGCATTAAGCGAACTACAAAAAATGACACTGTAAAAAAGAAGAAACATGAGGCTCGGTTTTTTCATGATTAATATCCTATTAACATCTATGTTAAAAACATCGTGTTACACGCAATAATCAGACCGAAAAAGGTAATGCTTTGAAAAAACAAAGAAGTAGAGGAGTATAGGAAGCATTAACGCTATTCTCTAGTTGCACACTGCCATTTGAACACCGTTAGACGCTCTTTTCATCCCGGTCACCCCCAAAACATCCCCAAACCGATGCGCACCACCTTGAAAAACCGCCTAGCATCTGAAATCTCACCTAGATGCACTTGGAATAAATGATAGCTCACTCTATTACTAGGCCTTCGACATGTCAGATCTAGGCAGCAAGTGTATGTCGTCGAACGATTGTGGACACATCGTTTCCTCTATGGGTTAACGATGAGCTAAAACTGTCTCTTAGGCAATCAGGCTGGTCTGTCCAACCTGCTTGTCGGTGGGTACCTGATCATCTTTTTGGTCTCCAACAACACGACCTGTCTTGAGTGCACCCCGATACAAAGCCGGGTAAACAGGGGTTTTGGAGCTCAATTGCCCTGAAATAGACGAATTTATAGCAGATTGTCGTATACTGTCCGCCGATTTTATTGATTTCACCCCGTTGAAGGACCTCGATATGAATTACCTGCGTACCGCCATTGTTGGCGCATCAACCTTATTATTGTTGGCTTGTGAGCCAGCGCCCGAGTCGGCCACGTCCACAGCCGTAGCCGAGCAACCGGCTGCTGTTGAGCCCATGAGTCAGGAGTCCAACGATGGTGCAGCCATGAGCGGCGTGCTTGCCATGGTGAACGGAGTGCCGGTGACCGAGAAGGCGCTGCAACGATTTACCGCGCAGCAAAAGAGTAAAGTAACTGATCCGCAGATTTTGCTTAATCAGTTGGTTGCTCTGGAGATATTGAGCCAAGAGGCGGTTACCAATGGTTTGGATCAGCATACGGACGTAAAGGATGCTCTGGAATTTCAGAAACGTGCGGTGTTGGCCAGCATGATGATGCGCACCTACATGAGCACGGAAAAGGTTAGCGAAGAGGAAGTGCGAGCGGCCTACGACGCAAAGGCCGCCACGGCGGGTCAGGAATATAACGCCCGGCATATTCTGCTAGAAACCGAGGTTCAGGCGACTGAGGTTATTGGCTTGCTTGATTCTGGATCGGATTTTTCGGAATTGGCGAAGGAAAAATCCACCGGTCCATCCGGTGCGGCGGGCGGTACGCTGGGTTGGTTTGCGAATGGTCAGATGGTGGCGCCGTTTTATGAGGCGACTAAAGCGATGGAAAAGGGCAGCTATTCCAAAACGCCGGTTAACACAGAGTTTGGCTGGCATGTGATTATGCTGGACGATGTGCGTGACACTACCCTCCCTGAGTTTGATCAAGTCAAGGCGCGTTTGGTAGATTCAATGATGCAGATGAAAATGGAACAGTATGTCCAGGCAATGCGCGCGACCGCCGAGGTTGAGTTTACGCAGTAAGGACATTGAGGCGTTAAGGCATGTCATCAATTGTTGTTGCTGCGCTGTATCATTTCGTTACGCTGGAGGACTACACGTCCCTGCGCCAGCCATTGCTGGATTGCATGCTGGCACAAGAGGTCAAGGGAACCATGCTGCTGGCCCGCGAAGGTGTTAATGGCACGATCGCGGGTTCGCAGCAGGGTATTGATGCCGTTTTAGCCTGGATACACTCGGATCCGCGCCTGTGTGATGTTCGCATCAAATTTTCTTTTGAAGAGCGTATGCCGTTTTATCGTTCGCGAGTGAAGTTAAAGAAAGAGATCGTCACCATGGGTGTGGAGGGTATCGATCCGACTCATATCGTGGGCACCTATGTTAAGCCGGAAGACTGGAATGCATTGATCTCCGACCCGGATGTTGTGGTGGTCGATACGCGGAACGACTACGAGTCTCATATCGGTACCTTTCGCAATGCGGTCATTCCCGAGACGCAAACCTTTCGACAGTTCCCCCGGTTTGTCGAAGAACAACTCAGTCACGCCAAGGGCAAGAAGATCGCGATGTTTTGCACCGGTGGTATACGCTGCGAAAAATCGACGGCCTATCTTAAGGGGCACGGATTTGATGAGGTTTATCATCTGCAGGGCGGTATCCTGAAGTATCTCGAAACCGTTCCTGAGCAGGACTCGATGTGGGAAGGGGAATGCTTCGTTTTTGATAACCGGGTCAGTGTTGATCACGCGCTGAATAAGGGTCGTTACGATCAGTGTTATGCCTGCCGCATGCCGATCACCGAGGAAGATAAACAGAACCAACACTACGTCGAGGGTGTCAGTTGTCCTCATTGCTTTGAGCATACGACGGATGCGCAGCGTGCCCGCTTTGCGGAGCGGGAGAAGCAGATGTTGCTGGCGAAAAGCCGAGGTGAAGAGCATATTGGTTCAGCGGTTGTGGCGATTAACGAGCGACGCAGGCAAGCCAAAAATCAGGTCAAGAAACTTCAGCGTCGTCCCCCTGGTCCGGTGGCGGTAACGAGAATATGAGCAAGATCGACGCGCTTGTTGACGCCCAATGGGGTGTCGCGATGATCAAGCCAGATGTCTGGGTTGATCGCGTCTACGATTCATTGAGGCAATTAGAATGACACCCGAAACAATACAAGCGTTAATCGTCGCCGGCATTCCAGACTGTCAGGTAGAAGTGCAGGGCGATGGCAGCCACTTTGACGCCGTCGTAGTGAGTGACGCGTTTGCCGGTCTTTCACTGGTTAAGAAGCAACAACTGGTTTACGGCACACTCGGTGATCGCATCGCCACCGGCGAGATTCATGCCCTGTCGATCAAGACATTTACCCGGGACGAATACGAAGCCAATTAGGGATAAAAAACGGGGTCAGATCCCAGTTTCCTCAAAAACTGTAATCCGTCTTGCGGGTCAGATGTAATCCATCTGAAAGTCCGCTTCCGAAGTAAATCAGTCGCCGCAGAAAAATAACTAACCCATTGTTATATAGTCACTTAATTGTCTATTGGGTATTTTTTTCGCCAATGAAAGCTATGTGTAAGCTGCCTGCCATTAACATGAACTCCTACTCGGAAAATCCAGAGATTGTTGCAATCTCCGTCCCTCGTAGAGTGCCTATCCCAAGTAAGCACAGCATTGCGTTAAAGCTATAGCGGCCCATAGGCCGCTTTTTTTTCGATTATCGTTTTGGTCTCAGTGTCCAATCGCCCGAACTAATTTCTTCGAAACTGTGGCAGAACTCTCGGTTATAAATGTAGATGAACGCTTCCCCGTAAGGTGTGTCGATAATTTCTCGGCGATACAGGTTCGGATATCCTTCGAGTGTATCCAGCGATACCAGAGTCGAATCATTGACTCGGTAAACTTCTCCGTAAATTACGCCTGATCCGCGAATCACCATCGGGTAACTGCCATTTGAGTACATTGAATACTCAGGGTCAGTCTCATGATCCCCTACAAATTCGCTGTCTTCGAGTAAATGGTGATTTCCAAACCCCTTCAACAGAGTTCCGTAGACGAATACTAAATAACGCGTCATCGTCTTATTCTCCTGCGGGATAGTGGGCGAGCGTATTCATGGATTTTCGAATGATGGGGATTGCTTCCTCTATTTGAGGAAAACGATGACCACCCGTTGCATATCTGCGTACATCAGCGCGATCGCTATACAGATCATCTGCGATACTTGGGTCAAGGTCATCGTCATCCATATTCAAAAATACAGTAATCGGTGTCTCAGGATCATCTAATTCAATTTCGTAGTTTGAAAGTTCGTCTGCTTTTACCTGAGTCAGTACAAAGGGTTCTCCCGTACCAAAGTTCACATTCTCGCCAACTCGTTTTTGTAGATTATTGGCGTGGATCAACGGGTTGATCAAAATCAGTCTCGGACAGCTAGTAGAGGTCTTTGCCAACCATCGTGCCCAGAATCCACCAAGCGATACACCGATGATCGTAATATCATCGTTAGGATGCTGTTCAATATGCGATTCTAAGGCGTCTGATAGCGCCTTTGAGGCAGCTTCAGGATCAAACGTGCAGTACGTAGGGGTAAGCACGGTTTCATCCTCAAATTCACATTTAATTACTTTGCATTTGTTGCTTGTGTCGCCGGTTGATGCGAATCCATGTAGGCACAAAATCATGAGGTTATTGCCTCTTTATCGCTTTCTTTCTGTGGAACAATATTGATGCTCGATGAGATCGAAGCATGTCCATTGTTGAAAAGCATGATGGATATATACGGAGGTTGGTCAGGCGAAAGATCGGTAATCGCACTGTAAATCCAATTATCAGAATCCGATTCGATCTGGGACACCTCGATCAAATGTGTGACGTCGAAAGTTTCGTCCGAATCGTCAGAGTAATGGAACGTTAGAAGTCCGTACCAGTCGTCGCTATTGAGTGTTTTTAATCCGTTGTGAATTGCTAGACGGAAACGATCTTCAAGATCAGACTTGCAAGAATCACCAACTGACAATTCAACCCGATAGATATGCGAAGGTTTCAGTTGCAGGATATGGTGTAAATCCGTTAAATCGACGCCAATGGGATGATCATTGCCGAGATAAATAAGTCCGAGAATATCACGCAAAATTCCAGTCACCTGATTCTTGGGTGTCATGACTTGGTCATTGAACGTTTGCAGGCAGTACAACTCGTCGATATTTTCATCGCAGGTTTGGACAAATGTTAACCAACTGATCTGCGATCCATCGCATATAAATGACTTTTCTGGGAAATAACGAGATATGACGAAAGTATGATCTGCCTCCAGTTCGAGATACTGATGTAAGTCGGATGGCATGCCAGATAAATCAGTTATTTCAATTTCTGCATGGCGATAAATTTTTGATCGCAGTAGTTCTATCGTTGATGATGGGACATCGCCAACAAGTAGTACCTGAATTTTTAGGTTATTTTGTAGATCGTCAGTCATATCGAAACCTCTGTTCTGGTTGGTCTAATGTCTCCCCCGGCAGAGCGAGTGTAGCTGCGCTCAGGAACACTTCTTTGGGTGCTTAGGTTGGGCGTAGTCTTTTTAATAAAAGTCGCCGTATCGAACGCCAGGTGAATCTAGGGATTTCATCAGAATTCGACGCCATTTAGTTTTCGAGCAAGCGGTAGAACATCTTCCCAGACAGAAGTGGACATATACTTTCCATTGGGTTCGATGCCAAGACGCAAGAGATCAAGGCGATCTGCATCCCAACAACATCCGACGGTATTGATTATGTCGTCTTCGCGCCATGCGATATGGCGAAAACTCTGGTTTAGGTATGCTTCTTCAGCGGTTATGCCATCTGAGTGATGTTTAATGCAGGTTTGGATCAACCCGCGTTGTTCGCCACCCAATAAGGGGAAGACCTTCTTTGCTACGTCCACGAACAGATATGATCCATCATCGGAATGCACGGTGTTCTTACCATCGTTAGTTCGCGCAAGATCATGGGTTAGCGCAAACAGTTCTATGCATCGTAACTGTTCATCCGTTAAGTTGAGCAGGTTGCCAAGTTCAAGACCCAATCGTCGAACATGACTCCAATGCCGTTGCCCATGTATTTCGCTATCCATTTTGGCGAAAGGTTTAACCAGTTCTATTTCACTGTCCTTAGGCATGACCAACCTCCACATGAAACATACAAGAAACCTGATCGCCATCGTTCAGTCGAAAATCAGCGATAACAATGCGGTACGAAAGCGAATCCTTTACTTCGATCATTCGACTCAATGGAATGGAAATCTTCCCGAGTTTTTCAGTGAGAATCTGACGAACTTCTGACACCAATGAACACCCCTTCAAGGGCGGTATCCAATCGTCTGAATCCAGATCGTTCTGAGCAGTCGAAATTTCAGATGAAATATCAATCTGACTTACCAGTGGGGTAGGATCAGAACGACGCCCAAATGCTTGGGAACGAAAGACACTACCTTTAGTCACTTCAGCAGCGATACTGATAATCTCATCTGAGCGATCTTCTATCTCTTTACCAATAGATTCGTCCAGAAGGGTAGGGAGATGCTCGATAACGCTATTACAGACCGCATTAACGTACATGGATGCATCTGTATGCATCCATTCTTTATATACCGCCGTACAGGCACGTATCTTTTGACGATCTCCTTTGATCTGAGTGAGGGCGAGATGGCGTGATTCCGTTGAGATGTAACCCCAGTCGACGTCCTCATGTTTATCCCGATACGATTCGAGATGATTAACCACGTTCTCGATCATTCGCGAAAATTTCAGACAAAACGTGGGGTTATCTTCGATAAAAGCAAAGACACCGCCGAGCGAGAAAATATTGATTGCTTCCAACATCTCACGATCCGCATCGTAACCATGACCTGATAATTTACGCCCACAGGCAAACTTCATGCCTTTTTTCAGCGCACGATCGATTTCGCCATGATCTTTAGACGATTCAGAAAAGTCTGTTTTAATCAGCATCAACCACGAGATTGCGATGTAGGTCGGAAAAAACGCAAAATCTACGCGATAATCAGATGGCATTTTTACATCAAGAGGTAACGCCCACGATCCTTCCATCAATAGTGCTTCCTTTTGGCGTTGGGCATTTAATATGATGCGGGTATGGCAATTGATTTCATCCAAAGCAGGGAAACGATCCGAATCTTTTCCACAGGAGAGCATTTTGAGTTTATCTGTCCAGTCGTGAACAATTGATTCCATGAGAGTGGAATCAATGTCCGTAAGTGGAAGTTCATAGTGTGTAGGTTTGTTCCAATGCATAATAGTTGCTCCATTTGTATTCCCCATGGGAAAGTGTGGTTTAAGGTGATGCGCGCCTATTCTTAACTTATTGTTTAATAAAGATAACAATGATTACTGATTAATATGTTAAACTTAATAACATGCGGGCATTATATACAAAATCACGACTAAATGTCAAGGTGTTATTATGTCTGGAAATGGTCTAAGCTATGTCTAACAGAGCAGATAAGAGAAATATTAACGTCATTATTGATTTAGTGGTCTTTGGAATTCGAGTGACTAAAATCAAAGAAATCGATGATTCAAAACGAAATCCTAAGGTTAGGAACACCAAGAATTTTGATCTATGCGTGCTATTGGAGCATTCAGGAGGAGGCGAAAAATGGGCATTGCCCAAAGCGATTCTGACAAAGGATCAGAATGCTGATCAAGTTGCAGAGGAACTGTTTAATTCGATCGACGCTGATACAGATAATAAACCAATATTTTTCAGACCATTTTCTGAACCAACTAGATTATCGGAGGATGAGCAGGCGCGTGAGGTCTCTTTTTCATACTATGGAATGATCGAGCAACACCATTTTGAACAAGCAGAGGATGGGTTGTTCAGGAGTTGGTTTAAAAAACATGAGCTAACAGATGCCGGTATAGACAAAGAATCTGGTTCTGGTTTGATTATCAAACAGGTGCGCGAACATACTGAGAACCTTAAGGGAGCAGCGTCTGTAACGATGGCATTAGAACTGTTGCCAGATAAGTTTTTCGTGAGGGATACGCGGCATACATGTTTGGCGATTAATGGACGTGAACATTTCTTTGGTATGTATGCACGATTGTTGGAGAAAGGGGAGCAGGGTAGTAAGAGTGGCAAGAAGGATGAAGATAACCCATTGAGGCAGAAGATTCGCGTTATGGAGGGTGATCCGGTTAAACCAACAGAAGGTAAGGGCAGACCTGCAAAAATGTACGAAAAAGTGAGGAGTAAATGATGAGATAAATTCAACTGAAAAAGGAAATGAGTTATGTCTCGTCAAAAGAAAGTGCATCCTAAGCATGGATCATTTAACGAAATCCAGGATAAGGATTTAGAAAAAAACAAGTTTCGTCAGAAAAATAAAAAAAAGAAACCTTTTTGTATTATGCATACCGTCCCTGAATGGGAACCATCTCCATATGGTGAATGGTATGACAAGGTGTTTCATTCGAAGCCTGCTGGAACGATTGAGTGTTGGTCGCGATTTCCAACGCGTAAGGCAGCAGAGCAAGCATTGGAAGTAAAGATGAAACAGTATCCTGATGAGGAATACTGGATTGAAGAAAAATAGAGGGAGTGGATTATGGATGATGTCTTTTTTCTATTAGATATTGTTAATCGTTACGTTGTGACTATGACAAGACTCGACAGGTGATGGCGGGTATGGTTGAATCTCAGGATGGTTTGTTGGGGCAACGATAGTCTCGACCAAAATGCAGGGAGAAGTTGGTGCATCATGGTACAGCCCGACTGTTTGGCCGCAGGGCGGTGTATGCGGGTCTATGCATATTTTGGGTGGGTAACACGCTGGCCGATTCATCCTCCAGTGCCAGTTATTCTATTACCCGTTCTGTGATTGATAGCGGCGGCGGCACCCCCAGTTCTTTTTCGTACAAACTGCTCAGCGCCATTGGCCAGCCAGCTAGCGGTGTGTCGGCCAGTGCTAGTTACAGTCTGACGGCTGGTTTTCTTGTGATACCAGATACCGATGGTGACGGGGTTCTCGACAACGTCGACAACTGCGTCAACGATCCCAACCTCTTGCAACTCGATACTGACGCTGATGGTCAGGGTGATGTCTGTGATTCCGACAACGACAACGATGGTCTGACGGACATGGAAGAAGCGATTCTGGGCACGGATCCATTGCTCGCCGATACCGATGCGGATGGTCTCGATGACTTCACTGAAACCAACATGGATGGCACGCCAACAGATTATCAAGTGGGTGTTGATACCAACCCGAACAATCCTGATACCGACGGTGATGGCCTGCTAGATGGCGTCGACCCCTACCCGGTAACTGCACTAGATGGTGATCTCGCGCCGCTGGGTGCCCCGAATGGGGTAATTGACGTTGCCGATATTTTGATCGCCCAGCGTATTCTGGGGGGATTGCTTATTGCGACACCGCTGGAACTGGCGCACGGCGACATGTATCCGGCCGGTGCCCCAGACGGCGTGATTGGTATCCAGGATCTAATCATTATTCAGAACTTAGTTAGTCCCTAGAATTTGTTTAACAGGAAGGTATGTCATGATTTCTATAAGTAAATGGATCAGGCTCGGTGGCGTGCCAGTATTCGCAGTCGTTCTGCTTTTTTCACAGAGTATTTTTGCGGAAGCAACCAAGAGTATTCACTACCAAGGGTATTTGGCTGACTCGACAAATCTGCCGGTTGATGCAACCCTCGACATCGTTATCTCTCTGTACTCCGATCCAATAGATGAGGGCTCATCGCTGCATTACTCGGAGACGCATAGCGCAGTCACTATATCCCAGGGACGCTTCTCTCTTTTTATTGGCGACGGTGACCCCACTGCAGGTGTGTATGGTGAAGGCTTGTTTACCGAACAAATCTGGGTTGGAATCAACATTAATGGCGAAACATTATCGCCACGCACCCGGCTAGCGAATACGCCCTACAGCCTGCAAGCTATTGCCGCACAGCAATTCGCATCCGGAAGTATTTGCCTCGCAGGCGATCTGATTATCTGTTACGAAGGCGATTCTGGAACTCGCAATATCGGCGCTTGTCAGGAGGGTACTCGCACTTGTAGTAGCGGCGCATTTGGTGCCTGCGATGGACAGGTTTTGCCGACCATCGAGACCTGCAATGGCGTAGATGACGATTGTGAGGGAACTGCAGATGTTGGCACCACAATTATCGGTTGTACCGACTACTTCGTCGACAATGACCAAGATGGTGCCGGGATAGGATCAGCGACTTGTTTATGCGCATCACAAGCAGGTAATGCAGCATCTGTAGGCGGCGATTGTGATGACAGTGATCCGCAGGTCTACCCCGGGCAGACAAACTTTTTTACTGTAGCAAGTGCTGGCGGTACATTTGACTACAATTGTAGTGGCACGATTGAAACTGGATTTCCAGCGGTCGTTGCTACCTGCACCTATAACGGCTCAAGCTGCGATTTTGGGTCTGGCTTTCTCGCCCCACTTCCAGGGTGTGGCGAGGGTAGCCTGTTTGGACTCGGCTGCTCACAAAGTGGTAGTACCTGTACGGTTACCACCGGTGTTCTTGGCGGCACACAAAGCTGTCAATAGGCTAATTATCTTATACAACATTAATAAAAAATCCCGGATCACTGCTGCCCCATAAATGATGCGTCAACAAACCCAGGTGATATAGCGAGTATTTTTTACTATGCGGCTGGCCTGAAATGAGCAGCCGCATTTGTTCATTGTTACAGTGAAGGGGTTCGGCAAGCTCGGCAGTCGATTGGGTGTATTTCCTCGGCATCATCGTTTCCTCTATGGGTTAACGATGAGCTAAAACTATCTCTTAGGCGATCAGACCAGTCTGTCCAACTTGGGCTGACGGGATACACAAGTAATAGACAACGCATAAAAAAGGCCTCATTTAAATGAGGCCTTTTTACAACACTTAAGCGCTAAGTATTGTTAATATTTCCAAGCCCATCCAGCTTGAACTTCGAACTGAGACATCTCAATTTCAATAGTAGTGGCACCACCATCAAACGGATTAGCACCCGATACCTTTGTGGTTGGCGCATACATTGCTGAGATATTAAACTCTTGATTACCAGACATAGGCATAGTCATGCCCGCTGTAAAGTGATCAGTAACAACCGCTGGCGCTAAGATGTTAAACAATGTTTCAGAATCAGGGACCGGTTGATCAGTTGTACTATAACCTACACGATAAGTATTGTTACCACTTTCAAATTGGTAACCCACTTTTATAATAGTAATGTCATCCCAACCAAAACCAGCACCATTAGCACCACCTAAACAGCCAGCACCAGCTGCAGGGGTAGGCACACCACCCGCGGCTAAAGTTAGGTTAAGCGCATCGGAACACGAACCATCAGTCAAACGTGAAATAGGGTTTGAGAGAGAAGCAACATCACTGAAATTGATTCTTTGAATGTCCGCGATTACCACACCTGTGTTACCTACGTCATATGCAATACCAATGTTATAAGTTGAAGGAATATCAAAATCACCACCTTCAGCAAATAAACCGGCGTAATCATCAAATTCACTCATACTAATTTTTGACTGATAACTAACGCCAACGCGTAAACCACTATCTAATTCACCTTGATAACCCACTTTTACGCCAGCACCGAATGAAGACGATGCTTTGTTACTCGTTAAGTTTTCTGGGTCTAGCGAGAACTGACCAAAGTTATCTAAACCTTGTGCTGCGAAACGCTGAGCTGCAACAATAACACTAGCACCAACAGCACTTTTAGAATCCAATTTCTTAGAGAAGCTAACGTTGAAGAACAATTGCTCTAAGTTCACGCCAGCCTTACCTGCACCGTATACACCAGGTAAGCTTTCAATCGGTAGTAACGGATTTGCAGAACCATCAGGTAATGTAGCACTGCTACCGCTTGCTTGATATTCGGTATTCATACCGCCATTACCGTATATAGAAATACCTGCTGTAGTATCAGAGCTTAGCTGCCAGTTATAAGCAAAATGAGGAATGACAAACCAGTCATTATCGCTAGTTGCTGAACCGGTATCCACACTAAATGGAGGCGCACATGCGCCTGAAGGCAATGTAATATCAGCACTACAGCCGCCTGTATCCGGATCAATAACAGTAAAACCAGAACCACCAGGAATTGGCGGAGCCCCTGTAACCGTATAGCCACGATCAGACGGGCTAAAAAGCGCAGCGCCAATATCCTTACGCTCACCAACAAAAGCCATGCCGGCTGGGTTTGTTGCCGCTGCCATCGCATCTTGAGAATAAGCAGTACCGGCACCGGCTAAGCCTTTTTCTTTTGTACTATAACCATGGGCGAAATAGCCATTTGTTGCATTAGCAATTGGCGCAACCAATACACTTGAAACGGCTATTGCGAGCAGTGATTTATTTATTGTTACTCTCATTACGCTTTTACCTCCAACGGTAAGTACACAGTCATCAATCCAACTCTTAATTTTATATATTTCTATTTGTTAACGTAAAATAATGTAGATAGGATTCAGTGTCAATCACTTATGAATCGCCCCCGATGTGTCCACAATGGTTCGACGACATACAGTCTAGTGCGTCATAATTGCGACATTATGCGAGGTTTCTGGCGAGGTGTGTCGGTAAGTCATTTATTTAATGGAGCCGTTGGGCGGAATCGAACCGCCGACCTACTCATTACGAGTGAGTTGCTCTACCGACTGAGCTACAACGGCTTGAGGTCGGGAAGTATAGTGAATTCGTGCGATTCAGTACAGAAAACCGGGAAATTTCATTGGATTGCGTAGGCTTGGGGCGGCAGGATAGGTGCTTGATTGGTGACTAGGTCGGCCATCAAGCGGGCGGAGGCCGGCGCGAGCACCAGCCCGTTACGGAAATGTCCGCTGTTCACATACAGACCCTCCATCTCAGGGTGGGCACCAATATAAGGGGTATTGCGGTCGTTGCCGGGGCGTAGTCCCGCCCAGTGGCGCTCGACCGGGCAAGAGGACAGTATCGGTGCCAGCGTGCGTGCAAATGTCTTGAGCTCGGTTTTGGCATCGTCGGTGGTGCTGTTATCAAATCCGGTGTTTTCCAGTGTGCTGCCCACCAATAATCGTCCGTCTTGGCGTGGGATTAAATAATGGTGGTCGACTAAGACTATATTGCGAAAACTGTCCGGCGGCGTGCGCAACAAAATCATCTGTCCACGTGCGGGGTAGATGGTTGGGCAACCAATAGGTTCTAGCAGTTTTGATGTCCAGGCACCGCAGGCAACGACCACATGGTTTGCGCTGATATCACCGCTGTCGGTCACAACGCCGGTGACGCGAGTGCCGTCGTTGGCGATGGAGTTAACCGCCTGATTTTCGATAACGGTGACGCCGCGCTTATCCAGTGAATCCCTCAATGAGCGCAACAGTCTCGGGTTTCGGATCTGTGCGACATCGGGTAGGCGGATGGCCTGTTCACTTTCGGCGAGATAGGGTTCCAGACGTTGTACATCTCCGGGGGAAACGGTTTCTAACGGTATGTTCCATTTTGATGCCCACGCGCTGGCTTCTCCAACATCAACATTCAAGGCCAGCAGGCCAGAGGCAAGATACTCAGGATCAATGCCGGAGTCGGCCTGCAGATCTGCTGAGAGCTGCGGGTAAGCGCGTTGGCTCCAGTGAGCCAGATGTGTGATCGCATCATTCTGGGTCCATGGATAGAGCGGTGAGAGGATGCCACCGCCAGCCCACGACGCGGCTTTTCCGGTGTCGGCCTGATCAATAACACACACATTGGCACCGTGTTGGCTGAGTTCGCGTGCGGTCATCATGCCGATGACTCCACCGCCGACGATGACTATGTCGTAACCGTTTTGCATGACAGGGTAGCGCGTATCAGGCCCGCAGTTCTTTCGGGAGCGGGAATACGATGGTCTCAGTGGCGCTCGATCGTTCAGCAACCATTACCCCGCCGAGTTGTTTGAGTCGTTCGATAACCTCTTCCACCAATACCTCGGGAGCAGATGCGCCGGCGCTAACCCCGACACGCTCATGTCCCTCGAGCCAGTCGCCCTGAATATCATCCGCACCATCGATAAGATACGCATCAATCTTGGCTTGCGTCCCCAGTTCGCGTAGACGATTGGAGTTGGAGCTGTTGCGCGAGCCAACGATCAGAATCAAATCGCACTGCTCGGTGAGAAGTTTTACGGCATCCTGACGATTCTGGGTGGCGTAGCAAATGTCGTCTTTCCTGGGTCCGACGATGTTGGGGAATTGTGACTGCAATGCCTTGATAATGATGGTTGTATCGTCAACGGACAGGGTAGTCTGCGTGACAAAGGCGAGATCATCGGGGTTTTTTATCGCGAGTGTGGCGATGTCTTGCGGTTTTTCGACTAGATAGATACCCGCAGAATTATCGTCGGCATCGTACTGGCCCATGGTGCCCTCGACTTCGGGATGTCCAGCATGGCCAATTAAAATAACTTCACGGTGATTACGGCAATGACGTGACACTTCCATATGAACCTTGGTGACCAGTGGGCAGGTGGCATCAAAAATCTTGAGGCCGCGTTCCGTGGCTTCGAGTCGCACCGATTGCGCAACGCCGTGGGCGCTGAATATCACCGTGGAGTTATCCGGAATGTCAGCCAGTTCATCAACAAAAATGGCACCACGTGCACGCAGGTTATCGACCACGAAACGGTTGTGTACGACTTCATGGCGAACATAGATCGGTGCGCCGAACATATCCAGCGCGCGGTTAACGATCTCGATTGCGCGATCGACACCGGCACAGAAGCCGCGTGGGTTGGCGAGTACGATTTCCACTAGTTGAGCGTCTCGGGAGGGATGTGTTCAGGTTCACCCACTTCCAGAATTTCCACCCAGAAGTTGATGCGGTGGCCGGCCAGAGGATGATTAAAATCAACGGTAACATCGGCGTCATTCATCGACCGAATAATCCCCGCGATCTCACCGCCATCTTCGGTGGTAAAACCAATCATCTGCCCAATCTCTAGTGTTTCGTCGAGATCAAAACGATCGCGTGGGATGTCATGGATATTGCCCGGTTCGGGAAAACCAAAACCTTCAACCGGATCAATGCCGATGCTTTGAGCATCACCGGCCTTTAATCCCAGCAAGGCCAACTCCAATCCCTCGATCAGGGTGCCATCGCCCATCACAAAGCTAATGGGATCATCGTCGTCAGTGGTATCGGCGACAGTGCCATCTTCCAGAGTGATAGAAAAATTCAGTGTCACGGGACTGAGTTGGGTGATGGTTCGGTTATTATCAGGCATTGTGCGTATCCTGTATCTGGCGCAGGGCCGGTACCGAAAGATCAGCGGCGTCCGCTTGTTCAATCGCCCTTGCGAGTCGAACGGGTGCGCTGCGTCCCATGCAGCCGTGCTCCCAATCACCTTCGAAGGCATCGACCATGCCTTCAAGCAGTTTATCCCGATCGGGATCGACACCCGTCAGAACGGCCTGAAGATCCATCACATCATTGGCGATGGCGGTAGCCAGTTGACGATGCTGTCGCCACAACTGACCCACATTGCCACCGACAGACAAGCCGGCGACGTTGGTGGTGACAATAAATATATTTTTCAACATCAGTTCGTCCAAGAGTTGTTCCGGGCTGGATAGTTCTCTTGCGGCGATACCCACCGCACCGAGAGAGGCGACCAGACAGCCAGCCCCCGGTCCGTAGGTCGGTGAGGGGATCAACACCTTGAATTCACGCCCGGTTTTTTTCTCAAACCAGACAGAAATAACAGTGGGGTCATTCAGGTCGTGCTGTTGCCAGTCACGAGGTAACAATTCGTTTTGTAGCAGCGCCAGTTTGGGCCGCCAACTATCAGGGACGGTATCCAGCGAAGGGTGTAGATCCTTCTCTGCAACGGCCAGTAGAACCAACTCAGGGTCCGGGTTAGCAGTCGCAATTGCAGCAATATCGTCGTCGCGGCGCACCGGGATCACGGAATAACCGGCTTTCAGAAAACCACGCGCAAACACGCCGCCCATTTCCCCTACGCCAATGATGATTATTGGAGATTTCATGGAGCCAAGGTTACAAGGGGTAGGCCAGTTGATACAAGACCTGAGGTTGTGCGTTAGCGGCTTATTTCGGACTGCCAGTAGACTTCTGGTACCCCTTCGCTGCGGCTGATTTCACGTGCGAACACGAATAACAGGTCAGAGAGTCGGTTTAGGTAGCGGATTGGGCCAGAATTACCGGGTTCTATTTCGGTGAGACTGAGCAGACGGCGTTCAGCACGTCGGCACACGGCACGTGCAAGATGGCAGGTCGCGACGGCATGGCTACCGCCCGGCAGGATGAATTCCTTGAGCGGGGGCAGGGTGTCATTGATCGTGTCGAGATCCTGTTCCAGATGATTGATCTGCGCGTCCCCAATTTGGTTTGAACCGGGGATGCACAGTTCAGCACCGAGGTCGAACAATTCATGCTGGATCCGGGTGAGTTGAGGTTTAACCGAATCGGTCTGCACCCATGCGATCAATTGTCCCAGCACGCAGTTGAGTTCATCGACTGTCCCCATCGCTTCAAC